>Ga0210409_10002368_pt1 | contig 22537 bp, 23 predicted proteins | sample IncBWH17MmetaG_FD_161649 | JGI IMG/M metagenome (GOLD analysis project Ga0210409, IMG submission 161649) | Forest soil microbial communities from Barre Woods Harvard Forest LTER site, Petersham, Massachusetts, United States - Inc-BW-H-17-M | ecosystem: Environmental > Terrestrial > Soil >...
CCGTCGATGTCGGGAAGGCCGACGTCCATGATCACCAGATCGATCTGGCCGGCCTTGGCCGCCTGCACACCCTTGCTGCCGTTCTCCACAGCGAGGGCCTCGAACTCCTCATGCAGCGACAATTGCTCGGTCAGCGCATCGCGCAGTCCGGGATCGTCATCGACGATGAGAATCTTACGCGTGTTCGGCATTGATCCGGACCCCAACGGCCCTCTGCACGCCGGTCGACAGCCCAGCACCGAATCGTTAACGCTGATTTGCGGGGCTGCCCGGCGCGAAGTAGAACATTCAAGGATACAGGAGCAAGCGCGAGTTGGGAATTCGCCGCCGGGCGCGGCGGTCTACGGCAATGAGGCGGATTTCTCTCGGCGCCATTCACGTCGGCGCTCGGCCGGGGCGGCGTTCGCAGGGCGTGCTGCGGGCCGGCGCATTGCGGATGCCGGTGGCGCTCGGCCACGGCGGCATCAAGGGCGACAAGCGCGAAGGCGATGGTGGCACCCCCCGCGGCCGATTTCACCCTGTGCGGCTATGGTGGCGGGCCGACCGCCTCGCCCGGCCGCGAACGCTTCTGCCCGTCCGCCGCATCGGCCGCGACCAGGCCTGGTGCGAAGACCCGGCCGACCGGCGTTACAACCGGCCGTTCGCGCGCTCGGCCAATGAACCAGGCGACCGCCTCTGGCGCCAGGACGGCCTCTACGACCTCGTCATCGAGATCGATCACAATGTCCGGCCCCGCGCCGCGCGGCGGGGCAGTGCCGTGTTCATCCACGTCGCGCGGGCGGGCTTCGCGCCGACCGCAGGCTGCATTGCGCTGAGGCGACAAGACCTCACCCTATTGCTGAGCCGGATCACCACAAAAACGAGAATTGTGATTCACCGATAGCCCGATCACTTCCGCGCGCCGAAAATCGCCGTGCCGACGCGGATATGGGTTGCACCGAAGGCGATCGCCGTCGGGAAGTCCGCGCTCATCCCCATCGAGAGCAGCTTCAGCCCATTGCGCCGAGCGATCTTGGCGGTCAGCGCGAAATAGGGGGCCGGCGCCTCGCCCTCGGGCGGGATGCACATCAGGCCGGAAATCGCCAGGCCGTGCCGGTCGCGGCAGGCGGCGAGGAAGGCGTCCATCTCCTGCGGCGCGACGCCCGCCTTCTGCGGCTCGGCGCCGATATTGACCTCGGCGAAGAGAAGAGGACGGCGCCCCTGGCGCGCGATCTCCTTGGCAAGCGCCGCCGCGAGGCTGTCGCGGTCGACCGAGTGGATGGCGTCGAACAGGGCGACCGCATCCCTCGCCTTGTTGGACTGCAACGGGCCGACGAGATGCAGTTCGAGGCCACCGTGGCGCGCCCGGAGCGGCGGCCATTTCTCCTTCGCCTCCTGCACCCGGTTCTCGCCGAAGATCCGTTGCCCGGCGCCGATGACCGGCTCGACCGCATCAGGCCCGTATGTTTTGGCGACCGCGACCAAGGTCACGCTGTCCGCTTCGCGCCCGGCATCACGGCAGGCGCGGGCGATTTCTGCACGCACCGCCTCGATCCCGGCCGGTCGCATCATCGTTTCCATCTCGTTACGCGCGTCGCGACGCCTCAAACTTTACCGGTGGCGCGAACACCCCCTTTACGCGTCCCACGCTACCTTGCGAGCAAAGACCGGGGGGTCTAATGCGGAACGTCCAAACAACGCCGGGCGACGCATCGGCGCAAAGGTCGCGGCGTCATCAGCCGATCCTCAGCATCCGCGCCCGATTGATCGTCCTCGCCCTCCTCGCCATCGTTCCGCTCATGCTCGAACGTGTGCACAGCCTCGAGCGCGCCCGCGCCGAGCGGGCCGAACTGGTGCGCTCGCAGTTAGTCGATCTGGCGCGCAGCGGCGAAGCGGCGCAGCGCGAGATCATCGATTCCGCGCGCACCCTCCTCCGCGTCTTCGCTCGTACTCATGAGAGGATGCCGCTCGATGCGCCGGACTGCAACCGTTCGCTCGCCGAGTTGACTGCAAACGTTCCCTGGATTGGCGGGCTTGGCGTTGCCGGAACCGACGGCCGCCTCACCTGCGCGACCGATCCGCGCGCGATCGGGCTCAACATATCCGACCGGCCCTATTTTCAGGAGGCCCTTCGGTCGCACGAGTTCGTGCTCAGCGACTACCTGATCAACCGCGTGCAGCACGCGCCCGGACTCATGGCCGCGTTCCCCATCACCCATGAGGACGGCTCGCTCCGCGGCGTCGTCCTGGCGTCGATCAGGGTGGAATGGATCGCCGAGCTCGCGCGGACCGTGGCGCGCCGCCCGGGCACTTCGGTACTCGTGATCGACGGGAGCGGCACGCTCATCGGCGGCTCCCCGGACGCGGGAGAGTTCGTCGGCAAGAACTTCGCCAACCACGGTTTGACGCGGGAGACGCTGAGGAATGACGAGGGCGCGACCACCGTTGCCGGCTTCGACGGCGTGCGGCGCATCTTCGGCCACGTCCGCGTCCCCGGGACGCGTGCTCGGCTGGCGGTGGGCCTCGACGAAAGCGTCGTGCACAGCGGCATCGACCGCGAGATCAGCATCGCCTACGTGCAGCTTGCCCTGTTCGGGATGCTTGTTCTGCTCATCGCCTGGTTCGGCGGCGAGCGGCTCATCGTGCGCCCGATCCGCGCGCTGGTACTTACGGCGGCGCGCTTCGGCCGGGGCGACCTTCACGTACGCGCCGGCGACGAACCCTGGCTTGCCGAATTCCAGCCACTCGCCGCCGCCCTCGACGACATGGCGCACAAGCTCGCCGGACGCGAGGAGGAATTGCGCGTCGCCAATCAACACCTCGAAGCGCTGGCGAGCCTCGACGGCCTCACCGGCCTCGCCAACCGGCGCGGCTTCGACCGCGCGCTCGAGCGCGCGTGGCAACACGCCGACGAGCGCCGCGAACCGCTGGCGCTGATGATGATCGATATCGATCATTTCAAGCTGTTCAACGACCGCTACGGCCATGTCAGTGGCGACACCTGCCTGCGCGCGGTCGGCGAGACCCTGTCGCTGGTGCTCCTCGACGAAGCCCTGCTGGTCGCGCGCTATGGCGGCGAGGAGTTCGCGCTGCTGCTGCCAGGCCTCGATATCAGCCGGGCAACCGCACTCGCCGACGAGGCGCGCGGCGCCATCGAGGACCTGCTCATCACCCATGCCGATTCGCCATGCGGGCACGTCACCGTCAGCGTCGGCGTCGAATCGATCGTGCCGGCGCCCGGCCAAGCGGCCGCCGATCTGGTCGAGGCGGCGGATCGCGCGCTCTACGCGGCGAAGCGGCGCGGCCGCAACACGGTGATCGCGCACGTTCCGATGGTGATGAGCGCGGCATGATGATGAAGGCGCCGACGCACCCGACGCCGCGGCTGCGTTGAGCGCAGCCCAGGCGAGAAGCGTCGCGCCCGGCTCATCCGGGGCTGCGCTATCAGGATTTCCCCGACTTCTTTTTCCCCCTCGCCGCCGGCTTGCGCTTCGCCGCGGGCGGCGCCCAGATCATGCCTTCGAGCTTCATGCCGTCCGGATCGCCAAAGTAGACGGCGTAGTAGTTGCGGCCGTAATACTCGCCCGGCGGATCAAGCACCGTCATCCCGTTCTCTTCAAGGAATGCACCGAGCTTGTCGACGTCGCCGCGGCTGGCGAGCTCGAACGCGTAGTGATGAAAGCCGATGTCGCCCTTGCGGTATTTCTGCTTTCTGCCCTGCGCGTCGGCGGCCGCTATCCACAACAGCGTCTTGCCGTTGCTCCAGCCCGCCATGCCCGCGTATTCGTGTTTGAGCTTGAAGCCGAGAAAGCCCATGAGCTTGTCGTAGAACGCCTTCGACCGGGCAAAGTCGCCGACGGTGAGCACGAGATGGTCGATGCCGACCACGCGAGGCATGGGACCTCCGTTACGTCAGGTAGTCCCGTATTGGCGTGCCGCAAGCTTGATAGATCAATCCGGAATTCGGACGTTCGTTCGCGGCGATCACAGCCGCACGCCGCCCGAGGTAAAAGGCGGCGCTAGCGAAAAATTAACTCTTTGGGCCGGGACCCGATGGCGCTACATTCGAGCGAGCAGGGGAACCCAAAAAGAAAGGGGCCGGCACGAGGCCGGCCCTTCCCCCATACATCGAGTTGTACGGCTTTACCCCTTCGTCACTACGGGCGGCGGGGCCTTGCCTTTGCCTACATTAGCGCAGCCAGCGATGCTCAGGAGAGCAAGCACCGCGGCCGTTGCTAGAGCGAGCTTTTTCATGAAAGAAACTCCCCCTTTGTCATGACCGCTTAACCATACATGCGGCCGGACCGACCCTCTAGTGCTGAAAAGACACACCCGCCGTTTGTTTGCACCGTTTCGCCGACGATTGACCGCAATTGCCGGCCGCGTTCGGCGAAAGCGGTACCCCACGGCGATGGAAACGAACCTTTTCCGGCTTCACGGCCGAGCGAAAAACTCAATATCTGCAGCATGATAGGGTATGCTTTCACCGTTCAGAACGCGGCAACCGTTGCAAATATGCCGCATTGCCGGAAATCCACATGGTCTGCCGAACAATTGCCACCGAGCAAGACTGAATAGTTTGGTACGATCCGGGACGTTGAAACGAGGCGGAAGACGCGCGAATCGTCGCCTAGCGGGCTTTCGCCGGGGATGCGGAGGGCACGATGCAAGAAAAGCTGAGGTTTGGGCGCAGTCCCGCCTGGCTCACGGGCCTGATTTCGCTCGCTATTTTGGCCGGGGCCGGAATCTTCCCAGCACTAGCGCAGGATGCCGACGCCGCCGGTGCAAAACCTGCCGCCGCGGCCAGCGGCGGCGGCCAGTACTTCGTCGAGTTTCGCGCGCGCTACGCCTGGGACTATGGCCACACCTTCATTGTCCACGGCCGTGTCGGCGAGCCGCTCACCAAAGCCAGTGTCGCCGGTCTTTCGCCGGTCGGCGACGACTCGACCGCCTGGGTGATTGGCCACTACGTGCCGGTGCCCGCCGAGACCGGCTGGACCGATGGCGATCTCGAGGACAAATACATCTCCGCCCGCTATCGCGTGTACATGAGCAAGGCGCAATACGATCGCGTCATGGTCTTTGTCCGGCAGCTCCAGGCCAGCAAGAAAGTGTGGAGTGCGGAGCTCTACAATTGCAACGCCTTCGTTGGCGACATCGCGCAGTTCATGGGTTTGCGGGTACCGAAATCGTCGCTCATCTACCCGCGGGTGTTCATCAACAATATGCGCCAGATCAACACGCACCCGGGAATGGCCGACAACCTCATCGAAGACAATGTCAAGGAGATGGGCAGCGCGACGCGCGACGGCCGTTCGATGATCACCACCGGCATCCGCACCGTTCATGCGGATCGCAGCACGGCGCCGCCGCCGCCGCCGAGCGGCGGACCGACGGTGACCATCGGTCGTGTTCACGTCACCAACAGTTCGGCGGACTCGGTCGCGGCCGCCGTGCCCTCAGCGCAATGACGGGCGCAGCTTGGCAGTAATGGAACGCTGTGTGGTTGCCGTATTGGCAGCGTGCGTCGCGGTTGCGGGATGCACGAGTTCACCGCCGTCGCCGGAAGTGGCGGCCGCCGCCGAGAATGCGCCTCCGGCAGTCGCCGGCGGCCCGCAGCGCGATCTCACGCCGCAGGAAAAACGCGTGATCGTCGACGCCATCGCGCTTTCGATCAGGGACGCGGGGAGCGCCAAGTATCGGTGGGCCAAGTTTCCGGTGGCCGCCGCCGACAAGGTCAACTATTGCGGCACTGTGGACGCCAAGAGCCCCTTCCCCGCCTACAGCGGCCACCAAGCCTACATCGTGGAAGCGAGAGTCGTCGGCGGCAGGGTTTCCTCGGCGGTGGTCGGCCTCATCGCCGGTGGCAAGGATGCCGCCCTCGTCAGCAAGATGTGCGCGAAGTACGGCCTCAACCCCAACGACGCGACCTGACAGCGGCGACCATCACGCGGCATCGAGCGGCCGGGGCAATGCGGCGGCCCAATCGCCGGCAAAACGCCCAAAGTGTTTGATTGAAGCCGTCATGCCCGCCTTGTCGCGCTTGTCGCGGGCATCCACGGTCTTGGATTCTGCGTCGCACAAGAACGTGCAGGGGCCGTCGCAATCCCACGCTAGTGCGGCGTCCATTCCTCGGCGCTGGCGCCGGCGAGCGATTCGACGCGGGCCTGATCGGCGGCAAGCTCGCGCGCCGGGCCGGAATAGACGACATGACCGTCGTCGAGCACGTAGGCGTGGTCTGAGATTTCGAGGCTCATGCGCACGTTCTGCTCGACCAGCAGCACCGAGATTCCCTCGGTGCGCATCTGCGCCACGATGCGGAAGACTTCGCGCGTGATGAGCGGCGCCAGCCCCTGCGATGGCTCGTCGAGAATCAGGAGCTTCGGATTGATCAGCAGCGCGCGGGCGATCGACAGCATCTCCTGCTCGCCGCCGGACAGTTGCCGGCCGCGGCTGGAGCGGCGCTCGGCAAGCCGCGGAAACAGCCGGTAGATGCTCTCCGGCGTCCACGGGCCGGGACGCTCCAGCGGCACCATGAGATTTTCGTTGACGGTGAGGTTGGGAAAGATCTTGCGGCCTTCGGGGACATAGCCGACGCCGAGCGCGGCGATGCGAAACGGCGGCCAGCGCGTGGTCTCGCGGCCGAACACCGAGACGCGGCCCTCGCGCGGCGGGGTGAGCCCCATCAGGCTGCGCAGCGTCGTGGTCTTGCCGGCGCCGTTGCGGCCGAGCAGCGCCGTGACCTTGCCTTCGGCGGCTTCGAGGCTGACGCCGTGCAGGATGTGGCTCTTGCCGTAGTAAGTGTTGAGCCCTTCCACCTTGAGTGCTGCGCTCATGCGGCCTTGCCCAGATAGGCGGTCTGCACCGCATCGTTGGTGGCGATCTCCTGCGGCGTACCCTCGGCAAGGAAGGTCCCTTGATCGAGCACCGTGATGCGGTCGGCGAGATGGAAGACGACGCGCATGTCGTGCTCGATCAGCACGATGGTCAGGTTGCCGTCCTTGTGCAGCCGGCGGACGAGCTGGGTGATCTCGTAGGTCTCCTGGTCGCCCATGCCGGCGGTCGGCTCATCGAGCAGAAGGAGGCGCGGCTTGAGCGCGAGCGCCATCGCGATCTCGGCGGCGCGCTGGTCACCGTGCGCCAATTCGCCGACAAGCCTGTTGGCTTTGCCGGTAAGCCCGGCCAGCGCCAGCGTCTCCTCGACGCGCCGGCGCAGTTCCGCCGTGTCGGCGCGGCTGAGCCACGGGCGCAGACGGTAGCCGGCAGCGACCTCGGCGGCGATGCGGACGTTCTCGAACACGGTGAGCTCGGGAAAGATCTCCGTGATCTGGAAGGTGCGCGCCATGCCCATTCCGACCCGCTCGTGGGCGGAAAAGCCGGCCACGTCGCGGCCCTCGAACAGGATCGAGCCCGACGTCGGCGCGAAAAAGCCGCTGACCAGGTTGAAGAAGGTGGTCTTGCCGGCGCCGTTCGGTCCGATCACCGCGCGCAACTCGCCCTTGGCAACGGTCATCGATACGTCGCGCACGGCGACGAGGCTGCCGAAGCGCTTGGTCAAGCTCTTGACCTCGAGCGTGCTCATGCCGTCCGCCGCTCCACCAGCCCGAGAATGCCGCGCGGGAAGAACAACACGATCAACACGATCAGCATGCCGATGAACGACATCCAGTTGACGGTGACGCTCGAAATGTAATCCTGGAGAACGACGAACACGATGGCGCCGAGCAGCGGCCCCCAGAACGTCCGCATGCCGCCCATCACCGCCATGATGACGAAATCACCCGACAGGCTGTAGTGGAACACGCGCGGATCGGCGAAATTGTTGAGCAGCGCGTAGAGCGCGCCGGCAAAGGCCATGAAGAAGCACGACAGCGAGAAGGCGGCCCAGATGTGAAACTCGATCGGAATGCCGAGAAAGCGGGCGCGGCGCTCGTTCTCGCGAATGGCGATCATGGTGCGGCCGAACGGCGAGCGCAGGATGAATGCCATCAGCGTGACGGCGATCGCGAAACAGACGAGCGCGAAGTAGTAGAAAGCGCGGTCGTCGTGCAGCAGGTCGACGCGGAACGCGCCGAAATCCAGCGGCTGGCGCTCGAAGCCGCGCAAGCCGTCGTCGCCGCCGGTCACCGAGCTCCACTGGAACGCGATGTAATAAAACACCTGGCCGAAGGCGATCGTCACCATGGCGAAATAGACGCCGCGGCGGCGCACCAGCAGCATGCCAAGCAGCGCGCCGACGATGCCGCCGAAGAGCGTGCCGGCGATGACCGCAACCGGCGAGCTCAGCACCGCCCATTTGAGGACGAAGCCGGCGCCGTAGGCGCCGAGCCCGAACCAGGCGGCGTGACCGAACGACAGCACGCCGGTGAAGCCGAGCAGGAAATTGAGCGACATCGCGGCGAGGCCGAGCACCAGCACGCGGCTGCCGAGCGCGGTGTAGCCGCCGAACAGCGGCATCCAGAACGGCGCCGCGATGAGCGCCGCCCAGATGGCCGCGAGCGCGGCGACGTGCAACCAGGGCGCCGCCCGTTTCTGTAGATCCGGCGTCACGTCATCATGCCTTCTTCGCCGAGCAGGCCGCGCGGGCGCACCAAAAGCACGAGCGCCATCATCACGAAGATGACCGCCTCGCTCGCCGAGGGAAAAACCACCGCGGTGAGGCCGGAAGCGACGCCGATCAGCAATCCGCCGAGCAGCGTGCCGGTGAGCGAACCGACACCGCCGACGATGATGGCGATGAAGCTCGGCATCAGCAGGCCGTCGCCCATGGTCGGTTCAAGCCCGATCTGGCCGGCAGCGAGCACCCCGGCCAGCCCGGCGAGAAAGATGCCGACGGCGAAATTGAGCGAGCGCAGCGCCCGCACATTGACGCCGAGCGCCGAGACGGTCTCGAGGTCGAGCGTGCCGGCGCGGATGCGCACGCCGATCCGGGTATAGCGCAGCAGCACGAACAGGATGGCGACCACGATCGCGACCATCGCCACCATGAACATGCGATAGCCGGTGATGAAGAAGAACTCGGAGCTCAGCGGCGAGGTCAGCGCCTCGGGGACCGAGAACGGCAGCCCGTTGGCGCCCCACATCTGGCGCGTCGCGTCCTCGATGATGAAGGCGAGGCCGAAGGTGAGCAGCAGGCTGTAGAGCGGATCGCGCCCGTACATGCGGCGGATCAGCAGGCGCTCGACGGCAAGTCCGATGAGCGCCGTAAGGAACGGCGCAACGAGCAGCGCGCCCCAGAAGCCGATATAGGGCCGCAGCGTGTAGGCGAGATAGCCGCCGATGACCAGGAACCCGCCGTGCGCGAAGTTGATGACGCCCGACAGGTTGAGGATGAGCGACAGGCCGATCGCCATGAGCGCATAGAACGCGCCGATGATCAGGCCGTTGGTGACGTTGAAGAAGGTGAGCTGGAGCATCGCCGAGCGGTCATGAGAAAGCCCCGCACTTGCGACCGCGACGGCGAGCGAAGTGAGGGGCGCGAGGGGACGGGATCAGGCCGGCATCTGCATGGTGCAGCCGGTCTCCGATACGGGTGGGGCGACGCTGTCGCCGGCGACAATGTGGTTGACCTTGAACAGGTTCTCCGGATCGCCGTCGCCCTTGTGCATCAGTTCGCCGATAAAGGCCGACAGCATGAGCTGATGATCGCCGCCGCGGAAATACACCTTGTTCGGCTGCATCTTGATCTCCGGCGGCATTTCCAGGTCGGCGAGCGCCTTGGCCACCGCCTTGGCTTCGATCGTCTTCGCCTTCTCGCAGGCGAGCGCGTAGGCGTGGATGGTGACGTAGCCGAACCAGGTGCGCGCGGTCGGCACCTTGCCGTCGCTGCGCTTGCGCACGTCGGCGATGAACTGGTCGAGGCCCGGCGTATTTCCCGGCTGCTTCCAGTACCACTCGAACATCCAGATGCCGACCCGCGCCTCGGGCGGCATCGCCTCGACCGGTTCCAGCTCCTGCTGGGTGCCGGCCACATGGATCTGCTTGTCGATACCGAACTGGGAGATCTGCTTGAGGCAGTTCACCATGTCGTTGCCCTGCACCAGCACGAGCAGCACGTCCGGGTTCGCCGCCCGCGCCTTGATCAGGTAGGCGGAGAAGTCGGTGATGCCGAGCGGGGTAAGCTCGTTGCCGGTCACCGTGCCGCCGAGCTTCTTCAGGTTCGCTTCGCAGCCCTCATAGAGGGTGTGGCCGAACGCATAATCCGGCGTGATGAAGTGCCATTTTTTCCCGTAGGTGCTGAACAGCAGGGGGCAGATCGAGTTCGCTTCCATGCGCGTCGTGTTGCAGACGCGGAACACGTTCCACTTGCAGTTGACCCCGGTGATGCCGTCGGTGTGGCCGCCGGGCACGATGTGCAGGACGCCCTTTTCGTTCGACACCTGGGCCATCGCCTGGGCCAGTGCCGAATTCACGTTGCCGACCAGGAAGTCGACATTGTCGCGCTCGATCAATTTGCGCGCCTTCTGCACCGCCGCGCCGGCGTCGCCGCTGGTCGAGTCCTCGATCTGCAACTCGATCTTGCGGCCGAGAATGCCGTTCTTGGCGTTGAGCTGATCGACGGCGAGCAGCATGCCGGTATTTTCGTTCTTGCCCGGCGCCGCATACGTGCCGGTCAGCGGATTGTCGACGCCGATCCTGATCGGCGTCTCGCCGCGCGCCGAGATGACGAAGGGAGCGGCGATTTGCGCGAGGCCGAGCGCGGCGCCGGCCTTGACCACGGTACGACGATCAAGGGCAGCGATAGGTCTGATCATTCATTCCTCCCGGACGGGGACGTTTTCTGTGCGCGATTTTGGCTTGGCTGTCCAGCGCCGGCAAGAGCCCGCGCCGGCGCGCGACCGGCGGACGCACGCGCGCCGTTCGTGGCCGTGAGCGGCAGCGGCCAAGCCCAGCGCGACCGCCGGTCGTCAAGAGGGCGGGCGTCGACCCGGGGGTGAGATTGGGCCGGCATGGGCCGTGTCGCGAGCGGCGCGCTCGCGAGCGGCCGGCAGTTCCATCGTCCGATCATTGCGCCGCGAGCTGCGGCGCGCGCGGAAAGAAATCGTCCCAGGCGCGGTGAAGCCCGGCGAGGGCGGCATCCAGCGGCAAGACCGAGAGCCGCCCGCCGTGGCGCGTGAGCAGGCCCAGTTCTTCAAGCCGCGCCGCGGCCTCGCCGACGTTGAAGGCAACGTCAACGCCGAAGGTCGCACGCAGCCATTCGCCGACGCAGCCGGCAAGTTCGTCAGCCGTCGGCGGCGCCGATGCGGTGCGCAGGAAATGGTAGGCGAGAAACGCCTCCTTGCATTCCTGCTCCTCGGCCGCTCCGATCAGGTAGTCGAAGACGCCGGCGTTGTTGTTGACGTTGCGGTAGTAGATGTTGTCGGTGAGCTCGATCTGATATCTGAGCGACTGGCGCTGGTATTTCACCCATTGCCGCAGCACGAAGCCGCCGAGCGCAACGAGCCCGCTCAGCGCGGCGAGCGCCGCCTTCATGTCCTTGTCTTCGACGGTGGCGCTGACGCCCAGGTAGAAGCCGAGCACGAGGAACAGCACGGTGATGGTGGTGTAGATGTTGATCAGGATCGGAATGCCGCCGGCGATCGCCGGAAGACCGAGGAACACCTTGTCGACGCTGCTCATCACCACGCGCACATTGGGAAACAGCGCATTGAGATCGCCGCTGGCGACGTTGCGGAAGCATTTGAGCAGCACCGAGCCCGGCCGCATCTTTCGCCGTTCGAGTGCCTTCAGCTCGCGCCGTGAGCCGATCTCGGCTTGCGGCTTCATTGCCGCGATCATGACGACGTCGTCGTAGACCTCGGCCTCGATCTTGCGCCGGCGCAGCCCGAACCATTCGGCGACCTCGAAAGGCTCGACGTGCCGGCCGCGCCGGTAGAAACGTACCTCGCGGAAATCGTCGAGCGGCGCCTTGACCTCGACGCGCAGCACGGTGCGCCCGCTGTGCGCCGCACCGATCTCCGCATGCGGCAGCTCCACGAAGTTCGCGTCCTTGAGCACCGTGTCGAGCGTGGCCACGAGATCGGCGTAGGCGCGTTCGAGCGACGCGTGGTCCAGCGCCGCATGCGGCGCGATCTCGGGGTTGAAATAGTAATAGTCGCTGCGCAGGCGCTCGAGCGCCGCGAAATACTCGTAGTGATAGATCGAGGCGATCATCGCGCACAGCCGTCGGAATTTTTCCCGCTCGGCGTCGTCGGCAAATCCGCCGTGCGCGATCAGCGCTTCAAGAATGTCGCTCTTGCGCACCGGAACGAACCGGTTGTCGGCGGCGTCGCCCCCGGCCTGCCGCGCAACGTCGCTCATGGCGGCGGGTACATCGTGCGGGCGTCGGCGGTGAAAGCCTTGCGCGACTGCGGATCGATGTAGAACATGTGGCCGCCGCGATAGAGCTTGAGCTCGGCGCGTTCCTCCTCGACCGACGGCGGCAGATGGTCGAGCACGTAGCGCGAGACGGCGTAGGGCGTCGCCAGGTCGCTGTAGCCGTGCGCGATCATCAGCCGGAACGACGGGGTGAGCGCGAGCAGCTCGCGCAGATCTTCGGCGGCGCTCGGCGGCGCGCGCCCGGAGCCGTCGTGCCAGTCCCATTTGCCGGAGATTTCCGAGGCAAGCAGGTGGTAGGTCATCTCGGTCTTGAAGCCGAGTTCGTCGCGCGCGTAGCCGACAAAGGCGCCGCCATAAGCGCGCACCACGCCGTCGAGCAGCGGGTCGGGCCCGCGCGGACTGGCCGTCTCGGGATGAGGATCGTCGGCCGCGAACGTCGCATCGTAGTGGCTGACGATCTTGTGCTCGCCCGCCCGCAGGTTCTTGACGTAGGCGTCGCGGATAAAGCCGCGCGACCGGGCGACGACCTCTTCCGGCAATCCGGTCATCTGCGCGACCCGCGCGTAAAACGCTTTCGCGGCGTCGCCGCTCGGCGGCGGCCCGGCGAGCGTGGTCAGATACTCGGTCAGCGCGAAATGCTCGGCCTGCGCCAGCGCCTCCTTGCTGAAGGCGCCCGAGCGCTCGAGCTCGGTGGCGATGAGCGACGGCAATTGCAGGGCGGCGCCGAGGGCGAACCGGTCGCCGCCGAACTGGAACGCGCCTTCGAGCATCGGCGACACCATGAGGATGCCGGTCACCGCTATGCCCTGGTCGCTCTGCAGATCGCCGGCGACCTTGGCGGCGCGAAAGCCGCCGTAGCTTTCGCCGAGGATGTACTTCGGCGAGCTGCCGCGGCCGTTCTTGCCGACGTAGAGCGCGATCACCTTGGCCATCGATTCGGCATCGCGGTGGACGCCCCAGAAGGCGCCGGCGCCGTCCGGCCTCGCCGCCCGGCTCCAGCCGGTGCCGACCGGATCGATGAGGACGAGATCGGTGAAGGCGAGCCAGGTGTCCGGGTTGTCCACGAGGCGGACATTGGCGCCGTCGTGCCCGGCCATGCCGAACTCGGCGACGCGCGGACCGACGAGGCCGAGATGAAGGAAGGCCGAAGCGGCGCCCGGCCCGCCGTTGAACACGAAGGTCAGCGGCCGCCGCTCGGCGTTCGTCTTGGCAACATAGGCGGTGTAGAAGATCGCAGCCGAACGCTCGCCCGATTGATCGAACAGCGAAAACGTGCCCGCGGTCGCGGTATACGTCAGCTTCCCGCGCGCCGTGTCGATGCTGTGCTCGGTGACCGCGTCCCCGGGCAACAGCGAGAGCACGCCCGGCCCGTTCTGCTCCTGCCGCCCCGGCTCCGCATGACCGCGCTCGCCGGCCGGGCGTCCGGGTTGCTCCTGCGCGAATGCCGCCGTCGCCGCGACCGCGGTCAGCAGCGCGAGGACGGTCCGGCGAAAATCGACCATCTGTTTTGTTCCTTATGAACCTGAGTGCATCCACATCGTCCGGCGATAGTGCCGGAAAGATGGCTGTCGGCCGCCCCGCTCCGCAAGATGGAGCGCCGGCCGGCACGCCTCGCGTGCCGGTAGACAACCGCGACAGGATCGGGGAAGTTCTCGGCCCCAATGGCCGTGCGCCCGTGATCGGAGCGCCCGCGCGCCGCGCGGCCGCGAAGGATCGATCGCCGCAGCCCTGAGGCCGTCGCCCTTCGACCGGACGCGGGGCGCTGGAGTCGCCGAATGCCGTTCCCGCGGGCGTCGAAAGCCCTGACCCGTTTCACCGTCCTCGACCTCACCCGCGTGCGGGCCGGGCCGACTTGCGCCCGCCAGCTCGCCGACTGGGGCGCCAACGTCATCAAGATCGAAGCACCGCCTGGGCCGGAAGAGCCGATGGGCGGCCCGCGCGAGGGCTCCGACTTCCAGAACTTGCACCGCAACAAGCGCAGCGTGACGCTGAATCTCAAGGCGCCGGAAGGCCTCGCCGCGTTCAAGCGCATGGTGAGGAAGGCGGACGTGGTCGTGGAGAATTTCCGGCCCGGCGTGAAGAAGCGCCTGGGCATCGACTACAAGGCGCTGGCGCGCATCAATCCGCGCCTCGTCTACGCCAGCATCTCCGGCTTCGGCCAGGATGGGCCTTACGCTGACCGGCCCGGCTTCGACCAGATCGCGCAGGGCATGGGCGGGCTGATGTCGATCACCGGCCTGCCGGGAAACGGGCCGGTGCGCGTCGGCATTCCGGTGGCCGACTTGAGCGCCGGACTGTTCGCAGCGCTCGGCATCCTCGTCGCCCTCCTCGAGCGGGAAAAGTCCGGCAAGGGCCAGCAGATCGCGACCTCGCTCCTGCAGGCGCAAATCTTCATGCTCGATTTCCAGGCCGCGCGCTTCCTCGTGGAAAGCGAAGTGGCGCAGCAGGCCGGCAACAATCATCCGACCAACATCCCGACCGGCGTGTTCAAGACCCGCGACGGCTACATCAACATCGCCGCGAGCGGCCAGCGAATGTGGGAGCGGCTCTGCCGCGCGCTCGACGCCGAGCCGCTGCTGCACAAGCCCGAATACCGGACCGCCGCAGCCCGCTCCGACAACCGCGACGCGCTCACCGCCGACATGGAAAGCCATCTCAAGAACCGCAGCAGCGCCGAATGGGTCGATCGCCTCAACCACGCCGGCGTGCCGTGCGGCCCGATCTACTCGATTGCCGAAGTTTTTGCTGATCCGCAGGTGCGGCACCTCGGCATGGCGCAGAGCGTGAGCGGGAACGGCAAAGGCAAACGCAAAGGCAAGCTGCGCCTCGTCGGCCAGCCGGTCTCGCTGTCGCGGACGCCTTCGCGCCTTGCCGTGCGGCCGCCGGAGGCCGGCGAGCACACCGATGCCGTGCTCAAGGAATTCGGCTTCTCCGCGCGCGAAATAGCCGCGCTGCACAAGGCCGGCGCGGTGTAAGGAAGCAGGAGTACCGGATGACGCAGACCGACAAGATGCTCTCGCGCAAGGAAGGCGGCGTCGGCATCGTGACCTTCAACAATCCCGAGCGGCACAATGCGGTGTCGCTCGACATGTGGGAGGCGACGAAACGCATCCTCGACGATTTCGCCGCCGACGAGGAGGTGCGCGTCGTGGTGCTCACCGGCGCCGGCGGCAAGGCCTTCGTTTCCGGCGCCGACATCTCCAAATTCGCCAGCGAACGCGCCTCGCTCGAGGACACCCGCACCTACAACATCAAGACCGAGGCGGCGTTCGTCGGCATTTACGAATTCCCCAAGCCGACGATCGCGATGATCCGCGGCTATTGCATCGGCGGCGGCCTCGGCCTCGCCACCTGCTGCGACCTGCGCATCTGCTCCGACAATTCGCGCTTCGCGGTGCCGGCGGCGAAGCTCGGGCTGGGCTACGGCTACGGCGGGCTCAAGCGCCTCATCGACGTCGTCGGTCATTCGTCTGCCAAGGAAATCTTCTATACTGCGCGCCAGTTCAACGCGCAGGAAGCCTATGACATGGGCCTGGTCAACCGCGTCGTGCCTGCGGCCGAGCTCGAAGGCGCGGTGAAGAACATCACCGACATGATCTGCGCCAACGCGCCGCTCACCATCGAGGCGGTCAAGTTCACGGCCGGCGAAATCCTCAAGGATGAATCGAAGCGCAACGTCGCCCGCGTGAACGAAATGGTCGAGCAGTGCTTCGCCAGCCGCGACTACACCGAAGGCCGCACCGCTTTCATGGAGAAGCGCAAGCCGGCATTTACCGGCACCTGAGGTGCCAACCGCAACGCACCGCGAGCGTGAACAGATGACCAGCTTCAGACTTTCCGCCGCCGTCCTGTTTGCAATATTCGCCACGGCTGCGCAGGCAGACCCGCCGGCCAATCCGCGCGCCTTGAGCGCGACCACCTATTTGCGCGGCTGCAAGGATTTTGTAGCGGGCAGGTCCAATTTCTTCAGCGGCCGTTGCGTGGGCGTAGTCGAGGTTCTTGATGCGGCGAACGCCGACAGCAAGACGTTTTGTGCTCCGCCCGAGACCAACAACCTGCAGCGGGTGCGGGCCATTGTCGCTTACATCGAGACCCATCCGGATCGGGGGGCCGAGGATTTCCGCCTTTTGGCCAATGAAGCCATGGCCAAGGCCTGGCCGTGCAAGACTTAGCGACGTCGGCCGCCTCCACGTTGCGAAGCCGGCATCAATCGGCAATCGTCCGCGGGAAGCGCAGCGTCACCTTCGTGCCTGAGCCGGGCGCGGACGCAAGCTCGATCTGCCCCTTCAAGGCGGTGGTGACGATGTTCTGAACGATCGCCATCCCCAGGCCGGTGCCGCCCTTGCTGCGCCCCGTCGTGAAGAAGGGTTCGAAAATCCGCGGCAGGTCATCGGCGGCGATGCCGCGCCCAAAATCGCTGACCGTGACGACGAACCATTCGTCGGTCCGCCTGCTGTCTGCAGCAACGGCGATCTCCACTCTGCCGCCCTGACCGTCCGGATAGGCGTAGCGCTCGATATTGCTCAACAGATTGAGCAGGACCTGGCTAAGATAGCCGCGATAGCCAAACCAGGCCCGCGCCGCCGCGTCGGGCAGGTCGTTGCGGAGCTCGATGGTCAGCTTCGCTTGCCGGGCGTTGATCTTGAACAGGCCGACGACCTCCTCGACCACCGCGACCAGATCGAGCATCTCCTTGGTGTCGCGGATCTGGCCGACGGACAACTGCTTGAAGTCCTGGACCAGCTTGTGGGCGCGCCGGATGTTGCCCTCGATCAGGTCGATGGCCTCGCGCACGTCCTCGATGGCGGCGCGCGCCTTCGGGTCGCCCGCGAGCGGCGCGAACACCGGCGCATTGAGACGCCCCTTGACCACGCTGGTCGCCGTGTTGACGGTGCCGAGCGGCGTGTTGATCTCGTGCGCCACCCCGGCGACCATCTGCGCGAGCGACCGGTATCGCGCCAATTCCATCTCGCTGCGGATCGCCTGCTGCTGCAGGGCTTCGCGGAACACGCGTTCACTGGTCGCGCGCACCGCCTGGCTCAGATTCGCGAGCGTCGTGGCCAGAAGCTGCGGCGATTGGGTCAAGAGCGACAGGAAGGTTTCCCACTCGAGAACGAAGAACTCGCATGGCGCGAGGCTCGCAACGCTCGCCGAACGCGGCCCGCCGTCGATCAGCGCGAGTTCGCCGAAATACTCGCCCGCCGCGCCGGTGTGAAGATCGACCTCGTTGCCGTCATCGCTCTGCTTGTAGATCCGGACTTTCCCGGAAAGGACGATATAGAGGCCATCGGAAGCGTCTCCCTCGCGGAAGACGGTCTCACCCGTCGCCACCGTCTTGGTGCGGCCGGCGGCGGCAATCGACCGTAGGTGATCCGCCGCGAGCGCGGCGAACAAGGGGACCGACGCCAGGAAGGTTTCCGCGGTCATGGGCACGGCTCACTCCCCGGATAGGCGGCGCAGCCGATGACCCATCAGGCACGGCGAGGAGCGGCGAGCGTCCCATCCTTCCAGACAGGCGCTGCCGCCCCAAGCCGGCCCAAACCCGATCAAGCCGATCGGCACTCCTTCAGTGACGCGTTGCAGCGGCGGCGTTGTGGAAGATTGACGCCAGCGCCTTGGTGAAGTTCAGCAGGATCAAGGTGTCGCCCGGGCTGGGCACACCCGGGAAGCGGCCGAGATGCCAGACGTCTCCGTGCGTGTCGGTCGCCGCCGCCTTGACGAGATGATGGTGCCCGTCCTGGACGTAGCCGTCCCCCGACTTGTTCAGCGGCTTGAGCCCGAGCCGGATGAGACGATCTCGTTCCGCCACAGCTTCCGCGGGGTTGTAGTTGCCGCCCAGCAAGCGGTCCCCTTCGAACAGCCCGACGCGAATGTCGTAGCCGCCGAGTCGGGTCGGGGCGCCGGTAGGATCCATGGGGATCTGACCGAGCGCCTCGCCGATGGCGCGCTGCAGGCCTTCGACCGAGCCGCCGGCAGCCATGGCGCTGCCGATCACCTGGAACTCGAGCACCGTCATGCTGGCAAAATCGAACTGCCGGATGCCCGCCTTGACCAGGGAGTAGAGCTTGTCCTCGGTCGTCTCCGCCTTGGAGAAGTAGCCGTTGATGTCGTAGCGGTCGATGACGTCGCGCTCCGGCGCCAGGCCGGGCTGGCCGGTGCGCACGTAGATCGTCGTCATCCTGTTCATCTGCGTTTCGCGGATGTACCGGCAAAGCTCGAGCCCGGCGTGGTCGGTTTCCATCACCACGTCGATGAAGGCGACGCTGACATAGGGGAGCGCCGTGCTGCCGAGCGGGCCGCTGAGCAATTTCACCGCCTCGTCCTTGCTGGTGGCAGTGAACAATTTGATCGGAACACCGTCGATCTCGAAGCTCTTCATCGCCAGTTTCGAGACCGCGAGCACGTCAGGGTCGTCATCGACCAGCAAGACTGGCCATTCGGTCTGGAACATGCCTGTTTCCTCCGCTGTCAGGATTGAAGTGGACGATCGCCGTCCCAAAAAACATGCAGCCGCATTCGTGGGGCCGGCTGCGCCCTCCGATTGCGCTTGCCGCGTCCCCCGCTCTGTTCGCGCGGCAACTGTACATAGGCGCGACCCTCGGCTCCAGGCCGAAGGTGTGTCGGCAATGGGCTCGTTGCACCGTGCAAGGCGGCGTTTACCAACGCCCGGGGCACGCTTTTGCCGGCGGCCGAGGACCGCGCTCTCGCCGCTACCCGAGGGCCGCGCTGACGCGGACGCGAACACGGCGGCGTCCCGGACGCGGGTGATCTTTCGCCTTGCGGCCTTGTTTCGACCGTTGACGGCCGCTAAATACGGCGACGCTCAACCATCACCTTGTCGACTTGTCAGCCTGCGGAGAGGTGGCTGAGTGGTTGAAAGCACCGCACTCGAAATGCGGCGTACGGGCAACCGTATCGGGGGTTCGAATCCCTCCCTCTCCGCCATATCGTGTTGAAAACGCTAGATTTTCTAACTTAATGGCACCTTGCCCATGCCGCAGCCCATGTGGGGAGCCTCTATAGCCCTCGCCTTTCGAAGGCTCGCGCTCGACCGCCAGCGGGCCTCCGTTTTGGGTTGTCAGGTTCGCGCTTGTCGACCATTGTCAGATCGTTGCGCGCCTTACCCTCTGCTCGTAGCAGTTCGTCTAGCGATGCGGTTGCAAAGGCCAGACGAAGCGCCGTTATTTTGGCTTTTATGGTAGGCGCATCGCTTATGCTTGGTGCCGCGGTCGCATGGATTGCCGCAGCGGCCGGCGGCCAACATCGCGATGGCGGTATTGCCTTAGATTTTTGGCGACGTTGCGAAGTCGACCGGGCGTTCATGATCCGGCGTCGGGGGGTTTTGCCGCGAAGCTCCTAACGCCGATTATAGCGCTTCACAGCATTTTTCCGCCACAAACTCGGTTACGCGGCAAAACAAAGAAGGTCCCATCCGCGACGCCCAGTGGACGGACTGAGAGATGGTCGCTTGCGGGAGTGTTGCCGCGCTTTCTCTTAACGTTAGCCGCAGACGGCGGGTCACCAGCGTACTGCCAGGTATGGCGCGGGATGTGGAACGAGACCCGCAGGCGTGATCTTCGCATGGTCGCAAGCTTCCTTCATCGGCTGCGACTGCTCCGACTTTTTCCACCGGACCCCGCCATGACCGCGAGGGATGCGCTCGTCGCTGACCGTGTCGCCCGCGTCAAAGTCACCGCGTCTCCGCGGAACCACCTTTCGGGAGCGGCGTTCTCTGATGCGTTATGCATCGCAGCATTAAGATAATCGATAGACCTGGCGAGACCTATATCTACGCCGCCGTCGACCGACATACTGGCGAGATTCCGCTCCAGTTGGCTGACCTGGATACGCTTGTTGCTCTCTGCGAACGACTGGGGTGGGAAGTCCACGAGGATAAGCCCGCAGGCAAACTGCGCGACGAACGGCAGCGGCGCCACCGCACTCATCGCAGAGGCCGAGTGGGCGGGTCCTCCAAATACACCAGCGCAAGAAGGCGCCAGAGACATCGTACCTCGTCAGTCTGACGCGGCCGCTATCCTAAGCGTGCGCTGGCCGTTGCGCGCCAACAAGAAGCGAAGTCTTGGGAACTGCGCGCCGCAATGAGCATGGCGCGGGCTCTGGCGCGACCAGGGGAAGCGGGATGAAGCTCGCGAGCTTCTCGCTCCGGTCTACGGCTGGTTCACTGAGGGCTTCGATACGCTCGACCTAAAGGAGGCCAAGGCTCTGGGAGGCGATGCCGCAGATCACCATCGCGGCCATGGAGACGCTGGCCGTTGGTGCGGGCGTCGCCATAGCGCTGGCGTGCGATTGGCGGGTGTTGGCGCGGGACGCCTACCTGTACGTACCAGAGGTCAAGATCGGCCTGAACCTGCAATGGGGTGCCTTGCCACGGCTCATCACGCTGGTCGGTCCAGGCGCAGCATGTGCGCGTTGTCGGCGGCGGTGACGCAGACACACAATGAAATAGCGCTGCGTCGACCCAAGCCGCGCGCCGCCAAAGCGAGAAGCTTGTTTCGAGCTAATGTACTGGCCCAGCGTGTTCGCGCACGGCGCATCATCAACTCATCGGAGGATGCGCAATTTTACTTTGTCGATATCAATGTAGAAACATTAAGCCCATACCGATGAGGCTGACAATTACAACCGCGATAGCTGCGATGAAGGTGAAACCCGTCCGCATCTTTGTCCGGCCGGGTTGAATGGAGGTCGCCCCAGCCGACGCGCGCGAACGCGGCGCGGTTCTCGTCGATCGAGATCGCATGCCGCGCGTAGGGGACATTGTCGTTGAGCGTCTTGTCCTCAAAGCTCATGCGCCCGAACCAGATGGTGAGCGTGCGCCAGGGCCGTTTCGGGTCGGCCTCCGGCGCGAACTTGACCTGCTGGATGACATACCAGGCGAACACGATCAGAAAGATTACGGCGAACACTGCGAGGAACCACGGCCACCACCGGGCCGGCGCAAAGTGAATGAATGCGGCCGCGCCCGCAAACGCGTCTGAGGCATATGGCCCCGCAAAGAGACCGATCGCGGGATAAAAAAAGCAGGGTCGCGGCAATCACGGCGATGACCGCAGTTGCAAGCGCGAGAACCAGGAGAGAGCCGCGGCTTGCGATCGCGGCGACCGTGTCGAAGACGCCGATAAAATACGGATAGTCGGACCCGTCATCCTGCCGCGATCCGTAGGCCTCGCGGAACAGGCGGGCAAGCACGAGCCGCTGGTCCATCAGCTCGTTTTCGCGCGGCGTCGCCCTGCCGCGCGGTACCGAGGCCGCGTGCTGATAGATCTTCTTGACGGCGATCTTTGCCAGCCGCCGCGCGGTCGCTTCGTCGTATTTCATCGGCGCGCCGCTCTCGAGGAGCGTGGGGATGCCGCAATGGGCGAGCACCCCGGCAAGGCACCGCACCGTGTACGCGCCGCGGCTGAAGCCGAACAGAAAGATGCGGTCACCCGGACGCCAGAGCTGGATCAGCATCTCGTAGCAATCGATGATGTTGGTGGTCAGCCCGAAGCCGGTCGCCTGGCTCAGGAAGTTGTGCGCCATGCGAAACAGGGTCTCTATCACGCCGCCGCTCGGCGGTCGCGAGCCGAGACCCGCATCATAATAGGCAAGCTGCTCGCCCGGATTGACTGGCGACTCTGGGCCAATCCGCGTCGCCCGGTAGAGTTTGTAGATATTGCTGATCCTCTCGTCGGGCGTGAGCCCGCCCGCCTGCCCCGTCCCGTCGGAAAAGATCAGGATGTTTCTCGGCATTTGCGTTACCATCTGCGCCGAACTAATTTTGCACGAGAAAGCCCGCATGGTGACGAGGCTTTCGTCGATTACAGCCTGATGAGCGACTGACTGCAATCCTGGCCTCAGCGCATACTTAGCGCCATGTGGCGCCCCTTCGGGCCCGTTCAGGCCTTACGAACCCCTTCCGTGGCTACCTCGTCCGGAAGGAGATGGCGACGTCGGCCGAGCGAATGAGAGCACTGAGCGAACGGGAGCGCCGCGGACTTCGGAGATTCACGATTGGCGTGAGCGAGGACGATCTCCGCGTGATTGCGGGGCACGGCTACGAGGCCGCCGCAAGCGCCGACCAGGACTGCCGACGCCAGGCTGTCAGCCTTTTCACTAGACCAGCGTTTTCGAAGTTCGAATCATATCAGGCCGCCTTGTCGAGCTTATAGGCCCAGGTGTGAACGACGGGCTCCTGATTGAAATAGTCCATGGCAGCCATGATCCGATCCTTGAGTTC
>Ga0210409_10002369_pt1 | contig 22535 bp, 21 predicted proteins | sample IncBWH17MmetaG_FD_161649 | JGI IMG/M metagenome (GOLD analysis project Ga0210409, IMG submission 161649) | Forest soil microbial communities from Barre Woods Harvard Forest LTER site, Petersham, Massachusetts, United States - Inc-BW-H-17-M | ecosystem: Environmental > Terrestrial > Soil >...
ATGAAGCTTGCGCGGCAGCCCTCGAGATGGGCGTGCACGAATATCGTTTCGTGCGTCGCTATCTTGAGCGTTGTCCGCAAGCCCCCCTCAGTTTGCGCCAGGTCGATCCCTTAATCCGCGAACTGGTGCACTACCGTGATCTGATCCAAATCAAAACCAAGGAGCAAAGTGAATGAATCTCATCGAGTTGAATCGTGCTTTACGACAACTGCGGCTGGGTGGCATCCCAGCTGTGCTCGAGATGCGTCTGCACCAGGCTCAGGTCGAATCCATGGCGCCCATCGACCTGATCTCCGGCCTAGTCTCCGACGAACTCACTCGTCGTGGCGACCGCTTGCTGGAACGTCGGCGCAAGCAAGCCCAGTTTCGCGATCCGCAAAAAAACCTCGATAACTTCGACTTCACCTTCAATCCCAAGATGAATCGCAGTTTGATTTTCGATCTGGCGACCGCTGCCTTCATCGCCCGTCACGAAGACTCACTGTTTGTCGGCCCACCCGGCAGCGGCAAAAGCCATCTGGCACAGGCCATCGGACAGGCCGCCATCCAGCAAGGCTATCGTGTGCTCTACCGCGAGACCCATACCTTGCTAGAGGAACTTGCCGAAGCCTCCATCGACGGTACCCGCAAACAGCAGATCGAGTCTCTGGTCACTGTACCTTTGCTGATCATCGATGACTTGGGCATGCGCAAGTTATCCCTCACCGCCGCCGAGGAACTCCTGGAGATCATCATGCGACGCTATGAGCGTGCCAGCACAATCATTACTTCGAACCGACCTGTTGATGATTGGGGAAAACTGCTGGGCGATAGCGCAGCGGTTACTGCAATGTTAGATCGCTTGCTGCATCATGGCCACGTGCTGAAATGCGGCCCACGCAGTTGGCGTACAAAAACAGGCTTGCCTCCGCAGCAGGCGGCAGGATAGAACAACCTATGTCGTGGACGGCCTCCAAAGTATGGCCGGTTTTGAACTGATCATGTATGGCCGCTTTTTCAGGTGATCACTGAGGGCCTGTCAATTAGAGAATTAGGAGGTAAAGGATCACGACCAGTGTGGAACTCGTGCGGCGAAAAACATCCTAACAAACGCCTTTCGGTGCCACCAGAATATCAGTCAATGACAACGGATGGCTACTGGTGCTCGTCGAGAAAGCTACATCCTAAGCTAGGAGACGTAGAAAATCGGTTAGCCGGAGCCGAACTCGCGTTGGCGACCTCCAATGAGCCTTGCCCAATCATTCGTTCGGCGAACATCGACGCCTACTGTTCATAACGCGTCGCAACAGACTGTCGATCCGGGAAATCCAGAATCAGGAGCTCTTTTGTAGAGCTCGCGTGGCTCCGGGAAAAGTGGGGCAGAGATGCAGAGGCTCAATGCTTCACCTAAAAAGTTAAGGTCGATGCAAAAACTCTGCGTGCGAGCGGTTTCGAGCCGGCACGGGCCGCCCCTTATTGTCACTTATGTCGGCGGCAAAGAGCGTTTGCAACCCTCGATACGTCCGCCTGTGCAGGTCCAACAATGGCAACATCACAATCAGTGCGACGACGATTTGTTGCCCGAAGCCGCCAAGATACTCCGCCAGTTGTGCTTCGACCGCCATGAGCTGAGGCAATATAACGACGCCAATGCTGTTCAGCAGCAACCCCGAACTGCTGCGCAGAAAGATCTTGTCGAACAGGCCCAGGAGTATTCCGAGGCAGAAACCCATCAAAGGCGGTCCGAACCAGCCAAAGTTTATATAACTCTCAGGCAAGTACCCAACGGCAATTGATACACCGTTCAACTGATTGGGCGCTGTCAGTCGGTATGAGACCTGGTACCATCTGTTCGAATCGTTAACGGAAGGTTTGTCAGGCCAGAAAACCCGAGGAACGAATGTGACTAGCATATACGAATACAGCCGCCCGTACTGGTATGGAATACGATCGGGGGTCGCTTCCATCATGTTCGCGGTCTGGGGCAGTAACGAAAGTCGCCCCAATGTCTGATCGGCCAGATTCCTTGATTCCTGCTGGTCTGAAGTTGACAGAGCTCTTTCCCATGTACTGAACGAGCTATCCATCCAGAAATTGAATCGCTCGACGTAGCTGTCCGAGGCACCTACACGCCAAAAGTGCTGGCGAAACTTCTCTTTGCCGGGCTGCAGGAAAAGAACAATGGGAATCCCAATCATAATCGCAACGAGCGGGAAGCGTCGTCTTTCATAGACATAGACTCCCGCGGCCATAATTGCCAAGCTTACGAAACTCCCCAGCCAACCCGAAGAGATACCTGCGACCAGCGCTACGACGGCATAGCCACTCATTAGGATCTTATCAATAGGAATCGCGGTGCCCCGCAGATAGTAGCGTAAAAGAACTACAAACGCGACCGACGGAACAACAGTTTCAATAATAGCCAAAAACTGCCGCGCTCCCCCGCCAAGAATATCGATTGGCACTGCGATCCTCAGAAATGTAGCCGCCAACAATGCAAATCTTAAGTAATTCCAGCGGCCCGGACTGCGATGAATGTCCGGTCTGAAGGAATCCATGAAGTGCCAGCGTCCAGCGGCCTTGACACCGATCCCGAGTGCAGCCACACCCAGTACGGTCAAGTAGAGCGACTCTGTAATTGCGTCTTCTGAGAGTCGATGCCGGCCCGTGATTAGACTGACCTCGTGTCTGAGCCAAAACAGTGGCACCGCGTAACCAAGCCAGTACATGGCGCCAATTAGAAAGAAAAGCGGCATCCGATCTCGCATTCCGCGCTTCCATTCCTGGTAGGCGGCCCACGGAATCCAACACAGGATGAATGCACCAATGATCTGCAGCGCAGTCACGTCATAAAGACTAGTCGCCCACAGAGTTATCGTGATAATTAACGGGACGCCTGTATAGAGAAGCACAGGCGAGGATCGCGCCTTACTCGCGATCTTAAGCACTTGCATGCAAGACTCCGGGATCTGTTATCGCCGCAAGAGACTGGATAATGCCTTCAACTGCCGTCTCGACAGAATAGTTTCTCAACCTGCTCCGGGCCTCGACACCCATCGAAATCATACGCTCAGGATCTTGTGCCAACTCAAGCATCGAATTGGCTAGTGCATCTATATCCCCGAGTGGAAATACGTCTCCAGTCTGTCGCGGAATTACCAAATCGGGGCCGCACCCGACCCTATCACTCACTATGCACGGCCGGGCACAAGCCATAGCCTCATTTACGACCAGACCCCAGGTTTCACCTCCATCTGAGGGAAGCACGAGCGCATCGGAAGCGAGGTAGGCCTTTATGATCTGCGACTGGTTCAAAAAACCCGTAAATCGAATAGGTGCATTCAGCTCTCGAACGAGGTCCTCGCAGCTTGCACGCAGCGGCCCATCGCCTACCATCAAACCCTGGATACGGGAATTGCGTCGCATAGCTCTTCCAATCGCGTGTACGAAATCCATAGGCCGCTTTTTGGGAATGAACTTTCCTGAGAACATGAAAATTATTGCGTTCTCGCCCAGATCTTTTTCGTTGCGCAGCTGGGGGCGTTTTGGCTCAAGACACTCTGCTTCGGTTTGGAACCTTCTACTGTCTATAGCGTGTGGTACCAAGAAAATGCTCTCCGGCCGGGCGCCATAATGCAAAAAGTACTCCCGTGACCACTGGCCGACTGCCAGACAGGCGTCAAACCGTGGAATGAAGCGTCGATACGTGAAAGACTTGACGGCCCGCTTTGCGATACCTCGCGGTGTGTGCAGGTGGGAGTCACCCCTTACTAGAACTTTCACTTTCGATTTCCAGCAGGTCAAAATCGCCTGCCACGCACTCCTGTAATGCCAGCCGTTCACCAACACAGAATCGTATTCGCGCCGTCGAATGATTTCCTTAATTTCGGGCGTATCGAACCCGCCAAATCTGCCGCTGCCTGGCGAAGCGGCGACGTTCTTCAAGAAGGTGTATTTGTATCCTTCAAGTAGCGGCACGTCCCAATCAAATTCCACGCCGAACCCAGCGCGAGCCTGCTCCCGAGGCGTGGCCTGGTGGCAGTAATACACGTGGATGTCCAAACCCGGATAAGCAGCCAGCGCACGAAACCACGAAGCGTGATACTGGATTGGGTGCGTGCTGATGACTGCCAATCTCGTTTTCTCAGGAAACACAGCACTCCATGGTAACAGCAGTTCAGTTTCTCCATCTCTCCATCGCCAAATGCAGCATTCGCATCTCCGGAATCAGGATGTGAAGACAGCAATTGTCATAACGAAAACCTCGACGCATTACAGGGTGCCCACGGGCTCAGTATTTTCGGTGTATGACAAGGGAGGAAGTGTCGTCGGTACGGAAGCTCGCACGATCAGTTGGCATCTGTGAAAAGTTGGGCGAATTGCTTCGCAGTGGAATCTGGTGCTCTCAGAAATCAGTTAATTCCCTTTCGCCAGAAATTGTATCCACGATTGACGCATGCGACGTGGAGAGCACAGTTCCTCGTAACGCTGTTTCGCTCGAGTCGCGCACCGGTCTCGGAAGTCCTTATCTACCAGAAAACGGTTCAAGGCATCTGAGAGCGAGGCCACACTCTCTTCACATATAAGGCCAGTCCTCTCATGTAACACCATCTCCGGTAGGGCGCCACTCTGAAAGCATATCGTGGGGATGCCAACAGCCATCGCCTCAAGCACGCTGCGCGGAAAACATTCATGGAACCTGCTGGGAGGGCTGCTTTGCACATACAGGTATGCAAAACGGAGCAAATCCAAGACGTCCTCCCGATATCCCCAAAACCTCACGCGATCAATCAGGCCAGCTGCGGCGATCTGCTCGTCCAGTTCGTGGCGAACCTCTTCGTTGCATCCGCCCAGCAGATGAAGCGTCACATCGACGTGCTGCCGTGCAATGGGCTCGAATGCCCGTACCAATAGGTCCACGCCCTTATGTCGCGACACTTGGCCAACAAAGAAAACATTGCGCGTACCGCAGAGAACACGCTCTGCTGCTGGGTTCTCGCGAACGTTGGACTCGATCTCAACGATGTAAGGCAGAACGATATTGCGCTTACCCCTAATTGCAGGTACCGTCGCCTGGACCACCCTGAGACCAAAATTGCTATTGTGGATGCAATCCGTTACCAGACGAAACCAGAATTGTGCGCCCAGAATCGGCTTACCTAGATCATGAAACTGATGCACGACCCGGCGTCCGGTGACACGACACATCACAGCCGCACAGACCGACAGCAAACCAGCTCTGGCGCTGGGCACGAACAGAACATCGCTGCCCCTTGCTGCTTTCAGAACTGTAATATTAGATCGCACCAGCGCATATAACATGCTCCATAGATGCCTCAGTGAGCGCGGTCGACCCAGCGGCTCCCAATCTTCTTTGTCCGGCAGCAACGTCATGGAGAAGCAGCGTCGCAGCATTTCCTGAATTACTGGCGGCTCCCGCTCGAAGATCCGGTTGCTCTGCACAAAATGCGGATCAATATCTGGTCGGAGGACATCGAAGGTCCCGATTACGGCCCGTTCCATGCCATATAAAAACGGCGTGATGAATACGACCAGAACCCTCACACTACTTTGCGCTTGCTTGTCAGACGTCGTTATTTTGAGCAAACCTTACACACTCTGAGTCTTGGTCTTCAGCAGGGCGAGCCCCGAACTCCGTTCAGATGCTCGTTTATAGGAAATTTTCGATGACAGCCGTTGCGAAGGCAATTCAACTGCCCGATATAACAGGTACGCGGAAAAGATTGAGGCTGTGACCGCAAGAAACAGAACTAGGATTTCCGAATACAATCCGTGAGCATAGCGTGCTCCCAAATTGACCACCTTGCCGCCGATCGGAACATGGACCAGATATAGCGAGTAACTGATCAGTCCCAACCAGGTCAACCAACTAGCGCGCAAGGTTAAGAAAGCGATCGCAAGTGCTGTCAGCAGCATAACAATCGCTGTGGGGAATCCATGTGCGGTCTCGAGTCGGCCTTCAATCAATACGATCAAGAAAACCACCGCAAGCCCCACAGTGAAGAAGCAACTCGAAAGAAGTCCTACCTTCTTTTGAAACGTCAGAATTCCAGCGACAAATAACGGCAACCATCCGAAGATCAGCGATGGCCGAGAGATAAGCGGTCCAGAAAGAACGAGAAGAGCCACTATCAATGCCAACCTGATCACACGATTGGACGCCACCAATAATGGAAAAATTAGCCCAACCAGCAAGTAGTACTGAAACTCGATTCCGAGGCTCCAAAAGACGGGATTGACCCAGGGTTTCCCAATCAAGCTGTTCGCGTATCCCAAATGACCAAGGAGTTGTGGAAAAGTGTAACGAACTGGAGGGCCGTGAAACATCGGAGCCAGAGGGACTACATAAGCCAGTGCAAGGACCAGGCAAATATCGGCAAAATAGGGCGGATCTAAACGAATAATTCTCTTTGCGAGAAAACGGCCGTACTGTGGTAGCTCGTATTGGGCCTTGTACAGAGCGCAGGGAATCACGAACCCGGATATTACAAAGAACATCTGTACGCCCAGCCAACCGTACTCACCGCTCGACTTGAGGAGCCCTGCTGGAAGAAAATCAGGATTGCCATGTGTGAAGTGGAACCAGGCTACACCAAACGAAGCAATTCCCCTAAGCGCGTCCACCGTCGCCATTCGGCCTGAGGGAAGAGCCATACGCAGCGGATGATTTTAACATCAGATGCCAACTCCAGCACATTACATCTTCTGCAGCGGAGAGAGAGAGAGAGAGAGAGAGAGAGAGAGACGATTCAATGCATCAATCGATGCCCGTCGACTCCTGGATCGGGTGTACATACCGCGCGGTGTAAAAACTAAAACTCAGCCCAGCCGCCATGGCCTGCCCGCGCCAACCTCAAGCGCGCGAACCCTGGAAGGTGAAGTGCCGACCAAACGGACGGAACACACGCTTCCAGAAGGAGCCGGCAAAGTCCTCGGTGCAAAGCTTGCTGGGCGCCGTGCGAGGAAGCAGGAGCCATTGAAAGTGATTGCTCTCCATATGCTCGACTCTAAGGCCACCACGTTCGAGAATCTTCTTCACGCGCCACCACAGAAAAAAATGTTCCACGGGCTGGAGACTTCCACCTGAATCGAACGGTTCGCTTTTGAGCCACGAATGGAGCCAGGCGAGGAGCATGCCATTAAAATAGTTTTCCGTCGTCAGTATGAATTTCCCGCCGGGTTTTAGGACGCGCGCTATCTCCCTTGCCATCGTTTCAGGGTGCGGGACGTGTTCAAGACACTCGCAGGAAATGACGTAGTCGAACACGGCGGGGGGAAAGCTTAGGCTCTCGGCGTCGTCGACAAGAAAGCGGAGGTTTAAGTCGTGACTCGACACTTTGGCTAGAGCTACATCGACGGCGGCATCGGAAAAATCGATCCCCGTAATAGTAGCAAGCGGATACTTCTGCGCCAGCCAAAGTGAGAAGTCGCCACGGCCACAGCCGATCTCGAGCACGCTGGCGCCGCTAAGGTTGGGAAGCAACCTTGCCACATTTTGATGCCAAGGATAAACAACTTCGGTTTGGATCAATTCCTCGGCGGCCTTGTCTAGGTGCCAACGGTTATAGGCTACTCGAATCTCTTTTTTTCCCATGACTCAGGTCGCTGAATCTGTGGATAAATGGATTATACAAACCCCGCTGTCGCTTCTGAGACGGTGCGACGGTAGCGTTCCCAAGTACACTTCTCCGCCTGTTTCCTTGCCGCGCAACCCATCGCCGGTAGCCTGCTACGATTCTGGTCGAACCACCGCAAAGCGTCCACCAGCGAGTCCAGATTTCCGACCGGCAGGACTCGTCCGGAAGATTCGGTCAGCACATCGGCGCCGCCGGTTGCGGTGGAGGTAATTGCAGGCAGTCCGCATGCCATGGCTTCGAGCAGAACCAACGGAAATCCTTCAAAAAAGGACGGGAACACGAACACGTGCGCCCGGCAATATTCGTCACGGAGCGCCTCTGGAGAAAGAGCCGATACATAAGTAACGCCGCGAGGCAACGAGGCCCGCTTGCTGTCGCTTAAGAACCATGACCCCACAAGTTGGAGTTCCGCACAGCGCAGCGCCGCCTTTTCCCACGCCTGCAGCAAAGTCGGGATGCCTTTGCGTAATGAAATCTGTCCGGCGTAGATGAAGCGCAGCAGCTCTCCTCCCTCAGTTCGCGCGCTCGCTCTCCAGAATTCAAGATCGACGCCGTAAGGTGCCAATGCGAGCGCCTTGTTTGGATAGAACGCCCTGACGGTTTCCGCGACGAAGCTGCTTGGTGATAAAACGAGATCAGCGAGTTCCATCTCTTGGCGTTTTTGCTGAGGACGCACGTAGCGGTCGGACGGAAGTCCGCCTGCAGGAAGCCAGTCTACAAATTTGCGCGCGAGTTCCGCTTGTGTATGCTCCCATGCGGGATAGTATCCAATCGGCATGTCATAGATACATGCTTTTCCTAGACGTTTGGCCTCCTGAAATTGCCAGAGCGAACAGTCTTCGTAGGAGTGAATTGCGCGCACCCTGTCGCGCCGGCACTCTCTGCTCATGGTGCGCATAATCCAGTCGTTGGCTTCGTAGGAGAGTGATTCATTGCCGCGTCCGAATCCGCGTGTAATCAAGCGGCGCATTTCCCCCACTCGCCCCTGAATTTTAGGAACCTCTACAAGTGCGGAGAAGTGCCTGCGCCTTAATCGTCGCGCCATCGGTCGCAGAGGGGCAATGGTCTCAAAGAATTGAAGGGTTAGCCGAGAGGGCATCCAGGGTACACAAAATGCCTCCAGCTGATGAGCCTCAAAATGTGCTAGGGCTGCATTGTGCGAATTCGGGTTTCCGCTTGGATGGCCGAATAGAATGCTCACGATGCCACCAGTAGCAACAAGAAATCTATTCCCCAGAACATGATCGTCCAGTTGAAAGGCAGGCTTTAAACAACTCCCCGTGACGGCGCGCCATTGCCGGCGCCAAATAGGGCGTTATACTGATGCTGCGGTCGAAGGTCTTTCGCGCGACGACCTCACGCAGAAAAGTCTCTAGCACGTTCATTGCTTCCTCAAGAGGCATGTCGTCGTTCTGCCCGATCCAGAGAGCATGCCCCAGATCCGGAATATTCTGAAACATTGAAAAAGCGGGACCTTCGCAATGCAGAGTGGCCAGCAACGGCTTACCTGAGAGTGCATAGGTAAACAGTTTCGATGGCATGTATCCAGCGTCCTCGACACCGAAGATCAGAGCGCCATCGCTTTGGAGTAGCAGTTCAAGAGATCGCCTGTAGGACAATCGGCCGGGCTCCTCCCGCACTAGATCGCCGATTCCCCACTTTGCAGCGATATCAGCTAGGCCCCGGGCTTCACCAGGGTGCCAACCTAGCATCGTGCCGAATAGTTCCACACGTATTCCTTCACATAGGTTGCCGGATTGCATTCGCAACTGCGACAGCGCACGGCTGAACAGAGTAAATGACCTCGCCATGACAGGGCCGCCAACGCCGACATAAACAATACTGTACGGCGGCCCGTTTTTCTTGGCTTTAGATGGCACCCCGGCAGCTGCTTCACACAGATCCCGTGGTAAAGCTGAAAATGGGATCGCGTCAAAACGTCCGGGGCGCAACCAGGCTGGCTGTTTTGCTTCGTGACGCAGGCGCAGCGTATCGATGTAATTAGGCGAAACAGCAGTGAGCCCTTGCGCCCACGTGGCGACGTGTTCCTCTAGGACCTTGGCTAGAGCATTGCTGACACGATGTTTGAGACGAGGGCGCGCCCAGACCGGGTGGCGCGAACCTTCTCTGTACAAGGGATCGTGAAGATCCAAAACATATGGCACTCCAAACTGTCGCTGCCACATGGGCCCAAGCAGAAACAACGGAAAGTGAGCCGTCGAGATATAGATCAAATCGAAGTGCCTCTGTTGCAACAAACGCCTACCGACAAACCGCATGGGCAACAGGGCGCGCCAACCAATGCTTCCGACTCCTGCAATTCTAAATAGGTGCGGCCACATTTCATGCACATAGTGGACCCACAAATTTGGGGAGAAAAATCCGGCGCTGTCCTGATCGACGCATGTTGCAGGTTGATATTCAGTGGACGGGCTCAGAACTTCCACTTCCCAACCCAACTTGGGCAACTCCCAAACCAATTGGCGCACCCTCTGCATGTCAGCGATCATGGTGGGAGCATACGAGCTCGTTACGATCAGGACCCGACGCATCAAGGGCCACCTACGGGCCTGATAGCTTTGACGCAGAGGCTAAAGGGCATCCTTGGATTCAGCGTAGCGAACCACACGGCCGGTAGCGCAATCGGCAGCAAAGGCAGCGCGGCCCAGTCGCCGAATCGATTACGGATCGCGCGAAGTACCCGGTCGGCATGATAGACGGCTGGCGTGCCGATTCCGATCACAGATTCAATGTGGAACCCTATAGGCTCGAGCAGCTTCCGATAGTCTTCCTCGGTATAGCCGGCCCGAACATGCCCGCCCGATTCTTTATTGTCCAGTGCCTCTACCAGGTGCCGCGGGTGCAGTCGATGTGGACAGCAAAGATGCAAGGCACCGCCTGGGCGCAAGATGCGGTAAAACTCGATGACCACACTCCGGTCGTGGCGCAAATGCTCCAACACTTCGAAGCAAATGACTTCATCGAATGTCCGAGTCTCGCGGGTCAGATCGTAAAGATTGCGTCGTTCGAACTGCAAACGGGACGGGTCCGCACGCTTGTACCCGATCAAAAAGTCCCTTGCTTTCTCTACCTGCTCTTGCTCGTAGTTCATGGAAACAACGCGCGCACCAGTTTGATAGGCCAGCCAGGAAAAATACCCGTTGCCGCTACCCGCGTCCAGTACGTCTCGGGGCCCGGTCTGCCAGAAACGGCAAAGCGACGCACGAGTGCGTGTGTGCAGGTCGAGGCCGGGGTAGAGAATGTTTCGAATCCGGTAACGAATGGCGGAAGTAATCTTGTTCACTTGTCTGGCACAGCCCTCAACCCTATGCAAAGCTACCATTCTTGCAATGTCTGCCCGATGCTTCAAATCGCTGCATGCGTCCTGAATCTTTATGCTGGCGGGCCCAAAGCGCGATGGATGGACTCTAGGAGCGTATTTTTCTGCCGTTCCCAGCAAAATCTTTGCTCTGCGGCTGCTAGTGCGGAACTCTTGGCCTGCCTGAGGGTGCCGACCGATCCAAGAAGGGTGTTAAGGCGCGCCGCCAAAGCATGAGCATCACGAGACGGATATAAGAAGACTCCACCTGGTGCTCCCCTCGCCACCTCTCGCTGCCCAGAAGTATCACTGGCCACAACTGCGAGCCCACCGAGCAGATATTGCAGAATCTTATTTGAGACGGTCAGATCCTTGTTCCGAATGAGGGGAGTCTCTCCGGCAAAACCGATATCGTGCTCAGTGATCCGAGACAAAAGCTCCGAGTAGGACACCAGCCCGTGAACCATAATCCGCCCGCGCCAAGCCTCCGGCACGCGATGCGCGAGCCAGTTCTCGAATCCTAGCACTGGCTTCCCTCGCAGGTGGATCTCAGCCTCGTGCTTGACCAGAGGCAGAGCAGCAATAAGATCGTCGAGCCCGCGATCCAGTCCAAGCGTCTGAGAGAACCAATGGATGGACGGAAGACGACCGTCCCTTCGATCCTTCAAGAGACCGTCGATAGACTCTCGATCAGACCACGGAAATGCATTGTAGACGACTATCGGCGGCGGGCATCCGAATTCATTTGCTAAGGCTTCACTCATTGCGCGGGAGGGGCATGCGGCATGTGCTGCTGTGGTCAGGAGTTCCTTTTCCAAGCCTCGCAATAACCGCAACGGACGAGACTTCCGCACCGCGCGTGGAAGGTCCTCGGAGTACCAATCCTCCACATCAATACCCACCCGCGATCCGGAGCGCAAAAGTCGTGTCCCTACCCAACACCCTTGCTCGAGATGTGCAATATAGTAGTCGGCCTGAGCTTTTCTTGCGTGTTTCGCCAATTCGATGACGGCTGGGCCCAATTGCCAGGAGTTTTCAATCTTCAAATGTCGGCTTAAATCGACTCCTGCGCGTCTACGAATGCGGCGCCAGAGTGACAGAAGTTGCGTTATCCTGTCTTCTCCAACTGGAAGTACAGAGTTGAAAGAAAAACCGTGTCGATTTGCTAGCGCCTCATCGATCTCCTGTTGGCAGGGGTCGAAGGAGGCACCGTACACAACAACCTCGAATCCGGCGCGTGCGACCGTTTCGGCCTCCTTAAACACGCGAGGATTCCAAGATAGCGGCGCACCGGATAGGATCGCGACGCGCTTCTTTTGCGAGCGGTTGGGAGGGCTTCCGACTCTGTTCGTCATGGCAGACAGATGAGATGCCGCGCCCAATCTTCGCCGGGAACCGCGCGTTCAATGCGACGGATCTGATAACCCAGTTTCAAAAGTTGTTGCGAACAAGCTTTCTCGAGTTCGACACCGTGCGCTTCCAAGAAGATTTTCGGTCGTGACGTCCGCAACATGTCGAGTGCGCCGCGCAGTACGTTAAACTCGCAGCCTTCGACGTCGATTTTGACCACATTGGGGGGTGGGATTTCACGACTCTGCAGCAGGGAATCGATTTGACGAACCATTACCGGTAGTTCCCCTATTGCCGCAGCGTCCGCCTGAAACGGGCTCTTGTCTAGCTTTCCCATGCTGGAGTCAGGCATAACCTTGAAGAACGCTGACTCATCTGCGTCACCCAGGGCGACAGTAACGACGTTGATATGTAGTTCCGGATTCAATTCGCATAGCCGTCGCAGTGCCAATTGGTTAGCCGGTAGAGGTTCGAACACAAAAACCTCTAGCGCACCCGCCAAGGCCATTACGCCCGATATGTAGCCCCGATAACCGCCAATGTCATAGCAAATGTCGCCCATTTTCACATGTTCAACTATCGCTGCTGTGAATTCCGGTTCGTAAATCCCGGTCCAAACGGCCTTATCGAGGGGAAGGGTCACCTCAAAGCGAAGCCCCCTGGCGGGACCGACATTAATCGTGTGCACAAATGGCTGGTTCGACATAAATCGGCCGACGAGCCAACGCTGAACGTCAGCTACTCCTGGTACCTTCTTTATCCAAGGCCGAAGCGAATAAGGGATATAGTTGATTGCCTTGCGGAGCAAGCTCTTAGGTGTCATGGCTCTTGATAATCGCCCTTGATCAGACTTCGTGAGCCTCAGGATAACTTTCGCAGCCACAGTGACGTTGCAACCCCCGTAGGCTTGCCAATAAAGTGCCCGCCGAAGTCTGACAGAGTTCTCTGAAGGAAGTGCCCGGGCCACAATACCTCGAATTGATTGGATCCTTGCAACATACCCTGCACGAGATACTGTTCAGCCCAATTCACATTCAATGTGTTTTGAATGATCCAATCACAGGGATACTCGAAAGGCAAGAAAATGTCGTGGACGTGAATCACAACTCCCCTGCGCAGTCCGGGTAAAAGGCTTAGAAACAAGGTAACGACGTCATTTCCTGAACGAATCTCGTGGCTAGAATCGATGAACAGGATGTCATTGTGCTGCAGCATATCTTGTAATTCGGAGGAGGGCACCTCCTCAAGCCTCCGTCGGATCACTTGATTCGCAACTGACTCCACGTCCCTGCGAGGAGAGGGGTCAATCGAAACCACCCTCGTCTCCAAGCTTCCGTCTGAGATTGCTTCTCGAAAAAGGTAGGTACTATTTCCCGAGCCAACCTCGACGATGAGCCTCGGATGGAATAGACGTATGAGAGCGTAGGCGACCTCTGCATCCGGCGAAGTAAAATAATCGTTCGAAAACGAGTACGTGCCTGCCTCCTTGGGTCTCGCAAATCGACTGGTCTGGTCTCGATACTTCTCGAGTGCCTCAAGCAAAGGGCCGGGATCGCACCGGGCGATTTGCGGGAGAACGGGGAAGATCGGTCGATTGAAGTGCCCGGTTTGCTCCAAATTGAACAGTCGCTCCATTTCTGCGCGTTCGGCATTTCGGGTTTCGATCCGCAGGTTCGCCAGAGCTAGCCCCCTATTTACCCAATGCCTGAATGTGGACTTGATGAGGGGGTGGCCGTTCACAATGTGTCCTCGAAATTAGACCGTCGTAATTCTTGAGAGCAGCGACCTGAATTCTTTTCTCTGATGCACTATATTGTGATTCTGCTCGAAAACCGCCAAGCTCCGCTTGCATAATTGGCTCCTGCGCACCGAGTCGGAAAATATCCTCTGGATGCACGAAGCCAAAACGTCTTCGTCGAAGTTGTCTACAACTTCTGCAAATCCTTGTTCCTCGGCGTACCGTACGAGGCTCGAGTATGGCGGACCAAAAACCAGAATGGGCCTTCCCGCCGCCAGATAATCCGCAGTTTTCGAAGGAAATGCTCGCTCCACCGCATAACGCGCTGATTCGGAAAAAGAAAAAGGGAGGAACAGTAAATCCGCATCCGCTAGCACGTCGTGCAATTCGTTCTGAGAAACCCACTCGCGAATACTTATCCGTGAGTGCTGCCAACCCCATTCGCGGATTGTCTCTGCACTGATCCTCGTATACAGGCGAAAGTGAGCGTCGGAGTCACCGGCTTGATCTAGCCTGCCATTGCAAACAACTTGGGCCAGCAGCCTTAGGTTATCCTCAACTGCCTCAGTAATCTGACCTGCGTAGACGATAAGTCGGCCACGATCTGGTAAGCCATAGGCATCCGTCTGGTGAGGCTCGGTCGCGGCCAACTGAACTTCGGATTCTGCTTCGAATTCCCGCTTAAGAAACTCCTGCATTTCGGGACTAACGGCATAGATGTGTGATGCCCTTTTAACCGCCATCCGAGACAAACGATGCACAACGTGAGCCTGCAGAGGCGACGAACGCTCGACTGGAGTCAGCCAGTCATCGTGCACAATAAGGATCAAAGGGATCCCAGTGAAACGCGTCGCCAAGGCTGCCGCCAAGAAGAACCGTCCGTGTGCAATACTCAGAACTGCCTCGATCTTCCGTTGCTTGATAACGACAACAGTCTTGCAGATCAGCAGGAACACCGCCATCCAGTCGATTAGGCTCTTGATGCGCCCAAGTCCCCACTTGCCCCTGCCTTTTGTAGTTGGAAATACGAGATGCTCACAGCCGAGGCGACCCTCCTTGGGAGAAATGCGGATGTACATGGATCCTGTAAGGACCAAAAGCCGAGAAACTGGATAATCGGCCAACAAACGGCTCGCCAGGATGGATCCGCCAGCCAGATTCGATGGCGGGAAATCGCACATGAAAAGCAGATTGACCGCCGTGTTCGCGCCAAGGTCTTGGTCCTGTGATATCTGCGCCGTACTCATTTGTCCCAAAAGGCTTGCTCTCTCGTCATCTGCACTTCTCAAATGCGGCGAAGGTGTTACTTCCCGAAGCTTTGCACCGTTAACTTCTGAGTTTGTAGGTTGTACACTTGCCGCATCCAATCCGCGGTAATCTTAAGACCCTCCTCTAGCCGGTAAGTGTCTTTGTGATCCAGATCGCGGATAGATTTGGAAACGTCTACATGTTTACGGTGGGTGGTAAGAATTTCAGAATCACGATATGTGGCAAGTGACGGATCAGCCCCAGTCAACTTCAGGATGGCGTTGGAAAGCTCTTCAATAGTATGCTCACAACTCCCGCCGATGTTGTAGGTCTCCCCGGGTTTGAAATTGTCTACGATATTCGCCAGAGTTCGCACGGTGTCTGCAAGGTAGGTCGAGGTCCGCGAGTGGCCGCGGAACACAGTCCAGGGCAGGCCATTAAGCGCACAATAGAGGAAGCGGCAGTTTACCGAGCGGTAAGGACTGTAGTATTCTCCGGGGCCATAGGTATTGAACAGACGCACCACGACCGACTCGGTCCCATATTGCGATGCCGAGTTGCGGATCTGCATTTCGTTCACCCACTTGGTCATGGCGTAGTCGTTCATCTGCTTGATTTCGTACTGATCCATGACAGATTCGACCATCAGCTCTGGCCAGTCCCCGTAGACTTCCGACGACGAGAAATGAATCAAGCGGAATTTGAGCCGCTCCTGTAAACGGATGACATTTTTCGTGCCGACGGCATTTGTCCGCCACAGAGTCTCGTAGAAGTCTTCACCATTCCAACGGCCAAATTCGGCGGCACAGTGATACACGTAGTCGAATGGTCCCAAGCTCTCTATGACGCGCTCGATCTGGCGGAACTCACCGACATCGCAGCGAGCGTAAAGAGGCGTCATAACATCAGTTAGAACGGTAAACCCAACCTCGTCCGGCTGGTGGGCAATGTCACAGGACACGACGTGATGACCCCGCTTGCGCAGGTCCGATACCAACCCAGATCCTACTGTACCCAAACTGCCTGTAACTAAGACACGCATAATCCCCCAAAAACAAGTGATTTGAATTCAACGCGGAGGCTCACCTGAACCTCGCTGCGTGAAGGTCGGAAATAGCCAATACTAGCGTATCTCCGTGACGCAATCCCTTTGGCGAGACAGAAACGATGTCAGTTCCCCTTATTGTGTAAGGACTATAACCGTACTTCGCTCCGCATTCCACCAGGTCCCACGGGAAGTATCCAGCCATAGCACTCGTTTCATAATTTGCTTCCAGAAGCCACATCGGGGGCGATCCCCTGGTTCCGCTCAAAGTCTCATGGGCCCCTTGCAGAACGCTCAACTCACTTCCTTCTACATCACACTTGATCACCGCTGGGAGTGATTGCGACGTAATGAGGAGTCCGTCGATGGATTCACAAGGAACTTCCTCCTCTTCAAACGGCAAATCACCTAAGGGATAAACCGATGTATGCATCGAATCTAACCCTTTGAATCTTTTCAGAATCACTTTCCCGGATTTTGACATTATCGCTAAGCGCTTCACGTCACACCTCTCGGTCAGGTTGTTCGCTCGAAGTGCCAGAACTAATAAATCTACGTTTCTCTGCTGCGGTTCAATCGCCACCGCCATTTGGATGTCACGACTTGCGAGCAGTTGAAGGGTATGCCACCCCATATTTGCACCAATGTCGAGAAAGGTGTCACCCGGCCGAATCACACGTTTTAGCACCGAACTGAGTTCTGGTTCGAAGTCTCCACTAACGTAAATACTCCGATGGACTGGCTCGGATAGATCGAGAGCCACATTCAGGCCGTTGAAACTGCATAGATGGACACCGGGAGACTTTCGCGAGAGCGACATGCGGCGCAATAAGTGGAGCGCCCGGGCCCGCGGATTAAATTTTGTTTGGGGACTCATCGCATAAGACTGCCACTGGACCCGATCCGCGCGAAAGGATGGGCGCGCAGACCAACGTACCCGTACCACGCGTCGATTTCTCGTCCTCCATATACGGGGCTCTCCACCACGTCGAACCGAAGTCTTTGGGGGACGAGCTCGATCCTATTATGGCCTAGATCTTTCAAATAAATTTCAAGCTCATAAGTTCCGGGGAGGATCGGCAATGCGGAAATATTAAAACCCAGCTCAAATCGGTTCCCAGAATTGATTTTGCCAACCGTCTTGAAGTCCTTAAGATCGAGGGCCGCGATACGCTCTCCGCCGAGCGCGAGGAACCCCACATACAGCCCTGGGTCGACGATATCGAGTTTCACTTCTCCTCTGACTCTGATCGCAACATCATCGAAAGTCTTTATCACAGCTCCATTGAAGGATGTGATACAGATTTCTTCCACAATGAAGCTTTCAGTTTCTGCGGTCCGCGCACTCCGATCAGACAGGATCTCTTTCAGATAACGATCGGCAACCTGGTTAATCTCCCCCTGATCAATGACTCCCCCGGATGCCAGCACAATTCCGTTTTGGCAAACCGTTCGTAACGATGCCATGTTATGGCTCACGAATAAAATTGTTCTACCGCCTGTGCTGATTTGCCGGAACTTCTCAAAGCACTTCTTCTGAAACTGCGCATCGCCCACCGCCAGAACCTCATCGACCAACAAGATCTCGGTCTCCATGTGCGCAGCCACAGCGAATGCCAAGCGCACGTACATCCCGCTGGAATAGCGCTTCACCGGAGTGTCGATAAATTTCTCTACTTCGGCGAAGGCGATGATCTCGTCTAGTTTTCGCGCGATCTCCGCCCGTCTCATCCCCAGAATCGCACCATTGAGAAAAATGTTATCGCGCCCCGTCAGCTCCGGATGGAAACCAGTACCAATTTCCAGCAACGATCCGACTCGTCCCCAAATGTCAGCGCGCCCGTGAGTTGGTTCGGTGATGCGCGAAAGAATCTTAAGCAGTGTGCTCTTCCCTGCCCCGTTGCGCCCGATGATACCGACGACTTCTCCTCGTTTGATCTCGCACGAGACGTCCTTCAGCGCCCAGATGGTGGGATTCTGGTCCCCTTTTCCACTCGAGGAGTGCGGCGAACGCGAGAACAGGCGTCGAAAGGGCAAGGCGAAGGCCTCCGTGATCACATCACGCAGCGCTCCGTAAGACTCGCGCTTCCCGATCCGGTACTGCTTTGCGAGTCCCTCACAACGAATGGCTACATCAGTCATTGGGTCTGGTCACACCACATCCGCAAAAGTCTTCTCCGTGCGTCGGTAGTAGTACAGGCCGCCGACTAGGACAACAGCAACAACGGCCACCGAGACCCACAGCATCGCACCCGGCGCCGGCGATTTGCCCAACAGCGCCCACCGAAATCCTTCGATCACGCCGGCCATGGGATTGAGACCATAAAAGGGACGCCACCGCGCAGGAACCAATGTGGCGGAGTAAGCGACGGGAGACGCGATCAGCCAAAACTGAACGATGAAAGTCAGAGTGTAACGTACGTCTCGGTACTGCACGTTCAGCGCAGAGAGCCACAAGCCCACCGCCAGCGCTGTCAAAATCGTGAAGATCACAAAGAAAGGCAGAGTCAAAACGGCCCACGTGGGCACAAATCGGTACCAGACCATCATTCCGATGAGCAGGACAAACGCGATAGCAAAATCCACCAGTCCCGCGAGGATGCTCGCAAGCGGAATAATCAGCCGGGGAAAATAAACCTTCGTGATCAATCGCTCATTCGCTACCACACTGTTGCTGGACTCCGTAAGAGCGTAGGAGAATAATTGCCACGGCAGAAGGGCAGTGTAGCTGAACAAAGGATAAGGAATCCCATCGGACGGAACCTTCGCCAGGCGACCAAAAAAGAGCGTGAACAACAGCATGGTAAATAGGGGCTGAATAACCGCCCACGCTGCTCCCAAGGCCGTCTGTTTGTAACGAACTTTGATGTCGCGCCAAGCCAGAAAGACGAGAAGCTCGCGATAATGCCACAGGTCTCTCAGCCCAACCGAGACCCAGCCTTTTTTCGGTTCAATTCTGGTGTGAGGGAGATCCAACCTCTCCACAGACGCGGCCAACACTGCTCGCGAGGAAGGTGCTTCTGTGGAGGTCATGTCTGACATGTGGGAGCTCTCCGGTGCGAACTCTGTAAAGCCTTGGTGATCGAAGATGCAGAGATGATTGCAGTCTGCTGCCCCATCTGGGCTACTGAGGTCGTTTCAAGAATATATAGGTTGTTTTTTAGTGTCAAAGCACGAAAATGCAAAGATGCTCGCCATTTCGCGCGTTACATTCGAACAGTCGAACCCCTGATACCATATCAGTGAACAGAACTCATAGGACTGGGCACTCAGGAGTAGTCGCCCTCGCTCGGGATATGCATCTCTTCATGGCAACAGACGCACAGTGTGATTAGGTTTTCTTCCGAATCTTCGCCGGCGTGACTACGAAATTGTTTGTGATGAATTCCTAGGTTCGACATCGCACCGCATGATTGACATCGCCAGCCATCGCGGCGCAGCACCTTCTGCCGCAACCTCTCGTACGAAACCGGATCCAAACGAAAGCGCGCGGGTTTTGGGCCGATCGGGCTCATGATGCCTTCTCATTCAAGTTTCCCAGAAATGCCTGCCTCTGCTCTCGGGGCAGAAGCCTGAAGAACCTCGTCATCGAGAACAGCAGCGTCGCAGGATCCCCGTTGTCCAGGTTCGCCCCCGCTAGAAAGTCTGCACAGATCATTTCCAAGCAGTACCCACGTGATTTATCCGAGCCTAGCATTAGTGCGGCCGTCTCGATCGCCCGCTCAATGACCGGCATCTGGCTCTGGTACAGTTTGAAGTAGATAATCTCCCACGGTTCCGTTTCCCGCCCCGTCAGTTCTCGCTCGACCTCCTTCTTGAAGTCTTCTTCGGCATTTGACGGGCTTTGTGCAACCAGGTTGCACAATCGAAGCCCTGTCCGTGCCTCCTCGCCAGCTTGGCCAGCTCCAACCCTTTGGTCCGCGCCCACTTCCTTCAGCTCTTTTCTCGCCTGCGGCGGCAGGTGCTCGTGAATCGACATCGGGTAGTACGCCTTCCTCCTCGACTCCGGGAAACGCTTCTCCAGAAATTCGTGGAAACACTTCGAGTTCTCCAGACGCCAGTATTGTCCTGCTCGCACCTCACACAGGTAACGCCCGAGTTCGACCCACCGGGTATCTCGCTCTGCCTCTTTCCGTCCCTCCCACGCCAGAATATCGTCAATCTTCGTGAGCACGAACATGGCTCGGCGGCGATTGAGCTGGGGCAACATGGGCGGATTCTTAGTAATTAAGCTGGTCAAGCCAACCAAAATCTTCTGCTCCCGGGCGTCGCACCAGGTTTGCATCAGCCATTTCTTGCCTTCCCAAACAGAGTCCCACATAGGGGCAGCTGCTGCAGGGATTTTGCGGAAAACGGATGCCACTGTGGGGAAGGAACTGTGCGGACTCGATTCTCCGGATCGTGTCCTCCACCAACCGACCGAATTCCTCGCGCTGCGCGTCAGTGATTGTGGTGTTCAGGTATTGAACTTCAACCTGGCGCTTGCGAACGAACACCACCTGGGCGACTTCGGAGATGCCGGTCATCCACGAATAGCAGACTAGCTGGGGATCGAGAGCCAGCAGCCCCTCTGGCTCCTCCGGATAACAGCTTGAGGATGTCTTCCATTCCAGCAGGCAGCGAATGCCATCCAGTTTCCCGATACCGTCAATGTAGGCCACGAATTGATTTCTTCCGACGGACCGGGTGAACTTGATCTGCAGGTTGCGGCGCGGTTAATGAATCTGAATGCGGTTGTCCTGGCAGAAGCGGATGAGGAGCATGATCCCTCGCTCGAGCATGCGCTCCCAGGTGTCGTGGTTCGAAAACTGCAGACCCTGATCTTTGTAAACGGACCATTCGCGAAACAGTGCAGTTCCTGGATCCTCCCGGCGAAAGTAGGCACCCAGAGCCAGTTCGAAAGCGCGACCAAACAGCATCGCCGCACGCGTATCCTTCTGCTTCCAGCCATCGAGGTAGCGGTGCCGATACCGGCGCGGACAGGTCAGGTATTGGCTGATCTGGGTGTAGCTATAGGTCATCAGGCCACCTGTGGGTTGTCCAGATTAGCTGGTGAGAACTCTTCCCAGCGGTCGGCAGGAGCAAAGCCTTCCTAACAGGGTGTTAAAGTTGCGCCAAGAAAGTGGAGGGAAAAGTGTTAAAATTCGCCTATTCTTAAGACAACGTCGGTTCGCAGAGGCGCGATAATGCCACGAGCGGGATTCCTGGGGTTTAATTGATGGACTTGCAGCCAAAACGCAACGGCTCCGGGGAGCCTGAAGCGTTAGAACCGATCGAACTTCCTGTCTTTGAAAAAAGTCACCACCTTCCACACCCTTTTTTTCCTGAAGAACCAAACCCTCTCCTGCACTACTGGAGGATTCTCAAGAAGCGGCGATGGACAGTCCTGGCCACAGCCAGCATCATTTTTGCCCTCTCCGTAATTGCCACGCTCAGGACGACTCCACTGTATCAGGCAACATCGAAAGTGGCGATCTTTCCAGAAAATCCGAATGCCTTGGGATTCAAGGGCCTAGAGGACAGTTCGCCTGACTACCAATACGACGTGGCTCTGGAGACCCAAGCCGCGATTCTTCGCAGCGATGCTCTGGCCATGAAGGTGATCGAGGCGATGCGCCTGGACCAGAACCCCAAGTTTACGACTGTGACACCCCAGCGAACGGGAGACTCGCTTCAAGTTTTGAGCATGCAGCCCGATCCGGCGGCAGCGGTGGCCCTGCTCGGCAGATTTCGTGGCGGATTGAGCGTCCAATTGATCCCCAACTCCCGGCTCGTACAAATCAGCTACACGGACCCAGACCCTCGACTGGCCACCGAAATCGTCAATACACTGGTAAGAACGTTCACAGAGGAAAACTTCAAGACAAAATATGAGGCCGTCACCCAAACCTCGGATTGGCTTTCGACGGAGCTTGCTGATCTGCAGATGAAAGTCCAGACTTCCGAGGAGAAGCTTGTGCGCTACCAGAAGGATCACAGCATTCTGGGAGTCGATGAGAAGCAAAATATTGTAACGGCCAAACTGGACGAACTAAACAGGGAACTTACAGCGGCACAGACGGATCGCATTCAGAAGGAGTCCAATTACAGACTCGCTGTGGATGGGAACCCAGAGGTAGTCTCGAAGCCGTCCCGTGAAGGCGCGACCAGCATGCTGGATAGGTTGCGAGAAAGGGAAGCTGAGCTCGATACCCAGCG
>Ga0210409_10002370_pt1 | contig 22533 bp, 28 predicted proteins | sample IncBWH17MmetaG_FD_161649 | JGI IMG/M metagenome (GOLD analysis project Ga0210409, IMG submission 161649) | Forest soil microbial communities from Barre Woods Harvard Forest LTER site, Petersham, Massachusetts, United States - Inc-BW-H-17-M | ecosystem: Environmental > Terrestrial > Soil >...
GCTGGAGAACCAAAACGGACTTGCCCGATCAAGAGAAGATGGGATAGAAGAACCATGTCCCGGGCCACATCCGTTGGCCGGTTTTGACCTGACCACCGTTGGCCGCTTTTGACCCGACCACTGAGGACCTTGCTCTGCCGCTCGATGCGGCTTTTCAGTCTCCGCCGCCACCTGCCTTCGCCAGAGTTCCCTGAACTGCTCGATTGTGCCGGGTCCATAACCAACCCCCCAAGAACAGGCGAGCATCGTGAAACGACGCCTCTGGATAACATGCAAATAAACTACATATGCCGCAGTTGCGGTCACTTATCCGTGTTTGGCAAAGATGACGTTCGCTGGATACCGACAGCAGACCAAGAACTAAATTGGGAGACTCCGCAAAAAGTTCTCTGGAGAATACGATACCAATGTGACGAAGAAAATTGCGGAGATCGAATCGAAGTATATGTAGACGGATACTCGTTCGATAAAGAAGATGAAATAGAGCATACTGTTTTTGAAGACGCCACACATTTACCGCCCTGCAAAAATGGACACATTGAACCTTCCAGGTTGACGCTTTTGTCTGTTCGTCGTGCCTTGATAATTTAATCCAATCGTTCTGACTATGACGCGGCATGAGTGAATGTTAAAATAGACTCGGCGGCCCTTATGTTTGAATCCCGTCTTGGGTCCAGCGGATATACCGCGTCCCCAGTGAACTTTAATTCGCTCAACCCTCGCGCAAACGAGGGACAAGGTGTGTTATGTCTTTTAAGAACTTGAACTATGCTTATCTCGGAACTTCGATTGCAGCCAATCTGGTAGTTATCTTTGAGACTCTGTTGAGGTTATTGCAGGGCAAATAAATAGGCAGTATCAAGGCGGCTCTTCTGAGGAGTCGCCTTTTATTTTTAGGAGACTGCTATGACAGGCAAAACGAGCGACTATCAAGAACTAGTCTCCGCACTAGATGACCTCAGCAAGTATCTTGATGCGGTGCAAGAAAAACTTAGAGTTTACGATACCGCTCTGCGATTCGCCGAAAGTGATTATAAACATCAAGCCGAAATCTTTAAGTTTTGTATGGCAGCCGCCCGGCTTCCAGAGATGCAGAGTTCAGCTTCCCTTGAGCACAGAATAATCTTTGAACGGATTCGCGGACTCGTTGTTCGCATCTTTCAGGCGAGTAGTAATCCGCCAAGGCCTTGAGGCACCTTGTTAGTTCAGCTACGTCGTTCTCTGTAATTATAAATTCCATTTTCTTTGTCTTTTCGCCTGTTAAGGATGCCTACTTGCTGATACGCTGCGACATATGGTTACGGCACCTGTGCCCACGTTTGAGAATCTAGCTGCATGAAGTATTAGAGGAGCAACTATGGAGATTGTCCAAGATCAAACCATCAGTGGAACCATAGTAGTTATGGACGGTAAATACTTTATCGGATGCAAATTTACCGGATGCAGAATCCTCTATTGCGGCGGAGACTTTGGCTGGCGGGATACTCAATTCCAAGATTGCAACATACAATTTGATGGCGCTGCGGCAAGAGTTGTCCAATTCCTTCAACATTTTGGCCTGCTCCCTGGCGGTCCGATTCAACAGCCGCATCATCCGGCGTTGAACACAAATACTGTGAATTAGAGTTTTCTTGTTCATTTTTATGTCCTGCTGACGGATTCTAAAGAAGTTAGCCAAACTTTTGTCACGTATATAATCGTGTTATACGCCTATGGACGAGGGGGAGGAAACGAGTGTTGCTGATCGCCGCCAGCATCTTAGCGGCCCGCAAACTGGCACAATACGACAAGCCCTGCCCGGCTATAGAAGCGACAATTACTAACTCCATTGTGATGGCCGAAAAGATCATGCGCAGAATTGACTCGATGTTTCAGGCGAGGTAGTGGGACAGATGGCACCAGAGTTCGAGGAAGTCCTGGTTGAAGTGTGGCGACAGGCTTTCGCTGAGAACGCCAAGGCGGCTGTGTTGCGAAATGAACGATATCCGATTGTGCGAACGTCAAAGCGCAAGTTGCGCCAGGTTAATTTTCTATTCGACGGCAAGAAGATTCGAGGGCTTGAGCAGAACCCGGATACCAAGTCCCGGTGGGCTGCGATGGCGAAGGACGGAAAGAAAGTGATGCAGTTTCTTGTCGAAGGCCGATATGTGGCGAACGTGGTCGAGGGGAAGGTGACACTTTACGGCGTTCGACGTTAAAATAGGGCCACGTGGAGGACCCCGATGGCCGAGAGTCACGAAATGTTCCAAGCCTAACCGACACTAATGTTGGCTGAATGGGAGAGTACCTGCTGTGAGCTATGGTTCCCAGCTCCCAATCGGGCGTTCCCGGAGTTTTAATTTAGGTCTGATAGCTATTCAGACGAATATGTCAAGCCGTCGCAAATACCTTCATCAACTTTTCTCTTCGCCTACAGAGCAGCGAAGTCATATCGTCCAGCGACGATCTCGTTATAGTACTGAAAACGCTTGAATGAAAACTTCTTTGGCTTCGATGCATGCCGACTTCATATCGGGAGCACAATAAAACATCGTAGATGATCAAGCAGGTAGGATTCAGCGGGCTAAATTAAGAAAGCAGCCCAGACTGCGAGCAGCTTCGAAGGCTCGTGATGAGTTAAAATCCAATCGAGGCAAAATCAGTATCCAGCTTCATTGCTTCAGTCCATGCTGTCTTCTGCGTAGGGTGCAAGTATCGTTCGCTGGATTGGCTGCTCTTATGACCGAGCACCAGTTTACTCACCAGCAGGGATGCACCCTTCTCTGCAAGAAGAGTTCCTCTCGTATGCTTCATAGCGTGCGCGTGCCATGCAGATTCGGCGATTGGGTTGTCGCCGCGTTCTTTCCGGGCCTGTGAAGCCATTTCGCAGTATTTCGCGAAGATCCTGTTGATTTGTCTTTGCCCAAGGCACGAGCCGTCGCGGTACGACGTGAAGACGTATTCAGAGACCTGTTCGCCGCGCTCCCTTAGCCACGTCTTCAGGGCAGCCAGTTCGCACTTTGCGGGGTGCCCCTTCATCCTGACCAGCGGTTGGGTAGTTTTCAGACTGGATTTCTGCCGCTGAACTGTTACCAAGCCGGCTGTAAAGTCAATATCGGATAGCCGCAACCGAGCTACCTCTTGGTTTCTGAGCCCGTGCCAGTACATAGTCAACATGAGGCTGTGGTCGCGCCGCGAGGTCCTACGAGCGCACTCAAGTACGTCCATTAGTTCCCTTTCGGTAAGGTGCTGGACTTCGTTTGCTTGGATCGATTGTTGGGCTTCCGTTCGGTTAATCATCATATCCTCCCACTGTCAGTTCAGTAGTGTACATGTATGTACATCATTGTGTCAAGCAAAAAGCGAGTTTTCATTAGGGAAAAAGCGATAATGTCCACAAATAGACAGATGTGGACATCAATGTACATATTAATCCATTTAGAATCAGCGCGACCCTCTCAAATAAAGGACTTACGGCTTCTCATTCAAAACGGACATTCGGTTTACCAGCTCTCAAGGCGAAAGGCAGTCGAAGAGAAGGCACAAATACATCTGGAATGCACATATATGTACATAGATGTGTACATGAAGTCAACGGTCTGGTAGGGTGGTCAAAGTGAGGTGATATGAAAGGCAAGAAGAAATCAGAGCGGTTGGTTGTTCAGATGGACGCAGATTTCAAGAGGCAACTGGACGACCGATCCAAGTTAACAGGAGTGCCGATCAGCGAGTTTGTTCGCAGGGCATTGGCTGAGGCTCTCAAGAGAAAGCCGTGAAACAACATGAGAATGTTTTACCCATTCACCAGGTTTTGGTTTCAAGGCTTACGCAATTCTTGACGGCCCTGTACGGGCATCGAGCGGGCGACAGGAAACGCCAACGGGAAGGCATTACTTGGTGCGACGAATTCTAAGGCAATCCGGTCTCTTACATTCGTAACGAATGTGCGGCTTCTGTCCGGGCTCTCACATCCGTTCCCATTCCTCATAGGAAATCGGGTAGCCGCGCATCGCTCTCTCCCAGAGTGCCTCTTTATCGAGTTTCCCTGAGTTTGGACCGAACATCGAATAGCCTAATGATATGGGCGGGAGTTGAGTCTCCTCGCGGAGATAGTTCAAGGCTTGGGTTGTGGCGTCAACGACATCGTCGTGAATTCCGTTTGGAAAGCTAGACATCTCGTCGATGAATTCACTTACCCATGGTGCTGACTCCGGCAGAAATATCTTTCCAGCTTCGATTATTGGAGTGATCGCTTGTGCTCTAGTCTGCTTGTCGCTATCTACCTTGACCGGAATTAAAGGAAGCACCGTTGAACGTTTTAGCTCCTGGATTAGACTCTGCCCGCTAGCTTTGTCCTCTATGAGAATTGCGTTTGGTTTCCACTGCCCCGCCAAGGAAGCTAGAACTCGCTTCAGCTCTGGAAACTCCACCCGATCCCGCCAGAGGTGCAGCAAGTAATAGCCATTCTCGCCTATACCCCAGGTCGTGCAAACGCTGAAATCGTTTTCGGCACCTTTCTTGAAAGCTGTGTCCCATGACTGTACGACACGACTGAACGGGATCGCCACAGATGGTGCGAAGAACTGCCACCAGTTACGCTTGAAAATGGCGCCCTCAGCCGCAGCAGGGCGTTGTTGGTAGAGACTGGCCCAAACTGCTCCGCCAACCGCTTCGCGGATTCGATTCAAGGAATCAAGGGGAAATCTTGCTGGCCACAGCGGATCACCTTCTCTGCGAAAGCTTTCATCCTTTTCCGCAATAGCAGGCAAACTGAGAACATCCCAATTCTCGGATGAATGCTCCTTCAATAGCCAACCAGCTAGATCATCCTCGTGCCAGCGAGTCTGAATGATAATGATCGCCCCACCGGGCATGAGACGCGTATACGCCACTGATGAGTACCACTCGTGGAGCGATTTTCTAATGGTCTCACTGTTGGCCTCTTCGCGGTCTTTGATGGGGTCGTCTATAAGTAATAAGTGAGCGCCTCTGCCTGTGATCGGCCCGCCTCTGCCAACTGCATAATATGCCCCGCCTCTTGTGCTGCTAAATCGGTGAGCAGCGGTCGAATCATCGCTCAACCTGCAGTTTGGAAAGATTGCCTGGTGGACGGGATTAATGATGAAATTCCGGACACGCCTCCCGAAATCGTCCGAGAGTTCCTGACCGTAGGTTGCAAAAATCGTGTGGTGTTCTGGATGCCTGCCTAGATACCAGGCGGGGAAAATTGAACTCGTGACTAAACTCTTGCCGTGGCGAGGCGGCATGAAAATCATGAGCCTTTTTATTTCTCCACGCTCGACAGCCTCAAGTCTTGAAATTATTAGTTCATGATGATGCGCCCGCTCAAATTGGGGCCATTGAGCGATCGCATAGCACGCGAGGTCTGTATGGGGCAGTGCGAGCAAGTCGACGCTTACCGCGATGTTTCCGGTGCTCATGTGGGACACGGGCTTGTCGAGTGACGCGCCAGGAACGTCTCTGAGATACGCCTGGCGGTTTCTGCATCGAGTGTAAGATTCAGGATCTTGGTTTCCGGGCGTTCGTTCAACTCACCGGTCAAGCGAGCCGCAAGTTCCACAAGCCTGGTAAGCTCTCGCACACCTGCCAGAGCGCCGCGATAGTCCTCCGCCGCTTCAGCCTTTTCCTGAATCCGTCTCGCATCTTCAGTTAGCCTTTTCAGTTGGTGAATTAGCGAGTCGGCCCGGGAAACTTCAGCGACGTCACGAGACTTCTTCAGCGTTTCAGACAGGTGAGATTTGTGCCGAAACAGGCTTGAAACTGATAACGAAACACGTTCCGCTATGTTCCGTAACGGCTCGCCAGCGAGCAGTGCTTGATCAATTTCATTGCGTTCGGTGCGCCCGCAAATTGCACAAGTCCGCGGCATGTGTAGCTTCAGCTCCTCGAGAGTTTACGCTCAGAAAAAGTCGATGGTTTTCGCTGTATGTTCGCCACCCCATTGTACTCCGTTTCTTGGTTCTGTTTTGCCTTTTCGGCGTGCCGAATGGGCGCATAGTCTTCAGGATTTGCCTTCAATCGTCGAGGTTGAACGAGAACCGATTTGCGATCTTGTCTGACCAGGCCATTGAAGTGCCAGATTCCAAGCCGTTTATGAAAGCTGTCATTGTCCAGCGCCTCCCGACGATTCCGGTTCGCGGGTCATTGCTCATTTCGCGTCTTATTTCTCTTTTTTTTGGCTTACAGGTCGGATCCTCCAGCCGTCGGTTAGGGCTTCAAAGTTTGGCAAATGAAATCTCCCTAACCGCTCTGTCCCGCAAATCCTGTCGATGCTTGCGCATATATTCGCGACGCATGGCTCTCCACTCAGGCGTCGACTTAAAACGCTTTTCGCGGCATCGGGTACTGCAGAATAATTGGTGACCAAATCGGGCGTAATACCAATTCGTGCACAAAGTGCACTGCCTCAGACGAGAAAAAAAACCTTGTACCCCAAGTCTTGCAATGCAATGGACAATAGGTGTAGCCGGATTATATCCGTGGGACCACTTCCAACGGAACTTGGTTCGTGCTTCAGCAGAGCGGTTTTTTCCCCATCTGCGCACCTGAGTCGAACGTCCGAGGAACATCGGCCACATAGCGTATTTCACTAGGCGTTGATTGAGTTTGTTTAGCGCCACGACGTATCGACTCCGTGACGATTCTTTGTCAGCAAAGAACTTGAACAGAGAAGGAGGGATGTTGGGAGTTAGTTTCCGAATGCCATCAATTATGTGGATAACCTCCCTGCATTCTTTGGTCCCGCTATTACGATTCAACCACTCGGCGGCAGCCCTACCGTCTGTCTCTCCTTTAAAAATGTGGTGCGTTGCCCTGCTTTTGTGACCTTCCATTCCATCCTCCCCACCCAAGATGTTGTTGTGTAACCAACGGCTATTTAACATTACCATGTGTTACGAATGTAACGCGAGATGGCTCAAAATGCAACTAGACTGCTCCTGGAACTAGGAGGTGTCAGATGCATGAAGCAGAGCTTCTCAGGGAGCGGCAAGTCACACAGCGATTCGGTTTTACCGGTCCGTGGCTTCGGCGCTCCCGCCACGAGGGTCGCGGGCCCAAGTTTATCCGGCTGGGCAGAATGGTTTTTTATCGCGTCACCGATATTGCAGCATATTTAGCCGCAAACGAAATTTCGACTGACTACGGTGTAGCGTCGGCGATGGGGTGCGAATTGAAGGGTTGCTATAAGGAGGGCAAGAAATGAACTGGGGGCCGAATGTCAAAGTACAGCGTGGTTCCAGCCTCGCAAAACTTTCGACGCGTCATTTTGATGACATTGGTAACCGAAGTGTCAGCAGATGCCAGCACTCGCAACTGCTAGACAGAAAACATTCGCTGAGATTGGAGGATCCTCCTTGGCTGAGTGGCTTGCCTCTTTTCGATCTTGGAGTGCGGCCGTGATCGAGCTACGCGTTCACATCGAATACCTGCACATCCGCGGCCTGCCACGTTCCGACCGTCTCACGATTCTGCGGTCCCAGCTGACACTGCTCCGGATGCGAGCGGAGCAAGGCATCCCGGTTACTTCCGATGCGATCGAGCGCGCCGAATCCCTGGCACGCACCCTTGAATTTCTGGAGCCTGCCGCGTGACCCACTCCCGCAAATTTGGAGATAAAGCTTCTCACCCACTTCCCCTTTGGAATGGAGTATTTGAGCACTATGACCGCATTGGCGATTCACTTTGGGAATTTGCATGGTGCATCGACAAGATCACAGTGGAGCGAGATGGCGTCGGGATTGTGCTGGGGGGGTCTCCGGTCAAATTGCGTGCCATTGTCGACGCGCTCAAAGGCAGCAATAGGGAAACGGTTCGTCGCCACATGGGGATTCTGGAAAGGGAGAACTACATCCGCCGTCGGAGAACTCCTTACGGCCATGTGATCGAAGTTCTTAACTCGCGGAAGTTTGAAATTTGGAAGAAAGAGAAACATAAGGAGGATGTTTCTCCCACACTATTGAAACACGTTTTTGAGCAGGAGAAACCCAAAACAGTGCCACAGAAACCCGACTTCGTCAGTTACAAAGAAGACACAGCAGGTACTCAGCAAGAAGACTCAGCAGTAGGAACCGCTTGCCCGGTATGGAAACAAACCGGGGTTGATCCTCAGCGACTCCCCGGACCTTTCAGAAAACTCTGCGAAGACCGTTGGTCGGTTCGGAATGGTGCGCCACTTTTTGACTTCATGGGCGACGTCCTCGACGCCTGGCGATTCCTTGAGGGGCCCAAGTGCAAATATCCACCGGCGTGGGTTCGGCGCAAGGCCGAGTTTGGCCGTTCGACCCGGGAACAAGAGCCAGCGCTTCCGGAACTAGAGGAGTTGCCATGGAAGAAATAATCCTTCCGCACGATGATTTTATGGAGCGCACTGTCCTCGATGCCATTCTCTGTGGCCATCCTCAGATCGGCGAATTGCTCGACACCCTTAAGCCCGAGGATTTCTTCAATACTTGGCACCGCAAGATTCTTGGCGCAATCCTCGGCCTACATTCAGCCGGGATTCGCCCCGATCTGCTTTCTGTCCATGACGAACTGACCCGGAGTGGCGCAATTGAAGCTGCCGGAGGTATTGCCTACGTTGCGAGCCTTTGCGATGGCATCGCATTCCAGAGTGACGTTCTCTACGTTCTTCGCGGCCTTCGCCGGATGGCTACATTCCGGCAAGCGGTCCACCTCGCCGAGCACATCAAGCAGCTCGCTCTAGAGCAAGCCGGCAATGTCGAATCGCTGCTAGACTCCGCTGTGGAAAGGTTCTCATTTCTAGCCCGAGACCTGGAAAGCACAGAGGACGACGGCGCGCCGTATTTTGATTCCGCAGTAGAAGCTCTTGCCCGAGCCAAAGAAGGCTCGCGACTCAAGATCTACACGGACATCGGCAAGCTCGACCAGTGGACCGGTGGATTCCGCGAGGGAGAGCTGGTTGTACTCACCGCGGAAACGGGCACGGGGAAATCACTATTCGCGGCTCAGATTAGATCCCGCGCTTGCCGCGACCAGTACGTAGCCCTGTTCTGTAGTGGAGAAATGACGAAGGCGCATCTAGCGAGCCGCGAATTAGCTTCCAAGTCCGGCGTGACACCTATCAAGTTACGCCGAGATGATTTGCTCACGGATGATGACTTTCAAGCACTCGCTGAGGCTGCCTCCCATCAATGCAAAAAATGCCGAATCTTAGATGGCGAGCTGTCCATCGCGCGCATCCGCCGAACCGCGCGGAAAATGAAATCCCGTACTGGATTGGATCTCATAATTCTCGACTACGACGAACTGATTGACGCCGAAGGCGATACTGAATTCGAACAGCAGCGTGTCATCGCGCGAGCGGCGAAGTCTATGGCGCTAGAACTTAAATGCTGTGTAATTCTCATTTCGCAACTGCGAAAGATAACAAAGGGCGAAGATGCGGGGAAGCCTACTTTGCAACGTTTGTACGGCTCTGCTGCAAAGCAAAAATTCGCGTCTTTCATCATCCTCGCCGATCGTCCCTATATTCGCAAGCTTCAGGGAGACGAGAAGCAAGCAGAGCTGCATTTACTCAAAAGCAGAGATGGCAGGGCAGGGCGCATCAAAACGACTTTCAATGTCAAGAGTTTGCGTTTTGAGCAGGCGGTCGAAGATAACTTGTTCGCCGATATGTAGCGCAGCACTGCAGGGTCGCGCGAGGAGCGCGTGACGTCATTGACTCGCGCATCGCATCGAATTTCGACAGATGACATGGCGAATTCACAAACATTTGCATCCTCACCAACGCTGATCGACCTCATCGGCGATCCGGCGAGAGTCTCGGCATTGCCGAGGGATGCGATCGCGGAGCTACGCGGCCAGATCGCCAATCTTGGCACTCTCTTACTCTTTTGGCTACTCACTTGCGAGCAATCTCAGCCGGGCACGGACGAAGATTGCGTTCCTGAAATTCGCTACATCTACCTTGATCTAGATAGAAATGGCGCCCAAGCGCTCCAGGCGATCAGAGCCTCACTAAACGCTTCAGCCCCAAATTTTGTTCTCGACACATCGCTAAACAGGCACCAAGTCATGTGGAAAGTGCAAGGAACGGACAAAGAACAGGCGAAGTCCCTGTTGCGCCGAATGACTGCCCACTCTGGCGGTGATCCTGCAGCGAGCGGCTCGTCGAGAGTTCTACGATTGCCGAGATTCGCGAACAGGAAACTTACAGAAGAATTCGTGGTACACGTACGACATGAAACCGAAGCGGTGTACGCCTTGCGGGATTTTGCAATTGAGGAAGAATCCCCTGATACATTCCGTCACATTGCCGACACCCATGAATGTCGCACACAGGCTCAGGAGCACAAGAGCAAATCTGAGTACGATTGGGCCTACGCCAAGCGCGCACTTGCCAGCGGTGACGATCCACAAGATGTGATTCGGAGAATCGCGGACTTCCGCTCCGACGATAAATCTGATTCTCAATATTACATGCTCCACACCGTCACGAAACCGCAGCAGATTTGAGACGCAACAATCCTGAGACCGAAACAATCGACCTCAATCAAGAACAAAGGTGAGCCTCATGCGTCCAGAAATGTTTATTGATCTTGGCCGGCACCGTCCCACGTCCACTTCCTCTGAAGACTTGCCTCTGACGGTTCGGGAAGCCGCCAGATATCTTGGCGTGAGTCCCCAGACCGTGTATCTTTGGGTCGAGCGAAAGCGGATTCCCCATCTCCGCGTAATGGGTCGGAACATCCGGTTTCTCAAATCGGACCTCGAAACATTCCGCGCGTCCTTCAAACAGGAGATGGAGAATGAGTAGACCAGTGGAGCACGACGGCGTTGTCTATCGTCGCGAAGGGTCGAAATTCTGGTGGATCTGTTACCGAGATAGAGCCGGTAAGCGCCAGAGAGAGTCAACCTTCACCGAAGTCTGGCAAGAAGCCCAGAAAATGTTACGCACTAGACTTGATGCCAGAGATAGCAACGTTTTGCAGGTGGTTCGAAAGGGTGAAATCCTCAGCTTCGGCGAGTGGGCGGACTTCTTCTTGGAAAACTATTCCAAGCCACCTGTTCGTCAGCCAGGCACACATTCTGCGAACCTCAGGTGCGTTCAACACATGAAGAAGGCATTCGCCACCCAGCGCTTGATCGATGTAGGAGCTGACGAGATCGAACTGTATCTTCGTGAGCGACTTCGTCAGAGGGTCAAAGTCAGGGTCGGCAAGGGCTACCGTGAGCAAGGCCTGCTCAAGGCAACCACGGTCCACCAGGAAATGAGGGTGCTTCGACGGATGTTGAATGTTGCAGTTCGAAAGAGGCTGCTGACATCGAATCCATGTGCGATGGTGGAATTTCCCGTTGCTTTGAAAGGGATGTTCCGCCCGCATTATGTCACTTGGTCCGAACAGCAGCAGATTGAAAACAACGCATCGCCGCATCTGCGGAATGCCATCCGCATCATCGCGGAAACCGGATTGCGAGTGAAGAAGGAATTGCTTCCGATGAAGAAGAGTCAGATCGACTTTCTCAACGCGGTCCTCTGGATTCCAGATTCCAAGACGCCAAACGGTGTTGCAGAAATCCCGTTGACAAAAGTCGCGTTGGAAGCATTCCAAAGCCAAGTCGCGATCTCGGGGAACGGAGAGTTTCTCTTTCCCAGCGATCTAAACCGAGAAGGACACTTGAGGTCCCTGCGGACTGCTTGGAGAAAAGCCTTGAAAAGAGCCAAAGTTCCTTATTTCAGGCTTTATGACCTGCGCTCCACCTATGCAACACGGCTCAGTGCCGGAGGCGTGGCGGACGAGTGGGTCATCCAAATGCTTCGTCAAGGCGACTCCCAAGTGTTCAAGAAGTATTCACAAATGAAGTTACAGATGAAAAGGGAAGCGCTGGACAAAATCAATCGCCTGGCCAACGAAATGTCAGGAGTTTTGACACATCAAAGGTCTGGCGACAGGGGTTTTGACACAGTTCTGACACAGTAGAGGTCAAAAAGTGAGTTTTCGGAGTTTGCGAACGGCAGCAAATGCTTTAACATCAATAGCAGTTCCCGCTGTGGGCGTGTAGCTCAGCTGGGAGAGCACCTGCTTTGCAAGCAGGGGGTCGGCGGTTCGAACCCGCTCACGTCCACCAAAATTCCTTTTATCTGTGAGTGGGTTACGGGCGGTTGCTGCTCACTGGCGATTGCAGTTGTTCGGCACTGTGCCCAATTTTGTGCCCACCTGCGAACCGGGCCATCGCATTCAGCACAGCATCTCCGCTCGGATGGACGTATCTGGCGCTCATCCGAATTGAAGAGTGTCCGGCGATTCGTGCGAGCGTCCAAACGTCGCAGCCAGACTCCCCCAATCGTGTCAAAAACGTGTGACGCAACGAGTAGAGGACAAAAGGCCGCACCGCTCTTCGTATCCCGGTTTTCGCTTCAGTGGCAATTGTGACGAAGACCTTGGCGTGCTTCTTCTTCAGGCTGGACGACTCGATGTGGCCGCTTTTCGTTGCAGCGGGCCAAAGCCATCCCTCGCTTGGCTTGCCTGCCGCTTTCCAGTGAGACTCCAGCACGTCCCTGACACGCTTCGTGATTGGAAGCAACCGCCGAGCGGCGGCTGTCTTGCCGTGTGACACGAATAGTGTTCCATGCCGTCCCGATGTCCACGTAATTGACTCCCATCGGAGCCGAAAGCACTCGTCCGGCCTCAATCCCGTGTCGATCAAGACGGTCATAATAGAGGCCAGTGCCTCGGGCGCTACCGCAAGATAACTGGCTTCCTCTTCCGGGGTGACAACACGGTCCCGGTGGCGTTCGCCTGGAAGCATCTTGACTTTCGGGACTGCTTCCAAAACTCCCCATTCAACTGCCATGCCTAGGATACGACGCAATACGCGCAGCGTACTGTTGACCGTGCTAATTTGCCTGCCACGATGCCGATAGGCCGCGAAACCCGCAATCGTTTCACTTGTAATATCGTTCAGACATAAATCGGCAAATACCTTGCGACCTTGAATTGCTCTAAGCCCGACGCGATACCAGTCGAACCAGGTTTTAGGCGAGGTCTTTTCAAATGTCGATTTCGCCCAAGGCTCAAATCTTATTTCTATGAACTCGCCCAGCGTCGGAACGGGCTTCCTTTCGCGGATGCCCACTTCGCCTTTCGCGAGGGAAGTACGGTGCGCCGATTCCATTTGCCGAGCAACTTTGTCATTGCCCTGGTGTGTGGTTTCACGGATCAACTTACCGTGCCACATGAACTTGTACCAGTAGACACCACATGCACCGCGCTCGCCGCACCTACTGCACGCGAGGTTCGGACCCTCCTTGTCGCAGCCACGCTTGTAGATCATTGCCCATTCACCGGTAGGCAAGAAGGATACCTCCACGCAGGCAGCGAGGCAACCTAATATGATTGACAATGACTGCCTCGTTGTCTTAAGATACGAGCATGAAACCAATCCGTGAAACCGACGCTAAGATTCGCCAGCAATTACTTAGTGAGTGTGAAGAAGTGGTTGCCGAACGAGATATACAGGAAAAGTTTGCGCGTCCCTACCTCCGGTATGTGGACAGCAAGAAACGAAGCAAGGAGCATTGGAAAAGGATTTTGTACATCGTGAGGCTCTTTGGACCTGAGCGCGTCGCCAAAATTGGAAAATCAGACCAGACTGGCATTCTTCGCGAAATCACCGAGAATCCGACGCAGTCCGAAGACGGGGACGCTCGCTTGCCGCTCTGGAAAGCAATGCGAGAATATCTCCTGGCAGAGGGCGAATCGAGAGTTGCCGATATCGCAGCATACTTGGAATCCAAGGACTACAAGAATTTGTCCCGTCAAACAATCGAATCTGCAATTAAGAGGCATCGCGAGACCTTCAGCGTCAGAACTAGAAAACGTGAGCGTGTTGTTTTTCTAAAGACAGCTGAAGAAGGCCGGTCGTCGTCCGATGACGATTAAAAATCACGAGGAGATAAGCGAGATGGACAAGCTGCTGAACATTTCCGAGTTTGCTGGGCTTCTTGGCGTTTCAAGCGCGTGCGTAAGACGGTGGGTGCTGGAACGCAAGGTCACCATAGTAAAAGTCGGAAGGCTTGTTCGGATTCCTTCCGCCGAATTTGATCGGATCGTATCCAACGGCACGCGCTCGGCGCGACAGACCGGCGAGGAGGGAAGAAGATGAGCGATGTAATACATTTTGACGACCGCGGCGAAGGCAAGTCAAAGCCGCTCCGTCGGTTCCCCCGGCTGCCACGTCGTTTCCCGCGGCTGCCAATCCGTCGTTTCCCGCGGCTACCCGATCTTATAGGGCACACGATAGATGTCGAGGAGCTGACCGAAAAGGCCAACGTGGTCGAGGCTAACAATCTTTTAACGGTGGCCAGGAGAGCTTTGGCGGCGGCGTCATGGGACATGTTGGAAGCCGGGAGAGCTCTCAATAGGCTAAAACCAATGTTTCCAAAAGGCACATGGCTGGTGCGGCTGGAAATAGAACACCAACGATCTGGTCACAGCGTTCGTTCTTTGCAGGACTACATGAAGGCTGCCCGGAAAGCTGATGCCAAAAACGCGGAGGTTCGCGTTTTCGCGAAGGCTACCGACCCCAAGGCCGTCGCTATCGAGAAAGCCGGTGAAGCAGCGGAACAAAAAGTGAAGGAGACCATTACTGCTGGTGAATTAGTCGGCCCCACCGGCCCCAAGGTAAAGAGCTCGCGCAAATCTCCTCCTCTAAAGAACGGCACCTTCAACTTGCCCCTGTACCTAACCGGGAAAGATAAAGAGGCCAGCAAGCGAGCAGTCGCCTCGGAAGAATGGCCCGAGTTGCAAGCTGAAATGACCGCCAGTTGGCGTCGGCGGCTGGACAAGCGTGGGTTTCTCACAGCTGACAGCGCCAGTGATGAGGAAACTAGCCAGTCGAGCGCGGAAGATTCCTCAGGGGACGGAGAATGATGCGAATTTTCAGAATCCAGCAAGACTGGAAACGTGAGGCAGCCCAGATTAGGCGACAAGCACCCGACTGTTCCCACGCGCCTCACATTATCGACTACGAAGTTACGGCCATTGCGCCGGACGGGAGCGTGCAGTTTGTCCTTCTCAAGGACAGGGCTCCAGCTGGCGAACGTCAACGAGCGTTCACGCTACTGAACACCGCAGACGATGACCTTAGTAACCGGGGTTCCGTTGTCGGGGTAAGAATGATCCCTAGCTTTACTCACGAAGGCAAGCTGGGCCGCCGTAATCGCGTTCCGAGCGAGGCTCTTGCTATCGAGAACGGGCGGCAAGGAATGCTCGGGTACAGAATCGGGCGAGATGGGAAGTGTTGCAAAACGCCTTTATATAAGAAACACCCTGCACTCTTGGATCAGAACCGACCGCTTATTGAGTTAGCCGATGCTCTCTACGCGGAGACACTACGCAAAATCCATACTCGCCAATGGTCGATGGTGGCTTCAAAACCATGCTGTAGGCTCTGGAATACACCCTTTAGCAACGCTTACGTAATTTGTGACAAGGCTGCACATTATCACACCGATCGCGGAAATCTCCCTGGTGTGGTGACTGTGCTCATGCCTATGGGGAATTTTACCGGCGGCGAGATTGTATTTCCTCGCTGGCGAGTTGGGGTTGCTTTTAAGCCCGGTGACGTCCTGCTTTTCAATCCCGGACAGATGCACGGCATCCTTCCGTTTGAAGGCGACAGGCTATCGGTAGCTCTCTACTTGGCCCGCCGGATTGCCGATTGCGGCAGGTAGCCGAAGGACGACTGCAATGCAAATTGTTCGTTGCATGATCGCTCAACGGCGATGAGTGCTGCCGGAACGCGGAGTAACTAGTTTCAGGTAGTTCCGGTGTTGGCCGTCGAGGAAATTCCTTCCTCCACCGCATGGTGGCCTCCGCAGGTGGCGGCCACCCGGGACTTCCAAATCCTGCGGAGGACTAGAAAATGAAAAACAAGTTGATTGGAATGGACTTTGCAGTGGAAGTCGTGCAAACGGTATTGATGACGGGACAGTTCGTCTATGAGAAAAATGAGAAGCCCGTTTCCCTGCTGCTTATCGCCTCGCCGGAAAGCGGTAAGACGACAGTTGCTCGAAAGGCGAATCTCTCGATAGAATCCGACAGGCGCGGCGAAGAACTGGCAGTGGTTTTGACAGACGCCACAGGCAACGGTCTGTTGAAGATTCTCAAGGAACATCCCAAGGCTACTCACATAATTTTCAACGATTTTTCCTTCGTGACGGGACATAAGTCTCAGGTCACCAATCATCTGTTCAACATAATCAGCGCTCTAACAGAAGAAGGCATAGACAAAACCGCCGATCCCGGGGGAATCCATCTCTACGGCGAAGAAGGCCTCAAAGGGGTCATAGCCTGCATTACCCCGGAACTGGTCAGAGACAAGAGACTGATATGGAACAGGACGGGCCTCACCACGAGGATGCTCCCTTTCTTCTACGAACAGGGACTGAGCATTCGGCTGAAAGCTGAAAAATATCATGCCGGTCTGAAGGACTATGCTACAGAGAACGAAGAAAGAACTCTGACTCTTCCCAAGAAAAAGATGCATATCGCCATTTCCACCAGCTACAGGGAACAGATTCTGGAACTGGCGAAGGATCTGGCCAAGAAACTGTCGAGGGAAGGCCGAAGCAAGAAAAATCCCCATTACAAGGAAAAGAGTTTCCGCAGAATCATCCAGTTTATAACGCTCGCCAAGGCTCATTCGCTACTGATGCAGCCTGAGGATAAAAAACCCCGAGTTCACAAGAAGGACATCGAGTTTCTCCGGAAATTGAGCAGATTTGTTTCCTACAGAAAACCCGAGGATTTGGAGGAAAGCTCCAGTTCCTCGGACAGCGGCGAATAACCAGATATGAAATCCTGCGGGTTTCAGCAGAGAATGACAGAAGCCTTGCGGAGCAAAAGATTGTCCAAAACGGGAGAAATTTTGGACAAATCCCGCGGAATAAAACCGATTTGGTACGGAAATACCACCCCCGCGCTACCTACACCCTATTCGGAAAATATAGGCTGGAGGGGTGGTATTTCTGGGAATCAAAAAAGTCTTCAGGAGCGAGGCTCGTCCTCGCTCCTGCGAGCGAAGCGAGCAGGCATTGTTGCCACGTTGCCGTAGTATCTGTCCCTTCGGGACAGAAGACGCGCAAAGACCGCGCGTCTTCTGAAGATTGATTTTGATTCTGTGAATAGGGCTTTAAGAACCTCGATTGGTCAAACACGACATTACCACTCGGAAATTCCAAAGCCATAGCATAACGAAGAAGGCAAAGATCGCACGCCTCAAAGTAGAGCTAGCCACTGTTGTTCGTTTGACACCATTTGACACTCGTTGGAAATGGGGCGGCGGTGCTACGCCTCTAACAGTTCAGGACTTATTTTTTGGAGTTGCAATCTCGATCCCTGCCGTCCTTATTACATCTTAATCGACATCTTTGCCGCTTCTTAATCAGGTCAGCTTTATGCTTTACAGTACCGAAACACCATGAAAGTCGCGTTATCTGGAATAGGAGTCGCCCGTTGGAGTACTATCGACGGCGATCGCACCAGATATTTCCCGGAGACAATCCCAATGAGTGAGAAGAAGCAGCAGTTGCTCAATACCATCCAAATTCAGAGTGCTTTGGCGGTTATGAGAGCATTTTGGGCTGCTCCCAAGAACCCCGACGGTCGGTCACCGGTGGATGACGACACGGAGTTGGACCAAAAGCGTATTCGCCTAATTGAGACTGAACTGAAGCCGCTGCTCAACGATTACCTCTCAGGGAAGTTGGAGCTTACGGCGTTCAAAACGAAGGTCGACGGAATAAATAAACGAAACGAGTTCTGGGGCTTCAAGGGAATCAAGGGGCAGATGTTTTTCAATATGGTGGTCAATGTTGCCAATGATATGACCAAATGCAATCTGGAGATAAAGGCAGGGATTAAGGTTCCGACGAACGAGGAGATTGCTACTAACCAGATCAAAACATTCTCCAACTATGTGAATCGCATCGGCGAACACCACGTTCAATCAGGGGGGACGAAGGCGGAACGCCCAAAGCCAGGGAGTGTTCCCTATTTCCTGTCTTACTTTTGGCAGATTCAGGAACGAGATGCTTGGCCGATTTTCTATACGAGTTGCGTTAACGCCATGAATGACTTGAACCTGTGGCTACCAACTGAGGAATCCGCTGCGGATTACCTTACTTATAAACAAATTCATGAGGAATTAAGACAAGTGTTTACTAAAGAAAGTGGAAAACACTTCGGCCTTTACGACGTCGAGCACGTGCTCTGGTTTAAAGGTGGTAATCCTTATGTGGTAAGTAAACCTGTACCGCAGACAAGCATTCAAGTAGAAACGCCGCGAAGCCCTATCATTCCAACTATTCCGGAAATGATGATTCGAGTGCCAGAGAGTTACGTTCCCCCAATCGTTGAAGTCTTACCAAGAATGGCAAGGAATGAAACGCTGTTGTGCGAAGCTGCGAAGGCTTCGGGGACGAGCTTGGAACGGGCATTTGAAAAGAGCATTAACGCCGCCTTCACTGTGCTGGGCTATGAGGCGAAGTTACTTGGTCAGGGGAAAGGCAGAGTGCCGGATGGCCTCGCCTTGAGCCTGGACGACTCCTACGCAATCCTTTGGGATGCTAAAGTGCGAGGTGATGGTTACAGCATGGGCACGGACGACCGAGCTGTGAAAGAATACATCACAACGCAGAGTCGGGAACTGAAAAAACGACAGGGCCTCCGCAATATCTACTACTTTATTGTGTCTAGTGGGTTTGCCGACGACTACGATGATTCCATTCGATCCCTCAAGATGGAAACTGATGTAAATGAAGTGTGCCTCGTCGAAGCAGATGCCTTAGTCACTATGGTGGAAGCAAAGATGCGTTCACCTCGCGAAGTGAGTTTGGGACCCGACGGCCTCCAAAGACTTTTCAGCGTGAGCGGTGTGCTTTCCGCTGATACGGTACGCAAGAACTTAGCTTGATGACTAAGACCGGTGAGACTTTTGCGGCTGATTGAGTGCATTTGATTGCAGTTGATCCCGAAGATGACTCAAACACGCAGATGAACTCCGTTGCCGTGAACTGGGCCGTCTGGGTCAAAAGCGCAAACTCTGCGCTTTTCCGTAACAACGACCATCCTCAACGGATTGAGGTGGCGGCCCAGCTCAAAAATCATCAAGACCACTCCCCGGAAAAACCGGAGGAATATCATCTTCAATTCGGCAGAACGGCTGCAAATGGCCTCACTTTTTGAAAAACAGGAGGATTAGTCAAAACGTCCTCCATAATGATGCATTTCCGTCAGGCAAAACCTTAAGAACGCATAAGTAGGCGCTTGCTAAAAAATACCTCATTCTAGACCGGAGTAGAAGAGGTCAAAAGAGGGGGTCCTAACTCCTAAAAGGCGTCTTTGGGATGGATAATAAACCAGTGGCATTCTCGTGGGAAATTTGTCCTTAATATATCGATGAAAAAGATTTCCCGATTCCAAACGGCATGAAGAGTGAGAGAGCTTCGAGAAAGGCGGCCGCACGTAAGGGTCCGAGTGTCCAGCGAAGATTAGTTCTGGCACGAAAGTGTTCTATGCTCCGGTTGTCTGCCTCGCCTTCAGAATCTTGGGATGGAGTAAAATACGTTCGATGAACAAACTGGTCATTGTGGCATTTTTCGGACTGTTGTTTCAGGGAATCTGTCGTACACAATGCATCGATTTGTCTGCGTCTAATTTCCCCCGATTACCAACCGATATCATTGGCGCTCTGCCTGCTGAACAGCAGTCGGTCAAACTGCGACAGTTGTTTCTTGAGGCGAGAGACTCAGCGAAGAAGCCAATCCGCTTCACTGAACTTCCGATTGGAGTGCCGAACACAAGTGCCGTTGAAACCACTAAGGATGAGGAAGTAGTGGCCCTACGGCAAGGCTTGGATCATAAGCAAAAAGAAAATGCTATTGCTCACGAGCTGTTGCACATCATCCTTCAGGGCGAAGGCTTTGCAGCTTTGGGACGCATTCCCGATACTGCTGCTCCGCTTATAAAGGAATTGGGATTTACAATTACCAGCTGCGTTGACGATTCGGTTGTTGACAAACGCCTAGCGGCGCGTGGATTTGAGCCACAGGTGCTCAACCATGACACCGCAGAACAATTGCGCTTGCATCCTCCGACTTACTTGGCTGATCGATTGAATGATCCAATCGTGAGAGACGGCAATGCCCTATTAATAGTATGCTTCAATTTCCGTCTGAAATATCCAAGCGATCAGATCGAGAACACTTGGCTAGCCATTAACCCGGATATTGTTGCGCGGGCACATGCCCTAGCCTTCAAGGTGGGCAACATTACCTGCAACGACGCGCAGACTTGCTTCGAGCAGAAACAACATATTCGAGATGTCCTCGGATATCCAATTACTTTTTGCAACCCACAAGACGGAAAGTTCGAATAGTTCCCTAGTCGGGCTCCACAGCGTTCAAGAAATCTTCTTGGTCTCGCAACATTAGAGACTCCCCTTGGGCCGACAAGCGCAAAGACCGTGCGTGTCAATGTGCTGATTTAGATTCTGTGGGAAGGCGCGATGGCTGTTCTGCAGGTCAGCAAAGTCAGCCACAGAGGCATTTTCTGCAAAACTGCGGAAACTCCCCAGACGTGCCGCTACCCCTTGATTTCAGCCCCGCTTACACGTACCGGCCCATTTGCGTTCGGCCTAGCGCCACTGAGGAACTTGGCGGGTTGTTAAAGGGCTGCAGTACGCCTGGTTTGTCGAGGTGTGCAACTCGGGAAAGTTTCTAGGGAAACATGCTTAGGTCTTCACTCCGCGATGTCTGCGGTTTCTCTAGGTCACGGCTAAGCCAATCGCGAAAACGCTGCGTCAAGCGCAATTCCATCAATTCGCACCAGCCCGATACATGGCCCAAGATGCCCACCCATTCAAGAATGACAAAAGCAACCACCGCCAAACCTATAACGATACCGGCCACACCACCATGAAACGGATGCCCGGTGATCAGCGCGAGTGCCCCAGCAGTGACCAGAATCCGCGCCACCCATCGAAGAACTTCGGTCACCCGCCGCGCCCAATTTCGCGCCCTTCCTTCAATCGCCATAGAGCGCCGCCTATTCTGTTCCGCTGCCGTGTGCTCCGCAGCATCAGCACGCTCTGTCGCCGCCCGCTCCCTCGCTTCCAGATCGGCCAGCTTAGTTTCGTACTCACTAGTGACAGCGTTAACTTGTTCCTTCGCATCTGCTGCATAGGTGGCGGTGACTCGATCCACGATTTCGTCAAGCGTAACTGCATCAATATCGCTGGGATCTTCCTCACCAAACTCGGCTTCTCTCAACAGCTGATCCGACATCGCAGACACGAGCACGGCTGTCACTTCGTCAGAATTGAGTTTCTGTGACTTCTCCAAAGACTCCAAGTGCCGCAAGAACCGCGCCCAGGTTGCTTGCTCCGGCCGCAACGCCGCAGTGCATAGTGCGACTAGTTCACGCACTTTGAAATCCGAGCAGAGGGATGGTTTTTTCAACCAAGCAAGATTCGATAATGCTCGGACGTGCACTACTGGCTCAATTCCAAGCTCGTGCTCGTCCTCAAGCCACCAAAGCCTTGTGTTGCGGACGACGAGTGGAGAACTAGTCGCAAAGACGACTCGGGCATCCTCGAGATTTGCTGACCGATGGCCCCGTCTAAGGGTCAGAATGCCAGCTACGCAGTCAACATCATGGACTACCCGTGGCTCCAACTCGTCGTTAGTCGTGCGATTCGCCAGTCTTGCGGCCAGTGCTTGCTCTCCGGCGGTATAGTCTTGGACGCGATTCGGCACTTGCTCGATCTGAAATCCCGCAGCGTTTACCTCGCGTTCAAGCAGCGCGGACATCTCCCGAACATCACTCGGTGAAAAGCGTTGCGTAATGAAATGCCGCGCCATCGGGACCGGTCTCAGTGAAGCGCGGCCTTGCGATGTTGCTAGTCGCACTTCGTACATAGCGAGAATCCTTCGAATTTCAAGTACGGTCTTATCGAAGACGAGGCACTGGACGCCGCTGCCTTTCAGGACATCCATTGTTTCACGCATGAGTGTCCTCATTGCCGTCCCCTCGTACCCAAGGGCTTGGCGGACGAGGTTGCTGTCAAAAATAACTCTCAGGTGTCGAAAGTGGCGACTGGTTGAATTAAGATCAGGCAGAAAGGCTGCATGGTACAGAACTAGCCCCTCAAGCATCCCCCGGAGCACAGACAAAAGTGCCGAGTCATCCCGAACCACACTCTGGACAAACTCGGCAACGATGGCACGCTCCTTATGAGTGGCGTCCGCCGTGTCAGTTAGTCTCACGGGGTTTCCAAGCAGCAGTCCGACTTGCTCCGCCTCCAGAAATCGAAACAGCAATTCTAGGGCGGCTTCAGTCGATCCAACCATTAGGCCGCGCCGTTGAGCGTGCTTACGCAGTGTGAGCTCGCCAGAGAGAAACTAGGCCAGGACCGCCGCGAAAGCGGCGGACCCTGGCGGAGTAAAAACAGACCGCCGGAGATCTATCTCAGGAAACGATCCAAGCAGGAGCGTTTCATGGGATACCG
>Ga0210409_10002374_pt1 | contig 22521 bp, 18 predicted proteins | sample IncBWH17MmetaG_FD_161649 | JGI IMG/M metagenome (GOLD analysis project Ga0210409, IMG submission 161649) | Forest soil microbial communities from Barre Woods Harvard Forest LTER site, Petersham, Massachusetts, United States - Inc-BW-H-17-M | ecosystem: Environmental > Terrestrial > Soil >...
AATTCGTTAACGACGAGGCGCCTAGTCTGCCCTCGATTGAGCGGGCGATCACGAACCTGTTTACCGGTTCGAAGTTTTTCATCGATTACGAGCATAACCTGATCGTGGCTCGCGGCACGCCGGAGCAACTCAACGTGGTTGAGAACATTATCAAGGAATTCGACAAACCAATCCAGCAAGTGCTTATCGAAGCCCGCTTCGTGACGGTCTCCAAACCCGCCTTCATGCAACTGGGTGTGCTCTGGGAGGCCGACCGCCAGAGCCAAAGCGTCAGTGTGCAGAACACCACCGTCCCTCAGGATTTCACCGGGTTGATAAACGGTCAGAATTTTCCCAGCAGCATCAATCCAAATCCGGCCGCCGTGATTAGCGGGGCGAACCCGGTCGTAGGGATTGGCATCCAGCATGCCTTCACCAGCGTCTTCGGAGTGCACAATCTCAGTGCCACCATCAGCGCTCTGGAACAAAGCGGCGAAAGCCAGACCTTGAGCGCGCCGCGGTTGACGGTGCTCAACAACCGCCCGGCGAGCATTAGTGACGGCAATGTTCAATACTATTACGAGGAATACACGGTCGCCTCCACCGTCGGGCAATACTATACAGTCTCCAGTTGGGTTCCCAGCGGCAAGCCGACCAAGATCACCGCCGGGGCGGTGTTGAATGTGCTGGCCAGCATCAGCGGTGACGGCAAAAGCATCTTGCTGGCCTTGAATCCGATCGTCAACACCGACGTGCAACTGGTCAAATACGCCACCCTTAGTCAATTCGGAACTGGAACAAACATACAAAGCACTTTCGACATCAAACTGCCGCAGTATCGAACGGAGGAACTCTCCACGCGCGTGGCGGTCAAATCCGGTGAGACGGTCGTGATGGGCGGGGTGCTCGAGCGGCAACGCTCCACCTTTGTCGAGTCAGTGCCGGTGTTGGGCGACATCCCGATTTTAGGCGCCTTGTTCCGGCGCCGGACGGAGTCGGACACGCCGAGATACCTTCTCATTTTCGTGACGGCCACTATCGTGAAGGACAATGGCGAGTTCCTAGTCTATGAAGATAACCCCCTTTCCACCAACTCCATTGCAGCACCGAAATGAGCCGCATCCGTCCTTGCGTTCCGTGGCTAGAGCAGGGTGCTGAGTCAAGCCCGCCCGGCGCTTGGAGAACCTCCTTTCGCTTTCTCGCATGCATTGGGGCCCATGAACCAGCCTGCGCGTATAGAGTACCGCAGACCTCCTGGTCTGCTGTATCGCAGGCTTCCAGCCTGCAGGCTCAATGCAAATTCTCGCGCCCCAACGCTTCGGGCGCCTGCCGACTGGAAGTCGGCGATACAGCAGACCGGAGGTCTGCGCTACCATGGTACGGTTCATGGGGAGGCTGCCCATGAGCGAGTCTATTGCCAGGCTGAAGTTTTCGGGCGTTCGCTCTCCGGTGCGCCGAGTGCTGGCCCTGGATGGCGGCACGCGCCGATTTAAGCTGCTGCTGGCCGAAAGCGATTTTGGGCGGCTGCGCATTCTTAAGCAGGAGTTGATTGATTTACAGGCTGAAGGGCTGGTCTCGCCCGAAGAAATCCGCAGCCATTTGGAGGATGCGCTGGAGAAATGGGGGCATCCGCCGCTCGCCCTGGCGCTGCCAGAGCATATCTCTACCTCGCAAGTCGTCGATTTGCCCCCGGCCCCTGAAAGCGAGGTGGACAAGCTGATTGCCGAGGAAAGCATCAAGCTCAGCGGCGTGAGCGAGAGCCGGATCGTTTATGATTTTGTCCAGACCGAACCCGCCGAAAGCAACCGGCAGCGCTTTTGGGTGACGCTCTGCCAGGAAGGAGAGATTCGCGAGCGCATCGCCCGCCTGGGGATCCAACAGGAGGAGCTATGCGAAGTCACGACCACAGCCAACGCCTTGATCGCGGCCTATCATACCGCCGCCCCGTCAGCCTCGCGGGCCATCCTGGTACATCTGGGCGCACAGACCACGGTGGTGGTGATCGTTCTGGCCGGGCAGGGTGCGTTTGCCACCAGTTTCCAAATGGGCGGGGATTTCTTCACCCGCTCCCTGGCGCGGCAAAGAAACTCGTCGGAAGAACAGGCGGAGGCCTTAAAGCGACAGAAGAACCTGCTCAACGGGCCGGAAGCCTCCAGCGAGTTCGCGGCTACAGTGGACGGATGGGTCGCGGAGCTCAAGCGGCAATTGAGTGAATGGTTTCAACACAATCCCAGCGCGGCGGCGGCGACGCCGGCGTTTGAATTGATCGCCAGCGGCGGCGGCTTTGACCAGCCGGGCCTGTTGGAATACCTGCGAAACCAATCCGCGCTGCCACTGCAGCCGTGGCCGCAACCGGGCGACGCCGAAACCAGCCTGCCCGCCAAAGGCTTCGAGGTCGCTTTCGGGGCGGCTTTACAGGCGCTGGGCCACGTGCCGCATTCGATTTCGTTGCTGCCGGAGGACTATCGCCGCGCGCTGCAAAGCCAGCTCAACCGGCAGCGGATCGAGCTCGCCAGCGTTGTTTTGCTGGTAGTTTGCTTCGTCGTGCTGGGCCTGGGCACGTGGCGCAAGGTTTCCTTGTTGAACACCAAGCAGAATTTGCTTGAGCAAGTGCAGGCCGCCCAAACTGCCGCCGATGCCAATGATGCGTTCACCAGCGACCTGGTGGCCGAGTATGAAAACCTTCGCCCGGTTCTCGCGGCTCAGCAGAATTCCATCGACACTTTGAAGACGCTGGCCCTGCTCCAGGCATCTCGCAGCAACCGAAGCTTCTGGTACGTGTTGTTGGCCGATCAACAGAGCTATTTCAGCCAGCCGCTCGCCCTGGTCTCCACCAATCGCCCCGCCAAAACAAATCTGCTGGGCTCGACCATCGATTCTCCGCGCCTGGGGCCGCTCCTGACGCGGCCCCCGACAGCAGTCCTAACCAATGCCGCCCCGGCGCGGCCGGGTTTTATTGCCGAGCTCTGCTTGCCGGGGGATGCCGAAACTTCGCGCCAGGCGCTCAGCGAGTTGGTCTACGGTCTTAAACAGCAACGACTGTTCTCAAAAGTCGACCTGCTGTCGGACGACCTGCGCCGGGGCCTGGCGGATCCCAAGGTGACGGTCACCGACCGGGATTACGTGCTGGCCTTGGATTTTGCGGAGACCGACTTTCAGCAACCGGCCCACTGGAAGCGGTCCGGGCTGCAGGCACCTCCGCGGTCGACCTCGAAACGTGCGGCGCGCCCGAGTTGGCCAGCTTCAGAAACCGCCGATTCCCCCGGCCAAAGCGCACAGTGATCCCGTTCCGCGAGTACCGGCGCCGCAGCCTTATCCCCCTGGCGGGGCTGGCGCTGTTGGCCTATTTTTTGGTCTTTTATCTGCCGCTGGCGCGGCGCGCCACCAGCCTGGACGAGCCCCTGCAAAAGGCCTGGCGCAAGCTGGCTGGGTCGATTGACCAAACCAACGCCACGACCCTGGACTTCCTGCGTTTGACCAATCAGCTGAACGATACCCGACAGGCGCTGGCCATCGTGGAGAATACGCGGAGAGACGCGGCCCTCAGGTTGGACTTGAGCGCGGATCTAAAAGCCAAGATGAACGCTGCGTTCCAATTGGTGGATTATCAAAACGAGCGCAGCAAACAGATCGACGAGTTGGATAAAGAAGCCAAGGCCCAGAACATTGCCGTGGACGCCGCGGTCTTCGCAGGATTCCCGGAGCATACCATCGACACAGCTGACCCGGCTTTGCTTTGGCCAGCCCTTTCGCTGACCGACCAACTGCTGACAACGGCTTTTCGATGCAAAGTCAGCGCGATTCATTCCCTGGAGGTTCCTCTGGTCATCACTAACGCGCCGGGACCCGAAAGTTCCGGGCGCTGGGATTCGATCCCGCTGCAAGTCGAATTCACCGCTTCCGCGCAAAGCGCATCCCAGTTCGTCCAAAGTTTGCCATTGCGAGCCGAAGAACTGCACGCCGCCGGATTGCCGGAGGGCCGGTCTGATAAAGTGCCGCTCTTCATCAATCGGCTGATCATGAAGAAGCAGTCACCCGAGAAACTGGATGAAGTCCGGGTTTGGCTCGAGGCGGTCGGCTTTGTGTTGCGCGAATAGATATGGTTACCCCGCTCATGCAAAAAATGCGCAGCCGGTGGTTCGCCATTGGGGTCCACCTGGGCCTGTGGTACGTTTTTTACCTGGCTGTCACCCATCTTGGCGGGAAAACACCGCAGTTCCGCATCGCCGAGTCGGGCACCATCCCGGCGCTCAACCCGGTGCCGGTGGCGAAAATGGACTCTCTCTTCGGGGCCGACCAATTGCCCCAGGCGCAGACCAACATGGTCAATCCGTTTTTTACCAAATACTTCGTTCCAGCCCCTTCTCCCCAGCCGCCGGTGCCCACCACGCGCAAGATCGAGGTTACCTACCAGGGCTTTTACGAAGCGGGGGATGACATGAAGCATGCCGTCGTGAAAGTGGGAGGGGATTTTGTGGTCGCTTCGATTGGGGCGCCGATCGCCACAAATCTTTTTGTAGCGGACGCCACGTTGCAGAACCTGATGTTGACCAATTTGACGGCGCAGACGAATCTGTTGCTCTTGAACGCGAAGAAGGAAATTGAAATTCCGATCAAGTGAACAGCATGCCTGTTGTTAAGGAAGCCGGGGACCTGTTGCTGGAAGCGGGCAAAATCACCGAGCAACAGCTCGAACAGGTGCGGCGCCGGCAAAAGCGCTTGAACCTGCCGCAGCATCGCGCGGTGGTGGACCTGAATTTTGCCTCCGAGGAGGATGCCTGGCGGGCCTTGGCCAAAGCCAATGGATTGGAATTTGTCGACCCGCTGACGCTTAATTTGAAACGAGAGACCCTTGAACTGGTGCCGATTAAGCTGCTCTTTCACTATCACGTCCTGCCGCTCGGGATCGAAGGGGATGGCTTGACGCTTGCCTTCAGCGAGCCGCCCCGCCAGATGGAGCAGGGGAACCTGCGCCTGCTGCTGGGCAAGCGCTTTACCATCGTGCTGGCGACCCCCAGCGCCATTCACGCGGTTATAAAAAAGCATTACGGCCTGGGCGCAGAAACGATTGAAAAGCTGCGCGAAGAACGAGGGGGCACCGATCTTAGCCAGGAGATTGTCTTCGACGTGCAAGGCAAGGAAAGCGATTCGGCGGTCGAAGCTACCGTCTCCGCGTTTGTGGATCAGATCCTGCAGGAAGCCCTGCGCGTCCACGCCACGGACATTCACCTGGAGCCCTACGCCAACGTCATCCGGCTGAGGTATCGCGTCGACGGCATTCTGGAAACGGTACCGGTGCCAACCGATATGCGTCACCTGCATGCGGCGGTGGTATCGCGGCTCAAGATCATGGCGGGGCTGAATATCGCTGAAAAACGGCTGCCGCACGACGGCCGGATCGCGATGAAGACTGGTGACGAGGATTACGATCTGCGTGTCTCGATCGTGCCTACCAAGTACGGCGAGGCAGTATGCTTACGGATTCTGGGGCGTCAGAGCCTGTTCCTGGACCTGGGCCAACTCGGCATGGAGCCGCACCAGGAGGCAGTGTTTAAGCAGCTCACAGAGCTTCCACAAGGGCTGGTGCTGCTGACCGGTCCGACTGGCAGCGGCAAAACCACCACGCTGTACACCGCGCTGGCCCAAGCCAACGATGAAGGGCGCAAGGTCATTACCTTCGAGGATCCCATCGAGTATCAGCTCGAGGGAACCGTCCAAATTCAGGTTCGCGAACAAATCGGGCTCACATTCGCCTCCGGCCTGCGTTCGGTGCTGCGCCACGATCCCGATGTTGTGTTGGTGGGCGAAATTCGCGATTTCGAAACCGCCGAGATTGCGGTGCGGGCGGCCCAGACCGGCCACCTGGTTCTTTCGACTTTGCACACCAACGACAGCATCAGCGCGGTCACACGCTTGCTGGAAATGCGCATCGAGGCTTACTTGATTGCCTCCTCGCTGGTCTGCAGTATTTCCCAACGGCTGGCCCGCCGGATCTGCCGTCATTGCGCCGAGGAAGATCGCGACATCCAGGATGGTGTCCGGGAGGAAATGGCGCTGGCACTGGGTTTGCCCCCGGACCAGGTAAAGGCGTGGAAAGGCCGAGGTTGTGTCGAGTGTAACCAGCGCGGACACAGAAGCCGGGTGGCCATCTACGAGTTCTTTCTAGTAAACGAGGCAATTGCCGACCGAATCCAGCCCGGCCTCAAGACGGGTGAGCTGCGGGCGGAAGCGCGCAAGCTTGGGTGGAAGTCGCTCCGGGAAATGGCCTGGCTCAAAGTGCAGCGGGGGCTCATCCCAATCACAGAACAGGAGCGCTGGACCCGTCAAATTGACCCTGGGATTTTAGCTAAGGGGCAGTGATCCTCGGGCCTTGGCCGGTTGGTCTTTTTTCCAGGTCCGCTTGGGGGCCTTTGTGACCAGCCCCTTCTTGATGGCCGCGGTGGAAACCCGGATATAGCGCACTTCGCCGTCGATTAACGCTTTGACACGCTGAAGATTAGGAAAGAAACGGCGCTTGGTAATCGCGGTTACGTGCGTGCCGATACCGCCGCTCTTCTTGGATTTGCCACTCCGCCAAATGATGCTGCCTTTAATTGGGCGTTTCCCGGTCAGTTCACAAATTCTCGCCATAGGAATCCTGTCTCAAGATTAAGAGTTGGAGAAGCTACCAGCAATCCCTTCCCTTGCAAGCCATATTCGAAGGGATTCGAAGGCTATTTGGTCCACATCAGGTAAACGATCATGGCGGCCGTAAAGCCAAAACTGGCGGCCAAACAGATCCACCCGGCGAGACGGCGCGCGGAGGATTGGTACCAGAGGATGACACCCGAGATGCCAAATACGATCAGGGACAAGCTGGCCGAATCATACATTAGTGACCAGGTCCAGTAAGCCCAACCGCCATGGTATCCGCGCAGTCGGTGCAACCCGTTCGCCACGCCGGCAAAACCGAAATCCCGGCGCGTAATCGTGATTTGCTTGCCTCCGGAATTGATGACGGCCTGGAAGGTGGTCCCGGGTCGAGCGTAGTTGATGCGCACCGAGCCGTCTTTCCGATGTTCGGGGGCACCGCTCTGGCCGCGCAGACCGAATATGGCCTGGAGCCGATTGGCGAGCTCGGCGTCGGATTCGTTTGCGGGAAGGTCCAGTGTTTCAGACCGGACAGATACCTTGGGTTCGCGTCCGCCGAACCAGGTGGCATGAATCATAATATAGCCACTGGCGAAGTACATCACGACGAACACCAGGAGCAGCAAACCGGTAAACAGATGAATGCGACGGATGAAGTGGTACATCTTCAACCCCAGCGAACCACGAAGAACATTAAGCCGAATGACATCAGGAGAGCGGCCACCAGGGCCAGGAGCCCCACCCGCAGCTCGCGCTTGGAGTTTAGCCACAGGTAGATACCCGAAACCGCTGCGAACAACACGAACGCGGTGCATAGCTCGGTGTACCCGCCCCACAAAAAGACAAATCTCGAATTCGGAAATGGCCCGAGCGCGTGCAGAGAGTTAACGACCTGCCAGAATCCCTTCTTTCTCTCCTCGACTTGCGCACGATGCTCCGTCAATTCCGCGCGAATCGTGTAAGATTTGCCGGGCCGTTCCATTTCGAACTCCAGGTTTCCGGCGGGATCGCGTTTTGTTTTCCAGGGCAGGGGCCAACCCATCAACCCGAGCGAATCCCGAACCGATCCGGCCATAGCGTCGTTATCCTTGACGGGCTGGACGTTGAGTGGCGCTTCCCAGTGCGACGATGGCTGCGGCTCGTCCTTGATAAAACCAAAGTGATGATTGAAATGCAGCGAGCTGAATCCGAAGATGAACAAGTAGGGCGCGCAGAGCAGACCCCCGTAGAGATGAATCTTCAGCATCCACTTGCGCATGGTCGATGCGAAGAGACTACCTTCGAGTGTTGAAAAGAAAAGACTTTCCGAAGTTTTTCCGATTGCCGCGAAGCGTCTGGAGTGCGCGGAGCTTGCTGAGCTTGCTCCCGCTTTCGAGGACGGCGCGCGGGCTTTCAGTCCGCAGAAACGCGGGTGCTTGCCTACGGCTCAGGGTTAATGCCGTGGTTCAGCTTGAAATTTCGACATTGCTGCGGACAGGAATGTCCGCGCGCCGGGGAGTACAAAGCGAGATCCGCGCGCTCCAAACGCCATCTCCTGGGCTCTTGTAACAATATCGCTTTTTTCCCGAAGTCGCCGCAGTCGGCGTGGGAGTCGGAGTTCTGGTCCTATTCTACCGAAAGACTGGAGCCAACTAGCTGCTATGAAAACAAATCTTTTCGAATTGACGGCTCTGACCGATGACCCATGCTCGAAGTATGAACTCCACCCCCAGTAGCTTACGCCCTCTCCTCAAGAAAAGTCTGTACTCAGCGTCTGCTACTCGCAGATCTTTTTTGCACGTTCTCGGCTTGGTTACCGCCGGATTGGGACTCTCTCACCCCAGCGAAGCAGAGGAGAAGCCTATCCAGGGGTTCGAAAAGCAGTCGGTCGATGCGGATGCCTCGAAGGATTGGCAACCCGTTTCTGATCGTAAACTCCGGGTGGGTATCGTCGGCTACGGGTATTGCAAGTTCGGAGCCGAGTTCGGATTTCAGGATCATCCTAATGTAGAAATTGTCGCAGTAAGCGATCTATTTCCGGACCGGTGCGAGGAATTGGCAAAGGCGTGCCGCTGCCGGCAAACCTATCCCTCGCTGGAAAGGTTGGTCCAGGATGAGCGAATTGAGGCGGTATTTGTCGCGACGGACGCGCCCAGCCATCCGCGGCATTGTATCGAAGTGCTCAAGCACGGCAAACACGTCGCCAGCGCAGTGCCGGCCGTGTTGGGCTCGCTCGAGGACGCGGAGGAATTGTTCAAAGCGGTCCGTTCCACCGAGCTGACCTACATGATGTTCGAAACCTCCTGCTTCCATGCTGACCTCCACGCCATGCGCCGGATTTACGGGGCAGGGGGCCTGGGAAAGTTGGTATATTCGGAAGGGGAATACCTGCATTACATGCCCGAACCGCTCCCTTCTTATAAGGACTGGCGAGTCGGCCTGCCTCCGCAGTTTTATCCGACCCACTCCAACGCCTATTATGTAGGTGTCACAGGTGGAAGATTTACCGAGGTCTCCTGCATGGGCATGCCGAGCGCGATTGATCATTTGCAGCCAGTCAACAACCGTTATGGGAATGGCTTTGGGACCGAAGTCGCCCTTTTTCGAACCAGTGAAGGAGGCACCTCGCGCATGGCAGTCAGTTGGGACACTCCCGGTTACGGTGGGGAAATGGGCCGGGTCCGGGGCCAAAAAGGGTCCTATTACGGGAAATATGAAGGCCTCGAGCACAACTTGCCGAGTACCGAGCGTCCACCTTTGCCGCCAGGTGTGCTGCCTGGAGGCCATGGCGGTTCGCATGGCTACTTAATGAATGAATTCGTCTGCGCGATACTGCAAAAGCGCAAACCCCTCGTGGACATTGCCACCGCCTTGAGTTTAACCGTGCCGGGCATCGTCGCCCACCAATCGGCAGTCAAGGATGGGGAGTTGCTCAAGATCCCGCAGTTCATACTTTGAATGCGTTTTTTGCGACTGCATTTGCCGGTCCTCGAACCGTCCTGGTTGCGGCTGTAACGGGTCGGGCCTACGTTTCGGTGTGTCATCTTTGAGGATCGAATTTCACGATGGCGGCGTGCATCTGAGTCAGGAGGAACAATTGCGTCTTTCTCTCAGCCCGGAGTCGACGGTGTTTGAGCAAGCCGGACCGAAAGCTATCCCCGTTGAAAAAGAGCCTCCTGCCGTATCGGCAACTCCGGACCAGCCGCCCGCGCTTGACAGTTTTTCAACGTTTGCGGAAACGTGCGCTCGCATCGGAGGCGACTCACGCAAGCTGGAAAAAATTCGTTTGCTTGCGGATTACCTTCGACAATTAACCGGGGATAACCTTGGCCTTGCCGCAACGTGGTTCACGGGACGGCCCTTCGTAGCCAGTCAAAACAAGGTGCTCCAGCTTGGCTGGGCCCTGCTGCGCGATGCGCTGTGCGCTACAGCGCGAGTTGACGAGGTCATGCTTCATCAAGTTTACCTGAAGCACAGCGATTTGGGCGAAACCGCTGCAGAAATCCTCGAGCACCACCGCGTGAAATCATCCCTTTCGATCGCGCGCGTCGGCGAAATCTTCAAGCAATTGAACGCCGCACGCGGACCACTGGCCAAAGCTCCTATTTTGCGGGACGTGCTGGCGCAATGCGCTGCGCAGGAAGCAAAATATCTCGTGAAGATCATCACGGGCGATTTGCGAATTGGACTCAAGGAGGGCCTGGTCGAGGAAGCCATTGCCGCCGCTTTTTCCCGGACCGCTGAGGAGGTCCGCCGGACAAACCTGTTGGTTGGCGATATCGGCGAAACGGCGATGCTGGCGGCTGCCGGCCGGCTCGGTGAAACCGTTTTGATCCCGTTTCGGCCAGTGAAGTTCATGCTGGCGTCACCGGAAGAAACCGCGGCGGATGTATGGGCGCGCAGTCAACAAAGCCTGGGAGCGCCGGCGTCTCGCCGGCGAGTGCCTTCCGTTGAAAAACAACGCGCCGGCGAGACGCCGGTACTCCCAGGCCCAAACCACGGCGAAATTGCGCAGGTCCCAACGCTATGGCTCGAAGATAAGTACGATGGGATTCGCTGCCAGCTTCATAAGGTGGGTACACCCGTGGCGTTGTATTCGCGGGACTTGAAAGACATCACAGCCACTTTCCCCGAGATCGCTGAGCAAGCGGGCCGGTTGGCGCCGGATTTCATTTTGGATGGTGAACTGCTGGCCATGCGTGGCGACGAGGTCCTGCCGTTTGCCGAGTTGCAAAAAAGGCTGGGCCGACGGGAGGATGACCTCTTCATGCGCGATGAAGTGCCGATCGTCTTTATGGCATTCGATTGCCTGTGGCTAAGCGGAGCGAGTCTGCTTGACCGGCCGTTGCGCGAGCGGCGCGCGGCCCTGGAAAGCCTGGCTCCTTTGCCCACTGGTCTTCGTCGTGCGCAAGTGTGGCAAGGCGCTTCGGTAACCGACATCGAACAGGCCTTTGAAAAGGCTCGCGCTCGTGGAAATGAGGGTCTGATGATCAAGGACCCGGGCAGCGCCTATACGCCCGGTCGCCGGGGGCTTGCCTGGCTAAAACTGAAGAAAGCGCTGGCCACCTTGGATTGCGTAGTCGTGGGCGCCGAATATGGGCACGGCAAGCGAAGCCAGGTGCTCAGCGATTACACCTTTGCGGTCCGCGACGAGCAAACCGGCGAATTGAAGACAATCGGCAAGGCCTACACGGGGTTGACCGACGAGGAGATCGTCGGCCTTACCGGGCATTTCTTGAAAACGGCGATTCGCCGGCAAGGGCGTTACTTCGAAGTGCCTCCCGACACCGTTTTGGAAATCGCCTTCGATCGGATCCAACCCAGTGGTCGCCACAACAGCGGACTGGCGATGCGCTTTCCCCGAATCGTTCGCATTCGCCCGGATAAAACGCCGGCGGAAGTCGATACACTGGAAACCGCACGCAAGCTGGTTGAACGTCGCAAGACGAAGGAATACTGAGTCAGATCGAGATGGCGGTATCGGTGGCGTGGACGTGGAGGTAATCGAGGAGCTGCGCCACACATTCGTTCACACTAAGTTGGTCAGTGCGTAATTCGAGATCGGGTTTCGCGGGTGGCTCGTAGGGGGCCGAGATGCCGGTGAAATCCTTGATTTGCTTGGCGCGCGCTTTGGCATACAGCCCTTTTGGATCGCGTTTCTCGCAGACCTCCAGCGGTGCGTTGACGAAGACTTCGATAAAGCGGCCCTCGGGCATGATGCTGCGCGCCAGCTCACGGTCGGCACGATAGGGCGAAATAAAGGCCGTAATACAGATGATACCCGCGTCGGCAAACAGTTTGGCAACCTGGCCCACACGGCGGATGTTTTCGGCTCGGTCCTTGGGCGAGAATCCCAGGTCCGCGCCGAGCCCGTGGCGGATATTATCGCCGTCGAGGACGTAGGCCTGGCGACCGAGATTGAACAACTCCCGTTCGAGTTCGGTGGCGATGGTGGATTTGCCCGCGCTGGACAGGCCCGTCATCCAAACCACATAGCCGCAATGACCATTGCGCAGCTCGCGCTGCTGGGTTGTGACCCTGCCCCGGCTCCAATAAATATTATTGCTCTTGGTATGGGAATCATGGGTCCGGCGAGGGTAATTATCGGCGGCAATGATACCGCCGCCAGAGACGTCAAAGCCGTCAACGATCACAAACCGGCCGGTGGGCACGATGTCCGCATGAACATCAAACGCGATGGGAGCTTTGGTGTGAAGCGTCAATTCAGCCACTTCGTACCTGCCGACAAACAGCTCGTTTTGTTTGCGCGAGACCGTTTCCAAGGTTGAGGCATCGATGACCTTTTCAATGGCCTCGATTTGGCATTCGACTTCCTGCGTGGCCAATTTGAGTTTGTACGATTTTCCTTTGGCGAAGGGCTGTTTGCCGAGCCAAAAGAGCCGTGCCTTGAAGCTGGAGAGTTCGAAGGGTGGGCTGGATTCCAAAGCGGCAATCGAGCCGCGAGTGACGAAGAGTTGCTCGGTCAAGGTGATCCCGACCGACTCGCCCGCGCTGGCTGTATCGCTCGGCGGCGCATTCCAGCGCTCAATGCTCTTAACGGTGCTGACTTTGCTGCTGGGAGAGAAGACGATGCGGTCTCCGACCTTGAGCGAGCCGCTTTCAACGCGCCCGGCCAGAATCCGGCGCTCGTCGAAGCGATAAACATCCTGGATTGGAAAGCGCAAAGGCTGGTTCTTGGGCTGCTCGGCGAGCTTGAAGTCGTCCAGGACTTGAAGAACCGTCGGACCGCGCCACCAAGGGGTATTCGGGCTCAGCGCGGCGATGTTGTCGCCGTGCTTGGCGGCGATGGGGACGAAAACGGCCGGCTCGACACCGATCGTGCGCAGCCAGGCTCGGTACTCGGTTTCGATCTGGTTAAACCTGGACTGACTATAGTTTTCCAGGTCCATTTTGTTGACGAGCACGGCGATCTGGCGAATGCCGAGCAAGTTCAACAGGTAACCGTGCCGTCGGGAATTTTCCTGCACCCCTTCATGAGCGTCGATGAGAAGCAGCGCCGCTTCGGCATTGGCGGCGCCAGTGATCATGTTTTTCAGGAACTCTTTGTGGCCAGGCGCGTCGATAATGACGTATTGGCGCTTCTTTGTCTGGAACCAGATCTGGGCCGTATCGATCGTAATGTTCTGGTCGCGCTCCGATTGCAGGGCATCCATCAGGTTCGCCCACTCAAAGGGAACGCCGCGCCGCTCGGCGATTTGCTGGAGTTGCTCGAGCTTGCCTTCGGGCAGCGAGCCGGTGTCATGGAACAGCCGGCCCACAAATGTGGATTTGCCGTGGTCAACGTGACCGACGATCACGATTTTTAGCTGTTCCGTGGGGGCGTTGCTATGGCCATTGGACGTATGCATGGTGAAATCTGATCAGGATCACATGTAGCCATCGCGCCGAAGTTTTTCAAAGGCATCCTCGCTTTCCTTGTCCTGGGCGCGGCCGGAACGTTCCGGGGTGCGGGTGTGTCGGAGTTCTTCAATGATGTCCCGGACGGTTTTGGCGTTGGATTTGATGGGCAGGGTGCATGGTGCACAGCCCAGGCTGCGATAGCGTTGGCCATTTTCGTTGGCAAAATAGAGCGGAATCACGGGAATGTTCTCGCGCTCGATATACTCCCAGACGTTGAGTTCGGTCCAATGGAGCAAAGGATGAATGCGGATGTGCGTGCCCTTGGCGAAATCGGTTTTAAACTGGTCCCACAACTCGGGCGGCTGGTCCTCGACGTTCCATTCCATGTTCTTGTCGCGCGGGCTAAAATAGCGCTCCTTGGCGCGAGTGGGTTCCTCGTCGCGCCGCACTCCGACAATGACGCCGGTGAAATGATGTTTTTCCAAAACCTGCTTGAGGGCGTCCTTTTTCAGGGTGCCGCAACACTCGACACGCGTGGCTTTCCCGTTGGGGAAAGTAATGCCGCTCTTGAGGACCTCTTCGTTTTTACCGACCACCAGCTGGAGCTTCCAATCCTTCACCACCTTGTCGCGATACTCAATCATGGAAGGAATCTTGTAGGTGGTATCGACGTGCACCAGCGGAAAGGGGACATGACCGAGAAACGCTTTGCGCGCCAGCCACAGCAGGACGGTCGAGTCCTTGCCGATGCTCCACAACATGGCAAGGTTATCGAACTTGTTAAAGGCCTCGCGAAGGATGTAAATGCTTTGATTCTCTAGTTTGGAAAGATAATCCATAGGACTTAATTCGGGCGCGCCCTGAACTCCTCGGGCAGGAACGGGTTGTTCGCCGCCGCACTGACGCCAGTCATGATCTCGCTCCGGCCACGGTACTGTGCGGGGTTACGGCTTTGCCTCCCCAGGCCGCGTGCAAACCGCACTCGCGTTTTTCGTCGGCCTTGGCGGGATCAAAGTAATCCCATTCATTCGGCAGTCCGTGTTCGGCAAGGTAGTCCTCCAGGTCGGCGTCGGTGCAGTAGAAAACCGGGCTGACTTTAAGCGAGCCGAAATTCGCGTCCTGGCTGACAATGTCCAAACCAGCCCGGTGCGGGTTTTGGACTTTGCGCAGTGCGGTGATCCAAACGCTCGGCGCCAGCTCACGCATGCCCCGCTGAAATGGCTCGAGTTTCATCAACGCGCTGAATTCTTTCAATCCCGCCTCATTGTCAGGGTTGGGAATCGGTCCGTGAAGGGCGTCCCGGTGAGCGGGAGAGAGCTTGGGAAGATAGGGGACTAGCGTGAGGTTGAGCAACTTCTTGAGCGCCTCGGCGTGCTTGTAGGTGGCCGGGCGATTGTAGCCGTGATCGACCCACAAGACGGGCATGTGTGGCTGGACTTGCACGCATAGGTGCAGGACCACCGCCTCGTAAGGCCTGAAGTTGGTGGAGACAATCGCGCGGCCCTGGGCCTGGCCGACGGCCCAGCGCGTGATTTCGAGCGGTGATTTGTCGCGCAGTTCCTGGTTCCAATACGCTATCTGTTCGGGAGTCATCAGTTAATGATTCGATTGAGCGATCGTTTCGTTCCACAGCACGCGGGCGCAGAAATCGCCGAAGCGTTCTCCAGGAGATTTTTCAACCTGGTACCGGCGCAAGACCATGCGCAATTCGCCGATCAGATCTTCCGTTTTGACCGAGTCCTTATAAAGGCGATTGAGCCGAGTACTGGCTTCGTTGCCGCCCAGATAAACCTGGTATTTGTTGGGGGCTTTGCCTACAAAGGCGATCTCTGCCATGTAGGGCCGGGCGCACCCATTGGGGCAGCCGGTCATGCGAACAATGATCTCCTCCTGTTGCAGGCCCAATTCGGTTAACAAACCTTCAATGCGCGTGACAAATTCGGGCATCATCCGCTCGGACTCCGCCAGGGCCAGTCCGCACGTGGGCAAAGCCGGGCAGGCCATCGACGCCAGACGCGTGCGGCTGAAGGGGTTGTCAGGCGAAACGCCGTGTTCGAGCAACAGTTGATCGATACCCGCGCGGTGGTCCGGTTTGATATCGACAAACAAAAGGTTTTGCGATGCCGTGAGACGGACTTCCGGCTGGAACCGCTCCACAACACGGCGCAACCCCGTTTTGAGTTGGTAGTTTCCGGCGTCGCGGATGCGGCCGTTTTCGACGAATAATCCCAGGAAGTAGTTACCGTTGGTCTGGCGATGCCAACCGAGCAGGTCGCCCTGCTTGGTGAACTGAAACTCGCGGGCCGGCCCAAGCTTGCAGCCCGCCCTTTGCTCGACTTCCAAACGGAACCAGTCCACGCCTCGCTCCTCCAGGACGTATTTGAGCCGTGCGTGCTTGCGATTGGTTCGGTCACCGAAGTCGCGGTGAATCGTGACCACGGCTTTGGTTATCGCTTCGAGGTGTTCCGGCGTGAGAAAACCGATGACGTCGGCCAGCCGCGGGAAGGTATGCGCATTGCCATGAGACATCCCCATGCCGCCTCCAGCCAGGAGATTATAGCCCACCAGCTTGCTGTTCTCGGCTATGACGATGAACCCAAGGTCATTGGTAAAAATGTCGATATCGTTCAGCGGCGGAAAAGCGAAAGCCGTCTTGAATTTCCTCGGCAAGTACGTCCTGCCGTACAGGGGATCGACGAAATTGGCAGTCTCAGCGGCCGTCAGATCGAGCTCTTTGCCTTCAATCCAAATGCTGTGATAAGCGCGGCTTTTTGGCGCCAGAGCATTTGAAAGCCGGCGGGCCTCCGCCAGCACGTGATCAACCAGCGGGCTGGTCGCCGGGGTAGGTGGGGCCATGACATTGCGCTCGACGTCCCCGCAGGCCGCGATCGTGGTGATTAACGCGTCATTAAGCCCTTTGATCGTCTGGCGCAGATTAGACTTTAAAATGCCATGAAATTGAAAGTCCTGCCGTGTGGTAATGCGCAGGCTGTTGTTCCCATACCGGTTCACTAGGTCATCGCAAGCTAGATACTGATTCGCGTTAAGCACGCCCCCGGGAAATTTCGTTCGCACCATCAGCATAAAATGCTTGGCGACTTTTCGCTTATCGCGATCGTCCTGCTGGTAAACACCGTGATATTTTAAGAATTCGTAGTCGTCCTCCGAAAAGTGGTCAGCGGATGGATCGGCCAACGTCTGGGCAATGGTGCCTGCCAGGACCGGGTTACCGGCCTTTAGGCCCTCGCTTCGAGTCAGTTTTACGGGCTCAGCTGCTGAAATCATAAGTTATCCACTAATCTTAATAATGATTATGCGCTGCGTTTCGGTTCCTGTCAAACCGATTTGCGGTTTGAGTGTGGGAAACGTTAGCCGATGTTAGGGGAAACGCCATTCAAAACCGGCCGTTCGAATGTCACGTGCCGACCCAATCGCGAAGCGTTTGGAGTGCGGGGGCTTGCTCCCGCTTTCGGCGCGTTGCCGTACGAAAGCGCCGGCAAGCCGGGAGGCACTCCAAACGCTTCGCGAAACCATGGCCGGGAACGATAGGAAAACGGACGCTCGGACACTCTTGCCTTGCCGGGTTTTCGTGGATTTGGGAGCTTGAATTAATGTTGCTTGAGTCGAAGTTGCGTTTGCACACGCTCCCTAGGGAACAGTGTTTGTTCGCGTTTTTCTACATTGGGATAATCATCTCGGTTCTCCAACCGGGTTGCCTGGTTGCGGCCCAATCACCGGGTCCGAGTCTCGAAGAGTATTTTAAACAGATGGGGTTTGAAGCGATCGAGTTTGAACGTAACCCTCGAATCCAGCCGTTCGTTTGGGGTGTGCTGGGTAATGGTCACAAACGAAAGTTCCTGGTGGACACGGGCTGCGGAATCAGCCGATTAAGCGAAAGCGCGGCGCATGGGCTCAAGCGAATCGGCCAACTGAACGTGATTTTTCAAGACAGTGTGCTGGGAACGATTACGAATCAAAGCGTCGCAGTAATGGACAAGCTCGTGATCGAGGGCGCACAATTCATCAATCAGCCTGTCCGCGTCGAACAGTTCCACGCCGACTACGTCACGGTGCCTTTTGACGGAGTTTTAGGATATGATTTCCTGGCGCGGAATTTTTGTGTGATCGATTGCTGGAAACGCAGACTTTACGTCCAGAGCCGAAAACCTTCGGACGAGCAATCCGCGACTTTAGAGGAGAGCTTGAGGCTAAGCGGGTTTACACGGATTTCTCTGGATCCGGCCCACTTGTTGAACGTGCAGACGGAGATTAACGGAGGCTCCGTCCGGCTGCTCATCGACACGGGGGCTCCGTTTGACCTGTTGGACGATTCCGAGCTCAAGGCGCTGGGACTAAGCATTCTGCATTATGAGCGAGCTGCCACGGGGAGCTATATCAAAGAAGACGTTACCAGCAGTGTGATTGGTATGGGTGAAATTGGCAGGCATCGGCTCCATGCGATTAAGGCGGAGACGTTCCAGATCGGCACAAGCACATGGAAAAACATCTACTTTGGTGTGACCGATCTGAAGGATTGGGAACTCTCCAAGCCTGGAACTCGTGGGGAAACGATTAAGGGCCTTTTGTCCCTGGCCTTTTTGGGGACGCACGGCGCGCTCATCGATATTTCAGGCAACAAACTGTGGCTGCGGCCGGAAAAATCGGGGCCCCGCTGAGAAAGCTTGGCCTGATCGCATGTTGTAACGGGTTGGCTGGACCTTATCCCAGGAATGCTTTCCCGGGGGCAGAAATCCTCGAATGTTATAGCCTTCCGACTGGATCTTTTGCAGTTCGCGACCACATTACGACAGCGACGAGAGATTATGACCGAACCACCAGTGTATTACTTCGATAACAACGCCACCACGCGTGTTGCACCCGAGGTGCTCGAGGCGATGCTGCCATTTCTGAAAGAGCAATGGGGGAATCCTTCCAGCGCCTACTCTTTCGGACATGACGTGGGGCGGCGACTCGACCAGGCGCGCACGAAAGTTGCCGAGTTAATCCATGCCGAGCCGCGCGAGATTATTTTCACGAGCTGTGGCACTGAGAGCACCAACGCGGCTATCCACAGCGCGCTGCTGACTCGGCCGGAGCGGCGCCATGTGGTAACGACTGCGGTCGAGCACTCCGCGACGCTCAAGTATTGTGCCTTCCTGCAAAAGCAGGGTTACGAGGTCACCTTCCTGCCGGTGAGCTCGGAAGGCGCATTGGATCTGGGCCAATTTGATGAGGCGCTTCGCTCCGACACGGCGCTGGCCTCCGTGATGTGGGCCAACAATGAAACCGGTGTGTTGTTTCCGGTCCAGGAAATCGCGGATATATGCCGCAGCAAAGGAGTGCTTTGTCACACGGACGCAGTGCAGGCACCCGGCAAGATCAAAATTGATGTTAAAGAACTCGGCGTGGATTTTCTGTCCTTGTCGGGGCATAAGCTGCACGCGCCAAAAGGCATCGGCCTGCTGTACGTCAAACGACACACGAAATACCAGCCGTATATCATCGGAGGCGGCCAGGAGCGAGGCCGGCGCGGTGGCACGGAGAATGTCGCGGCGATGGTCGCGTTTGGCCGGGCTGCCGAGTTGGCGCTTGCCAATCTAGCCGACGAAACCACGCGCGTGCGTGCCTTGCGCGACAGACTCGAAGCAGGGATCCTGCAACGCATTTCCGGCACGACCCGCAATGGCCCGGCCGAGCCACGGTTGCCCAATACCACGAATGTGTCTTTTCGCGGCGTGGAAGCCGAAGGCATTCTCATGCTGCTCGATCAAGCTGGAATCTGTGCCTCGAGCGGTTCGGCCTGCACAACAGGGTCACTGGACCCTTCGCACGTGCTGACCGCCATGGGCTGCAGCGCTACCCGCGCAAGAGCCAGCGTTCGCTTCAGCCTGGGCATCTATAATACCTCGGCCGAGGTCGATTACCTCCTGGAGCGCTTGCCTCCGATTATTGAAAAACTTCGTGCCAACGTGCCGGTGGAAGAGGCCGAGCAGGAGCTTATCGTTGGATCAAGTGGATCTGCGGTGCCTTGATCAGGGCGGTGAGCTTTTCCCCCGGCTGGAGAGCCAACTCTTCGCAAGCTTGCTTGGTCAGGACGGCGGTGAGAGGAAACCCTGCGTCCAAGTCAATCCGCATGATCGGTCCTTCCGCGGTCAGGTCAACAACAACAACGGACAAACAATTGCGGGGACTGCTGCGGTCGGGCATGCCCTTGAGGAGGATCACATCCTCCGCCCGGATGCACGCATAGACCTCGCTCCCTGCGGCAAGCGGGGGACTCAGCGAGATGAGTCTGGCTTGGCCGGCGATGAGAGTCACCAGGCCTTCGGTAGATTCCACAACTTGTGCGGGCTGTACTGTTTCCATGGCCACGATCCCGGCTGTGGCCAGGTTCACCGGCCGGCTAAAGACTTCGTGCACCTGGCCCTGTTGCAGAATCCGTCCCCCATCCATGACCACCAATTGATCACCCAGGGCCAGAGCTTCGGTGCGGTCATGGGTCACCAGGACGGTCGGAATGCCCAGCTGTTTGAGCAAAAGGCGCAAGTCGCCCCTCAGACGCAGCCGGGTCGGCCCATCCAAGGCCGAGAGCGGTTCGTCCAACAGCAGCAGTTGTGGGCGTCGAATCAAAGCCCTTGCCAAAGCGACTCGCTGTCGTTGGCCGCCGGACAACTCTCCCGGACGGCGGCGCTCCAAGCCCTCCAAACCCAACCATCGCAGCGTTTCTGTCAACCTCGTGGCACGCTCCTGTCGAGTGACCTTGCGTAGCCCGTAGCCGATGTTCTGGCCAACCGATAAGTGAGGAAAAAGAGCATATTCCTGCGGCACAAATCCCAGGCCTCGCAGCTGGGGTGACATGCAGAAGTTGCGGTGAGCTTCAAACCACAGTTCCTCCCCAAAACGGATCTCGCCTTCCTCAGGCCGCTCCAGCCCCGCCAGGCAGCGGAGCACCGTCGTTTTGCCCGAGCCCGAGGCACCGAACAAAACCGTGGTGGAAGCCGGCCCGGCGGTGCGCAGATTCTCGACTCGAATCTGAGGTCCATCCGGAAAGCTTTTGACAAAAGCGGCCTGAATGTCGCGGCTCATCTCTTTCTCGGTTGGGCCAGATATTCGCTAGCCAGCACCGCCAGAAAAGCCAGACCTGCCGAGACGCCGGCCAGCGCCCAGGCGTGAGCGTCTTCGTCATTCTGCACGTACTGGTAAACCGCCAGCGAAAGTGTTCTGGTTCGGCCCAGGATGTTCCCGGCGACCATAATAGTGGCGCCGAACTCGCCCAGGGCGCGAGCGAAAGCCAGCAGCGTGCCTCCCAAGACTCCTCGCCGCGCCAATGGCAAGGTGATGGTGAAAAAGATTCTCCATTCCCCCGCGCCTAGTGTCCGGGCGATCTGTTCGAAGGCTTGGTCCACCTCTTCAAAGGCGGTCCTGGCTGCCCGCACTAGCAGGGGTAACGACATCACGGCCAGGGCAATCACGACCGCGCGCCAGGTGAAGATGATATCCAGCCCAAAAAGCCCGTGAAGCCACCTCCCGAACGGTCCGTTCCGGCCAAAGAGTTTCAGCAGCACTAAACCCGTGACTACCGGCGGCAAAACCAAGGGTAAAGTCACGAACGTCTCCACCAATGCCTTCCCCCGCCACCGCCGGCGCGCCAGGCACCAGGCCAGGCCTAGCCCAACAGGCAAAACCACCAGCGTGCTCAGCGCGGCCATGCGCACCGTAAAACCAATGAGCTGCCATTCCTCGGAATTCATTGACGAAGGGTACCGTTAAGCACCACGAAGCCTCGCCGTTCAAAAATCTTGGCCGCCGTTTCGCCGGCGAGGTAATCCAGGAATCGTTTGGCAGCTTCGGGCCGTTTTGCTCCTCGCACCAGCGCCACCGGATACCGAATTCTGGGCCCCTGTTCCAACGGCACAGCGAACGCAATTACGACCTTTTTTGAAATTAGCGCATCCGTTTTGTAGACAATGCTCGCGTCGGCGTTGCCTTCCTCAACGGCGGCCAGTGACCCTCGCACATTTTCGGTCGGCACGACCTTGGGCTCGATCGCCTTCCAAAGGCCGAGCTTCTCCAGATACTTGCGGGCGTACACCCCGATAGGCACGGCTTGAGGATCCCCAAGAGTGATGCGCCGGATGCCGGGATCGGCCAAATCTTTGGGCGAATGGATCCGGACGCCATTTTCGGCCGCTACCACGATGACGAGCGAATTGGAAAGGCGATCCTGCCGGCTGCCTGCGACTATTTGTCCTTTGCTTTCCAGCCGGTCCATCTGTGCCTCGTCGGCTGAGAAAAAAATATCCGCGGGTGCTCCTTCTTTGATCTGTCTGGCCAACGTGCTGGAACCGGCGAAGTTGAAAACGATTTTATCGCCTGTTTGTTTCTGATAGCCGAGCGCGATCTCCTGCAAGGAGTCGGTCAGGCTCGCCGCGGCGAACACGGTGAGTTCCGTCGCGAAAAGCCGCGGCGGTCCGCTGACCAGCCAAACGAGCAACGCTAGCCGCACGACGGTGTTGGCGAATCTCATTGAAAAGTCGCGCACTATTTACCCGGTGTTGGCGAAAAAAGCCATCCACATGTCGCAGCGCAGGTAAACCGTCCGCTTGACAAACTCGCGGAGTGACTGCTCATTCCAGCAAACGAAATGTGATTATGCGCGGATTGGCTGCTCTGCTGGTTTTGACGGCGACGTGGATTACACCCGTGTGGGCTCAATCCTCGCGGTTGATTATCGATGATGACGCGTATGCCGACAACATTGTACACACCGCTCATAAGCTGCTGCGGGAACATAAACTCGTGTCTTTGGAATCGCTGCGGGCGCAGGTCCATACGGAGGGTGTTGCGCTCAGGTTGCAATCTTTATCCCGGGAAAAGCTGGAGCCGCCTGAGCTGTGTGAGCGCCTGCGCGAGAGCACGCTGGCAGTGGGCACCTTTTACAAATGTCCCGACTGCGGTGAATGGCATTTCAGCAGCAGTACGGGATTTGTCGTGGGCGAGAGCGGGATTGTCTGTACCTGCTGCCATGTCATCCTGGAAGAAGACGAGCAAGTCAGGGAAGGCTACCTGGTC
>Ga0210409_10002375_pt1 | contig 22498 bp, 23 predicted proteins | sample IncBWH17MmetaG_FD_161649 | JGI IMG/M metagenome (GOLD analysis project Ga0210409, IMG submission 161649) | Forest soil microbial communities from Barre Woods Harvard Forest LTER site, Petersham, Massachusetts, United States - Inc-BW-H-17-M | ecosystem: Environmental > Terrestrial > Soil >...
CGGCCGCTGGCGTCTCCTTGGCTTTGATGTCCATCTGTTCCGCAAGTGGGCACCTGACACGTGTCCGTTCTGCGGATTGTTTCCGCCCGGCGCGGGCGGAGCTAGACGGTGTTCACGCCACGCTTACACAAAATCAAGGCGTCTTCGCGAGATTTTTCGTGGTCGCACGAAAGGAACGCCAGGAGTCAAAAAAGCAAAAAAGTGACGGATTGCGCTGACATGCCACACATCGTGGGAATCGTCCCGCCCGCAAACGGACTGAATCACGATACGCGCGCTAACGAGCGTTCAGCCGTGGGGGCACGAGCTCGCCGAGTTCTTGCAATCCTTGTGATGCGGTCGTAATCTGCCCTCGCGGTGTCACGGCAGTATCGATAGCCGCCACACCTCTGCTTTTCTACATCTTCTGTCGCGAACGCACTCGTTTCGTGCTTACCGCGATTTTACGCGAACTCCAGGTTCGTCGCAGGAGGGTCCATGGCGGAATTGCTAGGTTCTCTTAGCAACTGGATTGAATTCGCGACGCTTGGAATAATTGTTATTGGTCTGGCCATTGCGATCTTGAAGCAAACGCCGTCGAATCTCGTGGAGTTTGTGAGAAGTCTGCCTACCGGCATCGCATTCAACTTGTCTGTGGCGGCCTTCGTTCTTGGCGCTGGCTTCATGCTGAATTTGCTCGGCTCGTGGTATCTCGAACCCGCGCACTATTACGTCATTGGCGCCGCCCAGGATCCCCCGTTGCTCAAGCGTGAGGTCTATTCGGTTGGTGCGCCAGAAGATTTTTTTCTGCGCCCCTTGCCGTGGAACCGCACCGTAGGCCGCGACGAGATGCGGGCATTCGAGCTAGATAACCTGCGCCAGGCCATTTTTGAAATCTGCGACAAGGACACCTTTGACGCTGACATTCCAGGGGTCTCTCGCATAAAACAGACGAGGCTGGTTCGTGGACTGGCTTTTGGATCCATCGTTTTGTTTTTCGTCGGCCTTTACACAATTGGCCGCGGCCTTCTTGACCTACGAAGCAGCCCACTCGCCCTGACTGACAAGCACACGCCGCCAGGCAGGAACCAACGTCTGCATCCACCGAAAACTGTCTTGCCAGCTCTAGCGTGGACTGCCGTCGCCATTGTTTTTTACTTTCTCACGCTTTGGTCCTACTGGTTTATTGAATTCAGCGTTCACGGCGACATCGCAGGCATGTTTTCTTCACCTAACCACATCCAAACTGTTGAATGGGAAAGGTCGGAGTCGCCTCCCCCAGATCTTGTTAAACAGAATCACGCTCCTATTGACCCCATTGGGGAACAGCATCGACACTCTGATCGTGTCAAGCACCAAAACCGGTCCGATGATTCGCTCAGGGAACATCAGCTGGTGGCTGAACTCTGCAGACCGAGTTGGCTTGAGGCGGTCAAGGCACGCAAGCGCGGCGAGCCGGACAAGTGATGGCATCCACCCGCGCCAAGCCCTGCCCGAAGCCAGATCGAGATCGCCTGGCATCGGCCCCATCGTTCTTGTTCGTCTTACATGGACGCATCCCGGATTGCAAGGGAGTCGAGGTGAAGTACTCCCTGCAGGTCTTTCAGCGTCCTGCCTTTTGTTGCATTAGTTCTCCAAGCAACGCAAGGAGCTTGCTTTGTCCATCTCCGTCATGGCGACAGCGACCGTCGGTTGCTGTCTTACATCCGGCCTACGTTTGCAGCTCATTTTGGCTGCTGGCCTTGGTGGAATTCGCGAGAAGACGCCTCATCTTCACGAAGGATTACCCCTAAGGGTCCGGACGAACAACCTGGCTTGTGTCTTCCGCGGTCCGACCGCTGCGTCACCATTGAAAATAAACGATGCAACCTCCTTGCAGCAAATTGCTCTTTTAACTGACTCTTGTAACGCTGGCGACTGGGAGAGCTTGTCTTTGTCTTAGTGTCAGTACTTCGTGCACCATGCGGGATTGCAGCTTCTATTCGACGCCTCCAAACTCAAGCCGGTACAGGCGGCAATGGTGCCCACTGCCCGTAATTCGGTTCATACGTTCTCTGGTGTGCCAACAGAGCCCAGATCTGCCGCGCCATCTTGCTCGCAAGAGCTACGGCCGCCACGTTGTGGTGCCGGCGCTGAATCATGCGGCCCAGCCAACTGTTCGGATCTTTGCTCGCCGCGCTGTTTACCAACACGCTGCGGGCTCCATGAATAAGCAGCGTGCGCAGGTACGTGTCGCCTCGCTTGCTGATGCCAAGCAGTTGTACGCGCCCGCCGGTGCCACTTTGCCTCGGCACCAGGCCCAAGTACGCAGCAAGCTGCCGTCCGGAGCGAAACGTCCGGGCATCTCCCACCGTTGCCACCGCGGCCGTTGCCGTGAGCAGCCCGACGCCCGGGATCGCGGCAATGCGCTCGCAGTCTGCCTGCTGGCGTTGCCAGGCGGCGATCTGCCGCTCGACCTCGGCCATCTGTTCGGTCAAGCTGCGAATCCCCTCGATCTGCCTCCGAAGTTGGCTTCGCAGCAGCGCTGGCATGCTCGAGGTTGCGTCGTCGAGTGCCGCTACGGCCTTGGGCAGCATCCCGCGCCAGCCCTTGGGCAGCTCGACACCGAATTCACCCATCAGCCCATGGATCTGGTTGACCGCAGCCGTGCGGTTCTTCTTCAATCTCTCCCGTATCGCGTGCAGCCCAAGCACCGCCTGCTGCTCCTCAGTCTTGATCGCAACAAAGCGCATTTCGGGCTGTTGCGCTGCTGTCCAGATCGCCTTGGCGTCGGCAGCGTCGTTCTTGTTCGCCATGACGAAGGGGCGCACGAACTGCGCGGCGATCAGCTTGACCTCGTGTCCGAGCTTGGCAAATTCCCGCGCCCAGTGCTGCGACGAGCCGCACGCCTCCATGACGATGACCGAGGGTTGCAGCTGCGCAAAATGCGACAACACCTCCGAGCGGCGCAACTTGGTCCTTGTCACCTCGCCCGAAATTGAATCAACCGCATGGGCTTGGAAGACACGCTTTGCAATATCCAGCCCAATCGTCGTACGCTTCATGCGAGGCTCCTTCCCGTCGAGTGGAACGTCAAGACCTCCACTCTGGCACTTCGATGCCGTTTGGGAAAGGAGCCTCCCCCCTCTACAGTTGCTGCGCCGTTTCATTGCCGTATCTCCGAGAAATGGGGGGATGCGTCCATTCCATCTTCACGGACGGACGAACTGCGGCGCGATCAGTTTCACCTCGCGACCCAGCTTGCTGAATTCCTGCGGCCAGTGCTGCGCCGCCCCGCACGCCTCCATCAAGATCAGCGATGGCTGCAGCTGCGCGAAATGGGGCAGCAGTTCCGCGCGTTGCAGTTTGCTGCGAGTCACTTCCTCGCTGACCGGGCCAACGGCATGCGCTTGGAACACACGCTGTGCAATCTGAGCCTTAACCCGCGCGCCTTCAGTCATCGTAGTCACGCCATCACGTCTACGCAATGGCAGCTTGCTCAGGACGTGCCCCAGCGACGGTCGCGCCGTCCGCGCTTCGGACGGTTAGATTCCCGCTCGACGACTATTAGATGCGTGGCGCCTCAAAATCCCCCAATCGGGTCAAGCTGCCCAAGAGTCTCTTCCTCGTCGGTAGGCGGGTAGGCGAGGTCTCTTCCGGTGTTCCCGCGTTTTCGCGAGCTTGGCGGAAATCCCCTCCGCCAAACCACGCGACATTCCCCGTTCCCTGGGACCAGACACATTAGCTCGCCAACGTCGGAGCGTCGGAGAGCACTGCACAGAGTCCGGTCGCCGATCCAGACCCGACATTGTTGCCCTCGGACGCCGATAGCTCACTCGACCCGAAGGCGACATAGCCGCTCGCTGGAAGCAGACGCGATGGCAGTCCCTCTCATCCTGATCTCCGAATCGATCCACGGGTGGATGTTCGGCCTTCCCATGGGCGACCGCATTCCATCGGACGCGGGCGCTGGCGCCGGAGGCGCCGTTCGCCATACGCGCCAGCGCGACCGCTCCGCTGCCGCACACGGCTCTCCAGCCTCGGAACAAATAGCGTGATGACGTGACGACGTGCTAACCGCCTCCGGGAGGATACCCATTCACAAGGTATGAGATTTCAAGCAACCTTACCAACTGGAAGCAACGCGGAAGAAGAGAGACCGATTCAGTTACTGGGTGACTCAGAAAACCCGAAACAAGAAAACTGAAGGGCAAAGGGGAGCGAGGACATGTTTGCGCGGCGAAATCAAGTTCTGGCCAAACTGCCTGCGCGCGTCGCGCTTCTAGCATTAGCTCTTGTCCTTCCGTGCGCGCAGGCACAGACAGCCTGCTTGATTCCTCCCACTGGAATCTCTTTCAACATTACGCTGACCGGAACATCATCAGGAGCTACCAGCGGAGTCGACGCCGCACTTATTTATCCGGACCCGAGCAACGTCACTGGCTACCTCGTTTCGCTTCCGCTCAGCGCTCCATTCCCGATCACGATCCCGGGGACTGGCACAGCGATTGAGCCGACGACACCTGGCCCGGGTTATACGACAGTTATCAGTATCGCCGCTGACGGGACGGTTACCGGAACTTCAACACTCGTGTCCGGCAGCTCAGTTTGGACGTGGACGGTTACGGGCCAAGTTCCACTTGTGATCGGTGGCAGCACAAATAATCAGACGTGCGGGAGCAATTCCGGCGGAGGAACCGGCGGAGGAAACGGGGGAGGTAACAACAACGGCAGTGGAGCGTATACCGTTACGCTCTCCAACGTTACCGATACGTCTCCAGGCAGTACGCTGCCGCTCATTGCGACAGTTACAGACTCGACCGGGGCCCCGGCGCCTGGGATTACGGTGGCCTTGGCCGTGAGTGCATTAAATGGCAGCGGCGGACATCAGCATGGCGACGACACGGACCCAGATCGCACTGGGCTTCTAAACGGAGTCCGGCAGTCAGTGACGGCGACAACGCTGACAGACGCGAATGGAAGCTACGCCTTTACCTACAGTTCACCGAATGTCTCGGGCACGTACAAAATTTCGGCGTCTTGTGTCGAGGTGGCCTGTCAGCAAGCGGGTCCTCAGAACGTAAATGTTAAGGTCAACGACCTAGTCCCAATGCCGACCAGCAGTTCGTATGTCTTGGTTGGCGGCGGGTCGGCTTTCCCGCATCCGGATAATCATTACCTGACAAAGCAAGCTCTGCTGAAAGCGCGGGAGCTTGCGTTGCAATGGAGGCAAATGTTCCCCAGCCTCCCGGTTCTCGCTTACAACGACGCGAGCTTGGTATGGGGTGGCACTTTCGACCTTGATAAAGATTGGATACCTCCGCATGCCGAACACGCGGCGGGGGTCGTCATTGACGTTCGTGCTAACGGTACAGCGACGGCTATACCTGTCGCATATGGCCTGCCATTCGTCTTGCTGGTGTACTCGTTGGGTGGCAATCTAGTTATCGAAAGCGACCATTATCACGTGCGACTGTTGGGGATTGCGAAATGAGCGCCAAGGTCCTCCTGCGTTGGCTGGCATTAACTCAGATCACTAGCTGCCAACTCGCATTGGCTACCCAGCCGGGAGAGGGAATCGTCACCGATAGTTCCGGTAACTATGTCGTCACCTACTGCGCGCCCAGCGGCTCGAGTACATGTCAGCTCGAGCAGGTGGTTTGGGTACCGTCGACCAAGATTAAGCCCAGCATCCGAACAATGCTGAGCAATGTTGACGGAACAGTTCACTACTCCTATGCAGTGTCGAACGACGAAACGAGTTCTCAGGCCATTGCACTCTTCGCCATAGATTCCGTATCGAATCTAACCGGAGGGCCTAGCCCGCTGAGCATATCTCCCAGTATTTCGGACGACGCTCTGACTGCGGCTGTTGCGTCGTGGCGTGCCGCGTTGAGCGCGCCGACAGGTTGGCAGCCCCTTGCTGTAACAAGCCAGTCTGGAAACTCCCTCCGCGTTGCCTGGATGTATGCAAGTCCTGCGACAGCCGGAGGACTGTTGCCCGGAAAGACTGAGCGCCGGTTCGCACTCGCGAGCAATGACCTACCAGGGATCGGAATAGCTGAAGTTGTAGGCAATCCCGGGAATGAACCAGTTTTCAGCGACGATGGACCGACAGGAAACATTGGACAGCAGTTTTCTCTGCTTCAGAGGAAGAATTTCCTTGGCAGATATGTCGCATTGCCAACCATATCTGTGCCGAGTCCGTTCAGCAGAACGCTATTGTTGCAGTCGATTGATGGTCAAGTGGCGACCTGGGTTAACTATGGCCTTATCGATGGAGACTTGTATTCGCGAATCCACACTCTCATACAGGCGGCGATTGCGTCGGCAAACGCTGGGGACAATGGATCATGCAAGTTGCGAGGTGATGCGTTGCGCAAACTTCTGCGCTCTGTCGCATCTTGGCTCGACAACCAGGATCAGCCAGCTGAAGCAGAAAAGTCTGGTCCCATCGCTCCCCTAGCAGCACGAGTGTTGGACTTTGATATTGAATACGTGATGTCACATCAATGACGCCGCTGCTTTGTTGTCGCTACTTGCCGTAGCCAGCCTAGATCTGCTTTCTCCTGGTATGAGCCGAGTGCCCAGCTCACGAAGGTCCGTTTCGGGAAGTTAAATTGAAAAGTCAGGGACAGGGATTGCCCGTCTGGAGCGACAGTCCGCACTTGGCCGGTTGTTCGCATTCGCGGCGGGGGCGGAGCGAACTTTGCAATTGCCGCTTTCGCGGGTGACCTGGTCATATACGTCCGCGGGCTCCACCGCAAGAATTTGCGTCCAGCAGCTTCAGCGCCCCGCCCCGCGTCGATGCCTCCTTTGCAACGATCATGTCTATCTGACGACTGATCACGTACTTCGGTCCCTCGCGCGCAACGGCGTGATCGTCGACGGCCAGTATCCGAATCTGTTCCTGGCTCATGACACTTCAGTCATCCGCGTGCTGCTCCGGTCCACCCGTGGCAAAGATCTCGCTTCCGCGCGCCGCTGGCGGACAGTCCATCCGCCAAACCCCGCGACCCGCTTACGCGTCCGGGTAGGTACGCCGCGGACTTGACCCGAAGGTGGCTACGAGCCGCGACTGCACGCGGCGCTTGCAGCGTGAACCCGTGAGCCGCAGGCAATGCCGACTAACGTTTTGCGGCCCTGCAGGCCGAGACGGTCCGCTGGTCCCTCGCCACGGTTTGTCCCACACGTGGCTTGCCGTGTTTCCCCAGGATACGCGACAGTTCTCGCCGTCAAGGCCGGCGCGCGGCTACTCCGCGCTTGCAAGTCGCCTTCGGCGAGCCTTGACCGCTGCGCTGCGTCGCGTCCCCGAGTCCGTCGGCAAGCCCGCCGACGTCAACCTGCTCGGAGGACACGATGTCGAAAACCAATTCCACGACCCTGAACGCCCTTCGCACCCTGTTCGGCGCGCGCGCCGCGAGCCGTCTCTACAAGCGATCGCGCGGGCGTGCATCGCATATTCTCGAGGAAGCGAGAGCCTCCTACGGCGATGGCTGGGACCTAATCCGCGCGGTACGCGACTTGACTGAGCAGGCATTTCTCGAACGCTCTTCGGAGACAGTCCTCGATGCGCCGGCGCGAGTTGTAGCATTCTTGAAGCAGCGCTTTGCGGGGCTCAGCTACGAGGTCTTCTCCGTCATCTTCGTCGATTCGCAAAACCATGTCATGGCCTTCGAGGACCTTTTCAGAGGGACCGTGAGCCAAACGAGCGTATATCCGCGCGAGATCTGCGTGAGGGCGCTCGAGTACCGCGCCGCCGGATGCGTGCTCGCCCACAACCATCCGAGCCAAAATGCTGAGGCGAGCCGCGCCGACGAAGCCCTGACCCGTGCTTTGCAACAGGCACTTGCATTGATCGACGTCCGCGTCCTCGATCACATCGTGATCGGCGGCGACAACCACTTCAGTTTCGCCGAACGTGGACTCATCTGATCTGACATGTTGGAGTCGCCCGTTCCCGCCGCCTGCGCGGGAGCGGGGCTGCCGGCCTCCAGCTCCACATTTTCTTTGCGACACCCTCGAGCATTTACTCCATGCCATTGCGCCAGCGGTGGCGGTCAAAGCAGCGTTCGGTCGGTCATCGAGCGTCCGTCAGGACGCTGAACTCACGTAAGTCGCGCCGCAAAGGACTTCGTATCCGTTATTCCACCACGTCGCAAATTCGCTCATCAGGGTGACAATACTGAGGAGTGCCATGCCGCCGTGTCAGCCGCGGCCCAAACGGATAGTCGATCCTCTACAGAGAGAATTAGGGGGCGTTCACAGTCACCCCTACGGGGACGATCCTGAACCCGCGCCTCTCGGCGAGGCGGCAGAGTTTGTCCTTCAGCTTATTGAAGTGCTCGTTGCTCCGAAAAGTGGGCGCGGTCTCGATTTGCGCGTGGGCAGGATTCGCGGGTAGGTGATCAGGATTGTCTTCCGGTATCGGCCGCGCGAAGACATCCACCTTGTATTCCTGCTGTTGTTTGGGCGGAGCGCCGGGGTTCATCACGACGTGCACCTTGGTCCGAACTTCCCCGGTGAGAAGTTCGACGATGCCGTGAGATCCCTCTTTGCGCGAGTCGGCTGGGTTCGGACGAATTGCCGCACGATCTACGGACGGCTGTCTGTTTCGATCATTAAACGCCGTGACCGACAGATGCCATTCGGCAGCCTCAATCTTCACATCATCAGGACGAACGCTTCGGAAAAGTACCTCGTCGCTGTCGAGACCTTCTTCGATCGCTACTCCGGAGGCAGCGTCAGCCATGTCCAAAGATTGAGAAGATTGCCGCTAAGGACGCCGGCTTGCATTTGATCGTCCATATCCGGTCCCCAACTGCTCACGTACTCGATGCTCTCATCGCCAACGTATAGCGTCAGCTTGTTCCGGTCATACCACCACTCGAAGACGACGTGCCCTTCTTCGCTCAGCCCCACACGAGGATCGAACCAAGGCAGTCCCGCGCCCTCCACCTCCTGAGCGTGACCGTATAGGACCGCCACCGCCCGGTTGATGGCGCCTTCGCTCGCGGCGTCGCTCCCTCGGCAGTCCCAGTTGGCATGCCGACCGCTTTGCGCACGGACCTGCTCGCCGACTCTATGCGCAGCGGCTCTCGCTTGCGAACCTCGTGCCTGGCGCAAAGCCTTCGCGAGATCGGATCTGATGGCCTGGTCTTGAGCCGGCAGACTCATTATTGAATCGTCGATCAGATTCATGGCGGCCTCATATCTCACGCGAACATCCTCCTTGTCGAATCAGTGATGCAAGCTTCAAATAATTCATTCTTCTTGTCGCGGAGCTGCGTCAATTGCTCCCACACACCGCGATCATCAGATCTCCAACTTCCTTCTGACACGACTCCGATGTCGAGGATCAGAGGTTGAAACTGCGGGTCGATCGCAGTTTCGGACGCGAGTCGCAAGAACGATTGGCACCCCTGCGCGATGGAGGGGTGCAGAACTTGAATCTGGAACAACAAGGAATTGACGATTCCGATCGCCTCCGGAACGTCAGGAACCATACGCAAGTACTCGTGAAGATCGATCTTCCCTTGCGGGAATTTCAAACGGTTAATGTTCCGCACCGCCAGCCGCGATACTCGACTGGGGCCGCACGCAGCGACGAATCGCTCCCATAGGGGTTCGCATTCAGAACGGAAAGTCTCCCATCGCGTGTACGGAGGCATGTGGCTGTAAGCGAACGTATCCGACAGCAACACCAGTACGCGGTCGCTCTTCTCGTTGAAGAGCCGCCACCCGCCAGCGGTCTCCTTCTTGCCCACCTGCGGCGGCCCCTCCGGACTGACTTCGACTTGGATCTCGTGCCGCTGCATCGTTTCCTTTCGGGGAAACTCGCTGGATAACGATGCGACGAACGCCGCACGGTGCACAGCGGCGGCGGCGGCGTCCGAGTACTCGACTCGAATCTCGATCACCGCCTCGATAATCGGGGCGTTGGGATAGGGACTCTGGGGGACCGTTGTGGCGGGCGCGGAGTTCATTCCGCGGGTCCCGCTTGCGGGAACGTCACGACGTCCACACGGCGAAGGCGCAATGGTCGGTCAGGCTCGTTAGGTGAAATAACGCGGCGCATGCGGCACGTCGACCGTTCCATATTCGTGCTCTCCCCCTCGCCTCGCGGCCCGAGTATATATCTCGTCCAGCCTTCGGCAAATTAGGCGTTACCCTCCCTTCGTGCTCCCGGCGTCACCGGGCATCCTCCAGGTCGGAGCGAATGAGGCGGTTTGCATCGCCGGTCAGGATGATCTACTTGCGTGGAGGCGCTTCGATCCCTTTTACGGCGGTGCCGAACCGCTCCACCATAAAATCGTTCACAGCCCTTTGAAGGCGCGGTCCGATCTGTAGCGGCTTTCGGCTTCGCGCCGCGCGGCTTGTGATAAGCCTGTCCGCTTCTGGATGCGGTTTGGAAACACCGCGCGCATTGCCTACGGGACGGGCCAGACAAAGTCGTAGGAGGACGCCCCCGCTGTGCGTAGGAGTGGCAGCCGTCGGCTCCGGCGGGTCGTTCCTGTTACTTAGGCTGCGATGAGGCTCGCGGCCCCTTGTGACTCGCATGATCTGTCAGCTATACTGTATATTCTTACAGTACCTGCCTCCAGCGGCGATCAAGGCCAATGCAACCGACAGCCTCGAACCATCGCGTCGCTGCGGTCAGTCGACGAGTCGCGTGCCCGCATTGTCACGCCTTCGTCGACTGGCAAGCGTCGGATTGCGCGTCCAGCTCCACCGCTGAGTACCGGATCTGTCCCGAATGCGATGAAGCGGTCTTCGTAGGCTTGCGTTCAGCAAACGCTGCCAAGCCACCGACCCTTCACCCTCCGGAGGCATGATGACGGAAGCCGCCAACGAAGCCAGGCCCCCTGAACTCGCTGCCTACCTGCAGGCGCTGAACGACGCTCAGCGCAAGGCAGTGCTGTGTGGCACCGGTGAGGACGACGGCGGACCGGCTGACGCGCCGTTGCTGGTGATCGCCGGCGCGGGGTCGGGCAAGACGAACACGCTTGCGCATCGCGTAGCGCACTTGGTTGCGCGCGGCGCCGACCCCTTCCGGATTCTGTTGCTCACGTTCACGACCCGGGCTGCCGACGAGATGTGTCGCCGGGTCGCGCGGATCTTGGCCCAGCTGGCGGACACCGGGCGGGCGGCTGGCGCTGCCGCAGGAGTATCGATTCCGTGGTCGGGTACTTTTCACAGCGTCGGGGCGCGGCTTCTGCGCGAATACGCTGGGCAAGTCAGTCTGGAGCCTGCCTTCACGATTCACGACCGGGAGGATTCCGCCGATCTGATGAACCTCGTGCGGCACGAGCTCGGCCTTTCATCGAAGGACAGGCGCTTTCCACTGAAGGGCACGTGTCTTGCGATCTATTCGGCCGTCGTCAATACCTGCGGGACGCCCGCCGACGTGCTGCAGTCGAACTACCCCTGGTGCGCCGAGTGGGAAGAGGACCTTAAGCGCCTTTTCCTCGCATACGTGGAGGCCAAGCAGGCGCAGCGCGTGCTCGACTACGACGACCTGCTGCTGTACTGGGCCCGGATGGTGGCGGAGCCGGAACTTGCACGCCAGATCGGCGGGCGGTTCAGTTACATCCTGGTCGACGAGTACCAGGACACCAACCGCCTGCAGGCAGCCATCCTGCTGGCAATGAAGCCCGACGGACGCGGGCTGACGGTTGTCGGAGACGACGCGCAGTCGATCTACGCGTTCCGCGGCGCGACCGTGCGCAACATCCTCGATTTCCCGGCTCAGTTCGACCCGCCCGCGCAGGTAGTGACGCTGGACCGCAACTATCGCTCGAGCGCCGCCATCCTGGAGGCGGCCAACGCCATGATGTCGCTGGCCCGGGAGCGCTACACGAAGGACCTGTGGACCGAGCGCAGATTGGGCGGCAAGCCGCGCATAGTGTCGGTGCGCGACGACGCCGACCAGGCTGGCTACGTCATCGAACGGGTCTTGGCGCGGCGCGAAGAGGGCGTCAAATTGCGTGCGCAGGCCATTCTGTTCCGCGCAGCGCATCACAGTGCGCGGCTGGAGCTGGAGCTTGCCCGGCGCAATATTCCTTTCGTGAAGTTCGGCGGTTTGAGATTCCTCGAAGCGGCCCATGTGAAGGACGTCCTAGCGCTGCTGCGCTGGGCCCGCAATCCGCGCGATCGCGTATCCGGGTTTCGTGCCATTCAGTTGGTTGCGGGCATCGGCCCGAAAACCACCGCCCGCGTGCTGGATCATGTGGCCGGCGCGCCGCCCGGCTGCGCGCTACTGAAGGAGCAGCCTGTCCCGCCGGGAACCGAGGACGCTTGGCTTGAATTCGTCGCGTTGCTCGAGGCGCTGGAGTCTTCTCGCAGCGCCTGGCCAGCTCCGTTCGAACAGGCCTGCCGCTGGTACGAGGCGCAGCTGGAGCGCCTGTTCGATGATGCGCGCGCGCGCCTTGCAGACATCCAGCAGTTGGCCCGGATCGCCGCGACGTACCCGAGCCTGGAGCGGTTCCTCACGGAGTTGACCCTGGAGCCGCCGGCAGCCACCAGCAACGAGGCCGGCGCGCCGCTGCTCGACGAGGACTACCTGATCCTGTCGACTATCCATTCCGCAAAGGGGCGCGAATGGACGTCGGTGACGTTGCTGAATGCGGTCGACGGCTGCATTCCCTCGGACCTTGCCACCGGAACCGAGGCCAAGCTCGAGGAGGAGCGGCGCCTGCTGTATGTGGCGGTGACGCGCGCACGTGACGAGCTCGACATCATCGTGCCGCAGCGCTTCTACGTCGGCCACCCAAATGGAACCGCTGAGCGGCACGTGTATGCGATCCGCTCCCGTTTCCTTCTCGCGGCGATCCTCGGGCACTTCGAGCAATCGTCCTGGCCAGCGCCGGCCGCGAACGGGCAGGCTCCGCCAGAAGCGGCCCTCGCTGCCGTCGACCTGGCTGCGCAGATGCGTGCAATGTGGCGTTGAAGACAGGCACTCGCGGACTACAAACGTTGCGATCGGTGAGCCGCGAGTCGGCGAACTGCAGCGGCGCCGCGGCCGCAAGGCGGCAGACACGGTTTCAGGCACATTTCACGAGATAGGCAGGATAGCTTGGCAGCGGCTATTGGGTCACATTAGGGCCCATGGGCGCGACGGAGATCCTGAAAACGCGAGTCACGCCGGAGACGAAAGTGCGCGTCTTGAGTCTCGCACAAGAGCAGTTGCTGACTGAGGCAGCATGGCTACGACATTTGGTCGCCAGGGCGCTTCGTGAGACTTCGGGATCCTCGGCTTCATCTCCCGAGGCGTCCGCGAGACTCTGCGACCGCGTGGTGGCAAGGCGTGAGCGAAGCGCCAAGGATTGGGGGCGAGCCTCTCGCCTGTATGCGCGTCTACGAAGAGAAGACCAGCTCTTGCTTATCGAGCGGGCGGCTGCGCGCGGAATGGCCGCGGCCACATATGGCTCGGTGCTTCTCCGGTCGCACCTGCGAGCGCTCGCGCCGTTACCGAGAGACGAGCTCGCCGCGCTGAGACACGCCGTCAGCGAGCTCGGCGCGATCGGCCGAAACCTGAATCAGATCACTCGCGCGATGAACCAGGGCGCCCGGGTTGCTGGGGCTGGGCGCGGTGAGTTCGAGGCCATTCTGAAAATCTGCGAGGCGTTGCGCGATCACACGAAGGACCTGATTAAGTCCAATGCCGCGAGTTGGGCTTGTGAGTATGTTGAAATCTCCCCTTGAAATTCGCAGCGCTCGGCCGCTGCTCGACATCGTCAGCTACGGGCGTCAGGGGCCGAAGGGAACCGTTGCCTTATCGGTCGCCCAGATCGAGGAGATCAATCGAACCGTGCGGCGCATTCCGGAAGTGATGGTTAAGGTGCTTCCGAAAGATAGCAATAGTCTGCGCGCAGTCGCCCGACACCTGAACTACATCGGACGGTACGGAAAGCTCGAGCTCGAGACCGATGATGGTGAAAGGATGGGGGGAAAAGCCGTCGGTGCACGGCTAGTCGAAGACTGGGACCTCGACCTCGACGAGGACCGCCGGGAAATGGAATTGGCTCCAGTTTGCGGTCGATCGCCAAAACTTGTTCACAAGATCATGCTTTCCATGCCGCCCGGCACGCCTGCGAAAGGCGTTCTCGAAGCAGCACGCAACTTCGCCCGTAACGAGTTTGCTTTGAAGCACCGCTATGTGCTCGTCCTGCACACCGACGAGCCGCACCCGCACGTGCACCTCGTCGTCAAGGCGCTGAGCGAGCAAGGAATACGACTAAATATTCGAAAGGCCACGCTGCGCGGATGGCGACGCGGGTTCGCTCGGTATCTCCGCGACCAGGGTATAGCAGCGAACGCTACGGAGCGTGCCGTTCGAGGAGAGAGCCGCAGCCGAAAGAGAGACGGTATCTATCGTTCGATGCCGCGCGGCGATTCCACTCACTTCCGGATACGTGCCAAGACGGTGGCCGCCGAGCTCCTCAACGGCAAACTCCTCGTCGAGTCAGGCAAGTCGAAACTGAAAAGAACGCGACAAGAAGTCGAGGGTGGATGGCGAGCCATCAGCGATATGCTCCTCGGAGCGGGTCAAACTGAGCTCGCCTCGCTCGTCAGTCGCTTTATCGACCAAATGCCGCCGGTGCGGACCGAGAAGGAGGCGATCGCCGATCGGATGTGGAGCCACCTGCGCAGTCATCCGAGTTCGACCAGTTCATTACCGGCGCCGCTGCCCCCACAGAGAAAAATAATCGCAAACGCGGCACCTCGCCCATGACAGGATAACGCCAGACTCCGCGACTCGAGATCAGGAGATTGTGTGCTGCGAGCAGCATCATCGAAGCCGGCGCCGGCAGCTCGGTAATTCCCCGATAGACGCACGGGAGAGTGCTCCGACACCTTGTCGGTAGCGGGCGTTGGCACGAGACTAGCCGCACCGACCGACCGGTGTCTGCTATGTCCGCGATTTCGAGGGCACTTCGAACGACCACAGTGGCCGAAAGTGTGAGTCCGCTTCCGGTCGCACCACAACACATTGGCTCGAAGGCTGGCGACGATGTCTCACATATCCTAACTAACGAAACAGCAAAAAACTTCTGCAAAAACAAGGAGGCGATTGTTGCGTAAATCCGTTGCACAATAAGGATGCTCGTTAGCAACGGAGAGCACGGTGAAAGTTGGGTATGCCCGTGTAAGCACGGATGATCAAAAGCCCGCCCTACAGACGGATGCCTTGCATGCCGCCGGGTGCGAGAAGATTTTCACGGACAAGGGCGTCAGTGGGGCCGCCACAACGCGCCCGCAGTTGGACCGCTGCCTGAAAGTCCTGAAGTCTGGCGATGTACTGGTGGTTTGGAAACTGGACCGCTTGGGCCGTGACCTTGCCCACCTGATAGAAACCATCGACGCGCTGCGCGCCCGTGACGTCGGCTTTCAGTCGCTGTCAGAAGCGATCGACACCACCAGCGCACAGGGCAAGCTCCTACTCCACATGCTCGGTGCGCTCGCCGAGTTCGAACGCAGTTTGATCGCCGAACGCACTAGCGCGGGTCGCGCTGCGGCTGCTAGGCGCGGTGTGCGGTTCGGTCGCCCGATCAAGCTGACCACGAGGCAGGCCAAGCATGCCTCCGAGCTCAGGGGGGGCGGCAAGGCGGTGCCCGAAATTGCTGGGCTATTAGGCGTTAGCCGCTATACCATCTATCGCACGCTGAAACGTGCATCCGGATAACGATTCAACTCGCGGCCCGTGCGCTTGGGGGCTCTTATGCCTCCTGGCATTCGGGCGTCCTCCTGGCGGAGTCCACCAGCCCCATTAATTTGAACTCCAGGGATCTAAGACGGGTACCGCGCCGCCACGAGGCGCGAGCACCGCTCCATCGCCAACATGGTCGAAGTGCTGATCGGGGATTGGTTCGGGAGGACCGGCATTGGCCATACCTGGGCAGGCGGCGCAGTTCGATGTAGATCGCCAGCCGCCAGCGGTCGCACCTGCAAGCTGACAGGCGGGGAAATCGTAATGACGATGAAGAAAAACAGATCATCAGCAGGAAGAAATGTGGAGCGCCGCACCGGCGCCGGCTACGCCGCTGGAAGGGCGTTGCGGGGATAAGAATGGCGAACGAGATCCAAGCACTGCTGAAAGAAATCAAGGACGAACGGCTCAGGTCACGCCTGACCGCTGCGATTGCGGAGCTGCGCAAGACCAAGAAATTTGGGCTGGTGTTCGAAGATCACCTGCCGGAGTTGCTTCCCATCTATAGCGCGAAGATTCGGGTTCAAGCGCGCGTCGCCCGTCGGGACGGCAACCTGATGGAAACGTTCATCGTCCAGAAGATCGCCAAGGGTGTCGCGACCGTGGTCCCAGAAGCAGGTGGTAAGCCGCTAGATGTCCCAGCCGCGGAATTGGTCGTGGTGAAACGATTCGGCGAGGCCATCTTTCCGGCGCTTCGGCATGTCGAATCCGTGCTCCGCGGCGGCGACGCACCCCATCACACGCTAATCGAGGCCGACAACTATCACGCGCTCCAGCTTCTGGAGTGGCTCTACGCCGACAAGGTGGACTGCATCTACATTGACCCTCCCTACAACACGGGCGCGCGGGACTGGAAATACAACAACGATTTCGTGGACGACAACGACTCTTGGCGTCACAGCAAGTGGCTGTCGATGATGAAGCGACGCATATCAATCGCATTTCGGGTCTTGAAACCCGATGGAATCATGGTGATCACCATAGACGATTGCGAGGTTCACCGACTCAAGTGTCTTTTGGCCGACAACTTCAAGGAAGCGGAGATCCTCGGAACGTTGGTCATTCGAAACACGCCCCAGGCACGATCCACGACCAAAGGCTTTGCAATCGCCCACGAATATGCAGTGTTTGTCGGCCGTACGGACTCCTCCGCCATTGGCCGCCTGAGACATTCGGCCGCACAGTTGGCACGGTACGGCCAAGAAGACGATAAGGGCGCGTTCGAATGGGTGAATTTTCGCAAGCCGGGCGGGCTATTCACTTACCGCACGGCAAGGCCAAAACAGTTCTATCCGATTTACGTAACGAAATCCTCACTTCGAATTCCAAGACTGGAATGGCGAGCTGCAACCAAGGATTGGAAAGTGTCGGAATCCGAGAAACCGAGCGAGACGGTCGTTTGGCCCATAGATGGCGAAGGAAATGAGCGCGTGTGGAGCTGGGGACACGAAACTGCGCGCCAAAGCATTCCAGAGATGACTGTTCGCCCTGATCAGTCGGGGAACTTGGGGGTCTATCGCAAGTTGCGCCCCAACGTTGCCGGGACCCTGCCAGTCAGTTGGTGGGACAACCCGCTTTACTCGGCTACCGAATACGGGACGAACTTTCTCAAGAGGGTGTTCGGAGAGAGCCAGGTATTTCCATTCCCAAAATCTGTTTACGCGGTCAGAGACGCGCTACGTGTTGCTGGCGGCGAGCGACGTGACGCGCTAATTCTGGATTTTTTCGCTGGCTCCGGCACAACACTAAACGCTGTTGCCTTATTGAATGAAAGCGACGGCGGTGCGCGCCGCTGCATCTTGGTCACAAACAATGAAGTGTCAGAGAACGAAGCGAGCAAGCTCCGAGCGTCTGGAACAGAGCGGGGCGATCGAATATGGGAGGAAAACGGCCTTTGCCGATCTGTGACATTTCCGCGCTGCAAGTTTGTCATCAACGGCAAGCGTGACGATGGTGCAGAACTACCCGGTGAATATTCGACCGGACGATTCGAAGAGCAAGAAGCCCGGCGGGCCATCCGGCCCCTTGACTTCGCCACAGTCGAAAGTCTTGCAAACAAGCGGGCGCGTGAAGCGCTGGCCGCCGCTATTGCCTTTCCAAAGTCAAAAGTGATGGCGGAAGAGCCATTCCTGTTGGCTGAAGGCGAAAACGTGGCCGTGCTTTTAATACCTGAGGCGCTCGATGAGTTCATCGAGAAGGGGGAGGAATGGGCGGGCACCGTCGAGACCGTCTACCTACCGTTCCCGTCCGGCAAGGCCTTCAATCAGGCCAAAGAGCGATTGACCGAGGCTTGGCCGCCGCTGATCAAGACCGTCGAGATCAAACGCCCGATGAAAGACGGCTTTGTCGCCAATCTCGACTACTTCCGGCTCGATTTTCTGGATCGTTCACTGGTCGAGACCGGGGGCAAGCTGGCCGACATTCTGCCTGCGCTGTGGATGATGGCTGGCGGCCGAGGCAAGCTGCCAACTTGCAGGGGCAACGAGAAGATGCTGTTCTTCAAGGATTGCCCGTTTGCGGTATTGGTGGACGAAAGCGCCATCAAGCCGTTTCTCGCCCGGCTGGAAGAACGCCCTGATGTGGATTGGGCCTTCCTCGTCACTAACGACCAGGACAGCTTCTCCCGCATGTGCGAGTGGCTGCCGGAGCACATCCCGGCCGTGCAGCGCGTTCACCTGTGGCGCAACTACGTGGACAACTTTCTCATTAACGTGGACCACGCCTCCGAGGGGGCTGCGCCATGAGATTCCTGCTGCGCGAATTTCAGAAAGCCCACGTCAGTGGCTTGCTGAAGAAGCTGAAACAGGCCAAGCGCGATTTGTTGGACGACAGCGTGCTGCAGGCCATCACGCTGTCTGCTCCGACCGCATCGGGCAAGACCGTGATGATGACCGCGCTCATCGAGCGCGTGCTATTCGGCAAGGGCGGGTTGGAGGACTTCGACGATCCGGATTTCACGACCGAGCACGATGCTGTTTTTCTATGGATTTCCGATAGTCCGCAGCTTAATCAGCAATCGCTCGCAAGAATGAACCTCGCCGGTTCCGCTGAGCTGAGCGGACGGCTGGAGCCCGTGGAAGCGACATTCGACGGAGAGTTCTTCAAGCCCGGTCACGTCCACTTTCTCAATTCGCAGAAGCTCAGCGTTTCGGGTCTGCTGACCAAAAAAGGCGACGGACGGCAGTTTTCCATCTGGGAAACAGTCAACAACACGATTGCGCGCCAGAAAGGGCGCTTCTACGTTGTGATTGACGAGGCGCACCGCGGCATGCGCCGGACTCAGGCCGAGCAGACGCAAGCCAAGAGCATCGTCCAGAAATTCATCTTCGGGAATCCGGGCGAGGTCAACGCCGCGCCCATCATCATCGGCATTTCTGCTACGCCGGAGCGGTTCAATACGCTGCTGGCGCAGTCCGGGCGAACGCATAGGATGATAGACATTCCGCCGCACGAGCCGCGCGAAGCTGGCCTCATCAAGGACTGCATCCTGATCAGCCATACCGATGACGAACAACCGGCCGAGTGGACGCTTCTCGCGGGGGCCAGCAAGGAGTTTGACCGCATATCGAAGGAATGGGCGGCCTACTGCAAGAACAACAACGAGCAGGACATCGTGCGGCCGGTCCTGGTCATCCAGGTACAGGACGCCGGTGCCGGTGGCGCGGAGACGGAGTCTCGCACGTCCCTCGTCAAGCTGGTTGACGTCGTCAAGGCCAATGTGCCGGGTCTGAGCAGTATCAACTTCGCGCACTGCTTGGAGTCCGGCAAGCTGATCCAGGTAGCGGGAACGGACATTCGATACGTGGAACCGCATCGCATCGAACATGATCAATCCGTGCGCGTCGTCATCTTCAAGATGGCGCTGACAACGGGTTGGGATTGCCCTCGCGCAGAGGTGATGATGTCCTTCCGCAAGGCGGAGGACGCTACTTACATCGCGCAGCTTGTCGGACGGATCGTGCGCACGCCGCTGGCGCGGCGCATGGAAGGGAACGACCTGTTGAACAGCGTGATGCTCTTCCTGCCCCACTACGACCGCGAACAGGTGCAGACCGTGGTCGAGCGGCTTCAGGCCGAGGGCGAGTCTGGTGGCGCGGAGACTGGCGACACGCGCGATTTCCAGACGCTCAAGGTCGTCAAGGACAAGGAAGATCTGCTGAACGTTTACCGCGCGTTACCCACCTATGCCGCCCAGGAGGGTCGCAAAGTAGCGCATATCCGCCGCGCGCTGCGGATGGCTCTGGAACTTGCAAAGGATGGCTGGGAGGACGATTCGCTCGCACTGCGCAACGGGCTTCGGGCGAAGCTGGCCGCGATCGGCGACGCGCGCCGCAAAGACGTTGCGTTTGTCGGCCAGGTCGAGGGGCTGTCCACGGTCACATATCGAATGCTGCGCGTAGAGAACGGCGTATTGAAGGCCGACGAGCTGGGCGAGCAACGCAGCTTGGCCGTAACCGAGCAGGACGTTGAGACGGTTTTCGCACGCTCTTTCGTCACGCTGACCGAAGAATTGGCGTTGTCCTACGTGCAGCACCGGTTTGATCCCGAGGACGAGAACGCCGTCTATTGGCGCTGCAAGCTGGAAGCCTTTCTGCTGTCGCAGGACGCGAGCGTTGTGTCGCCGGTTGAAACCGAAGCACAGAATCTGCTGGAAGCTGCATACGAGACGCGCAAGCCGGAGATTCTGAAGCTCCCTGACGAGCGGCGTGCTGCTTACCGGCGGATCATGCAGACCAGCCGCGATTTCAAGGCCACGGAACCTTCTGTTCCAGATCCGCTGCGGATTAAGACCGACAGAAACGCTGTGGCGCATAAGGACCATCTGTTTGTACCCGAGAAGGGCGACGTCAAAGTCGCGCTCAACGCCTGGGAGAACACGGTGCTCGCTGCCGCGCGCAAAGGCCAGAGCTTCGCCGGCTGGCTCCGGAATTACGCGCGCAAGCCGTGGAGCATTGCGTATACCTACACCAATTCAGAGGGTCAGACCGCGCCGGGCTACCCGGATTTTGTCGTGTTCCGCCGAGAGGGTAAGCATGTCGCCGTGGACCTGCTGGAGCCGCATCACACCGGTAGCGCCGACTCTCTCGTCAAGGTGAAGGGCCTCTGCCGGTTTGCCGAGCAGCACGGTGACAAGTTCGGGCGCATCGAGTGGATCAAGATTGAGGGTAGCCAGATCAAACGGCTGAACGTGAACAGCGCACAGGTACGCGCCAGCGTGCTGGCGACGAATGTGGACAGTGCGATTGATTCGCTCTTCGGGGCGCATGGGACATCCGAGGCAGCACCGGCGGGCGCTTAGCCGTTACCCGCTGCCCGCCCGTCACGCCGCTTGCTAGGCTGACTGCCGTTCACCCCTCCCCGCGGCTGAGGCTGGGCGACGATATCCTTACTAGCCAGTTGCCCAGTCGATGGAACCAAGAAAATGCGGGTAATGCTGTGGGTAATTTTCACCCTATATCGAACAATAATTGAACAAAATCAAATGGTTAACTTGTGTTAGCTGGCGTCCCCAAGGGGATTCGAACCCCTGTTACAACCGTGAAAGGGTCGTGTCCTAGGCCTCTAGACGATGGGGACTGCGGGTGGAAAACTCACTCCCTTGGCAGTGCGCCGGCTAAGTACACTCGGCCTGCACGCCGACGGTGGCGGATTGTACCTGCGGGTAAACGCCGCCGTCGCCGCATGCTGTAGGGGGCTCTTGATGATGCTTCGGATCAGTCGATTCCTTTCAGCGCTGATCGTGGGCGTGGTCGCCGGGTGCGCGCATACCAACGCCCGCACGGACTTCGATCCATCCGCCGACTTCTCCAGGTACCACACGTACTATTGGGCCGGAGGAAAGGACATTAGCGGCGGAGGTAGTCTCCAGAATTCTCTGGTCGACAAACGCATCAAGGACGTAATCGGCGCACAACTGTCGGCCAAGGGGCTCAGCGAGGTGGCTGAGGACGCCGCGCCCGATCTTGCGATCCTGTACTGGATCGGTGCCAGGGACAAGACTTCTGTCCAGACAAAGCCCTCATCGGCCATCTCCGCGAGACCGGTCTGGAGTCGGTACGACCCATATTGGAGCGGGCGCTGGGGGCGCACATATGACGAGGTGGTGGTGCGCGACTACACCGAAGGGACGCTGATCGTCGATCTTATCGATGCGAACACAAAGCAGCTCGCGTGGCGCGCCTATCTCGTGCAAACGGTCGACAAGGATCCACAGAAGACCACCGAGCGCCTCGAGGCGAATGCGATGGCAGCGTTCGCCCAATACCCGCCGACCAAGAAATCGCCTTGAAACGGCGCCGCGCTTCCTAGCGGCGGCGAACGCGACCCCGCGCTTGGTCTGCTGGCCGTTCGAATCGCGACGGCGAGGTCGGCTCGCCGCCGCGCGTTCAGCGCTCAGTGCACAACAGTGCGCGATCCGTCGACCTCGACCTCGACACGCCGGTTTTGTGCCCGACCTTCCTCGGTCTTGTTGCTGGCAACCGGCTCCCGCTTACCGCGGCCTTGGACGTCGATCAGGTTCGGATCCACACCCTTGCCGACCAAGTAGTCGCGTACCGCCTGCGCGCGACGCACGGACAGCTTGTCGTTGTAGGCATCGGTGCCCACTGCGTCGGTATGACCCACCACGTGGATTGCGGTCAGATCGGCGCCCTGCATCTTCTCGGCCAGCAGATCGAGCTTGGCCTTCGCCGATGGCTTCAGGTCCACTTTATCGAAGCCAAATAGCTGGTCCGATGCAAACGTGAGCTTCTCGACGAAAGTCACCTTCTCGGGCGGCGGCGGAGGCGGAGGAGGCGGCGGCGGCGGAGGAGGCGGCGGCGGTGGCGGCGG
>Ga0210409_10002376_pt1 | contig 22489 bp, 21 predicted proteins | sample IncBWH17MmetaG_FD_161649 | JGI IMG/M metagenome (GOLD analysis project Ga0210409, IMG submission 161649) | Forest soil microbial communities from Barre Woods Harvard Forest LTER site, Petersham, Massachusetts, United States - Inc-BW-H-17-M | ecosystem: Environmental > Terrestrial > Soil >...
GAGAATCGCCGGCAACGGAGGCGTCACGGCATATCGGTTCATTCGCCTCAGCGTGTCGGCGAAATTTACGCCGATAGCTTTGATGCGGATAAGAACCTGGCCGGGACCCGGCATCGGCACCGGCGCTTCCACCAGGTTTAAGACTTCAGGACCGCCAAAGCGGCTGATTTGAACAACTCTCATGCTTCTCATAGCTGTATCGTAATTTCGATCGCTAGATAGATTTGGAACCATGCCGAGCTTGGCTTGGACCCCGTCGAAAAGTTGCTTTGTCTTGCCGGTCGCCTCGGTTGGATTGATCTGAGGAATACGGTTCATATTCTTTCTTTCGTTCTTGTGTTTAAACCTTGTGTTGCTCACTGACGCACCCTCTAACCCATGATTCGTGCCACGCCGCCGTTTAAATCGGAATTCAAGATGGCAGGTGTTTTATTTTTCGACGCTGCCAACGTTTTGTGCTGCTTCTTCGATCACTTTGGCCACAGCCTTTGCTTTAGAGATGTAAACAGCGTGGCTGGCGGCGATCTCCTTAATGTGGGCATTGGCACGCTCCGCCATCGTGCGTTGTAACGAGAGAGGAACTATCTTATCCTTGGTGGTGATGATATACCAAGTGGGTTTATCCTTCCACGCCGGATGGGTAATCGTGCCGGAAAGTGCCTCCAACCCCAATGGAACCTGAGAATCTGCCATGGACCCGGCGGTAACCGGGTCAACATCCGCAGCATAAGCCGCTTGGAATCCGGACCCATCGAGGGTTAGAGCGCCGTTCTGTGGAGGCAGCATCGGTGGGTTCGTTGCGTCAGGAGCAGGCTTGCCGTTGAGCTGGCCGACCGATTCACCGGCGTCCGGTGCGAAAGCGGCAACGTAAACGAGCCCCGCCACTTTGGGATCATTTCCGGCTTCCGTAATGACAGCACCGCCATAAGAGTGACCGACTAGAAGGACGTTGCCTGTCGTCGTGTCAATGACCCGCTTAGTCGCGGCGACGTCTCCTTGCAGTGACTCTGTTGAATTCTGGACGATTTTGACGTTATAACCGTCCTTCTTAAGGATTTCGTACACACCTTTCCAACCTGAACCATCGACGAAAGCGCCGTGGACCAAAACAACATTTTTTGCCGGGGACGCCGCAGCTGCCATCGGCGATTGGTCGGCACTCACGGTGAGAGCGGAAGCTACCAACAGTGCGAGCTTCACGTTCATTTTCAAAGCAACCTGCTTCAGCGGACTCGGGAAAAAGGCCGACCAGCCCGCAGCAGACAAATGCCTTGGGTTGGTGACGTTGCCCGGGCCGCCAGGAAGGTATGGTCTTACGCTTCGAGTCAGTTCGATTTGGTTTTTGATATTCATATTCATGTCTTGTTTGTTTGATGTTTTTTGTTGCCGATCCCCTTTCAAAGGTTTTCGGCTGATTCTTGTTTCTTGTTTCGTTTGTTCATATTCTACCGACACAGACAACAGCGAGAATTCCGATTAGAATGGCCAACGGAAAATCCCTCCCGCCCATTTTGGAGTAAAACAGGAGCTCGATCATGCGTGGCGTTTTCAAAGCTGAACGCACCGTTCGAACCGACTCTGCAAACGTCCGGTCCGATCGCCATTCAATGCGACTGGCAGGGAATTCATGATTTGTGACCTGAAATGTTGATGAGCTCATACCCGCCTTTCTTTCACGAGGGGAAACACCGCTTAAACGCCAGCAGCCACTTTGGGTTTCCGCGCACTTTAATTTTTTGAGTAATGAGCGACCACAATAAATTCTTTTCCTTCGCCAGAAATCCGAGCCAAGTTTCCGCGTCTGCGATGACGTGAATGTTGCACGCGCCGTTTAACCCCTTCTCGACTCTGATCGCTCTATCGCGAATGACCACTGTGGCCTGGGTCTTTTCGCTGCCGGTGAAGGTGAAATGGTAAGTTGCATCGAGAGTCCCCGCAGCCTGGCGCTGAAATGAGTTCGGCATCCCTTGCAGCAACGCGGCGATGCTCCGCGGACGAAGGGAACTTCGCACATGGCGCACCGTTTTATGCGGAAACCGTTTTTGGACGTGCGCCTCGGCGTCCGAACCGGGAATGACATAGACCGGCTCCTCTTTGGCCTGTAGCGGGCGCATCACTTCGTCCATGAAATCCTTTTTCGATGCCAGAAAATGCCCGATCACATCTTCGCCAGCGGGGCACACCGCCATGCAATACGCCGCCTTGTAGTTAGGCCCGAAGCCTAAACTTTGCCACATGGAAACACCTTCCGAATCCTTCACGCGCCGCCGATAATCCAGCCCGTTGCGACTGTCCGCGATGGTCTCGACCCAATCGGCAAACCCGCCCATGAACTCGCGGTAATTGTGGGTGTAGCAAGCAGAGAAATTGAAAGTGCCGTCCGCGCTGATGGCCCCAACCGGGCATGCCGCCACACACAGCTTGCATTCGAGGCATGGGTTGTAATCCAATTCGCTCGAATACTCGCTGATTTGGGCATCCAAAAGAATCGTGCCGAGGAGGATGAAATTGCCGAAGCGGGGATGGATCACGTTGCGATGAATTCCCATTCGTCCCATTCCCGCGGCAACGGCGACTGGCTTGTGGGCCACAACCCACATGCGTTCGGTCATCCAGCGATCCGCCTCCATCGGAAATGCCATCGGAGGATTCAGCGCCCGGATTCCGGCGCGCTCCAGTGCGGCGGTGATATTACGTGCAATGCCGTTTACCTCATCGCCTGTATGATGAAACTCTGTGTTTGCCACCGAGCGAGCCGGGCTGCGGACATTGTCCCGATTCATTCGTGCGACGAAGCTGATCAAGCTGCGCGTGCGCGGAAAGGTTCGCTCAATGTGCGGCCGTTCATCGGCCAGCGCCGGTCGGTCCAGTTCCACGAACCCGACGTCATCCGCTCCCGCGTCGAGACATAATTGACGAAGCCATGCGGCATCGAGCGCGCTCGGATTTGAGGCGGTCTGCGATTTCAAGGGGTTAGTGTGTATATACACATCATTCGCGTGGGCAGGTCGGCTTTCGGTTTGCATAGGATCAATTGTTCAGGGCTAGAGCAGCCTGGTTGAGATCCGAAAGGATGGCGGACCAGCGATCAGCGCCAAGGGTTTTTACCACCGCCTCCTGCGCAGCCCTCCAGGCCGGCTTGGCCTTCTCCAGGTCCCTTCTGCCGTTAGGTGTGATGGCTACACTCACGCGACGGCCGCGGCCGGTCCCCGTTGTTTCCACCAACCCGTCACGCTCCAATGGCCGGAGGTTGCGCACCAGTGTCGTGCGCTCCATCCCCAGCCAGTCGCTTAATTCCTCCATGCTCCATCCGGATTTGGCCGCCAGCGCGCTCAGAATCGGAGTTTGTGTTGGACGAATTCCGTGATGGCGAAGTTCCGCATCAAAGAATTGAGTCACCGCTCGTGTCACCCAACGCAGATTGAAGCACACGCAGTTTTCCATCGAGGCCAAATCAAGTTCTTTCTTCATCGTTGTGTGTATATACACACCACGGCGGGTTTTGTCAACAGATTATTTTTTGGGCTCGAAATTGCCTTCGACTTTGACGAGGTTCGTCCTCGTGCTCCAAACCTGCTTCGGAATACAATTACCGCCTCCACCCTGCGGTTTTCAGCTGATCGGATTAAGGAAATAACCTTGCGATCACCCCTCAGAACCGGACGTGAGAGTTCGTATACATCAGAGGAAGCAGGTCCTGGGCAGCTCCGGCTAGGCTTGCCCACATGCACGCCGAAATGGCCCGCCTCTTTCACATCGAAAGCGGTGCGCGAAGAGCGAATGACCGCTTTGGAGGGAACGCAGCCCACGTTGAGGCAGTCTCCGCCCAGAAAATGCTTTTCAACCAGGGCCACCTTCGCCCCGAGTCCCGCCGCCCCTGCCGCTGTCACCAATCCAGCCGTCCCCGCGCCAATGACGATGGCCACGCCGGCCGCTGCATAAAACGCCCACCTCCAGTTGGAGTTGAGGCCGGGAGAGGATTCCCCTGACTGGGCAACGACGCCGGTTTCGGGCTGAGTCTGCAGGGAATTGGAACTTTTAGATACCATAACTTCGTAACCGGATCGAATCCCCTAAAGTTCTCCCCCTCGTCGGGACGCCTTACGGATGATTGCCTATGATCGCCTTTGCGGCCAAAGCGGTAATAATCCCGAACGGCAGATTCACCAATACCAGGTAGAGCGTGAACAGCGGCCCGCGCTGAAGACCGAAGAAACCCGCACCGCTTATTGGCAGAAAAAATAAGAACAACGCTGCCAGCGGAGCCAGGACATATAAAAAGCCCAGGACGTACAGCCGCTTCCAAGCGTTTTTTATAAATAGTCCGAACAGGATTCCCCATAGTCCCCCCCAGAAGAGCGGTTTGTATATATCGGGCGATTTCAGAGGCACCGGTCCCTTAACCCCAAGCGCCCCGCTCAGCCCCAATCCAAACAGAATGTAGCTGAAGAGGACCACCGCCAGTGCGCCCGCCACACCCGCTGCGAAACAGATCGCTGCCCGCTGGCTAATGGTCATGCGTTCCTCCCTCTCCTGTGTATTAGTACCACCTTCATCGATTTTGATTTCTTGAGACATGTTAGTCGTATTCATTCCAGCCTCCATAGTTGTCGTTGTTTTCGTTTGTAATCACTAAAGCAAAGTAACATTGAGCTCAGATTCACGCGGTGGTGAGCGCGGCCTCCGCTTGCTCCTCTGGACGGGCCGCACTGCGGGACTTGGCAAAGTCATTGATCAGCACGACGCGATAACGAGCTTTTCCAGAGCGCAGATGTTCCAACGCATCGTTGACCTTTGATATGGGAAAAGACTCGACGATAGGAGCTATCGAGTGACGGGCGCTGAAAGCCAGCATACGGTCGATCGCGGTAGGGCTTCCAACGGGCGAACCGGTGACAGATTTCTGTCCCATTATCAGACCGAAAGCAGGAATCTCCATCGGTTTCAGAATGGCTCCAACGACATGAAGGCGGCCCTTGGGACCGAGCGTTTCCAGGAGCGCCGGAATATCCAGCGGAACGCTCACAGTTGAGAGAATGAGGTCGAGGCTTCGGGCGATGCTTTTTAAAGAGCCTTCCCGCTTTGTGTTATGCACAAAATGCGCCCCGAGCTGCCGGGCTTCCGCTTCTTTGCTGTCGCTGGTGGTGAAGGCGTGGACTTCGCATCCCCACTTGTTCGCAAATTGCAGAGCCATGTGACCGAGGCCGCCAATGCCGATGATCCCCACCCTGGCCGTTGGAGATACGTCGTAGTCCAGGAATGACGTGAACACCGTTACACCGCCGCAAAGCATTGGTCCGGTCTTGGCCTGGTCCAGTGCTTCGGGCAGCGGACGGGCCCAGGTCCATTGGACACGCAAACGATCGGCGAAGCCGCCATAGCGCCCCACAATCGTGCCTTGGCCGTATTGACACAGGTTATGGTGTCCTGACAAGCACTCGGGACACGACAGGCAACTTGAAGCGGACCACCCGACACCTACACGCTGACCTATCTTGAGTCCCTTCGCCTGGTTCCCCATGGCGACCACCGTACCGACGGCCTCGTGGCCCGGAACGAAGGGATAACTTGACATTCCCCATTCGTTGTCGAGCATTGAAAGGTCAGAGTGGCAAAGTCCGCAGTGAGTTACTTTGATTTCGACTTGATCAGGGCCTAACTCGCCCGGATCAAATTCGAATGGTTCCAGTGGAGCCCCGGGGGCCTTGGCCGCGTAAGCACGAATCATTGTCATAGATTTGATTGGTGTTGAGTGTTGCTGTTGGGTGTAAGAATCCTGGTGAAGACCGATAATATCCTAGCTTTCATTTTTTGTTGTTATTCGAAGATCTGCTTGTGTGACATTCTGGAGTTCAAAAATGGTGTCGACGATGACAGGCGCTTCAACCGGCAGGCTTTGCACTCCATGGACCAATTGCACATGGCCGGTGCCCGATAGGCACGGGGAGGCCGGTCCGCGGAGAGGTTTAGAGCAGGTTGATCTTGACGTCGATGTTCCCTCGCGTGGCTTTGGAGTAAGGGCAGGTTTGGTGCGCCAGGTCTAAGATCGACTGCGCGACCTGACGGTCCAAACCCGGCAGGCTGACATTGAGACGAGCCTTGAGAAAGTACCCGTCATCGCCAGTTAAAAGGTCCACTTCGGGGTCGATGGCTGGATCCGCCGGGAGCCTCACCTTCATTTTGGAGGCAACGTGCTTTATCGCACTTAGGAAGCAGGCCGACCAGCCCACCGCGAACAACTGTTCCGGATTGGTGCCGTTACCAGGGGTACCCGGAACGGAAAGCTTTACATCCAGCCGGCCATCAGAGGTACGGGACGCGCCTCCCTCCCGGCCGCCGGTTGTGTGCGCCTTGGCGGTGTAGAGCAATTTCGCGGGTTGAGTCATGGTGCTTTCTTCGGACGTGTGCGCTGTATTCATAGTTGAATTTCCTTTGGCTTACGGTTTATCGGTCTTTTGCGGATCTTGTTTCTAGCGTGCCAAATATTCGTTTGTTCTCAATTCTTCCCACACCGTTAACAGCGAGAATTCCTGTCGGAATGGCCAATAGGGCTCGAAGATTTCTCGCAAAGCGTAACTACAGCAGCCTTCAATGACAGCTAGCGGGAGCCCCGCTCCGCCACTCAGTTCTCGCGAGGTGCGTCCGGCCATTGCTTAGGGCCACCGATGTGCAGCGCCGGAGTTGCTTTCAGTGGCCGCGGCGGGCATGAGAGCTGTGGCTTCATCGAGTGAAATCCGCGCCATGAGCCAAGCCACCCATGACTCTTCCAGATCCGCGGCGTCATGTTCAGCCGGAATGTTAGGCGCCAACGCATCTCCCTGAGCGAGCGCCGAGCGCGCGGCGCTTTGTTCCCCTAGTTGCCAATTCGCCATTGCCAAAATGGCAAAGGCTTTGGCTTTGGCTTGCGGCTCCGCTGTGGGGCCATTTACTGCCTTTTCAGCCCAGTCAGTGGCCTCGCGAAAACGTCCTAGTCGATAGTTCGACATCGCTTTGCAGGCCTGGAAATAAGGCATGGAAGCTTCACCGCTTCCGAGTGTCACCGCCGTGTCTGCCAGATTGTCTATCAATTCCAAATCCACCCCCGAATTTGGTAAAAGAAGACAATCCTGCACCATCCGTTCCGCCACAAAAGGATTTGTAGGGTTGGCGAACTTGGCGAGCAGCCGTTTGCAGAGTTGTTCGTAGGCCGGTCGGTCATGGGTTATTGCCAGCAGCCCGGCCAGCATATGATAACGGTAATGATCGGTGGGTTGATTTTCGAGGGCACGAGCGGCATCGCCTACGGCTTCCCGCCATCGTGCCCGCCGGCCGTCCAGGTTAACCCGTTGAACCAGAAGACTCGCGCTGGACGACTGCATGATAAAGGCCGGGGTCAGCGCTTGATCGAGGAGAGTTTCCGCTTCGGCAAATTTCCTCTGATTCGTAAGAACGCGCACAAGCTTCTCTAAGTCGGCCAAAGCTTCCGGAGCTTCATCTCCTTTCTTTCTTGAAATAGAGAGGGCCTCGCGATGGACGGATTCGGCTTCCGACCACTTTCGTTCGGCTTCGAGCGCCAAAGCCAGCCTGCGCAGCGTAAACATGGAATCCCGATCCTCATTCCCTCGGAGTTTGCGCCATAAAACCAAGGATTCGCGCCAAACCGATTCCGCTTCGGGCCACTTGCTCTCGTGTTCAAGCGTGTCCACCAGACCGCGTAAGGTAAAAAGTCGCTGCGGGGTTTCGTCATCGCCGCGTTGGTGCCACGCAGCCAACGCCTCGTGCCAAACCGATTCCGCTTCCGTCGTTTTGCCTTCGTTATCGAGCACTTTTCCGAGGGCGTGGAATGTCTCAAGAGTTTCCTTGTGATCGTCGCCTATCAGTTTGCGCTGAATGGAAAGGGTCGCTTTTAAGATGGCATCCGCGGTTGGCAGGTCGTTTCGATTTCCCAGCAGTTGTCCGAGCGCATTCAGGGTTCTGGTCACGTCAGGGTGCGCTTCACCTAAAAGGCTTTTCCGTATCAACAGGGCCTCCTGGTCGAGCCTCTCGGCCTCCGCAAACTGGCCCGTGCCGCTGGCGGCCCAGGCGACGTCTTCGAGTGAAGACGCAACAAATGGATGGTTAGGTCCAAGCAGTTTGCGCCTCATCGCCAGAACCTCCTCGGCTGTCTTCTTGGCCTCAGCCCACTTACTTTGGCTTCCCTGAATAATGCTCAGGTTGCGGAGCGAATCCGCCACGTCCACATGTTCCGGTCCGAACAATTTGCGTCTTATTCGCAGCGCTTCCCGAGCCTTCGACTCCGCCTCCGCGAGCCTTCCTTGATCCCGATACACAGCGGCGAGATCATTGAGCGAAGTGGCCGTGTCGGCATTTTCGGGACCGAGCTGCCTCCGCCGAATGGCGAGGGCTTCGGCATGCACCCTTTCTGCCTCAGAGAGCTTGTGCTGTGCCATTAGCTCCAGGCCCAGGTCGTTCAGTGACGCAGCCGTTTCGACACTGTTCGGTCCGAATTCGCGTCGACGAATCGCCAGTGCTGCGCGTTCCATGTCTTCGGCTTGTGCAAAGTTCCCGAACTCCTCATAGAGCTTGCCGATCAAGCTTCGCAATTCGGCTTGGACGGAAGGTTGGTTCGCCAGTTCTTTGTCAATGCGGGCAGTCGTTTCATCGAGAATCTCGCGTAACATCGTCGTGTCCAGGCCACGAGCAGCTCTAGGCCCGGCACCATCCAGCATCTTTTCGAGGAAGATCGTGACTTGTTGACTCTTGGCCGATGCTTGTCGCTCCTTGGAGAGAGCCAGCGAAACGACGATCAAGCTCACAACCAGCAGCAGAGCGATTGCACCCACGGCACCGAACAAGAGCTTGTTGCGTTGCGCCGCCTTTCGGAGCTTATAAATCTTGCTGGGAGGGCGCGCAGAAACGGCTTCGTTCGCAAGAAAGCGTTGAATGTCTAAAGCCAGGCCATTGGCGGTTGCATAACGACGCGTGCGATCCTTCTCCAAGGCCTTCATCACGATCCAATCCAAGTCTCCGCGCACGGCGCGAACCAGCGTCGATGGTTCCGAATGGCGATAGTATGCCAGGGTAGTCAAATCTGCGTCGGCAAGCTTGCTGAGGCGAGCGGAGGGGCTGACCGGCTCTTGTTCGCGAACCACTCGACGAATTTCGTCGAGTCCGGACTTCAATAGGGCTTGGGTGTCAAAAGGTGTCGCGCCGGTCAACAATTCGTAAAGCAACACGCCGAGGCTGTAGATGTCCGTGCGCGTATCAACGTCCACATTCGTGAGCGCGGCTTGTTCTGGGCTCATATAAGCCGGCGTTCCAATGAGCATCTCGACGGCAGTAAAAAGCGTTTTGTCCGTCAACTGCTGGTTCGTAGTGGCCTTGGCTATTCCAAAATCAATAACCACGGGCAAGGCGGCGCCTTGTAATGTCGTGGTTACCAGAATATTGGAAGGCTTGATGTCCCGATGAATGATGCCCTTTTGGTGCGCGTGTTGGACCGCTTGGCAGACTTGAGCGAAGAGGGTCAATCGCTCTGCGGTAGTCAGTGCGTGCTGATCACAGTATTCTGTAATTTTGGTCCCCTGAACCAGTTCCATTACAAAATACGGCCGGCCAGATTCCGTCGTCCCGGCATCGAATATCTTGGCGATGTTCGGATGATCCATCATCGCCAGTGCTTGTCGCTCGGCCTCAAAGCGGGCGATCACGCTTTTGGTATCCATGCCCGGCTTAATGACCTTGAGCGCAACCCGGCGGTGGACTGGCTCCTCCTGTTCCGCAAGGAAAACGATGCCACAGCCTCCTTCTCCGATTTGCTGCAACAGCTTGTACCTGTCAACCAGGTCCCCAGCCTTTTCCCCGGCACTGACTTTGGCCCTCACCTCATTGATCGACCCGGTTGGCGGTGTTTCCAGGAAATCCCCGGCCCGCTCATTGGACCTGAGCAAAGCGTCTATCCGGCGGCGTAAGTCCTCGTCGTCAGCGCAGGCCCGATCTAAAAAGGCGATCCGCTCCTCATCCGCGAGCTGAATCGCCTCGGTGAATAAGTCAACGTCGCGTTTACGGTTGCCGATCATAGGTCGAAACAGTCACACGTTACTCCCTTCGAGACGTAACTTGACGGCGCTCGCCTGAGACAAAGCAGCCTCGCCCTGACGGTCCACCACTAAGCCTCTATCCCAATTTAATTTCGTTGAGCAGCCAGGCACGGGAGAACGTCCAGTAGTTCTTCACTGTAGAAACCGAGATTCCCAGGACCCCGGAAACCTCCTCGTTGGTCAGGCCTGCAAAATACCTCAGCTTGACCAAATCAGCCTGAACTGGGTGCTCGAGCGCGAGTTTGTCCAGTGCCTCATTCACTGCTAACAATTGGTCATCGGCGGAAGAGGCAGCCAGGTCCAATTCCTCAAAATCCACGCGCAGGTAATCTCCGCCATGCCGCTTGGTCTTCTTCTGGCGGGCGCGGTCGATTAAAATATGCCGCATTGCTTCAGCGGCAGCGCAAAAGAAATGCGTGCGATCCTTGAACGAAGGATAGCGGTCACCAACCAGGCGTATCCAAGCTTCATGAACCAACGCGGTCGGCTGGAGAGTCTGGCCGGGAGCTTCCAGAGCCAGCTTCGATGCCGCGAGACGCCTCAACTCGTCATAGACAAGCACAAGCAATTGCTCGGCGGCTTTGGGGTCGCCCGCTTCAATGGCTGCCAACGTGACAGTCGCATCGCTCATGTTATCCATTAGGCGCGGTGCTGAATATAGCTCATGCGCGTCTCGCGCTCCATTGGGATTTTGGAGTTGGTCGAATGCCGGTGCCAAGGAACGGTCCATAAGCGTGCCTTCAATCAAGCGATGCCCCTGGGGGCGGTTCTTCCAGGAAGTTTCCCAACCGACTATGCGCTTTCAGCAATGCCTCAACTTTACAGCGCAAATCCTCGTCGCCGCCGCAAGCGCGCTCCAGAAATGACGCACGTTCTCGATGGGAAACTTTGAGCGCCTCGGTGAAAATGGCTATTTCCCGGTCCGAATCACCCTTCATGCAATTTATCCATCGCTTCCTGACGCAAGCTCATGACGTCCACGTAATCCTGCCGGCATCGCTACTGGCTCTTAGGGCATCGTGGAAGCCCACGCGTACAACAGACAGCGAGATTTCGCTGCAAAAAGGCCAAAGGATTAAGAATCCAATCTGACTGAAACCTCGGCAACGAATCCTGTACTACGAAAAAACTCAGCTGAGGCAATCTGGAGTCGTTGAGTCGCAAGGACTTTCGAGTATCTCATCCTCTCCGGCGACGTCGATGCGGTTATCGCGCTGCCTTCGACGCGGGGGCGTGCGTTCTGCTTGCATAACAGTTGGAGTCAACACTGTAACACTGTATTCAGGTCTGGCCCTGGCCTGAAGCAGCGGATGAGGACAGTTGGGTCTCAAGCACCGGAGGGGGCCTCGACCGAACACATTGGCGTTAAACTCACCCTCAACACCCGTTTCGAAGGCAATACCGGATCAGCCAAGCTCAAGCGCGCGTGGTATCTGTATACCGTTTAGCTGGGGCATGGGGTCTAAAGGCCGTTGCGCACGCGAGAATTAGCAATGTTGAAGAAGCGTTTCTCCAAAAACAATCATCTCCCACCTCAATGGTTCAGGTTCATCATTCGCTCAAGTTTTTCCAGCCGTTGCCTCAACTTTGCGTCCTCCACGTCCCGGCGTTTTATTTCTTCGGTGAGCTTCTGGTTCAACCCCTGGATCGCGGCCAACGCCACGCCGCCTTCATCCACTACAGCAATGTGTTTGTCGTCCAAGCCGACACTGAAGGCGGCGTAAAAATCCTGTGCCATCGGGCCGATATGTTCGACGCCTGGATCCTGTTTATAGTTCCATTGCGAGATCGGCAGAGAATCCACCTTTTGGAGAATCTCTGGGGCGCTCACATGTTTGAAGTTCATCTTGGCGTGGCGGTCACTGACGCTGACGAACGTGCCGTTGACCGTCAGGCCGCTGCTCGTGAGCACCATCAACTCGGTGCCACCGCCAGCGTTGTCCGTGTTGTCATTGTGCGTGCCGCCGGAGAACCAGGCGAACCCGGAATTGGCATCCGTGCGGAAGTACTCCCGCGCATTTTGAACGCCAATACCGTAAGTGGTGCCCGCCTTGAAAAGGTTGATCATCTGCCGCGTCTGATTCCCAAAAGACATGCTGGTTGAGTTTTGGATCTGGATTCCCCCCTGGGCGCGGATGCAGAATTGATCGTTGGCGGTCGAGGCAAAGACCGCATTCTGCGAATCGGCCCAGACAAACGCGCCCTGGTGCAACGCCTGGGCTTGCTGCCTTGCGGCAAAAGTGTAGTCGGCGTTGGCGATATGATATTGAATTCACCGCCAGCGATGACCGAGAAAGCCGCGCTCGACTGCACATTATTGTCTGACCCGCCGTCCACGGTGGCATAGGCGGCAGCGGCCGTATTGCCCACCCCGCCAGCGACCACGGAGGCGTTGCCATTGGCCAGGTTTCCCACGAAGTTGACTCCATCCGATCCACCACCTCCGACGAATGCTCCATTCCCAGCGGTTGACCAAAGTGGTTCCCTTACAATGCGCAGATCTCCTCGCCAAGTCGATCTCCAGCGGCCCAATTACTAGAACTGAACTCTTGCGGAGGTAACTCCGTCGGCAGAGCGCCTGCACTCGTGCCAGCAGCTCCTCAAATGCGAAAGGCTTTACCAGGTAATCATCCGCCCCCTGTTGTAAGCCACGGACCCGGTCCCCCACGGCGTCTTTAGCAGTGAGGATCACAACGTGAGTATTTTTGCGCTCACGCAAATGCTGCAATACTGTTAACCCATCCATCGAGGGCAACATCAAGTCGAGCACGATCACGTCATAATCGTTCGACTCGGCAAGCCAAAGGCAACTGCGCGCACGCGTGTTGTGATGGAGGAGGAAAAACGGGCCGGTGAGAAGATGGAGCGAGCGAAGGGATTCGAACCCTCGACACTCACGTTGGCAACGTGATGCTCTACCAGGCTGAGCTACGCTCGCTTCCGAATAAGCGCGAACAAGCTACGAGAATCTCCCGTGAATGCAAGAGAAGTTTTGCGCGCCCGGCAATCAATGGTTATAGCACAATAGGCCGAGCCTCAAGGAACCAAGGGTTGGGCACTGAAGGCAAGCGAGTGCAGGCTCGGGTCAATTACCGCCAGCGGCCGCCAACCCACACGTAACCGTGCCCGCGTCTGCCCCAGTGGCCGGCGACCCAGACTGCATGTGGATGTGGCCCCACAACCCATGAACCGCGGACCCAAACCCAGTGTCCTTGCCAGGAATAATAGCCCGGAACCCAACAGTAGCCCGGACCCGGAGCAGCGATGATGACCTCCGCAGGCGCAGCAGGAGGGGCCTCGCTAACAACGACCTCCGCAACGGGCGCTCCCGGCGGAGGGCTCTGAACATAAACGACGCGCCGCTCAACACAACCGGCCAGCAACGGTAAGGCCGCGATGGCCAGTAGCGGCCCCAGACCCATTATAGTTCTCATAGTCACTTCTTGGACGTCCTGACAGGAGAGCTTGTTCATTGTTGTTTATATCTAATAGATAACCTGTTGCGTTGATTTGGATCAATCCTCGTTTTCCAAATGAGAAATCCTTTGTCGGAACGCCAATGGTTCGATCCAAAATCGAACGTCAGAAGAAGGCTTTCGTTGGGAGGTCACCCCGCTACCATGGGAACACGATGCGCGTCGAAATTTGCGTCGATTCAGCAACGAGTGCCTTGGCAGCGCAACGCGGCGGGGCCGATCGGGTGGAGTTGTGCGATAATTTGCTCGAGGGCGGCACGACCCCCAGCGCGGGATCTATCAAGGTTGCGCGGCGCGGCCTGAAGATCGGCCTGCAGGTAATGATCCGGCCGCGCGGCGGGGATTTCCTCTATAGCAAGGACGAACTGGAAGTGATGCAGGAAGATATCCGCATGGCCAAAGAGCTGGGAGCAGACGGCGTAGTTTTCGGCTGTCTCACCGCTCAAGGGGACATCGATTGCGTGCGCACCGAGGCATTGGTTCGGCTGGCTCGCCCTTTGAAGGTCACATTCCACCGGGCGTTCGATATGTGCCGCGATGCTCATAGGGGTCTCGAGGAACTGATCGGCCTCGGCGTGGAGCGGGTTTTGACTTCGGGCCAGGAAGCCTCCTGCATTGAAGGGCTGGAGTTGATTGCCGCTCTGCAAAAACAAGCTGCCGCCCGCATTGTCGTCCTGCCGGGGGGAGGCTTGACGCCGCGAAACATTGGGAAGTTCGTTGCGGCGACGGGTGTCACCGAAGTGCATTTGAGCGCGCGCCGGACTGTTGAGAGCGCGATGACCTATCGCAACTCGCGGGTGTTCATGGGCGGCGCGTTACGTCCGCCTGAATTCAGCTGGAAGACTACGGATGAAGCCTCCGTCCGAACGGTAGTGGAGGAATTCCGGAACCGTGACTGATTTTGGACCGTCGAAGGCCTCCCTTAACTGGAAATCCAATTTCTTGTCCCCGCAGATTCAGGGCGACCGCAGATGAAAAAGTTAAGGAATTCTGGCTCTTTGGCGAATCTCTCAAAACGAGTGATGTATCTCAAATGCAATACCCAACCCGGATTCCCTGCCCGGCGGATATCCCAAGCGCCAGACTAAAACGCCGGCAACTCCAGCACTGCCCCCGTCAGATGGCCGGCGCCGGGGATATGTCCGGTGACGGTAACCCAGATCTTAGTTCCGTCGGGAGATCCGGCGATACCATTGAGGCGAAGGTTGCCGAGCGGCTGGCCACCGGCTAGTCGCACGCCGCGTACCGCCACCACGGAGCCATCCTGGCGCATGCGCACAATCGTGTTGTCTCCCCGGTTGGCCACATAGAAATCGGCCTGGACGTCGAGGGTAGTATTGGCTGCCCAATTTGGATCGCTGGTCTCGATGGTAACCGGCGCCAGATCCACTGGCTCGTTGAGGGACCAGGAGTCAATCCGGTGCAAACCCGCCACGTGAAAGACCACACCGTCATCGGACAGGTCCAGCACCGCGATCGAATTCCGGAAGGGCTCGCTCACATAGAGAATCCGCGTGGGTGAATAATTAAGCAGCACGCCCACTCGGGGCAGGGCTCCGCGGTTATCCTCATCGTCGTCATCCCAGGCGTCGCCGAGCAGAGGGCTGATAGTGCCGGAGGGGGCAAGACCGTCTAGAGCCTTAAGGGTACTTTCCTGTACGATGCTGCCATCCGCGCACACCACTGCAAATACCGCCTTGCCAGACCCGTCCGGCGATCGGCCTAAAAGGGCAGTACCCACCGCCCCGGTGTTCAGTGCTCCCGGGATGACTTGTGCTGGCAGACGCGGAGTCAAAGCGTCAGCGTAGACGCCCCCTAACTGCGGGTTTGGCGCTCCGGCCAGCGGTTCACCGGTCGGGTCCAGAATCGTCGACGAACCGATCCCGTCCAATCCATAGGGAGCGTTCGCGGGCCATAAGCGGCCGAAGGCATTGTTAATCGACAGACCGAGCGGATTGCTCACACCGGTGAAGCCCGCCGTCGCGGCCGACGCATTGTGAATCGAGTTCAAAAAGGCGTGGTTCTGGGCGCTATACATTTGCACAAAACCTCCCAGGGCCGAGGCCTGTCCACCCGCCGCAGCGAACTCAGCCGGGATCACGAGGACCCCGGAGCCGCTTGGGTCAATGGAGATGAACGACCCCGGCTCCTGATCGGCATTCGCCAGGGACTCTCCGAAATTTGACGTGCTCCCCACCAGGAGCCGTGCCGGATCCAGCACGCGACCAGGTTGGGTGTAGGCCGCAAATGCGGGTTTATCGTGGATCGGGCCGCCGGGCAGGAACGTGCCCACGGGCGCAATTGCCGAGATGCCCGGGATGCCGGCCGCCACAATACGCCCTTCGAGAAATGGGCTGTCGTGGCCATCGTCAGCCCGGCACACTATGCCAGCCCCTGTGGCCAGCACAACAGCGGCGGCGGCGATCAGCGCGGCGGCCCCCCGGTTGTAACCGAGGTTGTGTTCCCTATTCTGAGCCGGCAATGATCGGTTAACGGATGCGGATTTCGGTTGCTTCATAACTTTGTTGCTTTCTTGGCACCAACAGATTTTATCTCACCGGGACGCCGCAGTGTCCTTTCACGCCGGCGATCCGGTCCGGTTGGAAAATCGATCCCGGCCGGAAAGAGCCGATGGGAGTATGGCCGCCTCCTGCGGTGATTTCATGAGTTAGGCAACAAGTAGATCCAATCATGCATTGTGTCAAGAGCTTTAATGCTTCCCAAATTTTGTAAGAAATCGGCAAACCTAACGTTTAAGACTTGGTGAAGCCTGGGAGCAATGGCGTGAACGCGGTCGATATCGAGATAAAAAGCTCTAGCCCTTGGCACTTTTCGCGCACCAATTGCGCATTGGAGATAAGACCATAACAAGAAACAAAACTGGAAAGCATATGCAAAAGACACCTTCTCAAATGACTAACCGAAAGAATCCTTCGATGCCTCGAAAGAAAATCGGCCTGGCGCTGGCCATGGCCGTGCTTGGCTGCTGGGGAACTTCCCAAGCCGATGAGGTTACGGATTGGAACGCTAACATGTTGCAGGCAACCCACTTTGCCGGTACCTCGGCGCTGTTGACCGGACGCATCGGCGCGCTCGTCCAGTCGGCCGTTTTCGATGCCTTAAATGGGATCGAGCGACGCTACCAGCCGATCCATGTTCCGGCCGATGCACCGCCCGGTGCGTCGCGCCGCGCTGCGGTGGTTCAAGCCGCCTACGCCATGCTGGTCCATATCTATCCGGCGCAGAAACCGACCTTCGACGCCGAGTTGGCCGCTTCCCTCGAGGGATTGATGGAAGGGGGCGACGCTGACAACGATATGTCCGTCGCGCGCGGCTTAGCCTGGGGGCAATCCGTCGCCGACGCTATCTGGGCTTGGCGGAGCGCCGACGGGATCACGCCGGCACCGCCGCCCTTCCTGGGTGGGCTTGCCCCTGGAGAATGGCGCCCCACGCCCCCTGCATTTTTGCCTGGTGCGGCACCGCAGTTCGCTCACATGACCCCTTGGGCCATCCAGTCGCCATCGCAATTCCGGCCACCCGGACCTCCGGCACTGACCAGCGACCAGTACACAGCCGATTTCGATGAAATCAAATCCATGGGAAGCATTTCGAGCACCTTGCGCACTGCCGATCAGACTCTCTTTGCGAGGTTCTGGCAATCCGACTCGGTAACGTATTTTTGGAATCGTGTCGCAGTTTCATTAGGAGCGCAGAGCCACTACTCGCTGTCCGACAACGCGTTCGTTTTGGGGATGCTGAACATTGCGATCGCCGACGCAGCGATTGCTTGTTGGGATGGTAAGTATCATTACGTTTTTTGGAGACCCATTACCGCGGTTCAGCTCGCCGGCAGCGACGGCAATCCCGCGACAGATCCCGATCCAAGCTGGACCCCCTTATTGGTCACGCCTAATTTTCCCGATTACGCCTCCGGCCACTGCACGACCAGCGGCGCGGCAACCACGGTGCTGGCCCATTTCTTCGGTGAGGACAGTTCTTTGTCGTTCGACTCCACTTCAATGCCAGGGGTGATCCGCTCGTTCGCGAGCTTCTCCGACTCCCTCCAAGAAATTAAAGATGCCCGCGTTTTTGGCGGCATCCACTTCCGCACGGCGTGCAACGATGGCGCCGTTAACGGTCAATTGGTCGCGAACTACATCCTGAATAACGCGATGCTCCCGATCCACGGACACGAGGACGAAGGAGACGACGAATAAGGTTCTTCAGTTGCTTTGGGACATATTGGGGGTGTCCTTGACCCCGCTCCGGGTTCCGCGAGGGGAGCGGGGTCTTCTATTTATTGTGTGGTGGCACCCAGGACGGCGCAGTGGTCGAGCCTGGCCTCGTAAGTGATCAGTTAGGGCTCGCCAGGAGGCTCGCCGCACCGGCGGGTCTTAAAAGCACCGGTTACAAACTCCCAATTCTCGCGAGACTCATCACGGGGACCTCTGCTTTCCGAGACTCCGCCAGGTCCACTTCGAACTCAGCGGCCCAATCGTTGTGTTCCTGCGGATCCACGAGCATTTGCTGCACGCGCCAGGTCTTTTTGTCTTCCGAAGGAATCACATAAGTATGCCGCACGTTGCGCGCGTTCGGGTCAAGGCAAATGCGCTCGTGGTCGGCATAGTAGCTTTCCAGCAGCGCATTCAACCGAGCGGGGGTCCAGGGCTGACCCTGCAGATCATTCGGAGAGCTGAGGTGAGTCAGGGCCTGCTCATAATCCTCATTTACCAGTCCTCTAAGGAAGCTAAACACCTGATTGCGGATGGCCGCGGTAAAACCTTTCGTGTCGCGCGTAATGTCCTTGTCGGCTTCCTCCGCTCCTGGCGGGCGAACCTCTTTAACCTCCGCACGGGGCAGATAATTCGGGTCGCGCATCTTTTCCCATTCGTCGAGCAAGCTGGAGTCGACCTGCCGAATCATGGTGCCTAAATAGAGTTCCATTTCTCGAACCGAGTCGGTTTTGGCGGCATCGGGAACGGTTTGGGCCAGGACTTTGAAAACGCTATTGAGGTGCCGCAGCAAAAGGCCTTCCGCACGCTGCAGTTCGTAGTCGCGGATATAGTCGGAAAAGGATCGAAAATTCTCGAACATCTCCCGAGCGATGGACTTGGGCCGGATGTTTTCCTGGCCGACCCAGGGATGCTTGTCGGCGAAGGCATTGAAGGTGGAATAGACGAACTCGCGGTTGGGCTTGGGATACTCCAGTTTTTCGAGCTCTTCCATCCGTTCGTCGTACTCAATGCCGGCCATTTTCATTTCGGCCATTTTCTGGTCCTTGAGCTTATCGAGTTGTTTGCGCAGGATGAGTTCGGGATTTTCGAGAATCGATTCGACGAGCGTGAGCAGGACGAGCGGATAATCCGGGCCCTGGGGATCGATCATGGAGATAGTCTCGAGCAGGTACAACGATAGGGTCTGGTCCATCGAGAAGTCGTCCTGCAGTTCCACGTTGACGCGCAAATAGGCGCCTTCTTCGGTCCTGGGAGTGAATTCGATAATCCGGCGGTCCACGAGCGAACGGAATAATTGCCAGGCTCGTTTGGTGTACTCCTTTTTGGCCTTGGGGGTTTCGTGGCAGTCGCGGATGAGCTGTTGCATCGCGCGGCAGCCGTCGCCTTTGCGGCTCAACACGTTCAACAACATTCCATGCGAGACTTGGAACCTGGAGGCTAACCGCTCAGGCTGCGCGTGGATGAGGCGGAGGAAAGTCTGCTTGTCCCAGTTAACGAAATTCTTCTCAGGCGGCTTGCGCTTGACCGACTTCTTGCCGTCTTTGGAGGCTTTTCCCTCCAACTTAATGTTTTCGACCACATGATCGGGCGCTTGCGCCACGACCCAGCCACGGTCGTCGAAACCCTTGCGGCCGGCGCGACCGGAGATCTGGTGAAAATCGCGGGCGTTCAGAATCGCGGTTTTTTGGCCGTCGAACTTGCAGAGCCGGCTGAAAAGAACGGTCCTGATTGGCATGTTAATTCCCGCGCCGAGTGTGTCCGTGCCGCAGATGAGCTTCAGGAGGCCTTTCTGGGTCAGTTGCTCCACCAGCACGCGGTATTTGGGCAACAGCCCGGCATGGTGCAATCCAATCCCATGCTTGAGCCACCGCCGGATATCGGGTCCATAGGGGCTGGTGAATTTGAAGCCTTCGAGGGCATTGGTGATAACGTTTTTCTCTTCTCGCGTACAAACATTGATGCTGGTGAAATCCTGGGCGCTTTGAGCGGCATCCAACTGGGTGAAGTGCACCACGTAAACGGGGCTTTTGCCTTCGCTCACCAGCCGTTCCAAGGTTTGCGCCAAGGCGATTTCCGAATAGGCAAATTCCAGCGGAACGGGGCGATCGGTGGAGTGAACGGTGACCGTCGGCCGACGATTTCGCCGGGTCAATTCTTCCTCGAAGAAGGTGGTATCGCCAAGCGTGGCCGACATCAGCAGAAATCTCGCCTGGGGGAGCGTGAGCAGCGGCACTTGCCAGGCGACGCCTCTCTCGCGGTCGGCGTAGTAATGGAATTCATCCATGATGACTTCCTGAACGTCGGCCGCGGATCCTTCGCGCAGAGCGATATTAGCCAGGATTTCGGCGGTGCAACAAAGGATCGGCGCGTCGCGGTTGACGGAAGCATCGCCGGTGCTCAGACCGACATTGTCCGGACCGAACTCGCGGCATAAGGCCATCCATTTCTCGTTGACCAGGGCTTTGATTGGGCAGGTGTACACCGAACGTTTGCCTTGCGCCAACGCCTTAAACTGAACCGCGGCTGCCACGAGCGATTTGCCGGAACCGGTCGGGGTGTTGAGGATTACGTTTTTCTCTTCGAAGAGTTCGAGCAGGGCGGACTCCTGGGCAGGGTAGAGTTGCAGCCCTTTGCTCTGCGTATATTCGAGAAAGCGCCCCAGCAAGACATCATTGCTGAGGTCTTCTCCTCGCGGAACTAGATCATACAGTGTCACTCCCATGAAATTCAGGTTGTTCCCGCACCACTGTACCTGGACGGGGGCTTATGGCAATAGACAGGGGATCACTAGGTGATCTTGTTCGTTAGGGCACGTGTTTGTTCGAAGCGTCTGCTTGTCAAGTCCAGGATTTTAGGATATCTTACTTTGAAATGGTTGCCGACGTTCGCAAGCTAATCTCGACGCATCCGTTTGTGCCATTCACGATTCACTTCTCCGACGGCGGGCAAGCGCGCGTGCCCACTGAGGACCACGTCTACGTATTTCCTCAGGGCAGTCGTGTGTTGGTCTCGTATGATGATGACAGTTACGACATCATTTCGCCTCTGCTCATCAGCCGTATCACGGTGGACCGTCAGCCCGCGAAAACCGAGCCCTAACGAGGTCGCTCCACCGGACGGCGCGTGGCGGCGCCTGTTTGCAATCAAAGCTCAGTGCCCCGCCGCCGCTGAGTTTTTGCGTTCGACATTTTAGTCTTCCTTGTAAGAACTGGCGGCTTCGACCGTATACCATAACAAGGGGTAGCGGCAGGCCTTGTGGTTGGCCGGTCGTGCACGACTTGCTGCGCGCTGCCGCAGATAGTCGGCCCCCAGGCCCACGCCTCTTCTTCTGCGTGGGCCGCTTTTCATTTTTTGCCTTCCGGCTGACTAGTCGGTTTACCCCATTGTCCGCGGTCTGCCCGCAGTGGACGCTTTACCCGGAGGAGCTTTATGAAATCAAAAATCTTCGTCCTGTTGGCCGTGCTCGGTTTGCTCGTCACGGCGGGGTGCGTAATTCGCGAAGATCGCGGCGGTGACTGGGATCATCACTGGCACGGTTATGGACACGACGAGCACTGGGAACACCACGACCACGACTGACGCTAACCGGAATTGGACACTGCCACTTCTGGTGGTAGAGATGGCGCACTGCGCCGTCCCAGCCGTGTACGACTGCTTTTCATGCAGGGTTGCTTCCAGGGTTTCCAGGGAACACTGATAAGGAAGGACCTGAATCAGCAACGGTGCTCACCTAGACTGTGAGCCTCCGAAGCAATTCCTAATCCGTGTTTATCAGTGTTCATACGTGGTTAATTCTCTTAACTGCCGTTTTTAGGTTGATAAACTTGCCGCTATCGACACGAGCAGAGTTCGGGAGTAGCCTGGGAGCCGAATCGGGGCCGTGTGAGGCTTTAAGACCTCAACTTGCCGAAAACCTCGGTCTCGCCACGGTCTCGGAGGAGCTACGTATGTATAAAATAATTGGTGCCGACGATAAAGAATACGGGCCGGTCAGTGAGGAGAAAATCCGCGAATGGCTCAAAGAGAGCCGGGTCAATTCACAGACGAGAATTCAGTCGGAAGGGAGCACGGGATGGAAGCCACTCGGCGAGTTCACCGAGTTCAAGGATATGCTGGCGGGCGGGGCGGCTCCGCCGCCGGTGCTGCCGTCTGGCGCGCCGGTGCCGTCTCAATTGAGCGCCCTGGCTATTGCCTCGCTGGTATTGGGCATCCTGGGGTGGGTCACGCTGGGCCTGACGGCGTTGATCGGCCTGGTCCTTGGGATTATCGCTCTGGTACGGATCAGCCGCAGCGGGGGCGCTTTGCGAGGCAAGGGACTGGCGCTGGCCGGCACAATTGTATCCGGGGTTTTCGTGCTGATGCTGCCCATCCTTGCCGCCCTGCTGCTGCCCGCGCTGGCGCAAGCCAAAGCCAGGGCCCAATCCATCGTTTGCATGACCAACATGAAACAGCTTGCGCTGGGTGGCATCCTTTACGCCGGCGACAACAAGGACCAGCTTCCTTCCGGCGCAAACTGGTGCGACGCCATCGGCAAGTACGTGCCCAACCCGAAGGTTTTTCAGTGTCCCTCGGGCGATGCGAACCAACGGTGTCATTATGCGTTCAACGCAAGGCTTTCAGGCGTCGACACAAAAACGCTCAAGAATCCCTCGCGAACCGTTTTGATGTTTGAGACCGATGGAGGTTGGAACTTGAGCGG
>Ga0210409_10002378_pt1 | contig 22484 bp, 29 predicted proteins | sample IncBWH17MmetaG_FD_161649 | JGI IMG/M metagenome (GOLD analysis project Ga0210409, IMG submission 161649) | Forest soil microbial communities from Barre Woods Harvard Forest LTER site, Petersham, Massachusetts, United States - Inc-BW-H-17-M | ecosystem: Environmental > Terrestrial > Soil >...
CTCTGTTCGCAAGCCGTGGCTCCGCCCCACGTTTGCGTTTCAGAATCGCCGACGTTCTCCTCTAACCAAGTTTTTCCAGCGGGAGAGGTGGGACGAATCAAGAAGAGACTGCCGTGGCCTTCGAAATAAAGGTCCACAGTTGGAAAACTTCCCGAACTTTCAAATGGAGTTGTGTTTTGGGAATCGATCACGGACGGGCTCTTTTCTAACCCGTCTGCCTTGCGGCCCGTGATTCGTTTCACTGCGAGAGTTAAGCTTGCTCTAATTATACTACGGTTAGCCAAAGAACTAAATACTTTAGGATGATTTCCGTCCTGTTTACCTAGTACTCCACTAAAACTAATGCAGCGTAAACCACCGGCAAAACGTCTATTCACCGGTGTGGTCGGCAGAGAGGCCGCGCCAGTCGTAGAACCCGCCGCAATAAATCCACCAGTACCCACCATTGAAACTCCCGGCGTAGCAATGACACCCGCTGCCAAATCGAAACGCGGTAGAAAACCGAAAAATGAACGCGCCATGACACCAGCAGAACGCAAACGCCGTCAACGTCGACGTGAACAAGACCCGGAGCGCAGGGAGCTATTGGCGCTGATCATCAAGCGCATTCGAAACTCCGAGCAAGCGGGGGCGCGGGTAATGCGTCGGGCCGTCGACAAGTTTCGTGATGTCGCTGAGACAATGACACTCGCTCAGTTGCGCGATGTGGCAGAAACGTATAAGAAAATTCACGATGCCGCTGGTCGGAGTAGTCTGGAAGCGCAGACGGGTGGTCGTGGGGCAACTGAGATAGCCACTATTGACGCTGCCCAAAATAACAACGGACGCAAAGCTAGTACCGGTATAACATCCGCGACTTTCGAAAAAATCGAACTCAACGAAAAGTTTGAAGCGCCTCGCGGTATCAATAAGTGGGATGTGCCGCTGGATTTTGTTCCACCGTCAGCAAGCGGTGGTCTTCGCATGTGGTCACCGTCTGATTCCGTTTGGGATCACATTCCTGAAATCACGTTTCAAATGTTCGAAGGTGATGAAGAAGAAGAGATTCAAGGCGAGTTCGATCCAAGCTACATCCCGGCGAGACCACTGCTTTGTCGCGTACGAGACTGCGACTGCCGAGTAGCGACGTGGGTTGAAGCACGGCAACACGTCGAAGAAAAACTGAAGGGCGCGGAGAAGCTTCTTCCGGCATCGACAATATTCGATCCCCATTTCACGCCGGACGAAAATGAATCTCGTGACCTAAAGGTCCACCACTTTTGGATTCAGCATAAGTACGACGAATTTCGTGACACCGTGATGAAACGGCAGGATAAGGCGTAAACCCTTGTTTCTTCGACAGTTACGGCGTTTTGCCAAAGAGTGCAGCGAGCTTGCTGCATAAGGGGAGGGGAGCAACCCTCCTTCATAGGATCGCATTTTGACCCCGGGGACCGGCCACCTCTAAGCCGCGTTGCCGGGGTTTCCGATTTTGCTAGCACCAACGGGCAGCGGGTCCTTCGGGATCAACTGCCCGATTTTATTTTGACTTCACGGCGCGGGAGATTTTCCGCAACAGGTTTTCGATGAACGATGGCGCACTGGGCACATATACGAAGTTCCAGAATTTGCTGCGCCATATGACTGCGACGGAGTTATCAAATCTTTTCCAGATTTTCGGATTCGACTTTGTGACCACGCAATGGATCAGCCGCATAACCAAGGCTGGGAAGCTTAATCTCGATGTCGACCAGAAGCTCCGTGCCCTCGTATTGAGGATCGAGGACCTGATCGAACGTGGGCAGCCCTTGCCGATATCTTTCGCCGATAACCAACACGTCAAAATGCTTTTGGATTTAATCGGCCACGGCGTGGACTTACAGATCGATGCGTCGATTAGCGCAGACATAAAAGAATAGTAGTGAAAGAGACGCGATGTCGCTTCCGAGAGCCAATCTCTCTGGTGGGGTCGGATCGTAATTTTAACTCAACAGTGAAAAGGAAATGAACGCAGGAAGCGATAGGAAACCGTTAGAAGGCAGAGATAAGACTTTAAAAGAAATTCAGAAAGAGTGTGATGAAGCGTGCCGAGAGCATGTTTTGTGGCTGCTCGGGCGCGATGAGGTGAAGGAACGACGTGAATTAGAGGAACTCGTGGCTCGCATAAAAACGTCCCACGCTACAGGAGAGAAAGGAAATGGGTTTCAGACCAAGAGTTGAAAATGAATCACAAACCATAACAGACCTCGTGCGCGAGATGCTCTGGAGTACGCCGTACCAAGGCGATGGAAACGTGCAACTCGTTGCGGGGTGCGCGGCGGCTGAAAACTTTAATGTGACAGGTCGCTATGCAAAAGCAGTGCTGCGCGATCTCGTTAACCGCATGGCCGATAAAGGAGTAGCCGACGAGAACGGCATCGTTATCAAAATCGGTTATAGCACCGGATTCAGAAACGCGCTCGCCGAAGCGAAACGAATGGTTCCTCACTACCGTGCAGATGGAGAAGCCTTCGAAAAATTGATCATCGAGAGACTCTATGAAGCGAGGTCGACAACCGGCAGAGACTTTAGTTTTAACGTGGCCGATGACATCGCTGCGGTAATCCAACAGCTAGGCAAAGAGCACGAGGAAGGAAAGGGCGGGCTTCCGTTATCGGACCTCGGACAGCGCCAAGAGGCACAGGCGCGTGGACTTATCCAGCGCCGAGACCAACACGCCGCATTAATCAAGCGGATTACAGGTGGTCGAGATGCATATCCAAAATGGTCACCCGAGCATGGTAGAGCGATCAACATAAGCGCAGATGTTCTTGCGACAAAAACCCTCGACGAGTTAATCCAAATCGAGCGCGAGGTCGAACAATACCGTCAGCTACGAAACGAGACTCGTGAAGAACAGAGAGCGCGGCTTCAGGAAGTCTCACGCGCTAACGGTCGCGTCGATGCCAACAACTCGAATTCGGCGGTGGCAGTTGGGACCTCGACGGGGTTTGCGAACGCGGCAGTGGACCGCACCGTAGGCGGCGTGAATCCGCATGCCGACAGCTTGTTCACCAATCCCGTGACAAATAGGGAGTACACCCGCAGCGAATTGGTCGCGCTGTCTTCGAGCAACATGAAGCTTTTCAAAAAAATGATCAACACTGATTTAGCGCGGACGAATGCGATCCTCGCTTCGAAATAATAGGAGAAAGAAATGGCAACTAGAGAAGAATTGATTTTGACTGTCATATTCCCGCCGCTATGGCCGAGCGACTGCGAAGAACCGCTCGATAGAAACGGGGACATCAGAAATTACAGCAACTACAAAGCGATCCAAGACCGGTTCAAAACCGTGCCTGATCCTTTGTTCACGACCAACTATCTTTACGATATTGTGATGGAGTTGCGCCTCAGCGGGGAGTTGGTGAAGAAGACCGGCGTGACCGGCGTGATTCAGCCTGCGGTAATTGATCCGCGTACGTCAATTCCACACAGAGACAAATATCCTCAGATCACAACCCTCGAACAGTGCGTTCGATTCATTAAGAATGCGAAAGGAATTCCGTCTGGCGATCTGAAAGCAATCAACGAACTGTTGGCTTACTTGCAGCAAAACAATATTCGCGAGGAAGCGAAGGCGAAAGAACCGGAACTCACGCCCGAGCAGAAGGCGAATCAGAACGCGTATGACGAGGCCGTCCAGTTGATCAACAACGTCTCTTCGAAAGACGTGAGCCTCGTCAAGAGCGATGGACGCGGAGTCTTCGGTCAGATCGAAGTGTTTAAGAGACAACGCCTGATCTATATTCGCGAATGCCTGAAGCGTGCCGTGAAGGGTCAAGTGGTGCTGGATCGCGTTCGTGCCGATATACGCGAACTGGTCAACGCCAGTCCCATTCGCTGATTCCGTAGGAGGAATCCATGACCGAGGAAATCAAATACGTCAACGGTCTTGTCCTCGAAAAAGGTGAGCACCCGAAGCTGGGAAAACTCTGCGCGGTGATGTATGGAGACGGTTGCCTCGCGCCAGCATCGTACAGCTTTGAAGTCGGCGACGTTCTTAAAAGTCAGATCATCCCATTGAAAAATGGAAAGCACGAACACGACATCATCGGCAAAGTCCTTCCAGCCGGGAAAAAGCCAGCGACACTCACCAATCAACAAGCGGATCACGCATCCCAAAGCGTAACAGCGCAATCGGCAGAACCGGCAGCGACGAAGTACGAATACAACTTATCGCCAGAAGATGCGGCGGCCCTCGAAGCAGCTATGCGAGAAACGGGCCAGCCGGAACCGATCAGCGGCGGCAAACCGCTTAATCCCTTCAATGATAGTTTCGAATACACGGAGAGATCGATGTCTCCGGGCCGCAAGGAAAAACCGATTCATCCATTCGATGACCCACGCGGTGGTGGCCCTCAGAGGCGTTGGTAAAATGCCGGTTACAAAAACTTCCACGGCGGCGCATCTCGCGAGAATTTCCAGTTGGGACAGCCGGTCGCTTGGCGGCCTTCACTCGGTCCACAACCAGAACAAACACGCGAAGAAACCGAATGTTCGATGCCCGTGGTGTTGGGGCGATGCCGGAAGACCGCAGATTAATCGTAAAAAAGTTTCGGCGTGATTCAACACGCTGATTAGCACGACTTCGAAGCGTGCATGCCCTCAAAGGCAAAGGACAAGACATATGTCAGAACAAGAAGTAACACTCGAATCGTTGGCGCAACGCGTCGAACAATTGGAAAAGAGGTGCGAGAATGTTGCAGATTGCATCTTGGACAGCCACGAAGAATTTCGCAAAATGGCCGAGCAAATAAACACGTTTCGAAAAGAAGTTCACGAAGCGTCGAACGAGGCCGCAAATCAAATCATCCCGTCGGTACTCAATCAGGCCAACAGGGTTCTCGAAGAAGCGGAGGCCAAAATTCGAGAAATCGCCGCAGCAACGGAAAACGCTTTGTCGCCTGAGAAACTTATCGAAGCGACTGCAAACGTGACGCCCGATAAGATCGCCGAAAGCCTCAGCAAGAAGGTTCTCGTAACCCGACCGGCGACTCGCGAGGAAATCAAGGCGGGAGTCGGAGTTGCAACTCGTCAGGTGACGCGCGCAGAACAACAACAACAACAATAATTTCAAGAACCGGGGGCGTCGGAAGGCGCTCCCAGTTTGCAGTGCCCGTGAGCCAGATAAAAGACGGCAATTAAGGGCAGAAAAGAAAGCAGGTGAGACTGCCCAGTCTTTAAATGGGCAATTCAAAAAGCCTTCGGGCAAAGGATACAGAGCATGAGTAGTGATAATAAGTATGTCGGCCACGTAGTCGCATGGTGGCCCGAGCGTTCCTACGGTTTCATTCACTGTTTCGATCAGGAAACAGGAGTGGTAACGAAAGTCTTTTTGCACCTGACAAATATTTATTCCGGTGTTCCAGAAAAAGGACGCCTCGCGCGCTTCCATCTTGAAACGAGAAAGAAAGGACACGTTGCAGTAAGCACTGAGATTTTTTCAAATCGTCAGGAGATGGAGACTGCGGATGGTGCGGCGGTTTTGTCGCAGGCGGTGAGCAAGTGAGTACGATCACCGCGCCTCAGGTCGAGAAAATCAAGGAATACATCGACACAACTTTGCCTCAAGCCGGAATGACTGGCGATATTGAGAACACACTGCTTCGGTTCGCAAGATTGTATGCAGGAATCGGGCAAGACCAGTCGCTCACCGAAGAGCAGATGGCAGATGTGCTGGACTTTTTTACTTCAAGAGAACCGAAAGATTACAGTGGCTATTGGCGGGAACACTGCCGCAGATAACGCACTTATTGATAAAAACGCAGTTGATTTCCAAAATTGCAACGCGCTTATAGCGAATATTGCGTTCTTTCGCGCTGATGGCAGTCCCGATCCTTTGAGGACTGATCGCGCACAGACTCAGCTGCAAGCGCTCACCGTCCTCTTCACAATGGCGGACCTAGTAGCAGCCGGTGTTTCCGCTCCGAATTATTGGTTACAAAAAACCAATTGGACTACGACTCTGGCTGCCCGGAAGGCCGCGCTCGCGACGTTCTAACTGCGAAGCAACCTATGAAACCAACAGGGGAAGATTCTTTAAATCGAGTCTTCCCATTACTGCGATGAGTCGGAGAGTTAACGACGCCTTCTACTCTTCCTGATGTCGCTCACCAGATTGTTGTACTCGTACAGGACGAGCCGAATTGCCGTAAATGCAGCCAAAACGATTATCGTTCCCTTTACGAGGAAAACCTCGGGGTCAAGCATGTCACTTGCTCCCCTCTTTTTTCGGGTTGTTGACGGCTTGGATGCCTTTAAACATAAGCTCTTTCATGGCGCTGTCGACGGACATTGCGGACTTTGCGTTTTTATTTTCTGTCCTCAATAGTGAACTTATTGGTGACCTTAGCAGCAGAAATTCGATTGGGCGAGGGGGGAGGCGGGGGCAAAATTCTCCCAGACCAAGTGTATTTTTCCTTCTCGCCGATAGTCGCACCGATTGCAAGAGAGCTGTCATCGTGCACAAGTTTTACTTCGCCGGACTTAACAAGTCGGCGGACAATTGTGTGCACGTTGGCCAAAAGGTTCTTGTAGGCGTCTACGTCGTAGGACTTTTCCAATATCGCCGCGACCTGCTGTTTGTCCAAAGGTCTATTTTCCCTAGAGAAAATATATCTAATTGCGTCAGTAAGCCCGAGTTGTTTAATGGGGTCTTCGACTTCCTTGCGGCACAAAGCAGCAAGATGCACGATGTCGTTTTGAAGTTGATTCATGCGCCGCTCAATTTTTTCGCGGTCGTCTGTGAGCTTGAGAAGCTCTTCCTGAGCAGCTTCAAGGGTATTCAAGAGATTGTATTCATCTATGGGTTGCATGGTAATTCGTACCTGCTTAAGTATACAGGAGATTAGCGTCATGTCAACAATAGACTCACACGGTGTGAAGTCGTTGCATAAAGTTGACTTACTGATAGAATGGAGTGTTGGACAGCGAATTAGAGCACTAGCGAAAACACCTCGGGCATCACATGCCCTATGGGCGATATCCATCACCCACTCCCGGATTTCGTCGTTGCACCCCCTAAAGAAAAACTGCAGAATCTGGCCGAAGGGGGCCTCATGCCGGACTATGTGATTAAGGTGCGGGAAGGCCACTACGATGTGATCGACCCGGACGACAATGTCGTCGATTCGTTCGACACGGAGATCGAAGCGCTTGAAGAAATTTTGCGTTGCTACCAAGAAGACGCCGTGTGGGACTCCGCGAAGGGCCTGATAGCCGCCAGTATTCAGACGTTGGCCGAAGAGCATGATCTTGATCGAGAGACCGCCCGACGCATAATTCGGGACGCTACAGAGGTAGTGGTGTGATGGGCGCAACCGGGGCGCTTTACTCCGCAACAAATTCGAACGTTAACTTCGATACCGTTTCTCGGCTTAAATCGCCACCGTGGAGAACTAAATCGATAACCTCGATTTCGATGTTGACAAGTCTGATAAGTTATGGTAAGATTGATTTGTAAGTTGGGAATGGTCACCGTCATAGACCTAGCGGACGCAGTTACAGCAGTTCTGAGCACCCTCCAGCAGCCGCCACAGAGGAAACCCTGACCAATGCGAGAAGACCGGCGCATCCAAGGGCGTCAGGGGCACCGCTTATACTCGGATAGCAGCCGAGAAATCCCACGAGATTAATCAAGACGTGTGGAAACCCTGAATCCAACTCAGGTGTTTTCCTATGTCTGTTCGCAGTACCACTGCATTAAAGCCGTCCACAGAGAGCTATCACGCTCTACTGAGTGCTCGCCTCGCTCCTCCCTTTAATCCGTCTGTACAGGCGGTGGCCTGATGCCGCGTCTAAAAAGAAAGTACATGACATCGAAGCCTTTAGCCGCGATGCCTGCGCCCGTTGCGGTCACCGTGTGGCCCGAGTATATGGATTACCACACAGCAGCGAAGTACATTTCAGAGACGTACTGGACGGTCAGAAATCTCGTGAAGGACGGGAAGTTGACGGCGAAGAAACTAGGACGACGTTACACAGTGTCGCGTGCGGAGTTGGATGCTTTGTGGAAGAAGACGGAGAAGGTCGCTTAACTCTGGTAGCCCGGACGGGAATCGAACCCGTAATCTTCACCTTGAAAGGGTGACGAGTTAACCAGTTACTCTACCGGGCCACGCTTTCAGTTTATCGTGCTTTGCTTACAGCGCCAAGCGCCGTGCGCTGGACTTGAGCGCCGCCGATCTTATAACGTTTGTGCGCCGAAGTCGTCTTGTGTCCCGTAACACTCATCGCGGCGTCTTCGTTCACACCCTTCTCCGCAAAGTTCGTGATAGCCGTGCGCCGAAAGTCGTGTGGCTGGGCACCACGATAGTTGCGGGTCTTCGGGTTGAACCATCCCAGTTTCAACTTGGCGCAGGCAGTACGCCACTCCTGCCGGAAGTTTGTTATATCAAACACGGGTGCACCGTGTGGGCGATTCTTCATGTTCACCATGAAAGCCGTTTCAGCGTACGGCTTGCCGTTCTCGTCTGCCAGCGCGAGAGAATATGCCTCTCTGTTCTTGGTTAGGAACCCCGGCATCCGCAGCACGTTGTCTTTATCAATCATGTCCCATGTCATTGCCGCTGCTTGCCCGGAACGCATTCCCGTTAAATTTAAGAATCGAATAAGTTGGTTGTAGGCGGGCAATTCGTCCAACAAGTTTTTCAAATCTTGGTCGGTGAACTTACCTTGCTTCACGTTATCGACTTTGGTGCCGAGGATGGGGAAGTATGGGATGTCCGCCTTCGAAATTTTCTGGGTCTTCTTGAACGCGTGGTGGAAGATGGCACTCAAGTATTTCAACCGCTTATCGGTGGTAGCTTTCACGCCGTTCTCAACCCATGCGGTTGCTTCTTTCTCAATCTTCGCCTTCTCAACATCCGACAGAGGCTTCCGCCTGTTGCCCATCACCTTCATCGTCCGCAGCGCAATTTCCTTCTGCAATGTCTCGGCCTTGCTTTCCAAAACCCACGCCTGCGATTCCCGCCACTTGCGAAACTCAGTCAGCCGTCCACCTATTGCAGACACCCGGATGTTTTTGAAGAAGGCATCGAGGTCGCGCTGGATGGAGGATACAGCGCCGCCCTTCCCGACTTGCCCGATGTTCTTGCCGCTGGCAAGGTAGTCGTCCCGAAGCTCTTCGTACCGCAGACCGTTGGTTGCGCGGTGACCAACCTTCTCCTGTGCTTCCCATTCCCGCAGTTTATCCATCGCCTCTTCGAGGTCCGACACTCCGGTGGACTTGAATTTCTTCTGCCCGTCGACGGTGAGATACATCTGGTAGGTTGTGGACTTCTCTGTCGGCTTCCTTACGCCGCCGCCTTTTACTTCGTGTTCCACTTGACCCTCCGTATTCCGCCCGTTTGCGGTACGAAAACAGTATAGTGCAATTCAGGTGCAACTGTCAAGTGAAATGTTCGATTTACAGGGCTTTTGTGCTATTTATTCCGCCCTTTCAAGGCTAAAATACAGGTTCGATTCCCGTTAGCGGTACCAAACATTCCCGCTCCAAATTACGCTCCAATCTACTTAGTGATATTCTTGGCATTCGCACAGAGTAGCTCCAGAGGAGGCCCCGCCCATGGCTGATTTGCTGCGTTCCACAAATCCCGTTTTAAAAGAGAGTGCGTTTGCCGGTGCGATTCCGACCGGCGAGACGATGACGATTCAGGGCACGGTCAATAAGACCGGGCTGCTGCTGCTGTTTGTAGTGATAACGGCGGCGTGGACCTGGGGCTTGGCGCACTCGGAGAATCCGGAAGCCGCCAACGTGTGGGTAATCGGTGGGGCTCTCGGCGGATTCGTCGTGGCGCTGGTGACTATTTTCAAGAAAGAGTGGTCCCCGATCAGCGCGCCGATTTACGCGCTTCTTGAAGGCCTTGTTCTCGGAGGCATCTCCGCGATTTTTAACAAGATGTACAACGGAATCGCGGTCCAAGCGATTAGCCTGACGCTTGGCGTGATGTTTGTGATGCTGCTGGCGTACAAATTCCGCATCGTGCAGGCGACGCGTGGGTTCAAGCTGGGCGTAATTGCGGCGACCGGTGGAATCGCTTTGGTTTACGCCTTGAACATGTTGATGAGCCTTTTCGGCCACTCGCAGATGTCGTTTCTAAACGCCGCCACACCGCTAGGGATCGGGATCAGCCTGTTCGTGGTGATCATTGCGTCCCTGAACCTGATCATTGATTTCGACATGATTGAAACCGGGGCCCGGATGGGCGCGCCGAAGTATATGGAGTGGTACGGCGCGTTCGGGCTGATGGTTACGCTGATCTGGTTGTATATGGAAATGCTGCGGCTGCTCAGCAAGGTTCGGCGGCGGTAAAACTGTTTGGCAAGAAGTCGGCAGCCATTAGCCAACACAGCTATCTGCCAAGAGAAAGAACCCACAAATAACCGCTATTGGCTCACGGATAAAATCAAAGAACAAAAAGCAGATTCCTCGGGGCAAACTGCGCCCTCGGAATGACAGTTGTTTCTAACGTTGCTGCCCGCTAGAACGAGGCGCGGAGGCGGGCGGAGACGCTGCGGGGGACGCCGATGGCGGTGCCGGAGAGGATGCTGGCGAAGTTGATGACGTTGAGGCGGTCGGCGATGTTGGTGGCTTGAATCTGGAATTGAAGCGAGCGCGATTCCTTGCGATAGAGTTGCGCGCCCATGCCGAGATCCATGGAAAAATTGGGTTCCACGCGTTGTTTCGTGAAGTTGACGCGGGAGACGACGGCGGCGCCGTACTGCGCGACTAACGTTGCGACATCTGTGTTTTGGCTGAGATCGGCAGGCAAGCCGCTGCCGTACTGAGCGCCTGCGGCGAACCACACACTGTGGCCGGCATCGAGGCGCAGGCGCGCGTGCAGCGTGTTGCGCTGATCCTGTGAAACTCCAAATTTGCTGGTGTCGGTAAGGCCGGCGCTGGCGTCGCTGCCGATGAACAACCCTCCGTTGATTGGTCCTTGCCCTATCCCTGATTGATTGGCGTAACTCACAAATCCGGAGACACGGCCCCAATGTGGAACTTCGAGGCGAACTTCCTCGCCGAAGATGCGGGCCTTCGCGAAGGAGATCGGAAAACTCACGCCGGTTTGCAGAAGCACGTCGTCGTCGGAGTAGTTGTGAAAGTCGCGGCGGAAGATGTTGGCGTCCAGGCGGAATTTCCCGAGGAAGGATTTGGTGATGCCGCCTTCGTAGTAGTTTGCGCGTGCGACGGGGACGGGAAGCCGCAGCACGACAGGATTGACGGAATCGAGCTGCGGGGAACTGGCGAGCAGGAGATTTTCCATCGCGGGCGTCTGGAAGACTCGGTCGTAGGAAGCGTGCAGTAACAGATTGAGCGAGGAAACGAAGCGCGATACGCCGAGGCGCGGGCTGACCGCCGAATCGTGAATCACGAAGCCGTAATGATCGAAACGCAGGCCGGCGCTGATGTTCCATGCGCCGTAGCGCATCTGGTCCTGGATGTAAAAGGCAGGCTCGACGTCCCATTTGCTGGCTGCGAAATTCAGATTCAGCTGCGTGCCGGGATCGAATTGCGAGGGGTCGGTAATGTGGTATTGCAGCGCCTCGTGAACCGGAGTGAAGAAGGAATCGGCACCCGCTTTCCAGTCGTGGTGGCCACGGTGACCGGCGATGTCGCCGCGGACGTAGCCTTCGCGATAGCCTCGATCCTGGCTGACAATGACGGGGGTAGAAAAAGGATTGGAGCGCAGAGAAAAGCTGGAATCGCGGACACCGCCGGAGAAACTGAGAACCAGGTTGGAGGAAATGGTGTGCTGGTAATAGATTTGCCCGCTGGTTTCGGAGCTGGCCGCGTCTTGCCGCTGAAGCGCACTCTGCTGGATGAAATTGTTGGGAATTTCGTAGCGCAGCGAATTGTGGGCGGCGGTGAGGCGCAGGCGGTCGTTGTCGGAGAAATCGCGTTCATAGGCCGCGGAGAATCCTCCGGAATTGCCGTCGTTGCCGAAATTACTGGTGACGGGCGGGTCGAGATATCTGGCGGAGTGCAGGCCGAAGGCGCGCACGGAGTAGCGCTCGTTTTCGCGGGAGAAAGAAATGGCGACGGAGCCGTCCAACTGATCGAAGCTGCCGCCGGAAACGGCGAAATCTCCGTGCCACCCGAGAAGCGGATTTTTTTCGGTGGTGAGTTCGACGATGCCGCCGAGCTTGCGGCCGTATTCGGCGGGATAGCTGGCGGTGAGCAGGCGTAGGGATTCGACGGCATCGGAATCCATGTCTGGAGCGAATGCGGGCGAGCGATTCTGCACCAGCGGCTGGCCGTCCACGACGAACTGCACATCGTATTCGGAGCCGCGCGGATGCAGCACGCCGTTGCCTTCGTAGATCCAGCCGGGTTCTTGGTTGACGAGATCGAAAAGGTCGCGGCCGGGCTGGAGGCTAAGCTGCTCGCGTATGGTTTGCTTGCCGATGGAATAGAGCGTGCTGGTGCGCGTGGGGTCGACCAGCGTGAGTTCGTCGGTGACCTGGACCTGAGTGGTGACCGGAGCGACGCCGAGGGTGATGCCGAGTTTTACGGGGACTTCTGAGTGGACCTCGACAATGTCACTCCAGGCGGCGAAGCCTGCAGCGGCGAGGTTGAGGCGATAGACGCCGAACGGAAGATCCTGAAGAACGATGTGGCCGTCCGCGGGAATCTGAAAACGGCGCTCGAAGCCGTTGCCTTCGCTGAGGAGTTCGCCACGGGCAGCGAGGGTCGAGCCTTTTGGATCGCGGAGCTCGAGATGGAGTTCACCGCGGAGGCGCTGGGCGCGCGCGGGGATTCCGGCGGCGAGGCAGAAGAGACTGGCCAGCAGGCAGAGGCGGGAGAGACGGATTTGTGACCGTTTAGCGTTCATTGCTAAAAAAGTATGCGATACCTGGCGTTTCGATTTAGCTTGCGAGAGCGCGGGTATTTCCAAGATAGCATGCGTGAGGGGAGGAGGTTGAGCGGGCGGTTGGGGGCGGGAGCATAAGCGGCAATGCGGTTAGTGGCCCAATGTGAATTTGGTGGCTCGGCGTAAAGCCTAGATGCGGTACAGAGCCACCGCCCTCCAAAGTTGAGAGGGGCCAGCTGAAAGTGGCCGCTACTTGGAAGTAACTATTTTGTCTCTGGACTGGAAAAGTGGGGCGCAGTGCCGGATGATGGAAGACAATCGTTTTCTCGTCCGAGGTCGACGCCGGGGGCGGATGAGAGAAAAGGCCATCGAACAAAGGGGCTTAAGTCTTGGACGAGAAGAATGTTTATCTGACCGGTGCCGCCAGCGAATTTGGTTCCCGCATTATTCCCTCCGAGGAAGTCGATGAAGCGTTTGGCATGCCCGCCGGAAAACTGCGGACGCGGGCGGGAATTGTGTCGGTGGCGTATGCGGCTGAGGACGAAACGGAAGGCTCGCTTGCAGCCGGCGCTTGTCGGAAACTGCTCGAGCAGTGTGGCGAAGACGCGCAGAATCTCGATGGCGTGATTGCGGCGAGCGAAACAGATCACGCTTACCCGTCGCTTTCTGCACAACTCCATGCGCGGTTGAAACTGCGCGAACGCTCCACGGCGCTGGATGTGGGCAGCGGGTGCCTGGCACTCTTGCAGGTGCTCTGCGTGGCGCAGGCGATGCTGATGGCGGGACAGGCGCAAAAGATTTTGGTGGCGACGGCCGATGTGCACAGCCGGACGCTGGGGCCGGGACGCACCGCGGGAGAATTTGGCGGTTTGTTTGGAGATGGCTCGAGCGCGTTTCTGCTGTCGAACAAGCCGCCGGAAAAAGGGCGGTTCGCGTACCGGTTCGGAGAATTCTTTTTTGGATGTGCTGCGCAATACGCGGAGGCGATTGCCGTCAGCGACTCGGGCGGCGCCGGGCTGGAGATTCGATTTGACGGCGAAGCGCTTTCGCGCGCGGCAGTCTACCGCATGGAACAGGTGCTGAGCGAAGTGGAACGGCGCAGCGGAATTCCGCGGGAGAAAGTGGGAGCGTTTGCCACTCACCAGCCGAATCCGCGGTTGGTGGCGCTGCTGGCGAAACAACTGGGCGTGGATTGCAGCGCGTTTCCGCCGATTGCGGTGACGAAGGGAAACCTGGGTTCTTCGATGTGTGGCGCGACGTTGCATTCGGCGTTTGAGAGTGCGGCGGGGAAGCGGGCGAGCGAACGGAAGGCGGTGTTTTTAGCTTCGCTCGCGCCGGGGTTGTTGTTTGGCGGTGGGTGGATGGTGCCGGCGGGGAGTTGAGGCGGAGCGAAAGATTGAATCGGTAGGACGAGGAATCGCAAAACGCCGGCGAGATGTCGAAGTTGAGGTCCTTCGCGCATCCTTGTCGGATGCGCTCAGCATGACAAGTCGCGATTGGGTTTGTTAAGGGGAAGAGCGGGTGGCGGTGGTGGAGTTGCGACAGAGGCTGATTAGAGCGTTGGAGACTTCGGAAGAGCCGACGGCGGCGTTAAGCGGCTCGGCATAAATTTTGTAAGTGTGATTTACGGCGAGAGCGCCGATCTGGTAAGTGCCATCAAACTGCGCTGGGCCAGGGGCCTGGCAACGCCATCCATCTAAAATGCCGGCGATGACCGAGCCGCTTGCGGCGTCCACGGCGACCACGTGTGTGCCGAAGACGCCGGTTACACCGGGAGGAGACGAAGGGCCAGCGAAAGAGCGTGGCGATGCTGAAGCGGCAGCCGAGCGCTTTGCGAAGATTTGTTTCCTCTAAAGTGCGGGGAACAAAGGGCTTGGAGCTTGTGAGTCGAAGCGCGCGGACGGAAAAATGCGCTGGCTGCAGTGTTCCTGAAAATTGCAGGACGTTCCGAATTGAACGAGGTTGCCAGGGTGCATTCCCGAAGTGGGAATGGGCCACTACCTCAATTGACATTCACTTGGGTGGCTTCAATAATCCCGCCATGGCGAAGCCTGGGGCGGTGCGACGGATCAAGAGCTATTCCGCGGCGAACGGGTATGTGTATCAGTATTACTTTTACGAGTTGAATCGCGTTTCGGTGGATGGTGTGGCGGCTGGGGAATTTGTTTATGCGATTTCCGCGGATCGCGGGACGAGTTTCGGGATGCGGATATTTGTTATGCAGGCGGCGTTAGATGCCTGGGCCACGGCAAATGGCCGCGCGTTGACGAGCAGCGAAGAGTATGCGGCGGCAAAGATGCGGTTGTTTCAGGCATTTGATGAGGGCGTGGTTCCGCTAACGGCTGAGGCTGCACGCGAGGTGCGGCTGGTGGTGGACGAGTCGAATTTGGAAGATTTGTTGAGGATGTTGAATATTTGACCCCATATCGTTTCGGCGTTGAACCGAAACCCTGCCTGCGACGTCTAGTTTGGTGTAACGGAGATTGAGAATGCGGGAGCTGGTCCTGATCCAGCCGGGAAGAGTGCTCGTGGGGCCGTCGGAGCGGGAGAGCGAAAGCTGCCGCGCGCACCGCGAGTTTGAAGAGCGGCTGGCGGAGTGCGGTCCGCTGGCGTTTCGTGTGGCACATGGAGTTTTGCGGAATGCCGCCGACGCGGAGGATGTGGCGCAGGAGGCGCTGCTGAAGGCGTACCGGAATTTCGGGCGGCTGCGGGAGCCGGCACGTTTTCGCGGCTGGCTGGTGCGGATTACGTTCCGGATGGCGCTGGATCGGTGGCGGTCGGTGAAGCGGCGAGAGAAACGCGAGACACAGGGTGAGCCACCAGAACAACGAGCCGTGGGGCCCACGGTGGAAGAGTTGGCGGTGTCGAGCGAGTTCCAGGCGCGGCTGGAGCGGGCGATGGAGGAGTTGCCCGAAAAGTTCCGATTGGTGCTGCTGCTGGCGGCAATTGAGGGGCACACACTGGAAGAAGTATCGGGGGTGCTGGGTATTCCGATGGGAACGGTGAAGTCGAGACTGTTTTTTGCAAGGAAGCAGTTGGCGGAGAAGCTGCGATGAGCTGCGAAGGGTATCGCGACAAATTGATTGCAGCGCTGGCGAGTGGGGATAGTTCGCTGGCTGGCGATGTCGCAGTGCATTTGGGGATATGCGCGGAATGCAAGAAGTTTTATGAAGCGCAGGTGCACCTCTTTGGAGCGATTGATTCTGGTGTGCGAGCCATGGTCAATGAAGCAGTGCCGGCGTCGTTGTCGCCGCGCGTACGGGCGCAAATTGCGGAAGCCGACATGCCTCGCCGGGTGTGGGGCGTTAGCTGGAGTTTCGCAGCAGTTGCGGTTGCTGCTGTGCTGGTTATAAGCGTCACTGTACTGAAGCGGAGTCGGGATAACACGAACAAAGTTGCTGACCGATCTCCGGCTGTCGGGCAACGAGCTTCTGGCGCGACGGGTGTCAGGGCAGTGCTACCGCAGGTCGCTGCGGTGGGTCCAAAACGCCGCTCGCCAGAGGTGCAGACAGCGACAGCTCCGCGGGAGGCCGTGAAAGCGCCGGAGGTGATCGTGCTTGCCGAGGAGCGCGCGGCGTTCGCGAGGTTTGTTACTGACCTGCCGGAAGAGAGAGAGGTTGCGGTGGCGTTTACCCGGCCAGCGACCGATGCGGAAGACGAGGCCGTGGAGATCGCCTTGTTGCAAATTGACGAACTAGATGTGAAGCCATTGGAGTCGTCGAATCCCTAGCGAGCATTCTGATTCAACTGCAAGTTTTTCCAGGTAGGTACTAGGATCCGAGATCTCAGGAGGATGAGATGAAAAAGGCACGAATCGCACTGATTCTACTGACTCTTTTGACTGTCGCAACCACTTTGCGCGCGCAAGATAAGGTAAAGAGCGAAGCAAAATATCCGGTTGCGACACTCAAATTGCAGGTGACGATTACAGAGACCGAGGGAGAAAAGAAAATCGTCAATCTGCCCTACGCCTTTTATCTGAGGGTTGGAGAGTCTGGACCGGTTACGCCGTATACCAAGGTGCGTATGGGGAGCCGTGTGCCGGTTTATGTCGGCAAGGACGGCGGGATGCAATATATCGATGTCGGGACCAACATTGACGCGCGTGGTTTTGCAGGAGAGGAGGGCAGGTTCGACATCAATCTGAGTCTGGAGCGCTCGTGGGTCGAGGGTGACGTGGCGGTTCCGATGGAAAGACCAACTGGACAGCCGACCGATGCGCGCGCAGGGCAGTTTCGCGAGCCGGTGATCCGGCAGTTCAGAACGGAGCTTGCGTTGACTATGAAGGATGGACAGACGATCCAAAGCACTGTGGCGACGGACCCGCTGTCTGGCAAGGTGTTGACGATTAATGTGACCATGAATGTTGTGAAGTGATTTCAGCATCACTTCAGAATAGCCGTGAGCGCTGCAGCCAGGTCGGGATGGTGGAACTGGTAGTTGAGCTTTTGGAGTTGGTAGGGCAGGACACGTTGGCTGGAGAGGAGCAGAGCTTCGGCCATTTCGCCGAAGATGAGGCGGAGGGCGTAGGCGGGCACGGGGAAGAGCGCAGGGCGGTGCAGAGCGGTGGCGAGGATTTTGGTGAAATCGGCGTTGGTGACGGGTTGCGGAGAGATGACATTGAGGGGGCCGGTGATGTTGGCGTTTTCGACCGCGAGACGAAGGATGGCGATTACGTCGTCGAGGGCGATCCAGCTTAGCCATTGTTTGCCTGTGCCGATTTTTCCCCCGACACCGAATTGAAAAGGGCGGATCATTTGCGGCAGGGCGCCGCCTTGTTTAGAGAGGATTACGCCGAAGCGGGCGCGGACTACGCGGATGCCTAGCGCTTCGGCTTTCAGGGCTTCGGATTCCCATTCTTTTGCGATTCCACTTAGAAAATCGGTTCCTGGTTGGCTTTCTTCGGTGAGGGTCTCGTCTCCACGGTTGCCATAGTAGCCGGTGGCGGAGGCGGAGACGAGAACGCGGGGGCGTGCGGACATCTTGGCGAGAGCCTGGACTAGGGCACGGGTTGTGTCTACGCGACTGGAGCGGAGGAGGTCTTTGCGTTGCGGCGTCCAGCGGCCGCCGGCAATCGAAGCGCCGGCTAGATTGACTACGGCGTCGGCACCGACAGCGGCTCCGCCGAGTTCACCGGTAGCGGGATTCCAGTTGACGTCGAAGCTCTGCGTGTTGCCGATTGATTGGGTGGTGGTGCCGGGGCGGATGAGGCGGCAGACGGTGTGGCCGACGCGTTGGAGATCTTGCGTGAGAGCGGTGCCGACGAGTCCGGTGGAGCCGGTGATCAGGATTTTCATGGGGTCCCTTTTGGTGGATTGATTATCGCGCAGATGGGGGATTATGGTGCGTGTGGTGTGAGACGGGTTCCGTGAGGGGAAGAACCCAGGTGCAAAGATGGCACCTGGGGAACCCGGGCCCGGCCTCCTAAAGAGGAAGATTGGGTTACAATTTTGGGATGGCTCAAGTAGCGCCAAGTTTGCGGGTGAAGGTGTTGTTCTTTGGGCGGCTGCGGGAATTGACCGGGCTGGCTGAGGAAGCTGGGGAGCTGCCTGAAGGAGCGACCTTGGCGCAGGTGTTTGAGCGCTATGCGGAGCGGTATCCGAAGCTGGCGGGATTCCGGAACTCGATGGTGGTTTCGCGGAATCAAGAATTTGCGGCTTGGGATACACGGGTTTGCGCGGGCGATGAGATTGCATTTTTGCCTCCGGTGAGTGGGGGCTGAGCCTCCCTGTGTATGACGACGAACATTCAAGAGGACAAGTTTGAGCTGGTGCGCGCGGCGATCGATGCTGAGGCGCTGGTGCGGCAGGTGCGTGCGGGGCAGGATGGGGCGATCGTTACGTTTGACGGATTTGTGCGCAACGAATCGCACGGGCGCGAAACGAGCTACCTGGAATACGAGGCGTACGAATCGATGGCGCTCGGAAAGATGAAGGAGATTGCAGCGCAGATTCATGAGAAGTTTGCGATTCATCGGGTGGTGATCGTGCACCGCCTGGGGCGGCTGGAAATTGGTGAAACGAGCGTGTTCATCGCAGTGAGCGCGCCGCATCGCGGCGCGGCGTTCGACGCCTGCCGGTTTGCGATTGATACGCTGAAGCGCACGGTGCCTATCTGGAAGAAAGAGTATTTTGCGGACGGAGCGGTTTGGGCGGATGGCGAACTGCCTCCGACACCCCCAAGTGCAAAAAGTGCATCCTAGCTATTTGATGATTCCCCGGGTCTCACGAATCTCCCTCTGGTGGTTTGCTCCGTTGGCTCTTCTTGCGGGGGCTTTCCTTGCCCACGCGCAGGAAAAGCCGGACCGGCCGCCGTGGGCGCAGCCTTGCACCAGCCAGCCACAGCCTCCTCCACCGAGCGGTCAGCCGCAGCCCTCTACTCCCGGGCCGATGGTCCCTGCCCCGGTGCAAGTGCCGGAGAGGCAAAAAGAGCCGCAGACACCGAAGGGCACGATCAAGGTCAATGTGAACCTGGTGAACGTGCTGGTGAGCGTGCTGGATGAGAACAAGCGGCCGGCGCCCAACCTGCCACAGGAAGCCTTTCAGGTATCGGAAGAAGGCGTGCCCCAGAAGATTGAATTTTTTGAGCCGGAGACCAAGCTGCCGCTGGACCTGGCGCTGATGATTGACGCGAGCATGAGTGCGCACATCGATATTCAATATGAGCGCGACGCGGCGACACGTTTTATTCGGCAGGTGCTGCGTCCAGACGACCGCATGGCGGTGTTTTCGTTTGACGAGACGGTGACGCAACGAACCTCGTTTACAGATAATGTGCAGACGCTGCAGGAAAAGGTAGCTCGGATACCAGACGGCGCGGGAACTTCGATTTACGACGCGGTGGAGCTTGGGTCGCAGGCGCTGGAGAAGCGCGGCGGGGAACGGCGGCGCGTGATCATCCTGGTGACGGACGGAGGAGAGACCACGAGCCATGCGGATTTCGAGGCGGCGCGGCGGGCGGCGCTGCGCGGCGAGGTGCTGCTGTATACGATTCTGGTCCGCACGATGAAGAGCGAGAACGGGCGGAATACCGCCGGAGAGCACGCGCTACAGACCATCACGGAGACGACCGGCGGCGCGATGTTTTTTCCGGATTCGCCGCAGGAGTTGCCGATTATTTTTGACCGGATTGACGCCGAGCTGAGGACGCAATACCGGCTGGCGTATTACCCGAATCCGCGCGGGCCGGCGAATTCGTATCGTAAGATTGAGGTGAAGATGCTGGCGGGGTACACGGCGCGGCATCGGACGGCGTATTTGGTTGGTGCACAGTGATTGGTTGCTGGTGACTCGGAAAGAGTTATCGGTTATCAGTAATCTGTCAGAGCGAATTCGGAATCCACATTGAGAGACGGAATGGCGATTGATTATTTAGAGGCGGCGGTGGAGATTGCACGGGAAGCGGGGGCGGTGCTGCGGGAAGAGGCACAGCGGCCGCCGGATATTTCGTACAAGGGCGATTACGACCTGGTGACGCAGGCGGACAAGAGGTCGGAGGCGGTGATTGTGAGCCGCCTGCAGAGGTATTTTCCGGGGCATGCGGTGGCGGCGGAAGAGGGAACCGGGAAAGAGACCGGGTCGGAATACAAGTGGCATGTGGACCCGCTGGACGGGACGACGAATTTCGCGCACGGGTATCCGTGCTTTTGCGTTTCGATGGCGCTGGCGAAGGGCGACGAGCTGCTTCTGGGCGTGGTGTACAACCCGATTTCTGGGGAGATGTTTTCGGCGGCGCGAGGAGAAGGCGCGTTTTTCAATGGGAAGAGAATGCAGTGCTCGAAGATCGCGGCGCTCCGGGCCAGTTTGCTGTGCACGGGATTTCCGAATCATAAGAGGCATGCGCATCCGAACATTCATTACTACTGGGATTTCACGTTGTGCTCGCACGGGGTGCGGCGCGACGGGTCGGCGGCTCTGGATCTGGCGTATGTGGCCGCCGGGCGGTTTGATGGATTCTGGGAATTCGGGTTGAAGCCGTGGGATACGGCGGCCGGGGTGGTGATTGTAGAAGAGGCCGGTGGAAAGATTACGGACCTCAATGGGAAGCCGTATGTTTTGGGTGGCAAGACGATCCTGGCGACGAACGGGTTGATCCACGCGGAGATGGAAAAGATGGCCGAGGAGATTAAGAAAAAAGAGAAGATGGGCGTCTAGATGGAACGTGGCCGTGTGTCGGGGCCAGTTGCCGGAAGAGAGTTGGAGTGCAATGCGCGGCGTAATGTTCGCCGATTTGGGAATTCCAAACATACAGATCAGAAAAATCTGCCGCACCTACGGCACTTGGGTTGTTTTTGATGATGTACCCAGCCCTTACGCTGGGCTAAGGTCTGCCGCGCTGCTGGCGCTCCTTGGAATGAAATCGGTGGGAGCGCAGGAGACAACGAAGTCGCACCTTTCCTGCACAGTGTCAGGAATCCTCGGTCCGTTTTGTCAGCCATCCGCACGGTCTTTACCCCCCCACCGCTCCTACCCCATCGTCACCGAAGTGATTGAAAACAAGTAAGTTGGCAGTGCGTCGAGCAAGTGGCGGAAATACAGGTTTTATATGTTGTTTGCTCTGATAAAGATTTGCTCCGAGCAGTAAGTGCGGAGCTTAAAGAAGTTATCTGGTCGCTTTTTGAAAGTGCAGAATCTAAGGGAGTTAGAAGAGCCAGAGGCAGAAAGAATGATTCAAGGCGATCCGGCGCAATGTAACTCGTCGGTAATTGTATAGACTGGTAAAATGTTGTCAAGGGGAAAATGAGCGAGCGGCCTTAGGGAAGACTGATTTGGACCTCACGGAAATCTTATGAGTGAGGCGCTATCGTTGAATGGCAAAGACGGCGGCATCATTTGACATTCAGCGGCCCTGGGTAGGTGTCGTTCCTGGACCAAATTCGCTGCCCAAAATCGGGTAGGAGAGAAGCCTTGCGCACATGGATGAATTGTGGGTTGTTATTGGGATTGGGCACGCTGGTGTGCCTAGGCGTTTGCGGAGCGGGACGCGCGGACGATACCAAAAAGGGAAATGATTCGGCGGCGCCGGCAGCAGTACAGTCGGCGCCAGTGACGAACGGCGCGGCCAGTGGAGCACCCGCAGATTCAACGACGTCCACGCCAGACGACGCTGCGGCAGCAGCGCCCTCGTCCAGCCCGGAGAATCCAACTCCTCAAGGCACGGGGCAGCCTGCCAAGGGGCAAACTTCCGGCATCAACAGCAATTACGTCTTGAAGGGGAACTTTTTCGAGCGCCTGGTCCAGTTCTACCATCAGGATTGGGCTGGTACGAACCCGACGCCGACCTTGCCGGCGAAGCGAGGTCTTCCGGCCCCTCTGGATTCACCTCCGTTCCCATCGTCCGATTGGATTTACGGTGGGGCACCCGACATCGGCGCACCCGATGGCAATACCTATCCTTTGATGTCCGCACTTGGTCTTGAAAACAGTCGCACGAAAGTTTACGGATGGGTGGCGACGAGCATAAATTTCAGCACTTCCGGGCATAACAACTTCCCGGTTTCTTATGACATTTTCCCGAACAAGATCGAACTCAATCAAGCAGTCATCTATGTCGAGCGCTTGCCGGACACCGTGCAAAACGACCATTTCGATTGGGGATTCCACGTAACCGCGTTTGAGGGCATCGACTATCGCTTTACGACCGCGAAGG
>Ga0210409_10002379_pt1 | contig 22482 bp, 26 predicted proteins | sample IncBWH17MmetaG_FD_161649 | JGI IMG/M metagenome (GOLD analysis project Ga0210409, IMG submission 161649) | Forest soil microbial communities from Barre Woods Harvard Forest LTER site, Petersham, Massachusetts, United States - Inc-BW-H-17-M | ecosystem: Environmental > Terrestrial > Soil >...
CCGCGGGTACTTTCCGAGACGTGATGCAAAATCACATGTTCATGCTACTCGCCCTGGTAGCGATGGAACCCCCGACCTCGCTCTCGGGTGAAGCTGTTCGGAACGAAAAGGTCAAACTGCTGGAGAGCATGCGGCTCATGAAGCCCGAGGAGGTGCTCCAAGGAACAGTTCGTGGACAATACGGACCGGCTGTGATCGGAGGAAAGCCGGCCCTCGGATATAGGCAAGAACCTAACGTGTCGCCGACGTCCCCCGTCGAGACCTTCGCGGCCATAAAACTGGCCGTCGATAACTGGCGGTGGGCGGGCGTCCCTTTCTACTTGCGTTCCGGCAAACGGATGCCCAAACGCAGCACAGAGATCGTTGTGCGTTTCAAGAGCCCACCGATTTCTCTATTCACCGACGGCGAGTCGGATCCGCTAGGCCCTAATCGTCTGATTATGCACATTCAACCGCAGGAAGGAATTACCCTCCAGGTCCGCGCCAAGACCCCCGGTCCGTCGATTTGTACGAAGGGAGTCAAACTGGAGTTTGATTACCATCAATTCGGTCCCATGGCCCCCACCACTGGTTACGAAAAATTGCTCTACGACTGTATGGTTGGTGATTCCACTCTGTTCCACCGCACCGATATGGTTGAGGCAGCGTGGAAAGTGGCCGACCCGATTTTGGATGCCTGGGCAAACAACCCGCCGAAGGACTTTCCCAATTACTCGCCTGGCTCATGGGGACCACCCGCGGCTGAGTTGCTCATGAAGCGGGATAACCACGAATGGTGGACGGAGAAACTTTAACGGCGTAAGCGTTAGCTCGAAGGGCAAGGTCATCGGCGTGCACGCGTTCGGCGCCTCGGCGCCACTCAAGGAACTGCAGAGGGCGTCTGCCTCGGTTTATGGCCGGTATTCACCACTCCTCCTCTCGGCCGCTTCAAATCGAATCAATACGATCTCCGATTTTGTGCCGAGGCGCATTGGCATGCCCCACGTCCCCACGCCGCTGCTGGTAAACACTTGCAACGCTCCCAATCGGTTCAGTCCATAGTTGAACCGTCCATGGACCAGCGCCGCGACCCAACTCCACGGCCAGATTTGCCCGCCATGTGTATGCCCGGAGAGTTGCAAGGAAATGCCTGCCTCCGCAGCAATCGCCGGGTTTGAGGGCTCATGCGCCAGGAGGATGCTGGGACGCCTGACATCAAGTTGCATTGATTGCAATACGGCGCGCAGAGTTTGTGGTTCGCCTGCCTCGCCATCGTGAACACCAACAATTTGTAATCCGTCAACATCAACCTTCTCATTGTTCAGCACCCGGATCCCTGTTCTCCCAATTGCTTCGACAAAGGGGTTGCGGCTTGTGAATTCCTCGTGATTGCCGGTGACGAAATAAGTGCCGTGTGGCACGGACAGTTTGCTCCACGGCGCAACAAGCCAATCCAAGTCCGCCTTTGTGCCGTCGAACATGTCGCCGCTGATAAAGACGGCGTCGGGTTGCAAGCGCCGAAGTCCAGCAACCACACGGCGCGTGAAAGGACGGCCGCGGACATTACCCAAGTGCAAATCCGTCACTAGTGCCACGCTACGTCCGCGCCAGGCTTCGGGCAGGTTTGGCAAGCTCGCTGTAATGCGCGTGACCCGAATCCAAGCGGCATTCACAAGACCATAAACGGTGGCCAATAATGCGAGTCCAAAGACCACAAGCGCTATCGATCGCGGTTCAGGGGACAAACCAAAGAGCATTAAGGGGGCGTAGATGAGCCAGCACACGACCGATGCGAAAAAAGCGAAGCTCAAAACACCCAGCCAAATTGCGGAAACTCGATACACAAATCGCAACAGTGAGTTCGTTTGATGGAATCCGAGCAGTGTGGTGACGACAAACGAGATGGTCAGAAGTGAAGGAATGATTTGCCACAGCGGCATCGCGGGCGTTCCCCAAAAGTGATTCCATGTGTGGCATACGAACCAGTTCACTGAGAGCAGCAGCCCTACGATCACCATTAGGAAAAAAGCGATTCGTGCGCGGGTGATGCGAGGATCGCTTGAGTTGGATTCCAGAGCGCTCGTTCTGATTTCCAGGCCGCTTTCAATTTGTGAAGATGGCGCGTTCATAGGTATCTACCAGTTCGCTACATTTCATGCTAGTCGCAACCGGGGATATCGTGGCAGCCGTGCTGTGAGGTCGGGTGCAGAAGTCGACTTTGATGTTTCCATAAAGCTTTTCGCGTTTACCGCTGGCCGCCAGCAACGAGCAGAGTCTCGCCCGAAATCCAGCCCGCATCGTCTGAGGCGAGGAATGCAGCAACCTTTCCAATGTCCTCTGGCTGCCCAATGCGTCCGAGGGGAGTTTGCGCCAGAATCTGTTTATGGAAGTCTGTGCCCAACACCCCCGCCGTGTGAACGCCTTCCGTCTCCACCATCCCGGGATTGAGAGAATTGACTCGGATCTTCCGCGCGCCCAACTCCTTGGACAGGGATTTCGTGACTGCGTCAACCGCGGCCTTTGTAGCGCTGTAAACCGAGGCGCCGGGAACCGGATTGGTCCCAGCGCCGGAACCGATGTTGATGATGCACCCTCCAGCGGAATCAAAATATTCCGCTGCTTTCTGCGAGGCGAGAATAAGGCCCAGCACATTAAGGTTGAATTGCTTGTGGAAATGTTCCTCCGTGACCTTTTCAAGCGGAGTAAATTCATAGATTCCGGCGTTGTTAACGAGGATATCAAGTCGGCCGAGGGCTTTTCTCGTCTCCGCGAACAGACGATCGATCTCCGTCTTTTGAGAGAGATTTGCCTGAACGGCGATCGCCTTTCCACCCCCGCGAGTAATTTCGGTGACGACTCTGTCCGCATCGCTTTTCCCTGAATGATAGTTTACGACGACAGCCGCTCCTTCACTGGCCAGGTGCTTCGCGATCGAGGCACCTATCCCCTTAGATGCGCCCGTAACCACCGCCACTTTGCCGCCCAATTTTTGCTCCGTGTTTTTGTTGTTCATAATTTCTTACCTCTTCACTCAATTTTCTTGGTTTAAATGTTGCCTGCTCGGTAACAAAATGCCTCACACCCTTTGCTTTTCATAATCAATGCTTTCATGCTTGTGGTGTGGTGTATTGGCCGTACCGCTTCTTAGTTGGTCTGCTTGAGGAGCGTCGTGAAAGGCTGTCAATTGGGATTTTTCCTCGTCGGCACTAGAATGTTTTCAATTCTTTTGATTATCCGGGGCCAACTCTTCGGGTGTTATGATCAGATCCAGCTTCTCCGTGTGTCGGATGACTGTGATGTATGAGGGGATTCCGATCAGTTTGGCAACCAGGTGACGAAGCAATTCGTCAATTCCTGAAACGGGCTCTCCCTCAAAGGCAACAATAACGTCTCCCTCCCGCAGACCGGCCCGGCCGGCAGGACTGCCCGGTTCAATCCCGGCCACCAATACACCTTGATCGGCCGCCAACCGATGGAATCGCACGACGCGCCGGTGGATTGTCACCGTCTGGCCTGCAACCCCAATCCAACTCCGCCGAATCCTCCCTTCCTTGATTAACCAGGCCGCAACGAATTCTGCGGTACTGCTGGCGATGGCGAAGCAAATGCCCTGTGCCGGCAGAATGATTGCGGTATTCACGCCGATAATCTCACCGCGCGAATTGACCAACGGACCGCCAGAATTTCCGGGGTTCAATGCCGCATCGGTTTGGATAACATTATCGATGAGTCGGCCGGAACCTGCACGCATCGAGCGGCCCAGCGCGCTGACCACGCCGGCGGTCACGGTCTGGTGGAAACCGAAGGGGCTGCCGATCGCCACGGCGATCTGCCCGACGCGGATCGCTTTGGAATCGCCCAGATGCGCATGCACGAGCTGGGAATCGTTGATGCGAATGACGGCCAAATCCGTTTCCGGGTCCTCGCCCACCAAAGTGGCGCCGTATTGGCGGCCATCCGCCAGAGTCACTTCCAATCTGGCTGCTCCATGAACCACGTGACTGTTCGTCAGGATGAATCCGTCCGGGGCGATCACAAAACCGGACCCTGTGCCGCCGGATTCCGATCCGTTGCGCGATGCACGGCCGATATGGTGGGTCCGGATGTTTACTACGGTAGGCCCGACTTTCTCAACGACTGCAGCGATCGTCCTTGAATAGCTGTCCAGCAATTCGTGATCCTGTGCCGGCGGCTGGTCTATCGTCTCGGTTTCAATCGCGTCACGCTCGCCAAATGCGCGAACGAGTTCGATCGTCGGTCGTTTCTCAAATGCTGTTGGGATGTTCATAATTCGATTTTCAATCGGTTGTTGCTTCTCTTTCTGTCTAAATGGGTAACGCGCTTGCCTTCTTCTGGGCAGCCCGCCCACAGAGACCCCGGCCCGGCTATAGCTGCGTTCTCAGATGCCTGGATTTCCAGCAGGTTTCCATTCGGGTCGCGGATTTGGAGGATTCGGTTGCCCTGTTCCTGCAGTTGCATCTCCGCTTCGTAGCCAAGCAGCGGTGCGCGGTGACTCAAGCAGTAAAGGATTTCGGAGACCGGAACTTCCAGGCGGTAAGAAACCAATCCCGCACTGTTGACCGGAGGAACGCCTTGGCCCGCCCAGACATTCGCACCAATATGGTGATGGTAACTGCCAGCGGCGAAGAACAGTGCCCCAGGATACGAGCGTTGGGTTACACCCAAGCCAAGGAATTCACTGTAAAATCGTTCCGCAGCGGTCAAATTGGCGACGTGGAGGTGGATGTGCCCAAGGTCGATCTGCGGAGGCGAGTCTGTCCTCGCCGTTTTGGACGGGATGGTCGCGAGGAAGTTGTCGAGATCAAGTGGGGTTGTCACCATTGCGATCTGGCCATTTTGCCAGCGCCATTGTGAGCGAGGACGATCCACATACAGTTCGACACCAGTGCCATCAGGATCGCCGAGATAAATCGCTTCACTAACTCCGTGATCGGAAGCACCGTTAACCGGATAACCGGCTTTGACAATGCGCCGATAAGCCTGAGCAAGGTCATTCCGCGTCCCGTAGCGAAGGGCAAAGTGGTAAAGTCCAATCGTTTGCGGCATGTGTGGCGAGGCGTTTCGGTCCTCGCTAAGAACGAGCAGCGCTGGCTTTTTTGGCATTGCCGACAACATGGCTTGAGCGTCTGGCCCGGTGGACGCCTTCAGCCCCAGCACGCTCGAGTAAAATTCCACTGCCCTCTCAAGACGAGCGGTGCGCAGATGCACCTGGCTGATGCGCGTTTGGTCTGGCAGGAACCCTTTCATAATTTATGGGGCATTGGAGACTAGTGGCGTAACGGCACTTGCTATCACATTTTGCGCCGGTGAGCTTGTGACGGCGAGGGCAACCTCCTGAAGTTCCACAGTGTTTAGGCTTTCAGTCAGAAAACCTGTCGCACCATGGTTGGCATCGCCCATTCCGCCACGCAGAGTTTCGTCGACCAAAGCGGCCTTGCGATCTTCGGTGTCGTCGCGTCGGCTTACTCTGCTTACGGATGTAAGTCGCCGGGCATATTTGAAGGCGATGTAACCAGTGACCAAAGCTATAGCCAGCAGTAAGGCACTGAATCCGAGTTGACTCAGCATGGACATCGCCTGCTCAAGTTGATTATGGAAAAGAAAACCTGCCAGGACATAGAAACTCCCATAGAACAACGAGCCCAAACCGTCGAATAAGAGGAAGCGCCTCGTGGGCATGCCGAGAGCGCCAGCCAGCGGAGGCATCACCGCCCCTAACCCAGGAAGGAATTTCGCAGCTACCAGGGCCTGCAGACCATGGCGCGCGAATAAACTTTTGGTGCGTCCGACGCAGGAATTCCGGGCGAGTGACAAACGACAAAACAGGCCCAAGACGCGCTGGCCGCCCCGGCGGCCAACGTAGAACCAAAGCGAATCAGCCATGAGCGCTGCCAGGGCAGTTGCTCCAACTGCCAGCGCCGGGTTTAACCTTCCGCTTGCGGATAAGGCACCGGCGGCCAACAGCCAAGGCGCGGACGGCAGCGGTAAGCCGGCCTGCTCTGCAAAGACGATTGCAAACAACACCGGACCACCGTGGCCCAGCAGGAATTGCGTGATGTCATTCATGAGGGCTCTTGTTCCCGGTTGGTGCGTCGCACCTGAACAGGCTCTCGGGCTGGCTCGTTATGCCAAGCAAGCCCGTAGAGCAAGCTCAACAGAACAGTGACAATCGTTAGTAGAAACATAATTGTGGTCCTTTCATTCAGCTCACTGCGATCATCGATGCCTTGCCGTACTGGTCGACCTGGACCGTGCCAGTGGCTTTTGGATCGAGGGTCGGCGTGCCATCGACGAGAAACAGGTAATGATGATGACCATGCGTTAGGAGGACCTGGATAAACCACCAACCGTCCACCCGCCGCTGCATCGGCAACGAGTTTGGATTCCAATCATTGAAATCACCTATCAGACTAACGGATTCAGCCTCCGGACCTGCGTAGTAGAAGTTCACCGGCTTCGCCATGTTCTTCGCCGAATAGGGCGAGGTGGTCGGGCGCTCAAGAACTGTATTCATATGTCTTCCTGTCTTTCTCTTCTCCTCAGCCTCTTAGTGCTGAACACATCCTGAACGTCCTGTTGCGTTAAACGTGCCAACGCTCTCCGAGTGCCCAATTGCCTCTGTAAATAGCTGGCAGCCAGCGTCATCCCTGGAATCTAGCCTTGAAGCTTAGTTCGCCGTTTCCAACGTTTAAACGTTTGGAACAACGATGGAACGTTGCGCCAGGCAACCTGCTGGGCCATGTTGAGCCACGAATAAATTCAACCGCGGAAACACAGACAGCAGATGCCATCCGTCCCGAGGTCTCCGGGTCTGAGGCGTTCTATCGCACGGCTCTCGAGAGTCTTTCGGAAGGGGTAATGATTTTGGACTCGGACTGCCGAATCATTTACGCCAATCGTCTGGTGCATGAAATCACTGGCTACTCCCCCGATGAAATCCTTGGCCAGACGCCTTCCCTGCTTCGCGCTGATTCAGAACCGACTGCCTGCACCGCTACGAAGGGTACGGAGGACGGGCCAAAACTATTCGAGTTCGAAATGAAACGCAAAGACGGCAAGTTGCATTGGATACAGGTGAAGGCCACCCCTTATCGAAATGACGGCGGCGAGGTGGTTGGACGCGTGGTGGCGTTAAGCTGCATTGCCAAGCAAAAGAATCTCGAGTTCGAAAATGAATTCCTCCAGCACGAATTTCGAGCCAGCTTTGGAAATATCATCGGTCACAGCCCGGCCTTGGAGAAAGTCCTTGCCCAGATTGCCACCGTCGCCCCGACCGAGGCTAACGTGCTTATACTGGGCGAGTCCGGCACGGGTAAGGAATTGGTCGCACGCGCAATTCACGATTTGAGTGCTCGCAAAGAGCATCCTCTGGTGCGGGTCAACTGCGCGTCGATTCCAAAAGAATTATTCGAAAGCGAGTTTTTCGGCCATGTCCGCGGTGCATTCACCGGAGCCATCAAAGATCGGGTCGGCCGCTTCGACCTAGCCAACAACGGAACTTTGTTTTTGGATGAAATCGGGGAAATCCCGCTCGACCTGCAAAGCAAGCTGTTACGAGTCCTGCAGGAAGGCCAATTTGAGCGCGTGGGGGACGAACGCACGCGAACGGTAAAGGTCCGTCTCATGACGGCCACCAATCGCGATCTTCTGGCTGAGGCCAAGGCAGGCCGTTTTCGGCTGGACCTCTATTACCGCCTCAGCGTTTTCCCTATTGAAGTCCCGCCTTTGCGCGAGCGCCTCGAAGATATCGAGGCGCTTGCCGATCACTTTATCAAACAAGCCTCCCGCCGACTTGGCGTCCCTCGTCCGCGCCTGACAAAACTCCTCGTGCAGGAATTGCGGAGCTACGATTGGCCCGGCAACGTGCGTGAATTGCAGAATGTCATTGAGCGCGGGGTAATTCTGGCCAAAGGTGGCAAGCTTCAATTCGACCTGCCTCGCCGTGTTGGTATTGACGGTCCTGTTGCGACTCCACCCGGTCTGGATTGAAACGTAAAACTTTCTCTGGATGAATTGGCCGTACGCGAGCGGGACATTGTTGCGGCAGCGTTGCGCCGTAAAAATTGGAAAATCTATGGCGTAGAAGGGGCCGCAGCCTTGTTGCGGATCAAGCCGACGACGCTAGTTTCAAAGATGAAGCGACTGAGCATCCAAAAAGCGAGCACCTGAGTTCCGCTTTGAGTCAAGGATTTTGGCTCCGCAATCACGAAAAGCTCTCGCCTGGATTACGCAGATGCTCTTTGTGTCATCGCGTTGCGGCAGTCGCAACCTGAACCCAGAAGTCGGCGAAGCGATTACGGGCGGCTTCAATTCTCGAGAGAAGTTGTTGGGCGGCAGGGAGACATCCGTGCGCGCGACAATTCGCCACAGGACGTTGACCGAATTATTTCCAGCCTGCCAATCCCACATCAATAAAAATCCCTCCAGACCCGAAGGAGTTTGACGGCGTTTTAGTCACCGGGGGACTAAGGGCGTCGGTAAATCTTGTTTGCTGACTTTGGCACGTCCTGCGAGTCAATTGTCGCGTCGTGCTAGTTACGAGCACTCGGGATCGGGCTAGGTTGTTCGTGTCAATTCGGCCGGATGGTCCGGCGGAAGCGACAAAGCAAACGCATATGAAAAAAATCTGGTTCATTACTGGCAGTTCTCGTGGCTTCGGCCGCGCGCTCACTGAAGCGGTCCTTGAGGCCGGTCACTCCGTCGTCGCCACCGCTCGCAGGCCCGAGCAACTCGACGATCTCGTCATGCGCCACGGTTCGAGTATTCGTCCCGTAAAGCTGGACGTTACCGCGCCCGTCGATGCAGAAAAGGCGGTTGCATTCGCCGTTGAAGCATTTGGCCGAATTGACGTGCTGGTTAACAACGCCGGATACGGCTTTTCGGGAGCCTTCGAAGAGATGACGCCGGAGGAATTCGCCGGCCAGATCGAGACGAATTTCTGGGGTGTCGTCCACGTCACGCGCGCAGCGCTTCCCATCCTGCGCCGCCAGGGCCACGGGCATGTCATCCAGATCACCTCAATCGGCGGACGAATCGGGGTGCCTGGGATGTCGGGTTATAATGCCGCAAAGTTCGCCGTGGAAGGATTCAGCGAATCCCTCGCACAGGAGATTAAGCCGCTGGGCCTTAAGCTCACGATCGTGGAACCGGGTGGGTTCCGGACCGATTGGGCCGGCAGCTCAATGGCCTACGCCAAGCCCATTGAGGCCTACGCGCCAACCGTTGGGGCAATGCGCAATTATATGGAAGCCCACACCGGACACGAGCCTGGCGATCCTCGCAAAGGGGCTGCCGCCATCCTGCAGATTGCAGACCACGCGACGCCACCATTGCGTCTGCCCCTCGGCAATGACGCGATGACCTTGGGTCGTCGCAGCTACGAACAGAGCCTGAAGGAATTGGATCGTTGGGCGTCGCTCACGCAGTCCACGGACTTCGAGGGGTTGGAGAGCTCCGTCGCTGACCAAAGGGTCCTGCAGGTCCTCGGCCAAGCCTGACGAAACTAAGCCTGGACGACACCCCCCACGACGTCGGGATCTGGTTGTGATTTAATGGAATCAAGTTTCATATTGTTATATGCACTCTCAGGTTCCGGATAAATTCAAAGCAGCCAATGCTTTTTGGCACGGTTTGAAGAAAATCAGACTTACACCGGCAGCGGTACTGCGCCAGAGTCGTCTGCCGGTCGGCCTTTACGATGGGGAGAAGAACCTCGTCACCACTGCGCAGTTCTTTGCGCTCTGGCGCGCTATCGGTGAACTCAACTCCGACCCCGCTGCCGGCTTGAAACTCGCGAGCGAACTGGAGCCGGAGCACTACCATCCGGGGACCCTCGCCGCGCTTCACGCGCGCGATTACCGGGACGCGATTGAGCGCGTCGCCCGTTACAAGCAACTTTGCTGTCCCGAGGAGGTTCACATTACAACCCGGGGCGACGAGTGCACAATCGAGACGATTTGGCTCTATCCCGACGGTGAAGTACCGCCGCTGCTCACGGACGCGGTCTTTGCGTCGGTCGTTGAACTCGGGCGCCGGGGAACGCAAACGAGGCTTTCGCCCAAACGAGTGGAATTGAAGCGCACGCCGGAGTTAAGCGGCGTTCATGAGGGATTTTTCAATTGCCCCGTGAAGTTTGGCGCGCGCCGCAACGTGCTCATCCTTCACACCTCGGATCTGGACCGTCCATTTGCGACACACAACGCCGAGCTTCTGGAGATGTTGAATCCGCAGTTGGAAAAGGCGCTGGAAGGAAGAAAGGCCAGGGCACGGATCGGCGATCAGGTGAAGTGGGTATTGAAGCGTCTGCTGGCTGGAAACCATCCGGATATTTTTCTGGTGGCGAAGGAACTCGGGATGGGCTCGCGCACACTACAGCGCCGCATCACCGACGAAGGCAACACCTTTCGTCAACTATTGCTGGAAGCCCGTCACGAACTCGCACGCGAGTATCTCGCTCAATCCTCGGTTGAAATCAACGAGGCCGCGTACCTGCTCGGCTATGATGACCCGAATTCGTTCTACCGTGCCTTAAGACCTGGGAGGGCACTACACCGAGCCACTGGCGATCCTCAAAACGAGCTATTACATATCGTGAAGAAGACCCGCCACGAAGGCCGCATCGGTGATCTTCTGACCGGCGTCTTCCATGGAAGCAATCGCTTTGGCCAATCCGGCTGTATTCTGGCTGTGCCTCCAAAGGCCCTCCAGCGAAAATGCTCCCGTTTTTGAGGTTTCAAATTGGGAAAATGCGTGGACAGAGAGCACCAAGGACTTCGGCGTTTCAACGCCGCGATGGGAGACGCTTCTGCAGGTCTCGAGATCTCGCGTCCAAGGCCGAAGAACGAAGAATTAACAAGCTTCAGGATTTTGGTGGCCATACCAATATCTTTAGCGATGATGTTGCCGATTTCGTCGAGGCCCCGGCATTGCGACAGCAACCATGGATTGGTCAGGCTGCGAATTTTAACGATGATTGAGGACTTTGGAGCCTTAATGGCGTGCCGCAACGCCACAGGGCAACCAATCCCCCGAAGTCGCCGTCAATATAGATGTTGTTGCCCACCAACACCCGCGGCAAGGAGTCGCAACGGAGACGCGAATTATTCTTCCAAACCGATGAGTTTGCCTTCCAGAACCCGCGCGGCAACCTCTTGCGCCTGGATGGCGTCATTGCTTTCCGCGGCAAGACGGTAAGGCCGACACGCTTTGACTCTCGAACGTTCCATTTCGGAGTAGCAATTGCGCACGAAAAACTGATCCATCTCAGACTCAAATGTCATTTCTCTCTGCCTTTCTTATGGGTTGATTCGGCTGATGGCCTTCCTAAACCCCAGAGGAAGGTCAGCACCTGCTTACATCGGCAAGACAAGAAACGACTTAAGGCATTTTCGTCAGAAACGAGCAATTAATGGATGGTCGCAACTCGTGATTCACTGCTTCGTCCCCTCTCCCAAGTGCTGCTTGAGACACGCCAGCACCTCCGATAGCTCAACTGGCTTGGCTAGAAACCGAAGACCTCCGACCTTGCCACCGCGCGCGTAGACCTCTGATTTCGTTGCGGCTGCTGTTAGAAACACTATCGGCACGCTTTTCAACTTCGGATTGGCCTCAAAACGGCTGGCCAACTCCCCACCGTCCAGACCCGGCATCATCACATCCAGCAGAATTAAGTCCGGTTGAAATTCCTCCGCCGCGGCCACCGCCGTCTCGGAGTCATTTTCCGCCCGGACCACGTAATCGTTGGTCTGTTCGAGGTTCAGTTTCAGCAGGCGTGTGATGCTGGGCTCGTCATCCACCACCAGGATCCGTTTCTTCTCAGTTTCCATACCGTTGATCTTTATCAAAGTCTCTTTCCATAGGATAGCCTTTACTCCGGTTCCGCTCTCAAAACCAGCGTCACAACCACTCCCCCTTGGGCCGCATTCTGGATGTCAACGCCTCCGCCATGAAAATCCACGATCTTCTTGACCACCGACAGCCCCAGGCCGGTTCCTACCCCAACGGGCTTGGTCGTAAAGAATGGATCAAATACCTTCGGCAAATTCACCGCGGCTATACCGGTGCCGGTATCCTGCACTTCCGCAAGCACCACCTGCTCGCCATGGTTGAATTGGCGAAAGGCCGTTTCGTTCACCTTAAGGTTCTCGCCGAACTTCCCAGCGCGCGTGGTGACCGTAAGAACGCCGCCCGGGGACATCGCCTGGAGCGCGTTAATCAGGAGGTTGATGAACACCTGCTCGATTTTGCCCCGATCCATTTTCACCGGCGGCAAATGAGCGTCCAGCTTTCGCACGACCCGGACCTTGGAAGCGATCACTTGCGCATTGACCAGGCTCAGGGCGCGCCGGACTAACGCATTCAAGTCCTCGCGCTTCATCTCGAAATCCGTTTGCGCGGACAGTTGCAGCAGCCCTCGAATAATTGTGTTCGCCCGCGTCACCGCTTCGCGCATATCGCTGAGGACCATCGCCAGGTTTTCATTTCCCGCAGGACAGTTGGGAACCAGATAATCCAGGCCCATGAGGATTGTCTGGAGAGGATTCTTGACCTCGTGCGCCACCCCAGCCGCCAATGCCCCAACCGATTCCAGCCTCGCCGCCTGAATCAATTGCAATTGTGTTTCCTTAAGTTCCTGGTTCGCGGCTCTAAGCTCCTCGAGCGTCCGCTTTAAGGCCTCCTCGTTCGCGGCCAGTTCCGCATGGGCACCCTTTAACCGTTCCTCCGCCTGTTTCCTTTCCGTAATGTCATAAACCAGCCCGTCGTAGGCCACCAGCCGGCCCTGCGCATCCTTTCGGGGCACGGTCGTATTCCGGATCCAGCGCACACTGCCGTCTTTGTGAATAATGCGATGCTCCAGTGGTGGTGTCTCCTGCCCTTTTAAAATGCGTTCCGCCTGCTCCAGCACGGCCGGGCGGTCCTCCTCTCGGATCATCCGATACCAAAGTTGCTGATCCTGCTGGAACTCATCCGAGGTATATCCCGTCACCGCCTCGCAGCCCGGCCCGTGAAAGGTCGATACCGCCCGTCCATCCTCTACCGTCACCGCATAGACGTAATCGGTCACCGAGGCCAGCAAGCGTTTGTAGCGTTGCTCGCTCTCCAACGTCGCTTGCTCGGCGGTCTGTTTTTTTGATTTATTGGCCGGTTCGCTGTTCATCGCTTGTGTGCCTCAAGTTTAAAGGCTCCCCAGGCCAACTCTCAACCTCGAACGACTCAACTCTCGGGCGCCCTCGGGCAGACTCCTGTGGCAATCCCACTTGCATTTGACCGATCCTTGACCGGTAAATGGTGCGATGTATGCACGCCGGCTCAAACGTTTTCAGTATCGGTTCTGCACTTCGGTTCGCTTTCACGCCGCGAACCCTTAAAATACTCCACAACCCCGCCGCCCCGTCAGCTGCGAGCCAAGCGACATATAAGGGATCCACCGTAGCCCGCCACGACTGCGACCTGCACATCAAAAGACTACCCCGAGGCTGATCGCTACCTCGACCGCCTTTTCGCCTCCATCCGCGCCAAACCACGCATCGCGGTGGAATGCGACAGTGCCAGTTCACTGATTACCGAAGTGGAGGCTGGACGCGGAATCACTCTGGCGACCCCCGTCTTCAAACTCGTGGCTGGCAAACGCCTGCTCTATCGCCCACTCACCGGCACGACGGAAGTGCTGTCCGTGGGGATCGCCCGCGCCTCAAAGGGTGACGTAACCCCTGTCGGAGAAAATTTTTGCGAGATTTTGCGAAAGATCTCAAAGGGAATTTAGGCTCCGTCACGCGTCGGTTCCGTGCGCTAACCGGTCCTGATTTCCATTATTTTACCGGGCAGTGTCAGTTTGCTTTCAGCTTTGCCGCGATGCCCGCGACGTGCTTGCCCTGAAAGCGGGCCATCGTCAGTTCTTTGGCGCTAGGCAGGCGAGAACCATCAGGAGCTGCAATTGTTCCGGCCCCGTAGGGACTGCCCCCACGCACTTCGCTAATATCCATCGTCTCAGGAATGGCGTAGGGCAGACCCACGTAAATCATGCCATGATGCAGCAAAGTGGGAATGAAAGTGAGAATGGTTGACTCATTCCCACCGCCTGTGCCGGTGCTGGTAAAGACGCTGCCAACTTTTCCAATGAGGGTGCCCTTGAGCCACAAGCTTCCTGTCTGGTCGAGAAAGTTCCGCATCTGTCCGGCCATGTTCCCGAATCTCGTGGGAGTGCCAAAGATGATGGCATCATATTGCGGAAGTTCATCCGGCGTCGCAAACGGCGCCTCCTGCTCAAGCTTCGCCCCGTATTGCTTGGCCACTTCGGGCGACATCGTATCGGGAACGCGCTTTATCACCACATCGGCAGTCGCAGAGCGAACGCCTTCGGCAACGGCCTTGGCCATGATTTCGATGTGGCCATACATCGAGTAATAGAGGACGAGTATTTTTGTCATCATGTGTTCTTTGCTGTTTGTCAGTCTTTCTGCACCAAATCTTTAACGCCGTTGGGAAACATTGCGCGTGCGACTTCCACGGTGTCGCAAAATTCCCGCAAGAGCTTTATCTTTCCGTTTTCTGCAATGAGCCGGCCTCCGTAGAGCTGCCGGTAGCGGCGGCCTGTATTCTTAATTACGGCATCCACCTCGTATTCACCTGAGACGTGATTTTCGTCTTCACCAGGGAAAATCTTGATGTTCTTAAACTTAAAATTCTCAGCGCCATCCATGACGGGGCCAAAAAACCGCCTCAAAGCCTCCGGTCCCTGATAGCGGATCGGAAGGTTGACAGACCCGAAATAGGGAAATTCAATTCCGCCATCGTCCGCGAATAGCGCTATCGCCTTTTCCATCTCGCCCGCGGAAATGGCAGCGAGGTATGTTTCAAGGAGTTGCTTTGCTGTTTTCATGTTTTTCGGTTGTGAGTCGATCTGGACACTGTGCTTAATGCGGCTTGGCGGTTCTTTTCCTCGAACGAGCATCGGATTGCGGCGTCCCTCCTCGCTTCGTCGCTTCCATCAGTTCCCTTTCCGCCTGTAACCAGTGACGCTCGTGATCACCGTGCCCGCCGCCATTCTCAAGCCAGATGTGATACGCACGCTCCTCAATCTTTCGCCGCAAGACCGCATCGGGAATCTCACGGTTGTTTTTGTTGGCATTTGCACTTGTTGTCATCTGGCACCACATTTTTGCTTTTCGTCCACGCTGGGACTTTTCCCAAACTATTCATAAAGACGTTAAAATTGGCTAATGCCGTGTTTTTGGTGTAGCTCATACTTTTAGTAATACCTAACGTGCAATCAATGGAACTTCGGCACCTACGATATTTCGCCGCTGTCGCCGCTCACGGGAGCTTTAGCCGGGCGGCAAACCAGTTGCACCTGACGCAACCGGCCTTGAGCCGCCAGGTAAAGAGCTTGGAAGACGAAATCGGAGTCGCACTTATCGTTCGCGGCCAAAACTCCATTTCCCTGACTTCCGCAGGGGAAGCCTTTTACGAAGAAGCGAAGGATATTCTGGCTCGGGTGGACGTCGCGGTTCGAAGAATCAAAACACGCCCGCCGGGGGAGAAACTACGCATTGGGTATAGCAATCTGGCCTGGTGAGAGAACCGAGATCGCCACTTGATACAGCAATGGTTGAAACAGGTGGTGGTTGCTGCGGTCCACAAGGACTACGCTGGCCCCAGAGTTTTTGAGCGCTTTAGCGGAGGCCAGACCGCCAAACCCTCCACCAACGATCACCACTCGCGGATTACGGTCCTTCATGGTAGTCTTTGTTGGCCCGCGACGACTTGCCCGATCCGTCCCAAAATGCAATCGCGAAGCGCGGCGGGTTTCGACACATCGATCAGGGCCGCTTTCCTCGAGTCAGACTTTGTTAGCATAGTGCTGCAAATTACGTGAGCCAGCGGAGTTGGCTCAATTTGGCTTTAGCCTGATCCCCGGGTCTCTAGATCGAGAGACATCCCAGTACTCCTTTTGAGGGATGCAAACCGACGGGGATTTTCTGTGACACAGTAGTCTGCGTGTCGCACCTTGAGGCTCGGTTCCGCAGTGTCGAGCGCGCGAAATCCTGCCTCCAGCGCCGCCTTGGTCGCATTCTTGGTTGCAACGGGGTCGGGAATCAGCGTTCCAAAACCGAGCGCCGGAATCGCGCCGGACCCGCTGCCAAGCGCTAACCTTTTATAGCGAAGATTGTTCGGTTCTGTCATAATCTTGATGCTCGGTTGCTTTTTAGGTGATGTCTGCGCGACTGGCGAGGTCAGGTCGATGGGGTATTGTACGCCCTGGCTTCGTTGCCGACCATTCTTGCGCATGATTTCCTCCGTTTCTTTTCCGCGTCAGGCCCAAACCCTCCGCGTATTGTCCTTCGCCGAAGCGCGTTTCTCTTTTTTCAGAACCTCGCGTGTAAGGCGACCTAGCCTGCCACGGTCTGGCTTCGCTCTGGGAATGCAGCACTGCTTCGGTACTATAAGTTTCACACGACGGCAGGTCAGAAAAGATTCTCACGGCACGAGCAACACCTTTCCATCAACTCCCTTCGCCACTAAACTGTGAGCCGCTCCTGCTTCTTTCAACGGCTTTTTGGCAGCTATTAGGATCGTAAGTTTTCCCTCAAGCACCGCCTTGGCTAGCTCGAGAAGCGCCTTAACGTCGGGTTCGGCATATACGGGAACTATCTTCACTGAAGGGTATTGTGCACTGTTCTGCGGAGCTCCAAGAACGGAAGCGAATATTCCTCCTGCCTTTACTTTCCCTACCAGCGAGGAAGCGGTCGAGCCATTAACAGTGTCGGCCACTGCGTCAAGCATCGGCAGATTTGCAACGGCGCCCTGATCCTCAACAGAGACCACCGCATCCACATTCAAAGCCGCCGCTCGCTCAACCTGCTTTTGGCGCACTCCCGCGACCACTCTTGCATCCCGCGATTTCGCAGTAAACACCGCCGAGCGACCGACACTGCCAAAAGCCCCTGTAACCAGAACAGTCTGCCCAGATTGGACAGATGCGCCTTTGGTAATCAGCTGATATCCCGTTGTGGTCACCAACGGAAGAGCGGCAGCTTCCACCAGGTCGAGCCCTGCCGGAATTTTTGCCAGGCTGTCCGCCTTCACCACGCAAAGTTCAGCGTAAGTCTGACTGGCCATTCCAAAAACGCGGTCGCCAGCGGAAAAGCCTTTCACGTTTTTGCCGCAACTGATGACGGTGCCAGCAACGTCAACGCCAACAACTCCTGGGAAGCTAATCGGCGCAAAAGCTTTGGCTGCACCGGAACGCCTCATGATGTCGAAGGGATTTATGCTTGTTGCCGCGACCCGAACGAGCACTTCATCCGAGCTTGGGGATGGGTCAGGAAAATCTTCATATTGCATCACTTCCGGACCACCGTATTTCGAAACGACTATAGCTTTCATCATCACCTCGTTAATTTGTTTTCGTCGATTGAGAACCAGCATTCTCCTGACCCAAAGCAATGGCCTCATCCTCGACCTGAAGCGATTCATTGCCGCCCTGCAATTCGAGTGGGGCCACGTCTGGACCGTGAGTAATCAAACTTCCCTTAATTCTTAGTTTCCGCAACGAGCCTTCCGCTTTGACGCTAAGCGCAACCGCAGAGAGTTTCGTCATGACTCCTTGACTAATGACTGGCCGCTCGCGCCAAAAGTCCCAATGCCACGCGTCACAGGGATCTCTCCAACAGGACGGCCTATCTGGATTTCGACCGCCCCGCCGCCAGCACGACACGGGCCGAGGAGCATTGTCGCTCTCCCGCGTCGCGAACTGGCAGCAGTGGCGAGTCTTCACGCGTGTGCCTCTCCAGCCTGGCAACATGAGCCGGCTTTTTGATGAGGTGCCCCGTACTCATCGTTGCGGCGCCACCAGATTCCCGTGTCCTCATTGCGTCCCTTCGGAGCGCGATCCAGCCATTGGTACATGCCCCAGAGGCCGTCCAATCCGCGGGCATAGGTGGAATAGGTGTGGTAGACAACGCCGTCCTCGAGCGTGAATGCGCTCAGGCCCGGCCGCTCGCGAATGTATGAGGCCGGATCGGTTCCACACATGGCCGCGAACTCTGCCAGGGGGCTCTGCTCTCCGTACTTTGAACTCCACGTCGCCTGGGTGGCTGCTTCGCGCCGGTAATTGTATTCGGCGCCCCCTTCCCGCTGCTGTTTCTCGGTGACCTGCACGTTGAAATCGAGGTTGAAGTCGGTGTCGAAGGAGGAAGCCCACGCAAACGTCCAGCCCATTCGTCGCCTGTACGCCTGCAACTTCGCAAGCGGCGCGCGCGACACCGCCCAGAGCATCACGTCATGGTTGGCGAGGTGAATCGCGAACCCGTTGAAGCCGTCGGCAATCGCCGAGCAGGACGGGCAACCTGCGCTGTAATCGGGACCGAACATAAAGTGATAGATGAGAAGCTGTGAACGGCCTTTGAAAAGATCCGCAAGGGACACTTCGCCCTCCACGGTCTCGAACCGATACGCCTTGTCGATGCGGACCCAAGGCAATTCCTCCCGTTGCTTCGCCACCTGGTCGCTGCGGCGCGTCAACTCCTTCTCGGCTTTGAGCAACTCCGTTCGGGCTGCGAGCCATTCATCGCGTGAGGCAACCTGGTGTCCAGTGGATGATTTCTTCATATTTTATCTCCTTGGCATTGAGGCATGGTTTAGGAATGAGCGCCCGCGGTTGCGTGCTTTGATCCGCAATTCGCAACATCGAGGGCCTTGCCAGTTTCGAGGAACGATTTCAAGCTGGAGAGCACGCGCGGCCAGCCACCGGAAACCCTGTTCACCATGTCGGAACCAGGTTTGAAGTCGCCATGGATGACATCGAGCCGCACGGTGTCGCCAATGGGTTCTATCTCAAAGGTAACGCGGGAAGCGTCAGATTCATCCGCCGGATCGGCCCAGGTCAGCACGAGCCGTTTGGGCGGCACGCTTTCCACCACTTTGCCAGTGACCCGAGTGGCGCGACCCGTGTCGTTGGTGACATGCGCCCATTTGGAGCCGGGTTTCCAATCGGAAACATTCTCGTTGCCGCCCCAATATTGTCGCGTGAACTCGGGATTGGTGATGGCATTCCACAGCTTTTCTGGCGTGGTCCGGATGTAGGTTGTGTAAATCAATTCAGGCTTAGACATAGTTATTCTTTCTCTTTCAATGCTTGTTTTAGGTTAAAGAGCGCTTGAACCTGCTTCCGCTCGAACTTCCCGATCCAACGCATGTAGATTTCGTTGATGGGGACCGGGTTGAGGTAATGCAGTTTCTCGCGCCCCTGTTTCACCGAAACGACCAGATTGGCCTCTTCCAGCAAAACGAGGTGCTTGGTAACCGCCTGACGACTCATGTCATGGCCCTGGCAGAGTTCGCCGAGAGACAGGCCGGCCTTCTGGCGCAGCCTGTCGAGCAATTGCCTGCGGCTGGCATCGGCGAGGGCCTTGAACACTTTGTCTTCAGCAGCAACCATACGGGGCAATATGCAACCGTTTGGTTGCATGTCAATGGCGAATCTACAAATTGAGTTGCAGCGCTAATGAGGTTGCCGGCCAGCTATCTCAATAGACCCATTTCGACCCAACTACTGTCACCGGATCAGCGATTGTTGAGATTTCGTCTTCAGGCCGATACGGGCCGGGGTTCGTTCTTTTTGCGACGATCGGCGAGTTCGTCGGCCATCTGAATGGTGGCGAGCTTGTTCAGTGGATACCCGAAGGCTTCGTGCGGGGTTTCGGGGATGTTTCCTTCGTCATAAACAGCCTGGTGAGATGGTCAGTTTGTTTTTTCTCAGATGGTCTGTGTTGCTCGCCAGGTGAGATCCTCATTCCACCGTTTTCCATTTGAAGCAGGCTCCTCCCTTGCGTGCCGGGTCAGGTCCGGTGGCTGAGACTTTAGCCGGTTCAGGCTTGTTGGGCTTGGTGGCGAGGTATCGATGATTGACGAGACACATGAGCATGGTGTCGCCGCGCATCAGGTTGACCCATTGAAATGCCTCGGAATCGCCAGGCGGCTGTCCGGCGAGATCCTTTAGAACGGCAGCTTCCTCGGCAAAGGAAATGAATCGACCGTTCGCAGCCTTGAGTGCCACCCGGCCCTTGCCCAGATCAACAACATGAAATTTCGTATTTTGAGGGATGGCGCCCGAGGCATCTGCGGGAATATTCACAAGGGCATTGGCCTGTGTTTCCGCGGCCAGGAAGCTGCCATCCGCTCCGCTGGTCAGGATGATTGTCTTGCCTATCGGGATTTCGCGCTCAATGCCCCTGGCACGGGGCTCTTCGACCACATAATTGTCAAAGTCAGCATAGCCGCCGGGTTCGCCGGAAGTGTTGAAGTTGAACAACACGGGCCGAACTCCCTGGAAGGTGGTCAACTGAAACTTCATGATGAAGGAAGGACCCAAGGGCCTGAACTGGTTTCCATCGGTACTCCAACTAAAGATCGCTTCGTCGGTGTCAAAGTTGCACGCAACACGCAGCCACACATGTATCGGGGGACTCTCAGGCGCTCGAACCACCATATTGGTTAAGGTAGTGGCGCTGCCGTGGCCCTGACCTGCTGTGCCTTGGAAATACTGCAAGGTCACGCCTTCAGCGGACTTCACTACGCGAATTCCAGCATAGGGGGTGCTCAGCAACGCCAAACCGGCGTTGTCGCCGGCCTTCAATCCGGAGGAGTCCAATTCGACGGTCATGACGGATTCGGGTCCAGGGGGACGCTGGCAAAGGCTGTTGCGGGCCGACCAGAAATTGCTGGCTGTAAGGGAGTGAAGCCGGAGCACGCCGGGTTTCTCGGTAAGAGACCACTTGCTGTCGTCTGGCACATGGTTCCACTGCCAGTTGGGATTGAGCTTCCCATTTTCGAAGTTGTCGTCGTGAATGAAGGCGGGTTTGGGTTCCTCGGAATGGCCGGTGTTTGGCTTAAGCCAAGTATTTGGCGCCTTCCGCAAATTGCCAGGCAACCCGATGAGCGGGAAGCCATCGTTCCAGGTAATCGGCACGAGAGCCACCATCCGGCCGGCGCTGCCGTGATCGGACATGATGATACTCCACCATTCGCCTGAGGGCGTATCCACAATCCCACCCTGATGAAGCCAGAGTCCGCGATCATTGGGTTGGGCTCGCAGAGGTGCTGCCGCTGTGACCCCAAGGGATTCGCCCTCGACCATGCGCTCAATCTTCCAAGGGCCGTCAATCGAGTCAGCAACGGCAACCATTTGGTCCACAGGGCCGCCCGGGATGGCTGACACATCGATGTATTTGCCATGGATCTTATAGAGGTGATGGCCTTCGCCCATCCTGCCTACAAGTTGGTGCCGAATGCCCGGGACAACGTCTTGCAGGTTCGAGGTCAGTTCCTCGATCGGGTAAGGGCTGCGATTGCCTGAGATGATGTAGATCTTGCCGTTATCATCGAAAAGGACAGAAAGATCGTGCCGGCCCGGCAATTGGTTGCGCTCCCACGGACCCTGAATGGACTTGGAGCGGAAGACTTGGAGCCCGACGCCGTTGACGTTCGAAAAAATATAAAACGTACCGTTGTGAAAGCGGATACACGGCGCCCAAATGCCCCTGCCGTAAACATTCCCATCTTCCAGTCGAAATGCTGGACCGAAGTCAAGTCGCTCCGCGCAGTAGCCCGCCAGTTCCCAGTTTACCAGGTCCTTGGAGTGCATCAGCTGAACCGCGGGGTTCATGTGCATCGTCGTCCCGGCAAGATAATAATCTTCGCCGACCCGGATGATATCCGGATCCTCAAATTCCTCGTAGAACAATGGGTTGGAGTAGGTGCCGTTGCCGTTATCCGCCGTCCAATGCCGTCGTGCGGCTGGAGGGAGGCTCGATGAATCCGATGGTGCGGCCTGGGTTGCCAGCGAGGCGGCCACCCGCAACATGGATAGGCAACAGAGAGCCCCGCTCAATTTGATCATACTCGTAAAAACAGCGCCAGGATAGGGGAGGGGACGGCTCGTCCCCTAACTGGAATCGGGAAGAACGGGGACGGGCCGTCCCCGCCCCTCGAGCGCCCTAGCTGGTCTTCAATTTCAGGACGGTAATAGAATAGGGTGGGAAATCGCGGGAGAAACTCGAACTGATGCCGGTCACCATTTCCGTGTGCGGGATGAGGCTTTCCGGCGTGTTGATTGAGTTCGTGTCGTCCAGCGCTTTTCCGGCCAGGACCACCGCTTCGCCTTTTGATTTGAGTTTTGGTGCGCCGTCGACCTGGATATTAATCTGCCGTGCAGACCCGGCAGTATTCACAACCTTCAGATAAATCACGCCGCTTTTTGCTTCGCGAGTTGCAACAAAGAAAAGCTCCTTCAGTTGCTCCGGCGGCGGAGCGGTGCCACCGCGGCGAGCCGGCCGTTGCCATGTGCGGGTCGGTATGTTTAACGAATCCGTCGCGAGGATTTCGTCCCCATGCATCGTGCTGAACATCTTTTGGGCATAATACGATGGCGAACCGTAGCTGGTGAGCGAGTCGTAGCCAATCAGATCCGAGCTCCACTGCATC
>Ga0210409_10002380_pt1 | contig 22479 bp, 16 predicted proteins | sample IncBWH17MmetaG_FD_161649 | JGI IMG/M metagenome (GOLD analysis project Ga0210409, IMG submission 161649) | Forest soil microbial communities from Barre Woods Harvard Forest LTER site, Petersham, Massachusetts, United States - Inc-BW-H-17-M | ecosystem: Environmental > Terrestrial > Soil >...
GCCAGCGCGGCGGCGGAACCGCAGCAAGCGCGGACGATGGATCAAGTGATCGACCGTGTGATCACGAACGAAAACCGTCTCGACCAGCAGATCCGGCAGTATTCGCCGCTGGTGGAGACGTACATACAGAACCTGAAACCCGACAAGGATCTCGGCTACGTCCCGGCAGGAGATAAATATTTCCTGGGGCGCGCCGATTTCGCGAAGGGCGTGGCGCTGGTGCCGTTGAGCGACGCGCAGAGCAAAGGGAAGAAAGTCTTCGGGTCGGTGGGAAATTTCTTTTCGTTCGCGATGCAGTTTCTTCCGGACGGTTTCCTGCAAATGATTTTCATCGACACGAACGGCTTCGACAAACAGCACTACAAGTTTGACTATGTGCGGCGCGAGTTTCTTGGCGAAGTGCGCTGCCTGGTGTTCGACGTCTCCCCGCAGGAAAAGTCTGGCAAGGGGCGGTTTCTCGGGCGCATCTGGGTCGAGGACCAGGACTACAACATCGTGCGCTTCAACGGCGCGTACAGCGGCGGGGGACACTCGAGCTGGTACTTCCACTTTGATAGCTGGCGAACCAATGTGCAGCCGGGCATGTGGATGCCATCGTTTATCTACAGCGAAGAAAAAGATCTGCACTATGCGATGAGCAAGAAACTGGACTTCAAGGCGCAGACGCGGCTGTGGGGATATAACCTCGGCCATGCGCAGCAGGAGCAAGAGCTCAGCAAGATTCTAGTTGAGACGCCGGTGCAGGACGATACGAAGACAGCCAATGACTTGACGCCTATCCAGGCACAGCGCTCGTGGGACCACCAAGCGGAAGACAACGTGATCGACCGTCTTGAGCGTATCGGATTGATTGCGCCAAAGGGCGAAGTCGACAAGGTCCTCGAGACCGTTGTGAACAACCTCGAGGTGACGAACAACATAGATGTCGAACCGGAAGTGCGCTGCCGGGTGATGATGACGTCAACGCTGGAATCTTACACCCTCGGACACACCATCGTGATCAGCCGCGGATTGATCGACGTGCTGCCGGATGAGGCCAGTCTGGCAACAATCATTGCTCACGAGTTGAGCCACGTCATTCTTGGCCACCGGATGGACTCCAACTTCGCCTTCTTTGACCAGTTGCTGGTCGACGACAAGGAAACCTTCCGCCACTTTGGTTTTGCGCGGACCCCGGACGAAGAAAATGCCGCCAACGCAGAAGCCATCAAGCTGCTGAGCAATTCTCCGTACAAGAATCAGCTTGGGAACGCGGGCCTTTTCCTTTCGGCACTCGCTGCGCGCCAGAAGGAAATTCCAAACCTGGTCAGCGCACACTTGGGTAACCGCGTGCCGGTGATCGGGGATCTGAAGTCATCGACTCCGGTGGACCCGAAACAGAATCCGCAGATGATCGCGGCATTGCCGATTGGCGGCCGCGTGAAGCTGGATCCCTGGAACGACACTCTCTCGTTGATCAAGAGCAAACCAGTGGGCACCGTCGCCGAGCGCGAGAAGATGCCGTTCGAGGTGACGCCTTTCATGCCCTACCTGACGCGGTTTGGCAGCGATGCAGGCAAACCGATCGCCGCTAGCGCTGTCACGCAAGGTGATCCGAAAGCGGGCGATGCGCCAAACAAACCAAACCAGTAAATCATGAAACTGGAAAAAAACGGCCCGGTGAAGATACCTTCACCGGGCCGTTTTCTTTGGATAGGGACACTTACTTTCCGGGTGCGAGATTCTGCATCAGCTTGTAGTTGAATTCCACACCATCGTAAAAATCCTGGACTTTTACGCGCTCGTCCTGACCGTGCGCCCTGCGATTGTCGAGGTCCAGGAACACACCTGCAATGCCGTAGGTAGGAATCCCGGCCATGCGCAAAAAGCGGCCGTCCGAAGCGCCTGTGTCCATCACGGGCATGATGGGGAGGGAGCCCCAGATGCTGGCGGCCGCGCTTTCCACGGCTTTCATCAGGTCCGCGCGAAGCGGGGAAGGCGGCACCAGTTCTGGCGCGACAAGATTGCCGTCGGCGTCGCGCTGCTCGACGAAGCTCACCCTGATCTGAGGGTCGTCCACGACCTTGATTAAAGTTTCTTTGATTTTGTTTGGATCTTCGCCCGGCAGGATACGGCAATTTACGTTGGCACGAGCAGTTTGCGGCAAGGCGTTCGGAGCATGGCCGCCAGAAAGCATGGTGGCCACGCAGGTGGTGCGAAGAATCGCATTGTAAAATTCATTTTCTGAGAGCCGCACCAGGACTGCGACATCTGGGGAGGGATTCGCCGCAGCTTTCATATCCTTGGCCAGCGGACCGCCTTCGATGGCGGCACTTTTTTCAAGCATGGAGCGAGTAATTTCGTTCAACTCCACTGGAAAATTGAATTTTGACAGCCTCGTCAGTCCCTCGGACAAGTGATAAATGGCGTTATCGCGCGTCGGGCGCGAGCTGTGGCCTCCGGGATTCTTCACCTCTAACTGAAAATCGACATACACCTTTTCGCTCGCTTGCACGGCACCATAGATTTTCTTGCCCTTGTCGCTCATGAAATCGCCGCCATCGAGATTTACGCAGTACTCCGCCTCAATCCAATCGCGGTGATGTTTGAGCAGCCATTCCACACCGTTGAAGTTGCCGCCTTCCTCGTCGGCGGTAAGCGCGAGGATCAGATCGCGGTTAGGCGCGATGCCCGCTTTTTTCATGCGGATAAAATTCGTCACGAGGATAGCGGCGCCGTCTTTGATGTCCACGGTGCCCCGGCCGTAGAAATAGCCGTCTTTCTCGACGAATTGAAAGGGATCGGTGGTCCAGTCTTCGCGGCGCGCTTCAACGACGTCCAGGTGGGCCAGGAACAAGATTGGTTTCTGTTGGCCGGTTCCATGCAAGCGCGCGACTAGATTTTTCTTGCGGTCGTTGGGCCCGGCCACGATGACGTCTTGCTCCGGAAAACCGGCATCACGCAAGCGCGTGGCCAAAGCCTCAGCGGCGGTGGTCACGTTGCCAGCGGAATCCGTCGTATTGATTTCGATCAGCTGCTTGAAAATCTCGCGCGACTGCTGCCGGGTATCGTCCGGTCCTTGCGCGAAGCCGAATGGCGCAAGGCTCAAAAGCACGCCGAGCAGCATCATCCAGTTTTTCCTTTTAGGCATTCGAAGCTCCTTGCGAAAAACGCGCTTTGCCAGCGTAACGGTCGCATCGCAGGTGCGTCAAACAGTTTGGCGGGCGAGGGCTCTAGAGACTATCGCGGCAGGTTGCCTCGCCCCTGGCGCATTTCATAGACTGGCTGAGTGGCAACGATGGGAGGATGACGTGACATCAACCAAGAAGCGCATGACGCAAATTGCTTTAGGTGCAGGATTGTTTATTGCGGGAATCACAGCGGGTTCGCTGCATGCCGGGAGTGTGGCGGGACAAAACCGGTTCGGCCAGCCGAAAACCGTGCTGCATGTTGTGATTTACAAGTTTAAGGACGCCACTTCAAATAACGATCGCGAGAATGCCATCAACGGGATCAGAGAGATGGCCGGCAAGATTCCGGGAATCAAGAATGTGTGGCTGAAAACGGAACGCAACCAAATCAAGGATTTCAGCGGCATCTACGCGATCGAATTCACAAGCGCGGAAGCTGCGGCCGACTACTCCGAGAGCCCGATTCACGAGGCTTGGTCGAAGAAGTGGCAGGAGTTGCGAGAGAACAGTCTCTCGTTCCAGATTTCAAATCCTTAGAGGCGCTTGTAACTGCGCGTGGATTTGTTAGGCCGCGCAGCGATACATTCGTCAGCTCTTGCGGACAATCCCAAATCTGCGTCGAAAGACGGCGTCCACCATCCTGTCCGACAGTAACCGCTTGCACCATTTCGCGACGACCGCTAACCCCGTAACGAGGTAGCGAATTTTCGGATTCGGCGCTTCAATCGCCTGCAGAACAATACGTGCGCAATCTTCCGGAGTAGTTTTCGATTTGGTGCGGGCGCCCGTGACGCTGGCGAGGAATCGCGCGTACAGCGGGGCGTAGGGGCCGTTGCTCATCTTGTCCAGGTAGGGTTTGGAGAGATCCATCGCGGCTTGCTGGATGCCGGTGACGATGTAGCCCGGCTCGATCAGGACCACCTGCACGCCGAAGGGATAGAGTTCGAGGCGTAGCGCGTTGCTCATGGCTTCGAGCGCGAACTTGCTGCTGCTGTAAGCGCCTTGCGTCGGAGCGGTCACAAATCCGGAGACGGAGCTCATCATCACAATGCGGCCGCGCTTTCGTTCGCGCATGTGCGGGACCACGGCCTGCGTGACGCGGAGTACGCCAAAGAAATTCGTTTCGAACTGGCGCCGCCAGTCTTCCATGCGCAAGTCTTCGACAGCGGCGGAGAAGTTAACGCCAGCATTGTTGAAGAGGACGTCAATGGCGCCCGCCTTGGCGAGAACGGCGGCCACAGTTCGCTGGACGGAAGCGTCATCGCAGACGTCGAGTTCCAGCGTTTCGAGCGGCAGATTCTTTTCTTTGGCCAGCGCGTCGAGCTGGGCGCGTTTTTCCGTTGAGCGGCCGGCGGCGAAAACGCGATAACCGCGTTCCGCGAGCAACAGCGCCGTGGCTCTCCCCAACCCGTCCGTTGCGCCGGTGATGAGCACGATTTTTTGAAGACCTGCGCCGTTCGACATTCTTCCCTCCAAGCCTGGAAAGCATTATGCTACCCCGGTTCTTCTCCGGAGCGAACGCGAAGTGGGCATGCTCTAAATCGGCTGAAACGTTTGTTGCGCACGGCCCGTCACATGGTGCAGCGCCCGGTCAGGTGCCAGGAAAAATACAAAAGTGAGGCGATGATGAGAATTCCGAGTGGAAGGTTGTGTGAGTTTGCTCCAGCGAGGCACCATCGGGTGCGGAGAATCTGGCTGGCGGCCGTGGCAGCTTTTCTTGTCACCAGCTTCATGGGCGGGCTTGCGCGCGCTCAGAGCGCTCAGGCGAACGATGAAGAGTACGGAAAGAAAATACGAGAGTTTACGACGGAGAAATTCTTCCTCACCGATCTCGTCGATCATCTCCCAGCTTCCTCGACCGTGCCCTCCCCGGACAAGATTCTCGGCCACATCGTTGGCGCGCCGGACTTTCTTACTTATTCGAAGGACATCTACCGGTATTACGACGAGCTGGCAAAGGCCAGCCCGCGAGTAAAAGTCTACCGCGTGGGAAAAACGGAAGAGGGACGTGACTTTCTGCTTGTTGCCGTGAGCGACGAAGCCAACATCGCGCAACTCGACCATCTCCGCGATATCACCGCCAAGCTCGCCGATCCCCGCAAAATTACTGATGCCGATGCAAAGCAGCTCATCGCGGGTGGCAAACCATTTTATTGGGCTTCCGGTTCGATCCACTCGCCCGAGACGGGATCTCCAGAAATGTTGATGGAATTGGCGTACCGCCTGGCGGTGGAAGATTCGCCGCTTGTCCAGAATATTCGCAAGAACGCGGTTTTTCTGATTACGCCGATCGTAGAAGTGGACGGCCACGACCGCGTGGTGGACTCCTGGAATTACAAAAAGGCCAATCCCGACAAGCCGCAGCCGGACCTCGTTTACTGGGGACACTACGTACAGCACGACAACAACCGCGACGGCATCGCCATGGGCCTAAAGCTCTCGCAGATGATGATGCAGGATTTTTTCTATTGGCATCCGCAAGTGCTGCACGACCTGCACGAATCGATTCCGTACCTTTACGTCTCTACCGGCACGGGACCCTATAACGCGTGGCTCGACCCGATCGTGATCAACGAGTGGCAGAAGTTTGCCTACAACGATGTGCAAGGGATGACGGAGCGCGGCGTCGTTGGTGTGTGGACGCATGGGTTCTATGACGGTTGGGCGCCCAACTATATGTTTTATGTCGCGAATGGCCATAACTCGATCGGACGCTTCTACGAAACGTACGGCAATAGCACTCCCGAAACGAAGCTAGCGGAGCTGCCGCCGAGTTCCACGAGCCGCGCGTGGTTCCGCCCCAACCCGCCACTGCCCAAAGTTATGTGGTCGTTGCGCAACAACACCAACCTGGAAGAAAGCGGCGTGCTGCTTTCCCTGGACTACACCGCGCAACACGGGCAGGAACTCCTGAAGGATTTCTATGAGAAGAGTAAACGCTCCGTTGCAAAAGCCACGACGGAGGGCCCCGCCGCTTGGGCCATCTTAAATGACGGCAGGCGCCCAGCGCTTGCAGCACAGCTTGCGAATCTGTTGCAAAAACAAGGGGCCGAGGTACAGAAGCTCGAACAAGACTTCGAAGTGAAAGAAACAGCACCGCCAGCTTCGAAAGCGGCGGACGCGAAGGGCGCCGATGCGAAATCGGAGAAGCCCAAAGATGATGCAGCCGCTAAGAAAACCGAAGAGGCGAAAAGTACAAAGCTTCCGCTCGGCAGCTACATCATCCGGATGGACCAGCCTTACAGCCGGATGGTGGACATGCTCCTCGACACGCAATATTACTCGACCAGCGACCCGCGACCTTACGATGACACCGGCTGGACGCTCGGACCTCTCCGCAATGTAAAGACCGTGCGCATCACAGATACGGCGATTCTCAAAGCGCCGATGACGCTGGTGAGCTCTCCCGCCAAATTCGAGAGCGGCGGCGTGATTCCTCCGCACTCGGAGAAGGGCAAAGCGGCAGTAGCTGCGAAATTCTACGTGATCAACGCGACGGGCGAACCCAATTTGGCGACGCTGCGCTTTCGGCTGAAGGACGTAAAGTTCTATGCCGCGGAAGATGGCTTCGAGGCCGCAGGACAGAAATTCGTTCCCGGCACTTTCATTCTTCCGCTCGAAGGCAATCCAGCCGATCTGGATCTGCGGCTGAACGCAGCGGCCCGGGAGCTAGGCGTTCGCGTGATAAGCGCGGAATCCGTTCCGGCCGTGGTGCGCCATGAAGTCGGCGTGCCGCGCATTGCGCTGATGCACAATTGGACGGACACGCAGAATGAAGGCTGGTTCCGGCTCGCGCTGGAGGAGACCGGCGTTCCGTACGCCTACATTTCCGACATCAATGTGCGCAATACGGCCAACCTGCGCGAGAAGTACGACGTGATTTTGTTTCCCCCGACATTTTTCGGCCTTCAGCAAATTCTGAACGGCATACCGGCGCGCACAAACGCAGATGGCAGCGAAGCCGGCGGGCCGATTCCCTGGCAAAACTCTCCCACAACACCAAATTGGGGCGGAGTCGACGAGGCTGCGGACATCCGCGGCGGATTGGGCTTCGATGGCGTAGCTCATCTCAAGAAATTCATCGAGGACGGCGGGCTCTTCATTCCCATCGGCCCCAGCGCGCATCTGCCGATCGAACTTGGAATCACTGATACGGTGATCATCAACGATACGCACCAGCTGCAGGCGCGGGGAATGATCGCTCGCGCGACCGTTGAGGACAAAGCCAGCCCGATTACCTACGGATACGACGATTCCGTCGGCGTGTACTTTAATCAAGGACCGGTGTTTAGTGTTTCTGTTGCGGGCAGATTTGGCCGGTTTTTTGCCGACGATGCAGGCGGCTCGCGCCCCAGCGGCAGAGGCTCCATGGCTGATCCGGATATTCCGCAGGGCCGTGCATGGGCTGAGCCGGAAGCTCCCGTACACCGCAGCAAGGCGGAGCAAGAGCTTTACGTCAATCCCGAATTGCGTTCCGACTTGAGTTCGTTTCTTCCTCCGCCCTCGCTTTACCCGCGCGTTGTGCTGCGCTTCGCTGGCGAAAAGGACTTGCGGATTAGCGGAATGCTTGCGGGCGGCTCGGAGCTGGCGGAATCGCCGGCAATCGTCGACGTGCCGGTGGGCAAGGGGCACGTCGTTTTGTTCGCGACGAACCCCATGTGGCGGCAGGAGACGCAAGGCAGCTTTATGCTGCTGCTCAACGCCGCACTGAATTACGACCACTTGAACGCGGGGAAGAAAATCCCAGCACCGGCAAAAGCTAAGGCCGCGCCTGCGGCAACGAAACCGTAGACGGGCGCACCCGACAAATCAGCGTCTCGCTTTCGGCACACCCTGGCGCCTTCGCGCACCCGCGCGCAAGGAGGGCTGCTAAGATCGTTCTATCTCAGTAGCTTCCATTTGAGTGCGTGGGTGCGCCTGCATGGCCGACGACGGAAGTCCTTTAATTCGAGAGTCTAACGGGAAGTGGCGGCTTGGCTTCTGGAGCCTGATCGCGACGCAGTTTCAGGGCGCTTTTAACGAGAACGCGCTGAAATTTCTCGTCATCTACCTCATTCTTGCCATCGAGCACGACAACGCTCAGCGCGCAAACCATGAATTCCTCGTCGGCGTCCTGTTCGCCGCCCCGTTCGTTCTGTTCTCGTTGGCCGGGGGTTATCTGGCGGACCGCTTCAGCAAGCGTAGCGTCACCATCCAGACCAAAGTATTTGAAGTCGGCGTGATGCTGCTCGCCGTGGTCGCTCTGATCGGACCGAACTTTTCGCTGGCCCTGGCAGCCATCTTTCTTGTGTGCACGCAAGGAGCGTTCTTTGGGCCTTCCAAATACGGCCTGCTCCCTGAGCTCTTGCCCCCGGAAAAATTGTCCTGGGGCAACGGCGTGCTCGAACTCGGAACTTTCCTCGGCATTATCGCCGGAAGCGTGAGCGGATCGATCCTGGCCGCGGCATTCGTGGGACGACAGGTCTATTCCGGGGCGATTCTCTTTGCTTTCACGGTCATCGGTTTGGCCTGCAGCTTTGGCATAAGCAAAGTTCCTGCCGCCGATCCCACCAAGAAGTTCCATCTCGCCTCACTGGTCGATGTGTGGTCTCCCATGAAGTTGATCCGCGGCAATCGCATTCTTTGGCTCGCGGTGGCGGGAAACACCTACTTCTTCTTTGTAGCCGCTCTCTTACAGTTCAATATTTTCCTGTATGGGCAAGATGTCCTCCATCTCGATTCGTCGCACGGAGGCTTGCTGCAAGCGGCGGTGGCCATCGGGATTGGCGTGGGAAGCTTTGCCGCCGGATATCTCTCTGGTGGAAAAATCGAATATGGACTGATCCCGCTCGGATCTTTGGCGATGACTGCGTTCGGCCTTTGCCTGTCGATCCACGGATTGTCGTTTCATGTAGTCTTGGCGCTTCTGGCATGCCTGGGGTTCTCCGGCGGATTTTTCATTGTGCCGATCAGCGCGCTGATTCAACATATTCCCGAAGAGCAGCATAAGGGCATCGTTCTAGGCGCATCAAACTGGTTGTCGTTTGTGGGGATTGGCGTAGCATCCGGCGCCTATTATGCGATGTCGCGCTGGCTGGACCTGAGTTCCGAGGCCATTTTTCTGTGGGCTTCGGTTGCGACATTGGCTGCAACGGTTTACGTCCTCTACCTGCTGCCGGATTCTTTGCTGCGGCTTCTGTTGTGGATGCTCACGCACACGTTGTATCGGCTTGATGTCGCGGGGCGCGACCGCGTTCCGGCGCGAGGCGGTGCCCTTCTTGTTCCCAACCACGTCTCCATGGCCGACGCCGTGCTGCTCCTTGCTTCTGTCGACCGTCCAGTACGCTTCCTGATGTTCAAAGGCTCGTACGATCATCCGCTGGTGAAGCCGTTCGCGAAAATATTGGGCGTGATTCCGATTTCGTCCGACCAAGGTCCGCGAGAAATGATTCATTCTTTGCGCCGCGCGACGCAGGCGCTGCAGGACGGCGAGCTGGTTTGTATTTTTCCCGAAGGGCAAATGACGCGTATCGGCCAGATGATGCCGTTCCGCCGCGGAATGGAACGCATCATCAAAGGCGTCGATGTACCGATCATCCCTGTGAATCTTGACGGCGTGTGGGGCTCAATTTTTAGTTTTGCCGGCGGGCGCTTTCTGTGGAAACTCCCGCGCCATTTGCCATATCCAGTGCGCGTGACGTTTGGCGCGCCACTCCCTTCAACGGCGTCGGCGCAGGAAGCACGGCAGGCCGTGCAAGACCTCGGCGCGGAAGCGTTCGAGCGGCGAAAGCCACAAATGCGGCCCCTACCGCGGACATTTCTCTACACGGCGCGGCGCCATCCGTTTCGCTTCGCCATGGCCGACGGACAAACACCGAAGCTGACTTTTTTTGCCGTACTAGCGAGAACGCTCTTCCTCGCGCGGCGTCTCCGGAAAACGTGGCGGGGGCAGGAGATGGTGGGCATTCTTCTGCCGCCTTCGATTCCCGGTGCCCTGGTAAATTTCGCGGCGATGCTTATGGGAAAAGTGCCCGTTAATTTGAATTACACGGCGTCGAACGAAACGCTGGAGTCTTGTGCGAAACAGTGCAACCTAAAGACGGTGATCACGGCCCGCGCCTTCCTTGAACGCGTGCACGTCCAGCCGCCGGCAGAGACGGTTTTTCTCGAAGACCTGGCTCAGAATCCGCGTCTTAGCGAGCGCCTCGGCGCCGCACTAGCGTTTTTCCTTCCTGCGCGGCTCATCGAAAAGTATGCCGGCGCCAAACGCGCGACAAAACTCGAAGACATTGCCACGATTATTTTTTCCAGCGGTTCAACGGGTGAACCCAAAGGTGTTGTGCTGACGCATTACAATGTGGCCTCGAACGTGGAGCAGCTTAACCAAGTCTTTCTCCTGCACTCCGACGATCGCATCATGGGCATTCTCCCGTTTTTTCACTCCTTCGGCTTCACAGGCACTCTGTGTCTCCCGGCTGCGACCGGAATCGGCGTGGTGTTTCACCCGAATCCGCTCGATTCCCGCGTCATCGGCGCGCTCGTCAACAAATACGCCGTCACGATGCTTCTTGCTACGCCTACTTTTCTCAACGCCTACACGCGCCGCTGCGAGCCGGAGCAGTTTGGCAGCTTGCGCTTCGTAATGGCCGGTGCGGAAAAGCTGCCCGAACGAATTTCCCAGGCGTTCGAGGATCGCTTTGGCCTCCGCCCGCTCGAGGGGTACGGCTGCACGGAATGCTCGCCGGCCGTGACGGTGAACACGATCGATTTTCGTGCGGCATCCTTTCGCCAGGTGGGCGCAAAGCGCGGCAGCATCGGGCACCCGCTGCCGGGGATGAGCGTGAAAATCATCGACCCCGAAACCCTGCAAACTCTGGCCGTCAATCAACCAGGCTTGCTGCTCGTGCGCGGACCGAACGTGATGCAGGGCTACTTAAACCAGCCAGAAAAAACAGCGGCGGTTTTGAAAGATGGCTGGTACAACACCGGCGACATCGCCATGCTCGACGAAGACGGATTTCTTCGCGTCACGGATCGCTTGAGCCGTTTCAGCAAGATCGGCGGCGAAATGGTCCCGCACATCAAGGTCGAGGACAAGCTGCACGAACTGGCGCATGCCACGGAGCAAGTATTTGTAGTGACAGCCGTTCCCGACGAAAGAAAAGGCGAACGCTTGATGGTGTTGCACACGCTCCCCGAAGATAAGCTCAAAGAAACTCTGGAGCTGCTCGCCAAGTGTGACTTGCCTGCGCTCTGGCGTCCACGCCCGGATCAGTTTCTGCGCGTAGAGAAATTGCCGTACCTCGGCACAGGCAAGCTGGATCTGCGGAAGGCGCGCGAACTCGCCCTGGAAGTCGCGAAACCGGCATGAGCGCCTCCATGCTAACGGCGCGGGTAAACGCGGGACTTTTCTGCAAATGACAAATGGCGAGAGTGTTCATCTCCAACGCCGGATAGTTCGCCGAGTTTTGCTTACGGCCATTGCGTTGGGAATCTGGTTTTGGACGCAATCGCTGATCTCGCAGCGACCCGCCCCGGCTTCCGGCGTTGGAGACGCGCTGCACACGCTGACTGCCGGCCTTAATTCCTACTTCTACCACTCCCCAGCCGCCGCTAACGCGCTGCTCATTATCAGTTCTGCGCTGATCGATGGGCTCGCGCTGTTTCTGCTCGGGCGTTGGCTCTTCGGGCCGAGCGTTCGGCCGTTCCTGGGACTTGTGCTGCTGCTCGGCCTGCGCCAAATCATGCAAGCCATCTGCGCGCTACCTGCGCCTCCAAACATGATCTGGCACTACCCCGGATTTCCTTCGCTACTGGTCACCTACAACATTGGCAACGATTTTTTCTTTTCCGGGCACACAGCCATCGCCGTCTTTGGCGCAATCGAGTTGGCGCGCCTCGGCAAGCGATGGCTGACCGTGGTGGCTGTAGTTATCGTTCTATTTGAAATTGCCACCGTACTCGTGCTGCGTGCGCACTACACGATGGATGTATTTACCGGCCTCCTCGCGGCACTCTGCGTGGCACGGCTTTGCACCGTAATCTCGCCTCGTATCGACGCCTGGCTCGTTCCCACCCGGGAAAGGCGATGAATCATGCGGCACGTCTTCCATCATTCATACCGGAGCGCGACCATGGGATCGACACGCATCGCGCGCCGCGCGGGGATGTAGCACGCCACCAGCGCGACGATCGTCAGCAGTACCGCTACACTAGCGAATGTCAGTGGGTCCCTGGCGCTCACGCCGAAGAGAAGACTCGCCATGAGCCAGGAAAATCCGGCCGCGGCGACGACACCAAGGAGGACACCGATAAGTGTCATCTTCATGCCATCCTTCAACACCATGCGAAGCACATCCGAGCTATTTGCACCGAGGGCCACGCGTATGCCGATCTCCTGGGTCCTCTGTCCAACGAGATAGGAAATGACCCCGTAGATTCCAACCGAAGCAAGGGCCAGCGCGAGCCCCGCAAAAATGCCGAGCACAGCCATGGAAAAGCGCTGCGAGGCAAGCGAATCGGAAATGATTGACTCCATCGTTTGCGTTTTGGACATTACGTGCTCGTCGCTGATCCCCTTGATAGCAGCCCGAAGAGAATCTCCTATTGCCGCAGCTCTTGGATCGAAACGCAACATCATGCCTGTTCCACTCCACGAAAGGACCATCGCCTGGTCCGGTAGCTGCATGTACGGAAAATAGAGTTCTGCGCGCAACGATTCCTTGTCGTCGGAATCTAGTCCCCATTGTTTGACGTGCGGAACGATGCCCACGATTTCCACCCGTCCGCCCTTATTTTCCAGAACAATGTGTTGTCCGATCGGATCCTGGTCTTCGAAGTATTTCCGCGCGAAGACGTCGTCAACCACGACGACGTGGGAAGAGTTTTCATTGTCTTGTGCAGTGAAAAATCTTCCGCGTTCGAGCGGAATGCCCATCACCTTCAGATAATCTTCTTCCACCACATAGCTGAGCGACCAGTTCTTTTCGTTGTCGGTCGCGGGTTTGGGCCTTCCCTCAATCCAGAAGAGATCTTCATCGTCGCTACTCAACGGCACCGCCGCCCAGGAAAGCGACAGCGCCTGCACCCCCGGAACGGCCTTCAATTGTTGGTCCACATTGCGAAGGGCCGCTCGAATTCCCGCGGCGTTGGCGTTGCGCATCGAAGGCGGGAGAGCGACGCCGAATGTCAGAAGATTGCGCGAGTTAAATCCTGGGTCGACGTTCCACAGCGCGGTCAGGCTGCGGACCATCAACCCTGCCAAAACTAGCAACACCAAGGCCATCGCCATTTCCACCACGACGAGAATTGCCTGCGCGCGGTGGCGCGTACCGCTTTCCCCTCGTCCTCCCTCTTTGAGCGTGTCGTGCAAATGGCGCGCCCTCGTTTTCAGCGCGGGCGCAAGCCCAAAGAAGATGCCGCAGCCCAAAGTAATGACCAAAGTGAAAAGCAGGGCGCGCCCATCCAAACTGACCTCGCTCGCGCGAGGAAGTCCGGCCGCCAACCCGCTAAGCGCAGCCCGAGTGCCCCAGGCTGCCAGTAACAAGCCGAGCGCCCCTCCAGTCAACGCGAGTAGCAGGCTTTCCGTAAGGAGCTGCCGCACGAGTCTCGCCTGTCCTGCGCCCAGCGCCGCGCGAATCGCGAATTCGCGCGACCGCGCTGTGGCGCGCGCGAGCATTAAATTGGCGACGTTTACGCAAGCGATCAGCAAGACAAATCCAACTGCCGCCAGCAACACGAACAGGAGCACGCTTACTCCACCGACCAGCGTTTGCTTCAGCGGCCGCATGAACGCACCGATGCCCGTGTTGGTGTCCGGATACGCTGCGGCAAGGTTGCTCGAAACGCGCGCCATGTCCGCGCGCGCTTGTTCGGTGGTCATTCCGGGTTTGAGCCGGCCAACGCCATGAATACCAAGCCCAGCCCCACGCGATGGAAGAAGCGGATTACCCCATTGTCCGACGGGCACGTAAACGTCAACGTCGCGAAAGTTCCCAGAAAGATCGAAGCTCGCGGGAAGCACGCCGACGACGGTGTAGCTCATGCCGTCAAGATCAAGGATTTTTCCCAGAGCGGCGGGAGAAGAATTGAACTTCCGCTTCCACAAACTTTCGCTGATGATGGCTATCGGAGCTGCACCGATCTCGTCTTCGCCCGGCGCAAATGTGCGCCCGATCACCGGCGTCACGCCAACTACGTTTAAAAAATCAGCCGAGATGAAACGCGCCTGCAAGCGCTCCGCTTCGCCCAGCCCTGTAAGGTTGAAGCTGTAGCTGCGATACACGCCCATCGAGGAAAAGGTACGGTTGTCTTTCTGCCAGTCGCGAAAATTCGGAAAGGAGATTGATCCGCTCGCAAAGTTAGGCTTGCTCTCGGCCAGCCAAACGAGTTGCTCCGGATGCGGGTACGGCAGCGGCTTGAGCAGAACACCATTCACTACGGAAAACAGCGCCGTGTTCGCTCCAATGCCGAGCGCCAGCGTAAGAACCGCCACGACGGTAAATCCCGGTGACTTGGCAAGCATCCGCAATCCATATCGCAGATCTTGCATTAGCCGCTCGAACGAAGCCCCACCCCACATTTCCCTCGTGACCTCCTTGATTAAGCCCACGTTGCCCAATTCCCGTCGCGCGGCGCGGCGCGCCTGCTCTGGCGTTTCGCCGCGGTCCGCGCGATCCTGCGCTGCCATCTGCAGATGGCTTTGAAGTTCTTCGTCCAATTCGCGTTCACGTTTTTGACGATGCCAAAAGGAAAGTGTCACGCTTCGCTCTCTCTCTTCGCTGGATTCAACACTCCTGCGATGGCATCCGAAACCTGCGCCCACCGCGAGCGCTCGGATTCCAACTGTTTTTTGCCCTTGGCCGTCAGCCGGTAGACCCTGACGCGTTGCTTGTTTTCGGACACTTTCCAATCCGCGGAGATCCATTTTTGACGCTCGAGGCGGTGCAACGCTGGATAGAGCGATCCGGTGTCGACCTGCAAAATGTCCCCCGAATTTGTGCGAATCGCCTGGCTTATGCCGTAGCCGTGCTGCGGGCCCCAACGGAGGGTTTGCAGAATGAGCAAATCGAGCGTCCCTTGCACGAGCTCGATGCGGTTCTGATAACGTAGACTCATATTCACCTCAGGCTGTAGATGTTCTACACCCACGGCATGTAGAATGTCTACACCCACTAAGTCAGCAAAGGAATGGCCATCGCCAGCAGGCAGCCAACTGCTTGCCTCACAAGCACTTGGCTAATGTCGCCTGGTTCCCATGCGCCGGACGTCTGACCGCTCCCGGGATCACTTGTCGCGAAAACGGTCACCAGACGTCGTTACTCTTTACTCTTGGTCCGCTCCCAGCAGTTATCCGATTGTGGCGCTGGCTCGCCAGTGCTACGGTTTTATGTACTTGGTGATGAAAATTATGCAGCGTTTGCCGCGTCGAGTTTCCCTCTCCCTATCGATGATTGCGCTCTCGGTCTTTCTCATTGGCCTCGCGGAAGGGCAAACTGCCACACCCCAAAACGCGCCCCTAAAAATCGGTTACCTGATGGATTCTCTCAAAGTCGAACGGTGGCAAACGGATCTCGACAACTTTCAAAAGCGCGCGAAGGAGCTGGGGGCCGAAGTGCTCGTGGAAACAGCCGAAGGAGACGATGAACTGCAGTTGCAGCAATCCCAAAAGCTGATGGATTCCGGTGTGAAAGTTCTCGTCCTGGTCCCGCACGACGCGGACAAGGCCGCACGCATCGTAAACGCGTCAAAGGCGCGGCACATCCCCGTTCTGTGCTACGAACGCCTGGTGCGCAACAGCGATGTCGATTTCTTTGTGGGTACCAACGCTGAAGTGATTGGCGAACTGCAATCCTCAACGCTCGCGCGGCTCGCCCCGAAGGGAAACTATGTTCTGATTGGTGGCTCCCCGTCCGACGGCAATGCCAAAGTCTTGCGCGAAGGACAAATGCGCGCGCTCCAAACGTTCGTCGACCGTGGCGATATAAAAATCGTTGGCGACGGTTGGGCAAAGGACTGGGATCCAGCCGAAGCATACGCGATCATGTCCAGAGCAATCGATTCCACGAAAGGCGATGTCACCGCCGTAGTCGCTTCCAATGACGGCACTGCGGGAGGCGCTATCCAGGCGTTGCAGGAACACAAACTCGCCGGCAAAGTGCTCGTGTCCGGTCAGGATGCGGATCTTGCCGCCATCATCCGGATACTGGACGGCACGCAGACCATGACGGTCTACAAACCCATTGGACTGCAAGCGAGAACCGCTGCGGAAGTTGCCGTTAGTCTGGCTGCGGGCACTCCCATCAAGAATGCTGTTTCGATTCTCAATGGAACGAAGACTGTCCAGGCAATATTCCTAAGCCCCGTAGTCGTCACCAGGGACAACGTGAAGCAAACCGTCATCAAGGACGGTTTCCAAAACCTGGAAACCATTCAGAAAAGTTTGCCGAAGGAAAAATGGCCAAATTAAATTCCGGGCAAGGCACTGCGGCACGCGCTCGTTGTCAGCAACTTGTCATTTTGTAAGTTTGTGCAGTCAGAACAACAGACAGTTCGACCGCGCGCGTTTTGCCGCGACGAGCCTTCTCGCGCAAGAAATTAAAACTTCACACCCCAAAAGGATGGGTCCGGCTTAATCAGCTCGAGGCCGACGTCCCACGCTTCGTGGTCGCGCCAAACAACTTGCGCTTCCGCGATGCGTCCACTTTTGGCATGGATAAGACGCACGCGCTTGCGCAGAGGAAGCCCCGCGCCAACCACGGCCAAGCAGCCAGACTTGCTGATGTCCACGGTGACGCCGTTGGCTTGCTGTCGTTCGGAGCCTTCTTCCCATTCGACCTGGAATTTTACCCGAGAGACGATACGCCGATGGGTGCGCAATTTTTCCCATCGCTCTTCAAAAGCCTTACCTTCGGAGATGGTGACGGTGTTTACGGCGGTTTCGGTGGCCATGCCTGCCTCGCAGCGTGTGGGTTTGTTACTCGGCCGGGGTACAGCAAAAGACAAGGTATTTCTCTCAGCTGCGACAGTCAATAGTACTTCTTCTAATTTCTTGGCCTGATAATCGCGTGTACGTGCACGGAAAATTCGGTGTATGCGATCCCCGAGCATCTCGCTAACCAATTGAAAACATAAATCTTAGTTCGCATTGTAGAGCCAGCCCTTCATCACGTTTCTCTTTTTATTCTCTGCACTTTTTGCGGAGGCGCAGGAAGCAGCGCCCCTCTTTGCAAATGCTTGCTAGCAAGAAAATGCGTTCAAAAAGGCGGCCCACCCATCGAGGAACGTGATAGTTTGTGTGCAGCCAGTTCGCTGCATGCGAGCGGCAAAAGGGAGGTAATCCCGTGCCCATGGAAGAAAATCCCGCCTGTCGTTCCCGTCGCTCATTTTTGCAAGTCTCTGCAGCCGCCGCGGCGGTTGCTGTTGGATATCGCATCGTCACCGAGCCGATGCTGGCAAACGCCGCCTCGCTTCCTTATCCCCGTCCTTATCCAAAAGATGCGGTGCTCATTAATGCGAACGAGAATCCGCTGGGTCCCTGCGGCGTAGCTTGCGGTGCGATCAACGACGTCGCTTCCCAAGGTGGCCGCTACTCGGATTGGATGACCGGGGATCTCATAAAAACCTTTGCGGCCGCGGAAGGGCTCAAGCCGGAGTACATTCGCGCATTCCCCGGATCCAGCGGTCCGTTGCACTACTCCGTTCTCGCTTTCACGTCTCCCGCGAAAAGCTATGTCACTGCCGATCCCGGCTATGAAGCCGGAGCGCATGCCGCAAAAATCGCCGGCGCACGCATCGTGAATGTGCCGCTGACCAAAACGTACTCGCATGACGTGAAAGCCATGTTGGCGGCGGGGCCGGATGCAGGCATGTTTTATATTTGCACGCCAAACAATCCTACGGGCACGCTCACCAGCCACTCCGACATCGAATTCATGCTCGCCAACAAACCGAAGGGTTCCCTACTTCTGGTCGACGAGGCGTACATCCATTTTTCCGACGCAACTACCGCGCTCGATCTTGTTAAAGCGGATAAAGACGTAATAGTTCTGCGCACGTTCTCAAAAATCTACGGAATGGCTGGATTGCGCTGCGGTTTTGCCATTGCCCGGCCGGATCTTCTCGAAAAAATGGGCGCCTTTTCCGGCTGGAGTGCCATGCCCATCACCGCCGTGGCCGCCGCATCCGCCAGCCTGAAAGATCCGCAGCTCGTACCCGATCGCAAACACATCAACGCCACGATTCGCGAAGCCACGTTTGAATGGCTTTCTAAGAACGGATATTCCTTTGTTTCATCGCAGTCCAACTGCTTCATGCTCGACGTCAAACGCCCTGCAAAAGAAGCGATTGCCGCGATGTCCGCGCAAAATGTTTTCATCGGCCGGCCTTGGCCTGTTTGGCCCACTCACGTGCGCATCACCGTCGGCACGCAATCCGAAATGGAGCGCTTCCAGGAAGCCTTCCACCACGTGATGACCTCTGGCTCCGTAGCCGGTGTGGTGTCGCAGCACCGGGCGGCTTCGTCTTTGAGTCTGGATGGTCTTGAAATCCCAGGTACCCGCACCTGAGCGGAAAGAGCCGAGCAGGCTGTTGATAGTGACCTCAAGTGGTCGCGTCTTTCTGCTAATCCCGCGTCTAGAGCCCACTCGCCGGAGGGGCTGCCACAAGCGATCTCGTTCACGTACTCACTTCGGTTTTGGTCGATGGCAGCGCCAGCATGACGGTCACCCAAAGCAGCACCTGTCCGTATCCTTTATACGAGAACACGCTGAACGAACTTCCAACCGCTACCCATACTCCTTCCGCCTACAATGTTGTGAATGGGGTTGGTGGATGGAGCAGTGGAACCAGCCAGTGCGTAACCTGCTACCTTTCGACACAAACCAACGAGGATAGTGGTCCGGTCGGCTATGGAACGTCTATAGCTTTTACGTCCGGAGGCCAAGTCGATTGCTCGGTAGGGGGCATCATCTGGGACCCCATAATCATCGGCAACATTCCTGTGTGTGTTATTCCTACCACCGAAGAGACCGCAGTATACGGCACAGAGGCAACAACGGAGACACAGTTTGCTCAAACCATCTACGATACTGCTGGTGACAATTTCGGCGGACAAACCGTAACGGAAGGCAATGCCGCTCCCGGACAGGACACGTGTTGGGGAACATGGAGCATCGGACCTCGCTTCACCGGAGTGCCGACAAACCCGCCCTCGACTTGGCCTGTAGCGGGGGGACAGATGACGGGGCTGCCTAACACTTGGGGGCCTGACGTTGTGGGGTGGAGCACGACGGCGGTAACTTATTATCGAGCCCTAGACCCCGCTCATGGTGTACCAATTCCGTGCGGGTTCAGGGGCTATCAGTCATTGACAATATCATGTCCCTCGGGCATGACCGCAACTTATACGCCCTCGTATGGCAACAAACTGACAGCTACCATCGAACAATCTAACGTGGTCAATTGTCGCAACGACATGAACAACTCAGCTTGCCAAACCATCACTTATTGACCCTGGTAAGGAATAAAAGGAGGTTATCCATGCTCTTCTCAATAATTGTTTTTGTCACGATGCTTTCGACTGTTCATGTACAGGCGCAGGCTCAAAACGATCAAGCACGTCAGGCACGCCATAGCCGGTACATGGAAAATGCGGAGGTCCAGCATCTCGCTGACTCGATAACTATCACGGCAAACGATGCGAGACCTCTGGCACAAGCGGTAACAGCCCTGAGTGAAGAATATGGTTGGGCCATTGATTTTGAAGACCCACCGTATTACAGCAAATACGATCTCGTCGATGACACCGCACGCAATGGCGAGTCGCCCACCCAGGCACAAAGTAAGCGTAGGCCTGGGACCGTCTGGACAGCTGATGGTGATGGTTTAGGCGGCTCGGGATGAATCTTCGGCAGGTTCCGCGGCGAAGTTCCATGGCAACAGTTCGTCGATGCGGTTGATCGGGTGTTCCGCGATGCGAGACAGAACGTTCCGGAGATAACTCTCTGGATCGATTCCATTCAGTTTGGCTGTTCCGATCAGGCTGTAGATCGCCGCGGCGCTTTCTCCTCCTCGATCCGATCCCGCGAATAGGTAATTCTTTCTGCCCAGAGCCACAGCGCGCAACGATCGTTCCGCGGCGTTGTTGTCGATCTCTAAGTGACCATCGCCGCAGTAGCGCATCAACGCTTCCCATCTTCCCAGCGCGTAACGAACTGCCATTGCTGTGTCCGATTTCTTCGAAAGCTTGACCAACGTCTCTTCTAGCCAATGTTTCAGCGACTCGAGCAACGGTCGGCTGCGCGTGCTGCGGATCTCGCGCCGTTCTTCTGGCGTTCGTCCGTGGATGTCGCTCTCGATCGCATAAAGCTCGCCGATTCGCCTTAGCGCTTCCACCGCGACGGGAGATTTGTGAGCGACATGCAGATCGTAGAACTTCCGGCGCACGTGTGCCCAGCAGGCGGCTTCCTGAATGCGTCCTGTTTCGTAGATCTGCTCGAACCCGGCATAAGCATCCGCCTGCAGCGTTCCGTGGAACTTGCTCAGGTGGGTCTGCGGGTGTTCTCCCTTGCGATCCGGTGAGTAGGCGAACCACACCGCTGGAGGTGTCTCGTCTCCTGCTGGCCGATCATCTCGCACGTAAGTCCACAGTCGTCCGGTTTTGGTTTTTCCATTCCCAGGCGCCAACACCGGAACGGGTGTGTCGTCCGCGTGCAGCTTCTGTGCTGCCATCACGTGACGTCGCAGCGCTTCTACCAACGGTTCGAACAGCTGGCTCGTTCCGCACACCCAGTCCGCCAGTGTCGAACGATCCAGGTCCACTCCTTGCCGGGCGTAAATCTCCGATTGTCGGTACAACGGCAGATGATCAGCGAATTTCGATGCCAGAACATGCGCCAGAAGTCCCGGTCCTGCTACCCCTCGCGCGATTGGCCGGCTCGGCGCTTCGGCCTGCACGATGCGATCGCAACCCGCGCAGGCCATCTTGGGTCGAACCTGGCGGATCACTTTGAAGCGGATCGATTCGATTTCCAGCATCTCTGAAACATCTTCGCCGAGATGCTTCAGCTTACCACCGCAGTCCGGGCAGGCTTCTTGCTTCGGTGGATAGGTCCGCACTTCTCGCGGTAGGTGTGCTGGCAACGGTCGTCGTGCCCGTCGGGCGTGCTGCTCTGCGCTCGCGAGTGGTTCCGGCAGAGCAGCCACTTTCTCCGCATCGTTCTGTTGTAGTGCCTCGAGCTGCAACTCTAGTTGTTCGATCTGCCGATCCAGCTTCTCCGAAGAACGCCCGAATCGCATGCGTTGCAGCTTGGCAATCAGTAGTTTCAGCCGCTCGAGTTCGCCATCGCGAGACACGATCAGTTCGTGTTGCGATACGATCAGTGCTTTTAGTTCGTGGGCATCGAGTCCGTCGAGATCAGGAAGCGGCGCGCGAGAAGCAACCATGTGCGCAGTATGCCATGAGCAAAATTCTTGGCAAATCAATTCTGTATAATTTCCTCTTACACCGCCATCTGCGGATCGTAGCTGCGCACTGGTCGCCGCCAATCGATCCCTTCCAGTAACATAGATAACTGTGCCTGCGTCAGTGCAACCGTTCCACTCGTCGCTTGCGGCCAGATAAATCTTCCGCGCTCGAGTCTCTTCGCAAAAAGACAAAGACCATCGCCCGACCACCACAAAAGTTTAATCAAATCACCGCGTCGCCCGCGGAATACGAAAACATGGCCAGAGAATGGGTTCTCTTCGAGCGCCATCTGCACCATTCCGCTCAAGCCTGTAAATCCTCGCCGTAGATCCGTCACTCCTGCGGCGATCCAGATCCGCGTCCCTGTCGGTAGCCCGATCATCCCAGCAAACACTCAAGCACCGTGCGCAGTGCTTCTGCTTCGACACTCCCCGTCACGCGAAGTTGTCCCTTCGGAAGCTTGATTTCCATCGTTCCGACAGCGAATGGCGAAGATGTACCACTGGTTCGTCCGGATTTGCCGCATGAGATGTCCGACAGAGTTACAGGCAGGAGCTTGTTGGACTGGTTCTTACCCAGCCGTCCTTCACGATACTTCTTGCGCCAATAAAACACCTGGTTGGCGTTCACCGCATGGCGCCGTGCTACCCGCGCCACCGAGGCACCGGCTTCTAGCGTCTCTTCGACGATTCGCCGCTTTTCTTCGACTGATCTCCGCCGTCTCTTTGCATGGCTTGCAGTCCCAATCGCCACCTGCTCCGAAGTGTCCACTTATCCCTCGTGGACACTTATAGATGTGCCCACAACGGAGAGCATCCTTATTTATTCTCATTTCGTCCAGACGGTTTCTACCCGACGCTTACG
>Ga0210409_10002381_pt1 | contig 22476 bp, 15 predicted proteins | sample IncBWH17MmetaG_FD_161649 | JGI IMG/M metagenome (GOLD analysis project Ga0210409, IMG submission 161649) | Forest soil microbial communities from Barre Woods Harvard Forest LTER site, Petersham, Massachusetts, United States - Inc-BW-H-17-M | ecosystem: Environmental > Terrestrial > Soil >...
TCCTGGCGTGAAGGTTCTACTCGCGTGATGGCGAATGCGCTGCTTGGCCGCGTCGGCGACGGCGATGTCCACTCCGGCATCGGCGTATTTCATCGGAATCCTGCTGGCGCGAGTTTGTCGTCGAGGCGCACGAAACTTCCTGTTGTTGTCCCTGAGGGAGAATGCTTCCGTGCCGCCGTGCGGGGTCGGCAACACTTCTTTGTTTTTACCGGGGACAGTCAGCCTAAAAAGTCCGGAACAATCTCTTCCAGCGCACCAGGCCCGGATGCACCAGCGCGTTCGCGTACGCAAAAAACCGTTCGCGAATCTGGCCGGGCTCCCAAGCGTCCGGGGGAACGTCCAGCGACATGTATATCATCACCGGCGTGCCGATGATGTCTTTGCGCGGCACCGGGCCCCAGAAGCGGCTGTCATACGAGTTCCCGCGGTTGTCGCCCATCACGAAATAGGAGTTGTCCGGAACCTTGAATGGCTGGTGCAGATCGTAAGGATCGGTGCGGCCGATGGTGTAGTTTTCCGCGAGCCTTTGCCCATTCACCCACACTGAACCATCGTGGATCTCAACGGTATCTCCCGGCAGGCCGATAACGCGCTTGACGTAATCCGGCGTATCCGGTGCAAAGGGCGGCTTGAAAATGATGACTTGCTGGCGATGGGGATTGCGCCACAGCGGTACGTGCCAATTGGTGAAAGGCACGCCGGCGTCGTAGCCGATGCGGCTCATGATCAGGTGATCTCCGATGAGCAGGGTATTTTCCATGGAGCCGGAGGGAATCACGCGCGCCTGGCCGATGGTGCCGTTAATGAGCAAAAACACCAGCGCTACCCAGAACCAGGCGATGATCTCGCGCTGCACACGTTGCCCCACGGGCACGTTGGGCTGCGCTTCTTTGTTGGGCTTGGGTTCAGCTTTCATGTTCCACCGCCACGGGATGTTCGATTGGTGCTTCACCAGCGTTGCCGTCCATGATGTCACCTGTCTTGTTCGCATTGCCCTTGCGCACTTCCAGTTGCACCAGGTCCGTCGGATAGACGCCGGTATAACAGGACGTGCAATAGTGGCCCTGCGTGTCGCTCACCGCGCGTCTCAATCCGGCCAGCGAAATGTAACCCAGCGAATCCGCTCCGATGAATTTGCAGATTTCTTCCGGCGTGCTTGAGGAGGCGATCAATTCTTCGCGCGTAGGCGTGTCCACGCCGTAATAACAAGGCGAAATCGTGGGCGGACAACTGATGCGCATGTGCACTTCTTTGGCGCCGGACTCGCGCACCATGCGTACGATTTTGCGGCTGGTGGTGCCGCGCACGATGGAGTCGTCCACCAGCACGACGCGCTGGCCTTCAATCAGGCTGCGGATGGGATTGAGTTTTAGCTTTACGCCAAAATTGCGGATGGCCTGCGACGGCTCGATGAACGTGCGTCCGATGTAGTGATTGCGGATTAGCCCCATGCGAAATGGGATGCCGGACTCCAGCGCGTAGCCGACCGCCGCGGGCACGCCCGAGTCCGGAACAGGAACAACAATGTCGGCATTCGCGGGATGCTCTTTGGCCAGCGTGCGGCCGAGCGCTTCCCGGCTTTCGTTGACCGAGCGGCCAAAGATGATGCTGTCAGGCCGCGCGAAATAGACGTGCTCGAAAATACATTGCTGCAGCGGCTTTTCCGGCGCGAAGTGAATGGACTCGATGCCCGACCGCGAGACGCGCACCATTTCGCCGGGCTCGATTTCGCGCACGTACTGCGCGTTGAGCAGATCGAACGCGCACGTTTCCGACGCCACTAGCCAGGAATCGCCGAGCCTGCCGAGATTCAGCGGGCGGAAGCCGCGCGGGTCGCGCACCGCGATCAATTCGTCTGTGGTGAGCACCAGCAGCGAGTACGCGCCTTCCACCTGGTTCAGCGCGTCGCCCAGCGCACCGGAAAGATTGCGCGCTTGCGAACGCGCCAGCAAATGCACGATCACTTCCGTGTCGCTGTTGGTCTGAAAGATCGAGCCGCGATGTTCGAGCTTGCGCCGCCACTCCGCCGCATTGGTGAGGTTCCCGTTATGCCCGAGCGCCACTTTGCCTTTATTGCAATCGATCATGATGGGCTGCGCGTTCAGCAGCGCTTTGTCGCCCGCGGTGGAATAGCGCGTGTGACCTATAGCGAGATTGCCGGGAAGCTCCGCCAGCACAGCCGGCGTAAATATTTCTTCGACTTCGCCCATGGCGCGGTGCAAGTGCAGTTCGCCGCCGTCGCTGGAGACGATTCCCGCAGATTCCTGACCGCGATGCTGCAGCGCGTACAAGCCGAGATAGGTCAGCTTCGACGCCTCTTCATGCCCAAACACGCCGAACACACCACATTCATCGTGAAATCGGTCGTCGGCGTAAGCGAGCTTTTGCGTCATTTTTTCGCGTGACGAATAATGATCAATGAACCTTGAGTATGCGCTCGAGCGAATGGGCCCAGGTGTCGTGCAACTTGGCGACGGAACTCTCGATCACCGCGCGCCCCTTATATTCGATGCGGAAAGCATCGCCGCGGATGACCTGGCCAATCTGGTGCGCCGCCACTCCACATTGTCTCGCAATCTCAAGAACGCGAGCAAGCGAAGTTGGTGCGGCCGATACTACGATGCGCGCGCCGCGTTCGCCGAAGAGAGCGTACTCGGCAGGGCAGGATTCCTCCGGCAGATTGACCTGGGCGCCCAGTTGCAGCGCAGCGTGTTGCGAAGTTGCCGCGAAGCAGCATTCAGCCAGCGCAACGGCGACGCCTCCGTCGCTCACGTCGTGCGCCGAACGCACCGCGCCGCTCGCGGCGAGCGACACCAGGCATTCTTGCAGGCGCTTTTCGGCCGCCAAGACGACAGCCGGCGGCTCGCCGGCGACAATGGCGGCAATCGTTTTGGAATATTCGCTGGACGAAAACTCCTGGGCCAATGTTGACGTCGCCCGATCCGTCGAGCGAGAAGCGTCGAACAGGATGATCAGATCGCCTTCCCGGCGAAACGCGATCTTCAGCACGCGCGAAGCGTCTTCGAGAATGCCGAGCACGCCTATCACCGGCGTCGGATAAATCGACTTGCCCAGCGTCTCGTTGTAGAAGCTGACGTTGCCGCCGGTAATCGGCGTGCCCAGCTCATTGCATGCGACCGTAAGGCCGTCGATCACTTCGCTGAATTGCCACATCACTTCCGGTTTTTCCGGGCTGCCGAAGTTGAGGCAGTTGGTCGCCGCCATCGGACGCGCACCACTCGCTGCGACATTGCGAGCCGCTTCCGCCACCGCGTGCATGGCTCCCACGCGCGGATTCAGCTGGCACCAGCGGCCGTTTCCGTCGGTGGAAAGCGCGAGGGCGCGCTTGACGATGCCGGTCTCGGGATCTTTTATGCGGATGACGGCGGCATCGCTCGCACCGGGTCCGGCGAGAGTGTTGGTGCGCACCGATGTGTCGTAATGCTCGGTGATCCAGCGCTTCGACGCAATCGCCGGCGAACCCAGCAGTTTTACAAAATTTGCTGTGAGATCTGTGGCTTCCGCAAAAAACGAGAACCAGTCCGCCGGAGTCTCGTTGCGCAGTGGCGGTTGCGCAATCGGCCGGCGATACACGGGACCTTCTTCGGCCAGCGGATGCGCCGGAATCTCCGCAGCCAGCTTGCCGCGATCTTTCACGCGCAGCAGTCCGCCGTCGGTCACTTCGCCGACAACCACCGCGTCGAGCCCCCACTTCGTGAACACGTCAAGGACTTCGCGCTCGCGGCCTTTCTCGGCAACCAGCAGCATGCGTTCTTGCGATTCGCTAAGCATGATTTCGTACGGCGTCATGCCCGATTCGCGCTGCGGTACCTTCGCCAGATCGATTTCGATGCCGGTGCCGCCGCGCGAAGCCATCTCCGTCGTCGAGCAAGTCAGCCCCGCCGCGCCCATGTCCTGAATCGCGACGACCGCGCCTGTCTGCATCGCCTCGAGGCAAGCTTCGAGCAGCAACTTCTCCATAAAGGGATCGCCAACCTGGACGTTGGGGCGTTTTTGCTTCGATTCTTCGGTGAATTCCGCGGAGGCCAGCAGCGAGGCGCCATGAATTCCATCGCGCCCCGTTTTGGCGCCAACGTAGATCACCGGATTGCCGGTTCCGCGCGCCTTGGCAAAAAACAAATCTTCTTTCCTAGCAATCCCCAATGCCAGCGCGTTCACCAGCGGATTTTGCGCGTAGCAAGGCTCGAAGCCAACTTCGCCGCCGACCGTCGGCACGCCGAAACAATTTCCGTAGTTCGCAATCCCGCGAATCACGCCATCGAGAATGCGCCGATTCTTCGCGGCGTCCTCTTCGCTGACGCCCTGGCCGGCGACGATCGGACCAAATCGCAGCGAATCGAGCACCGCCACCGGCCGCGCACCCATCGTGAAAATGTCGCGCAGTATGCCGCCGACGCCGGTGGTCGCGCCCTGAAACGGCTCCACGTAACTCGGATGATTGTGCGATTCGATCTTGAATGCGGCGACCAGACCGTCGCCAATGTCCACCACGCCGGCGTTCTCGCCCGGCCCTTGCACCACCAGCTTGCCGCGCGTGGGCAGCCGCTTCAGGTGCACCTTGCTCGATTTGTACGAGCAGTGCTCGCTCCACATCACGGAAAAAATCCCCAGCTCCGTGATGTTCGGCTCGCGCCCCAGGATCTGCTTCACCCGCGCGTATTCTTCCGCGGTAAGGCCGTGTTCGGCCGCGATTTCCGGAGTTACCCTGATTTCCGTGCTTGCTGTCGCCATGTCTGCGCCTAGAATCAACGGGGCGCGGCATGCTGCGCCCGTCCAAGAGAATCCCGCTGTGTGAGAGAAATCAAGCGGTCGCCTTTGCCGCGCCGACGAGCGCTTCCACCATGGAGCGGAGAATCACCAGCCCATCGGCGGAGTCCAGCGCGGACTCAACGGCGCGCTCTGGATGCGGCATCAGGCCGGCCACGTTCCGCTCCCGATTGCAAATTCCGGCAATGTTTGCAGTGGAACCGTTGGGATTGCCCGCTGCGTCATCCGTTCCCGCAGGCGTGGTGTAGCGAAAAATCACCTGGTGATTCTTCTCGAGGTCCGAAAGAGTTGCTTCGTCGCAACTATAGTTCCCGTCGCTGTGCGCGATGGGCATCTTAAGAATCTGGCCCTTCGTAGCGGCATTCGTAAACGGAGTGTCTGTCTGCTCCACCCGGACATAAACGTGGCGGCAGATGAACCGCAGGCCGCTGTTGCGCATCATCGCGCCCGGCAACAGGCCCGCCTCCAGCAAAATCTGAAAGCCGTTGCAGACTCCCAGCACCATCCCGCCGCTCTTCGCGAACTTGCCGACGGATTTCATCACTGGCGAGAACCGCGCAATCGCTCCCGTACGCAGATAATCCCCATAAGCGAACCCGCCGGGCAGGATAATCGCGTCGCAATTGGCAAGGTCCTGAGACTGGTGCCAGATAAACTCTACAGGCTTCTTGAGGATGTGGCCGATGGCGTAAAACGCGTCGTGATCGCAGTTGGAGCCCGGAAAGACAACTACTCCAAATTTCATGCCGTGATCGCTCCCTGAGGCATCTGGAGAAAACTGATTTTACCACATCCGGCCAAGCATCTCCGCCATTTTCAAAACCAAGGAGAGGGTCAGTTTCCGGTTTCGTGCGCGGCAAGCGTATGCTGCTACTTCACTCCAACGACTTGTAGGCCTGGGTTGCGTGGGGCACGTTTGTTTGCGTACAGCGCGTCGTCGGCACGTCTCACTAATTCGTCGGCTGATTCACCTGGCGCGAAGTTGGTCCAGCCGGCAGAAAAGGAAACCTCAACCAACTGCCCTTGGCAGTCCACTTTGAGTCCGCCCAACCGGCTCAGCACGTGGCGGACCCCCTCAGGTTTGCACTCGGGGAGCAAAACCAGAAACTCGTCCCCGCCAAGACGAACCGCCAAATCTGAGCCGCGAATGGCTGTATTTAAGCGTTCAGCAAAACTCCTAATCAGCTCATCGCCCGCCGGATGCCCAAACCTATCATTGACCTGTTTTAGGCCATCCAAGTCGAGTGCGAGAATGGTCAGCGGATGGCCGTTCCTTGTTGAGCGCGACATTTCTTGCGCGAGACGTTGCTCCCCGGATCTTCGGTTATATAGCCCTGTTAGCGGGTCGAGTACGGCAAGCTTGTAGACCTCTTCGGTTCGCACTTCCATCTTACCTAGAGCTTCGACTTGCGTGCTCAATTGTTGGTGGATCCGATGAATTTGCAATTGCTGATACACGGTGTACACGTTGAAGAGCAGGACTAGTCCCACGAGTCCTCGTATCGCTGAAGTCAAAAGAAGCGAAGCGGATGCTTCAGCTTGAGACAATAATCCGGGGAATGCGAACGATGCGATCCCCACGGCAAGCAGCACAGTCACCATCACCGCGCAGGACCAAAGGGACCACTGGCGCCGGGCAATCCGGCGCATGCTGGAGCTAATCTGCCCTGCGTCCATGGACGCAGATATGGGGATAGTTTGCTGCGGCTCCGATTGAATCATGGGACCTCGCGATTGCGTGTATCCATTAGAGATGTCTTACTGTGGGAGCGCAAGGCGCAGTGACAGAGATGTTTCCAGGTTCTCAATCCATGCCGATTCTGGACCCTTCCGATTAGACCTGAAGGACGTCGCCGTTTCGCGGGACCATTTCGTAAAGAACCGACCTACTGACGCTGGCTGGCTACGCCTTCCTGCGACAGCTCGCGTTGCGCTGCGCGCGACCCGGCCAATTCCGCGCTTCGTCCGTGGTGCACCACCAGGTGCAGCAGAAACATCACCACCAGGACTCCTCCAAACGTCACGACGATGGTTGCACCGGTGGGCGTGTCGAGCAAGACGCTCAGATAGCAGCCGAGCGCGGAGACGAGCGTGCCCATGGTCCATCCGATGGCCAGCCGCGGACCGATGCGATCGGCGAAAAGCATGGCGCCCACGCTAGGAACAATCAGGTAGCAAAAGACCAATAGCACGCCGGCAATGGCCACCGACGAAGTAACGACAAATCCAAAGGAAGCGTAGAAAAGAAAATCCCAGAAGCGCACGCTTACGCCTAGGCTCTCCGCTTTGTCGTGATTCATGGAAATCAACAGGAACTTTTTGCGAAACACGTAATGGAAAATGCCGACCAGCGCGTACAGAATCGCCGTCTTGCGCACTTCCGGCCAGGAGACGGCCAGGATATTTCCGACCAGCATGTCCTTGAGGTGCTCGGTCTCGCCGGTAGCCTTGCTCATCAGCAGAATGGCCATTGCGGAGGCCACCGAATAGGCGATGCCGATGAAGGCTTCTTGCGGGATGTGACCGCGGCGTGTCCGCGCCAGCGCAAAAATTGCCGCGCCTAGAAACGTAAATCCCAGACTTAGCCAATACGAGTTCTGCCCGTGCGGGTCCATACCCGCCACAATTGCAACGGTGGCGCCCAGCGCGGCGATCTGCGCCAGGGCCAAGTCCACGAAGATGACACCTCGCTCCACCACATGCACGCCGAGATAGGCATGGATGCCGGTCAAAATGAGGCTGGCCACAAAGGGCGCAAGCAAAAAAAGAAAAATCTCCATCGGCCCGGTCTCCTGAGCTAGTGAGCGGCGTCGAACGCCTGCTTCAGCTTGCTGATGTCATAGTCAAACAGCTTGAAGTAATCAGTGATTTCCTTTTCGCCCCCCACCGACGGCGGCAGCACGAGGACCTGCGCGCCGGTCTCACGTGCGATCGCATTCGGTGTCTTCAAATCGAAGTATGGCTCGACCACGATCACCTTAACGTTCTCCTGCTTCATCTGCCGGATGAGTTCGACGGTGTGCTGCGGACTCGGCGGAATACCAGGCCGCGGCTCTACATAACCCACCACATTCAAGTGAAAGTGTTCCGCGAAATTCGGCCAGGAACGATGATAGGTGACGATCTTGCGTCCTTCGTAGGGTTTCATCTCGGCCAGCCAACGCTGGTCCGCCTGCTTCAGGTGCTGCTCGAAATCGGCGTACCGCTGCGCAAAGTAGGCAGCGTCGTCCGGGCGCATTTGGCCGAGCTTGTCGGCAATGCCTTTGGCGATGCGCAGGCCATTTTCAGGATCGAGCCAGTAATGAGGATTGCCGAGCGGGTGCACGTCGCCTTCGGCGCGCGTTACTTGGCCCGTGGGAATCTCCAGAATTTTCGCGAAGCGTGACGCATCGAAATATCCCGGTGCACCCACCTGTATCTTCGGATTGGTCGATTGGTTGATAAGTGGCGGCAACCAACCAATCTCCAACTCGAGTCCAACAACGATGAGCAGATCGGCGCGCTTCAATTTCAAGAGGAAGCTGGGCTTGGCGTCGACAAAATGCGGATCCTGGTAGCCACGCGCGATCGATTCCACCTCTACCTTGTCCCCGCCGACTTCTTGGGCCAGCGAGGCGAGGTCTGTGGTGGCAGTCATGATCTGGATTTTGCTGGCCGCTCGCGTGCCTGGCGGTCCGAGCAACGCTGTCACGAATGCAAGCGTTGCAAAAACTGCCGTCAGGCGGACGCCGAAGCTACATCTGTGCATTAGCGTTTCTCCCTAAGTATCGAAAAACTAGAATGGGTGCGCCCCATGCGCGCCCATCACGAATAGAAACTGGAACAGAAACTCGTTGGCTAGGGAAAAATCACCAGGATTGGTGAGCGCAAGGTGCCCGAAGCGGTACTGTCCACGGATCTGGCTAAATTCACTGGGCCAATAAGTAAGTATGCCGGAAAAGCCCGTGTCCGTCAGATTCGCGTTTGCTGCCTGGCCGCTGCGATCGAAGCGCCCACCTACGGTCCAGCGGCGATTCAGACGATAGTCCGCGGAAGCATACAGTCCGAAGGCATGTTGCGTCTGGAAGATGTTAAGTGGAGACAACTGGTCGCGCGCGCTCCAGAAAAGCTCCGTGCGGAAGAGAAGATTCTTGTAAATTGCCCGGCGCAGCGGTTTCCACCGCAGCGTCGCGTCACCAGCATATATGTTGGTGAAAAACGCGGAAGGATTCGGCGCAGTGATGAGGCCAGCGCTGTTTCCCCGCGTATAAGAGACGCCAAGATCGAGATTGGTGGACTCGCTGAGGTCGCGATAAGCGCGTACGTGGCCGACGACGCTCAGGTCTTGGCGGCGATAAGCTCGGAACACATCGTCCGAATCGCCTCGGTAAACCTGGGCGGTTCCTTCCATGAACCACCCTTTGGGTGCGGGTATGAAGTGCGAAAGCGACATACCGGCGTCGTTGATGCCGTCTTCACCACCGACAAGATTGTTGGTGACCAGCGGTCGGTCGATCCACGGGAGCGCGTGGTTGTGAATGGTGTTGACCTTGCCGAACTCGGCGCGCATTTTGCCGACTTTCAGCAACAGGCCTGCCGGAAGAGAAGTGAACGTGATATAGCCTTCCTCCACGTTTACGCCCGTTTCGCCAAAGGAGATGAAAGCATCTGCCCTGGAATAGGGATCAATGATCGCCTGCATGCCCACTTCGGTTTCGTGGAGTTGCATCGAGGGCGACGGGGAAACTGCATTGTGCCCTGCATTCCCAATGAAATCGCCGATCAGACTGATGTCGGGATTGAGCAGCTTGGCGTTGGAGGTAGCGCCGCCAAAGGTTTGCGTCTGCGCGACCTGCGGGGCCCCGGGCGCAGGATCGGGCGGGGCAGACGCGGCGATCGGTGTCGGGTTTGCGGGAAGCATGCCGGGCTCGACATGTGCAGCGGTCAGCAGAATGCGCGGTTCCGAGGCGGGCTGCGCAGATTTTGCGTCACGGACAGCCTTGAGTTCTCCACGGAGAACGGCGACCTCCTCGGCGAGCGAGCGCACCTGCTCTTCAAGCGTTCTCATACGTGTCTCTTGCGCCGACACGCCAGAACTATTCCCTCCGGACACCTGCGTGGCCGTACTGTCTTGCGCGCGCGAGGCAGAACACAAAAGCAAAATCGCGGACACCATCACAAATTTCTTCATGGCACTACTCCTAAAGTAATTTGGAGCGACGAGAGGACCTGGTCAGCTGACGCAGTCGGAGGTTGGAGGAGCGCGTGGCGAAATGGCCTGAGGGATGTCTATTGACAGGGCGAACCGGTCGCCGCGACTTTCCAACCGATCCGAGACAGACGCAACCGTCAGCAACGGCCCCTCGCTAGCCACTGCGGAAGTCGTTGTGCTGCAGACGGGGCAAACGTGCGAAGACGTGGGCCCCCAGATCAGGTCAGCGCAAAAATGAAACTGTGCCGCCAGAAAAACAACAGCCAGCAGCAATGCCAAGGGGCGTAATCGCGATACAACGGGGTGCATGTGCTTAGTAAGACGGAGCTTAGGGAAGAATGGTTGCGAGGTCAAGGAGCTAAGTGCTTTTTTTAGTTGATGTTACATACTATACTAGGGGATAGTATACGGAGGTCAGATGGCACATACCAGCAAGGACAAAGAGAAGCTTCTAATTCGCGTCCGGCGTATTCGCGGGCAAGTGGAGGCCATCGAACGTTCCCTACGGGAAGAACACGAATGTGCCGACCTCTTGCAGCTAGTGGCAGCCTGCAGGGGAGCCCTCAACGGCTTGATGGCGGAACTGGTGGAAGGTCACATCTGGTTCCACGTGCTGGACCCGGAGCGCGCCAAGGATTCGCCACAAGCAGAGGCTGCCGAAGAATTGATCGACATCGTTAGGAGTTATCTGAAGTAGAGCGAGACCTCGCAAATGCGGGATTCGTGAGCCGGGAGGGACGATATGACGCAGCGCGTGCCTGATGCAGGCCTCCATCGAGAGAATTCTTCTTCTGTCGCAATCACGCAAACTCTTGACTCCAGTTCACAGACGCGAAACGAGACTACTGATTCCAGCACCATAAAGGAAGGAACGGAGCAGGCGCATGGCCCGCACTGGCTGGAAATCGGACGAATCGTTTTCGTCGGCATGGCCGCGGCTGCGGCGTGGTTGGTAGGTCCGAACCTGAGTTTCGCGCTCGTGCTTGCCGGCGTCGCCTGTGCCCTTATTGGCGGTTATCCCATATTTCACGAAGCAGTTGAAAATATCGTCGAGCGCCGAATGACGATGGAACTCTCCATGGCCATCGCGATTCTGGCTGCCTTGGCCATCCGCGAAGTGTTCACCGCGTTGGTTATCACGCTCTTCGTTCTGGTTGCCGAAGTACTCGAGGGCCTGACCGTGGGCAGGGGCCGAGCGGCAATTCGTCACCTGATTGACCTGCTGCCGTCGACAGCGACGGTGAATGAGGGAGGGGCGTGGAAAGACATCGGAGTTCAAGAAGTTTCGGTCGGGACAATCGTCCTCATCCGGCCGGGAAGCAGAATCCCGGTAGATGGCTCGGTGGTGGGTGGCCACTCGTTTGTTGACCAAGCCACCATCACTGGCGAATCGATGCCGGTGGAGAAAAATCCCGGCGCGCAAGTATATGCAGGAACGATTAACCAGTCTGGTGCTTTGGAGGTTCGCGCGGAGCGTTTGGGCCGCGACACAACCTTCGGAAAAATCATTCGCGCTGTGGAAGAAGCCGAGCAATCACGCGCACCCATTCAACGTGTTGCCGACCGCCTCGCAGGATACCTCGTATACTTCGCCATGGGCGCCGCCCTCGTGACTTTCCTGCTTACGCACAACATTCGCTCCACCATTTCCGTGGTTATCGTGGCGGGGGCGTGTGGAATCGCCGCCGGGACACCACTTGCGATCCTCGGGGGCATCGGCAGAGCAGCGCATCAAGGAGCGATCATCAAAGGCGGCTTGTATCTCGAAAAACTCGCCGAGGTCGACACGATCTTGCTGGATAAAACAGGAACGCTGACGTTTGGGACGCCCGAAGTCAGCAATCTGCATGTTGCCCAGGAGGGCTTTGAGAATTACCTGCTGACGACGGCGGCGATTGCGGAATCGCGCTCGGAGCATCCGATGGCCAAGGCTATTTTACGAAAGGCCCGGGAACTCGGGATTTCGTACAAAGATCCTGATGCGTTTGAATACACACCGGGCAAGGGTGTTTCCGCTTCTGTTGAAGGTGACTCCATTCTCGTTGGCAGCCGGCATTTCTTGCAGGAGCAGGGTTTCGCCTTGCCCGGAGAAATTTCCGGCTCTGCTGACGGAGAAATCTACGTGGCACGCGGGGACAAGTTTTTGGGCAGCTTGGTCGTCGAGGATACGCTTCGACCGGAGGCGAAAGAGGCCATTCGGTCCTTGAAAGCCATGGGGCTGCGAACCATTTTGCTGACCGGCGATGCGCAGCGAGTCGCAGACGACGTAGGCAAAAGGCTCGGTGTGGACGAAGTTGCCGCACAGCTGCTGCCGGAAGAAAAATTGCAGTACGTGACGAGGCTGACCGGGATGTCCCATATCGTCGCCATGGTCGGCGATGGAGTAAACGACGCACCGGCGCTCGCAAAAGCCACCGTGGGCATCGCAATGGGATCCGGAACCGATGTCGCGCAAGAGAGTGCGGACGTGGTCTTGATCGGGAGTGACCTGGGAAAGTTGGTGGAGACTTTGCGAATCGCGCGTCGCTGCCGGCGAACCATCATGCAAAACTTTGTCGGCACCCTTGTTGTGGACAGCATCGGCGTGGGCATGGCCGCCTTCGGTTTCCTGAATCCGCTACTAGCGGCGTTCATCCACGTGTCGTCCGAGCTGGTTTTCATTCTCAATTCCGCGCGGCTGGTTCCTCCGACATCGCTGGCCAAGGCGTTCGGCGCCTCATCCCCAGTTGGCGTGACCCGAGCGATATCTATCAGGACCTAAGGACTCCCATTCGCGGTGTCGTTGGTTACGATTCAAATCATTCATAGCAACCAACTTGCTTTCCCCTCCGTCTAAGCTGTTACACTAAACGGGATAGGTGTATGAACTCGCGGGGGACTATTTTCGGGGAGTGGAGCGGGCGGCGCGCCCTAGCCATATTGGGCTGCGTTGCTCTCCTGTACTTCGCGGCTGGCGGCGTCTTTATCCACCAGCACACCGGAGGGCCGGACACGGCCTGTCATGTTTGCCAGTCGCTGCACATGCCGGCCCTGGCGGCTGCGCCCCTGGATCTGATTCCTGAAGTGCGGCAAGTCGCCTGGCACGCCGTTCTTCCGGAAAACGATTCTCCGCTGGATTCTTTCTCGCTGCATCGCGCGTCTCGCGCCCCTCCCACCGCGTAATCATTTCCGCTGATCTCCGTCGCTGTTCTTCGCCCGAGCCACCCAAGGTTGCTTGAGCGGCCGCCATTCATTCAGCGGCTCCTATCCACACTTAGCGCACATCCCTTTACTGGGACGGAGGCAAAATGTTTAGGAATTTGCGGTGCATCGCAGTAGCTGCTCTGAGTCTGACTTTTTTGTTTTGCGCGACAGTTGTCAAGCCGCAAGGAAATTCCGGTTCTATCGATGGCGTGGTGAAGGATCCGTCCGGCAGTTCGGTTCCGGGAGCAAAGGTGGAAATCACTAACCCCGTCAGCAGTTTTCACCGTGAGGCGACCACGGACACCGACGGGAACTTCCGCTTCACGAACGTGCCGTTCAATCCGTACCACCTGGTCGTGAGGGCCACCGGCTTCAACTCCTACTCACAAGATGTGGACGTGCGCTCGACGGTTCCCATGAGTGTGCAAGTCAGCTTGAAGATCGGCGCGGCGACGACGAGCGTAACCGTCGAGGCGGGCGCACCAGACTTGATCGAGAATGAATCTACTTTTCATACCGATGTGGACCAGGGCATTATCGATCGGCTACCGTTGGAGAGCCAGTCGTCGTCGTTTACTTCCATTGCAACGCTGGTCTCTCCGGGCGTTGCTGCAGACTCGAACGGCCTCATGCACGGTCTGGGGGACCACGCGGAAAATTCCATCTCGCTCGATGGTCAGCCAATCACAGACCAATTCAGCAAAGTATTTTCAAACCAACTTCCTTCCGACGCGATTCAATCGATGGAAATCATCTCAGGCGCCCCACCTGCGGAATTTGGCGATAAGACGAGCCTGGTGATCAAGGCGACCACGAAATCCGGACTGGGGGTGACTACACCGACGGGAACTGTATACGGGTCGTATGGAAGCTTTGGCACGGCGAACGGCGGCTTCAACTTCTCCTATGGCAGTCAGAAGTGGGGCAACTTCATTGCAGCCAACGTGCTTAACTCCGGGAGATTCCTGGATCCACCTCAATTTCAGGTGATTCACGCAAAGGGCAATGAAGAAAACATTTTTGACCGGTTCGATTATCAGTTCTCGCAGAAAGATACTCTACACCTGAACCTGAACTATACGCGCTCGTGGTTTCAGACGCCGAATGCGTTCGATAATCTCAATATCACCGACGTCAACGGAAATCCTGTGGGCAACACAGATCAGCGGTCGAAAATCGGGACCTACAACATTGCGCCGGTTTGGACGCGGTTGCTTAGCCCGACAGCAGTGTTTACGTTAGGCGCGTTCGTGCGACACGATACATTCAATTACTATCCGAGTGGCAATCCTTTCGCGGACTTCAGTCCGATTCAGTCGGAGAGTATCGCGCAAAAGCGGACGCTAACGAACGTGGGCGCGCGTTCAGACATTTCCTATGTGAAGGGAATTCACAACATCAAAGTGGGCATCACATACGAGCAGACATTTCTGACCGAGAACGACAATTTTGCAATCGTCAATCCCACACTTAACTCGCCGTGTCTGGATGCGGCGGGAAACCCGCAAACAGGTTTCACCGATCCCGTACAGTGCGCCGGGGCCGGACTGACTCCCAATGACGGCACAAATCCAAACGCCGCGGTTGCGCCATTCATTCCTCTTCTCGGCTGCTTCGACCTGACCAGGCCGACGCCTGCGACCACCGATGGCTGCGCCAATCCCACTAGTACCTTCCATTTGTTCCACGGCCATACCGATGTGAAGGAATTGGCCGTGTATGCCCAGGACACAATCACGAAAAACAATTGGTCCTTCAATCTCGGGATTCGGGGTGATGTGTATCGCGGAATTTCGAGCTACAGCCAGCCGGAGCCGAGGTTGGGCGTGGCGTACAACATCAAGCCAACCAACACGGTGTTGCGGCTTTCCTATGCGCGAGTCATGGAGACGCCGTTCAACGAAAATCTCGTGCTGTCCAGCAACGGCTGCAACGATCCTGTGGTCAACGGCATCTTTACCGCCACCTCCCTCGGATCCCCATGCCTGGCTGTGCCGTTGCATCCTGGCTGGAGGAATGAGTTTCACGCAGGATTCGAGCAGGCCTTCGGCAAATACCTCGTTGTTGACGCTGAGTACCTGTGGAAATACACGCATTACGGCTTCGACTTCAGCATCCTCGGCAATACTCCGGTCACCTTCCCAGTGGAATGGCATAACTCGAAGATCCCGGGCTTTGCCCTTCGCGCGAGCGTGCCAAATTACCACGGGTTCAGCGCGCTCGTGGTGATGTCGAGCGTGGCCGCGCGGTTCTTCCAACCGCAAATCTCCGGGCTTGGTGTCACGCCTGGCGGCCAAGGCGGAACAGGCGTTTTCCGCATCGACCACGACGAAAAATACAACCAGACCACACACTTGCAGTATCAGTTGCCGAAGTGGGGACGACCTTGGGTTGGATTTAACTGGCGGTATGACAGCGGCCTTGTAGTCAGCGGAGTTCCCGATGCAGGTGTTGCCCTGGGCCTCACAGCGTTTCAGCAAGTGACGATCGGCTTGGCGTGTAACGGCGTCTTCGCAACGGTAGCGAACCCGCTGTCCCCCGCCAATTGCCCGAACGGTCCCGTCACATCGACACTGATCACGCTCCCGCAAGGCGGTTTCAATAACATCCCGAGTCAGGCGGACCCTGACCATAATCCTGATCGGGTCAAGCCTCGGAACCTGTTTGACGTCGCCGTTGGGGAGGACAACCTGTTCCATGGCGACCGCTACCGCTGGAGCTTGCGGCTCACGGTGGTCAACATAACCAACAAAGTCGCTTTGTATAACTTCCTGTCTAGCTTCACCGGAACGCACTTTGTGACGCCGCGGGCGTACACGGCAGAGCTGGGTTTCCACTTCTAGGCGTTCCGGAGGCTCCCATACCGCGGGCCCCGCGGGCGGGCCGAAGAGGGCCCGCCCGCGTTCTTGACTGAACACAGGGAGGCGCCCGGTCCAGTCTGTCAGCCATCAGCCCGGTCCGTACCACCACAGGGTACCCCCCTCCCCCCTGTTTTGCATAAGTGTTGATTCTAAAGGTATTTAAAGTGCTTTGTTTTGATACACTTTTGCAAGTGTTGATTCTAAAGGGAGTTAGCTTGTGTTGGTTGCGCACCTACCCTTAGGGCGGCTGGCGGCCGATACGAACTCAAAAGATAGCGCAGAGACCTGCCTTGCGGCGGGCAGGCACCCAGAACGCTCAGGAGCGCAGAGAGGGAAGGAAGGCCGGGTTGGCTGTCCCACTTGGGCCTAACGAACAGAAGGACGCGTGGTCACTGGAGTGACGAGTAGACATGGAAGTCTCCAAAAGTGAGGATTTGAGTTGTAGAGGAGTCTCGCGGAAGCGAGGCGCACTACTGAACAAGAATATGATACCAGAACAGTGATGCACGTTTCAACCATGAACTTTAGAGGGTGGTTCGCTCGCGCCAGCAAAGCGTGGTTGGCGTGTAGTGGCGGGCACACGCAGGTGCGCTTTTTACTCCGCGATTCCGAGATTTGGGCGCGCGCGGGATCGACGGCTAGGAATTTAGCTTGCGGCGAGCGAAGCCGACAAGGCCGAACAGACCAGTCGCAAGCAGTGCGAGGCTGGAAGGTTCTGGAGTTCGCACCAACGGCGCAGTGATGTTGCTGCCGGAGACATACTGAAAATCATGGGTATCGCCGCCGAAGACGTACCCGAGGACATTCGAATTGGTGACGCTGACCACCCCATTCGGGTCCAGGAAGATGCCTTGAGAAAGGTATGACCCGTTCGAGGGGGAGCCGCCGCCGTTGTTAAGGTCCAGCGTGGGACCGCCGGTGAGGTTGCTGCCGCCGACGAAGTTGAACAAGACATCTTCAGGGGTGAGCCCACCCGTAAGGGCAACGTTGCCATGGAATTGCGTGCTGCTCGTGAAGTTAAAGGCGACCAATTGGCCAGCAGTGCCATTGATTGTCAAGGTTTGCCCGTTGTTAAGACTGAAGGAGGATACGTCGAAGACGGTAAGTGTTCCCGGAGAGGCATTAACCGTGGTGTTCCCGTTGATGCTGAGACTCGCCCCAGGCAAGGCGCCAATGCTGGTATTCAAAGCGTTCACGGTGCTAAGGGCGTTGTTCACAGCGGCGACGCCGAAGTTGGTTGTTCCGGTGATAGTTACACCACCGCCCGTGACCTGTCCCGTGTTTGCCGCATAGACGTCGAGGTTGCCGTTTATTGTTCCCGGGCCGCTAAGGCTGACCTTTCCCGAGCCGCCAACTCCGATATTGCCGATCCCGCCGCCTTGTCCGGCCGCCACCCCCGTACCTCCGCCGGTGGTGTTTGTCGTGACGTTGGTGATTTGGAGGGTGTTAGTGCCACCGCCCTCGAAGAGGATGGCATAGTTGGCAGCAGCGCCCAGACTAAAACCATCGGCGCGGGCCTGTTGTATAGGCAGCGCGGCTAGGAGCAGAGCGGCGAACGCGGTTAGAATCGTTAGCGAGTGTTGCCGTATGAATGTGTTGTACATAAGTCTTCCTCCGGGCTCCCATAAGCCGACAAGTGCCGACCTTAGTCGCAGGCGCACACGCCCATGTAGAAGCCAGCAATTGGCTGTCCAAGATTAGTGAAGCCCGTAAACTCCGTGATTGCAATACATAGGCGGTCTTAACTCCCCGTCCAGGCCGTAAGCTGCGCAAATCCTTGCACTTAATGTGCAACGAAATGGCGTCGACTGCTAAGGCTGTCACTCTCATCGGACCTCTAGCGAAGCCGGTGGGGAAGCAGGTAGGTGAAGCCTGCGAAGGCTTCCCAGCGGGTGGAGGTGCCGGTGAGTCCGCGGTTGAAGCCGGCGTCGAGCACTAACGTCTTGCGTGCGGCGTAGCCTAGCGCCCAAAGATTCCCCACGGCGTTTCCGCGCAAGAAGGGTTGCGTAAAATGCCAGATTTCGCCAGAGAGGGTGAATTTGCCTTTCAGCGGATGCGAAATGGTTAGGCTCTGGCCAAACTGGGCCCTGCGCACCGTTCCTTCGGTCAGTTCGTTGAACATGGCGTTGGCGTCGTAGTGAAATCCCTTCACCTCCGCGCTGGCCAAGAGCAAAACGGAATTTTTGGGGCTGCCGAAATCGAATTCCGGCGCGCCGCCATCGTATGCGCGATGGAAGTAACTGACCGCCAGAGTTGGTTTCGCTCCCTCGCCGGGGATCAGCACCGCCTGCGCTCCCAAAAATACTTCGGCGACACGGTTTGCACTTTGCCCGGCCACACGGTAGTGGACCACCGGCTCGCTGGAGGCCAAAAACTCCAATCGTGGATGAACGGAAAATTTGATCACTTCATTCGGTGCGAAGCGAGACGAAAATTCGGGGGAATGGTTCGCGGCGCTCAGGCCCGTTTCAAACTGCAAGTAACCCGCAGGTGTGAGCGTGGCTGGAGTCGAAACCGTGGGACGTCCTGGGTTTGCTTCTGGTTCTTCACCCACCGGTGTTTGCGCTTTGGCTCTCAAAGCAAACAGCGCCAACGCGGAAAATGCGACGAGAACCCGCCTCATTTGTCCTTAGATGCCCTGGACAGGTAGGACTTGGCTTCGCTGAGTTCAGCGCGATCAGCTGCTGGCGCGCAAATTTCCGTCAGCTTGGTGAAATAGGCGTTTGCCGCGGCGGAGTCGCCCGCCAATTGCGCGGCATGGCCCGCTCCGTAGAGCGAGTCGAAGCGGTTCGGCGAATTCTTCAGCGCGGCCTTGTATTCAGCGAGCGCGTCCGACGGGCGCTTGAGTTCGAGCAGCATGTCCGCAAGCATTTCGCGAGCGGGCATGGCCAGGGAGTCCACTCCATCGGCGTCTTCGCGGTCCGCCGCGGAGCGCAGCGTTTTCGCTGCTTCTTCTGTTTTCCCTTCGGCGAACGCCACCCAGGCCTCGGCTTCGAGTTGCCTTACGCTCTTGTCGCGAGCTTTGTCTCGGTGGTGACTGGACTTGCGTTCTTCCTTCGCGTTGATCTCGACAAACTTCTGGAGACTCTGGCGTGCGGCTACCGCGTCACCCAAACGGGCGGCGGCAATCGCGCGGACTCGATACGTCGATTCCTGTGACTCGCGCGGGACTTGCGGAATGGCCAATTCCGCGGCTTCTTTCCAGCGGTGCAACTCGAACGCATTGCGTGCGGCGAACCACGCTTGATGCTCAGCAATCGATTCACGGTCCGCGCCGGGCACATTCGCCAATTCGTTTACAATGTCACGCGCTTTCGATTCTTGTCCGCTTTGCAGGTAGGAGTAATTCAGAAAGTCGAGCGCGTGGAATTGGTAGTGCGGCGCCGCGCGGTGCTCCTGCGTGGCTTTGGCGGCGGATGCGGCGGCGGCGATGTTGGACGAAATGGATTCTTGCCACAGGCCCAGGCGCACGAAAATGTGCGACGGCATGTGCAGCGCGTGCGAAGAATCCGGCGCGATTTTCGAGTACGCGCGGGCGGCGTCGAGGCCCTGGGGGGCAAATTCCGCGGTGTCCGTGGCGTGGATCAGGTAATGGGCCGGACCTGGATTATCCGGGGCCTTGCGGCAAAGAGGCTCGAGGATGGTGATGGCCGCTTTGCGATTGGCTTGCGCGTCAACCTCTTGCTGGTCGGCCAACGCCAGCAGCGACAGGGCGTAAAAGGCGGCGGCGTTCACATCGTCGGGCGATTGCGTGTGAAGTGCGGCGAGCGCCGCCGAGAACGCCTGCACGCGCTGCGTCTCGCTGCCCTTCGCATCGGCGAGGTAGAACGCCGCGGCGGCGGCGATGTAGCCGCGTTCGCGCTCCGTCGGTGCGCCGAGGGTTTGCGCGCGCCGAATATCCTGCGCGCCGAGCTTCAGCGCTTTCCCGGAGGGAAATTCCCAGAGTTGTTCGTAGTGGGACATGGCCTTGCCCCAATACGCGATGGCGCATTGGGGGTCGCGCTTGGCGGCCTCGCTGAAGCTCTGGTCCGCTTGCAGGTATTGAAACGAGTGCAGAAGCGCGACGCCGGTCTCGATCGCGGGGCGAGCCTCGGCGGAGCAGCTCGTCGAAAAATTTACTTGCCCAACTTGAACAGGGGGCGCGGGTGCGGGGATTTTGTTGTTTGCTTCGGCGCGCAAAAGCAAGCCGGCGGAGAGAGCCGCCAGGGAAAGCGCGATGAAACGCGGCGTCCAATTCATGAATTCCACCTCTGGCTCGGACAAAACAGTTGGCCCTGCGATTCTACCCTCGGCGTGCTCGGCACGAAAGAGACGTCTGGGGCGCGTGGCAGGATTTCCCGGCGAGAATCCCTTCGCCCCATTTCACTCTGTCACGTTTAGTCCTGCTAGAATAGGCCGCGAATTGGCTTTGCCAAAAAGGGTGACTTATGCAACTTCGTGTGGCCATCTCCGCCGTGGCGTTGTCGGCGATTCTGGGCATCTCTGCGGCAGACACCCGCCTGATTCGCGGGGGAAACGGTGTCACGCTGCCCGTGCCGCCGGCGACGGAGACGAAACCCGTCACGGACGTCGTCAACGGAACCTCCATCACCGATCCTTACCGCTGGCTCGAGGATGGGCGGAGTCCCGAGACGCGCGCGTGGATCGCTTCGCAAATGAAATACACGGAAGAGTATCTGTCGCAGGTGAAGATCCGGCCGGAAATTGCCAAGCGCGTGAAGGAACTGGTCCGCGTGGAGAGCTTTTCGGTTCCAATCGAGCGGCAGGGCAGCTACTTTTTCAGTAAGCGCCTGCCGGATGATAACCAGGCTTCGATTTACATGCGCAAGGGCCTGCACGGAAGCGAAGAACGCCTGGTGGATGCGGCGAAATTGAGCGCGGATCAGAATACCTCGGTGCAAATCGCCGACATCTCCAAAGCAGGAGATCTACTGGCCTACAGTGTGAGGGAAGGCGGAGCCGACGAAGAAATCGTCCGGCTCCTGGACGTAAACAAGAACCAGGAACTGCCGGACGTCTTGCCGCGGGCGCGCTACAGCCAGATCAGCATCGCCCCCGACAAGCGAGGGCTGTACTACGGGAGACTCGACCCCTCAGGAAGCGTCATCTACTACCACCGGCTCGGCACTCCCGCCGACTCCGACCAGGTGATTTTCGGCAAGGAGTTTAATGGCGAGAAGTTCGGGCAGATGGAACTGATCGGCGCCAGGATCACGGAGAATGAACGCTACCTTTTGATTGAGGTGTATCACGGCGTGCCGGCCACACGCGTCGACGTTTATGCCAAGGATTTGCGTGCGCCCGATGCCTCCATCCGGCCGGTCATCCACGGCATCGACAACCGCTTCGCGGTGGAAAACCATGGCGACGACTTTTACGCGCTGACGGATTACAAAGCGGAGAACTATCGCGTCGTGCGAATCCATATCCAGGACCCGAGTGCGGACAAGTGGCAGACGGTGGTACCGGAAGGCAAGGACGTCATCTCCGAGATTTCCATCGTGGGCGGAAAGCTGTTTGTCACCGGCCTGCACGACGTTGTCACGCAAACGCGAATCTACAGCCTGGAGGGCAAACAAGTGGGCGAGCTGCAATACCCAACGCTCGGTTCGGCCTCGGGCGTTTACGGACTCGACGATTCCGACAACGCTTTCTATACGTTTGAATCGTTCATCATTCCACCGACGATCTATCATTACGATTTGAAGACCGGAAAAACAGACGTCTTTGCCAAACGGCAAGTGCCGTTCGCGTCGGAGCAGTACGAGGTTAAGCAGGTCTTCTACACGTCCAAGGACGGTACGCGCGTGCCTATGTTTATTTCCTCGAAAAAAGGAGTGAAGACGGACGGAAATGCGCCGACGCTGATGTCTGCGTATGGAGGATTCAACATCAGCCTGACCGCAACCTGGAGTCAGGAGGACGCGTGGTGGATGGAGCAAGGGGGATTCCTGGCGCAGCCCAATCTGCGTGGCGGCGGCGAGTACGGCGAGAACTGGCACAAAGGCGGGATGTTTGAGAAGAAGCAAAACGTGTTCGACGATTTCTTCGCCGCGGCCGAATACCTGATCGCCAACAAGTACACCACGGCGGAGAGACTTGCGATTCGCGGCCGCTCCAACGGCGGTTTGCTGATGGGCGCGGCGATGACCCAGCGGCCCGATCTCTTCGGCGCCATCTGGTGCGGTTATCCTCTGCTGGACATGATGCGGTACCAGAATTTCCTGGTGGGGCGCTGGTGGACCACGGAATACGGCTCGGCCGAGAATCCGCAGCAGTTTCCGTACCTGCTGAAATATTCCCCATACCAGAACGTCAAACCGGGAACCAAGTACCCGGCCATTATGTTCAACACCGGCGATTCCGACACGCGTGTCGATCCCCTGCATGCCCGCAAAATGACCGCGCTTATCCAGGCAGTTACCGGAAGCAACCGCCCGGTTCTCCTGCACT
>Ga0210409_10002382_pt1 | contig 22473 bp, 19 predicted proteins | sample IncBWH17MmetaG_FD_161649 | JGI IMG/M metagenome (GOLD analysis project Ga0210409, IMG submission 161649) | Forest soil microbial communities from Barre Woods Harvard Forest LTER site, Petersham, Massachusetts, United States - Inc-BW-H-17-M | ecosystem: Environmental > Terrestrial > Soil >...
CACCTTCACCAACACTTCCGATCGAGATCTCCTAGGAGTCCTCACCGTCAAGTCGACATTGGGCACTCAACTCGATCCAGTCACCATCCGCTTCACCATTCCGGCCGGCGCAAGGATTCTGAAGTCCGTCGGCCCTGGAAAAGATGTCAACGTGCCGGTTGGCAAAATTGCTTCGGCCACTTTCGTCCACAACGGCAAGCCCGAATCCATCAAGGTCGACGCTTATCTGCTCAAGGAAAGCTCTTTGGACGTGGTACCCGACACTCCGAATCCCTCGAATCCATAGCTAGCGCGGGTTTCCGCCGATTGTCCGGTAAGTGCTGCCGGCTCAGACGGTCGACGCAACACTTTGTTGAAGTCTACTCGCAGGAGTGTGGGTCGAACGTCATCACCATTAACAAAACATCAAGATAGGGTCCCCTTTCGGGAGGGGTGGCAGGTGGCATCTCGCACCCGCCCCGTGGCCCACTCGCTGGGGAGACTCCAACGTGCCTAGCAAGTTTCACTCCCAACTATTTTGGGACACCCCCGGCACCGAGCCTGTCTTCCTGCGTCTCTCCCAGAACTAACCGTCCGCCGTCACTCGTCAGCGGATGGATCGCAATTTCTTGTTTTACTTGTTTTGGTGTCCAGCGGTCCTTCAAGCGCAGGAATGGTTCTTCGAAGTATTTGCGGGAAAGATAAGCCACTGCAATCGCGCTTAATCCTGCGAAAAGCATGTAGCACCAGGTGCGCGCCCACAAACTCAAGTCCAACCGCGTTTCAAAGCCCGTGCGTTTCGCAATCCAATGATAAAGTTGAAAAACAAATAAGTGGTACAAGTACAGGCCGTAGCTGATCTGTCCAAAGAAAATCAACACTTTGGGCGCCACCCATTTCTTCCCAGGTCCGCTGCCGACCAGCAGGAAAATGCCCAACAGCCCGCCACACCACAAATTCCAGGGTACCCATTGCAGCGCCTCTCCCACTGGAGTCATTCGGGACACAATTCCGAACGGCAGACCAGCCAAAGCAATGGCAAAGCCAACTACGATCAGGCCTACAGAGAAATTTCGCAGCATCCGTCGATCCTGGTTCCATTTGCGCACCAGCAACGCGATCAGCGCACCTAAGGCAAGACCGTCCGCAGTGTTCCACGTGTAGTAGGAACAGCCTGATGTCGGCATCATGCCGTCAAATACGCTTTGATGGCACAGAAGGCGCATGGCCGGAGAAAACAGCAGCAGGAAGCCCGCAATCCACTCGAGTTGTCTGCTCGAAAAGTTTTTCGTTGTCGCCGGCCACAGAAAATAAAAATGTTCTTCAACCGCTAAAGACCACAGTACCGGGTAAGACAAGGCGATCCCAAATAACATCGAGAGGTTGGAGGAATAGAGCAGGGACATGTACAGGAACCCGCGCGACGTAATTCCGAAAACCACAAGGAGCAGTAAGGTGGCGTAGTATGCTGGCAGAATCCTCAACGCGCGCCGGAAATAAAATCGTTGGTAGTAGTCGGGCCGCTGTCGGGAGTCCAGCAGAATTCCGGTAATCAGAAACCCCGAAAGCACGAAAAACAGATTGACGCCGTATTGACCTGGAGAAGCCAGTTTCAGGACTACCCGTTGCCACGGTGTATAAAGTGAAAAGTCTCGGGCCCAACACAAACCGTGGTAGATCAGCACGCCTAGGACCGCCAACCCGCGAATGGTGTCTAGCTCTGGCATGTGCGGGCGAAGCAGCGGCTCGCCAGCGGTAGACTTAGTTGTAGCGATTGTCGTTGGCCTTGACCCCACGCTGCCAGCCTGCCACACAGCCTCATGCATTGCTAGATGCTAACGGAACGAAACTGCAGTTGGGATCGCAACGCGGCAGGGGGCACCCTCCAGCCCGGTCATTCTAGGTACCCGCCACCACGGGGGGGATACCCTCCAGCCCCCGGCCTGATCTACTGGTACGCGCCGCAGTCCCTATTCCTTCGGGAAACATAGACACATTGCGGGAAAAATACGGCCGTAAGAAAGTCAAACCGCGGCGATAGACCCGCACAAAACTATGTCTGCTTTGCCGCCAATCGGCCCATTAACGGAGCCTCTAAAAGAGCACGGAGCTGGTATGACAGAACTCGGAACGAAGTTAAACGTCGAAGTAAATCACTATCGCAATCTCTGGCGAGCGAATTATGCCGCAGGGGTAATGTTCTTCTTCGTTGCGCTCATTGGTAGTGGTCTCGCAACACTTTTTGCCGCTACTGGGGCTCATCCTCAGTTACTTCCTTGGCTGACTGCGGCACCTGGCATAATCCTATTGGCAAACGGTTTTTTGAAATTCCCCGAGAGATATGCTTGGAATGTAGAAAAAAGCTTCAAGTTGAGAGCTGTACTCAATCAAGTTGAGAGTGGCGGCTCTCAAGCTAAAGAAGCCGTTGACTGGTGGAATAAGATTGACGAAGAGATGGACTCAGAATATTTCTTTGTGACCGCCTGGCCGCCGAGAACCGAGTCGTCGTTCGCTTGCTTCGTTGCTCGTGCATTCAACTACATCTCCTGCTAATTGATTATGTAGAACGATAAACAGGCTGGTGTACCCTCCGGTGCCGCGCTGGACTCGATCACAAAACTCTTTCCTGCCATACGCGTCCTTATGGCGTACGTACGTCCTAGATGGGTGTTGCACGCTGCCCGCAATCTCTCGCCAAGAGAGCTGTCTTCGGTCAGGATTATTTGGGAGTTCTCGGTAATCGCGGAGGTTTGCACCGTAACTTCGGTTTGGCCCGCGGGTATCGCAATGCTCCCCGCGGCCGCAGTTCCACAGGATGCTGTTGAGGTGGGGGAAGCACAATTTACGTGCGTAGAAGCAGTGTCAAATCCCAGCTTCGTGGTGTGCAAGCCGTTGGAATTTATAACCACGGGTCCGGCGACATCTTCATTGCCGCTCGTCTCGCACACAACACCCGAATAATTAGCGCTTGTGACCGTCGCGCCGAAGTTAGGCACGCTGCAGGAGAGTATCTTACCGTTGACTGAGACATCGTAGCCCATAGCCCCAGGCATTGCCGCCCAGTTTATGGTTACTTTCGACTTGTCCGTGCCCACGTTGCACTTGAACGCAAACGATGATTTCCCCTCGCCCCCGGACCACCAGACTGGAATGAGAACCACATCATAGATCCCTCGGGGAACAGAACCAGGCCCGGAGACCGAGCAAGTCGGGGTCGGAGCCCGCGGTCCCCCAGCAAACAGAGTGTAGTTGTTCCCAATGCGCACACTCTTGTTGAACGTTTGGCGAGCTAACCCGCCACCTCCAGTCGCACCTGTATAGAAGACGCCATCAAGTCCGGCTATTGTCTCCGAGAAGGAAGTCTCCCTCGCAGATCCCGGAGTGGAATGTAGGCTTGCGTCAACACCGAAGAATGGATTTCCCGCCAAGAAGAAATGTGAGCCCTGCTGATTGGTGGTGTTCTTGATGGAAATACCTGAAAAAACCCCTGGAGTGTAATTAGCGACGAGCGCCGTTGGGAAATCCGCTGGGGTAACATTTTCGATATCCACGCCCCCGGTTAGGCTATTCTCGCTGCAGGTGAATTGCAGAACCGGCAGGTTTGAATTTTGTGTTTGAATGTCATGGAATATTACCCAATTTCCGCCGTTCGGCAGACAGGATTGCTCCATCGAGCCCCTGTTCACGAACCAGACGGATTCGGCTCCGAAATTGCCTGTTGCTACGCCCACTCCAGACGTGATGAATGAGATCGAGGTCACCGGGCTGAACCCCACAAAGTTCTCTGTGATCCCTCCGGGAGCGCCAGTCGAGATGAGGCTGTTTCTAAACCGGTATGAGAAGCCCCCGGTTTGAAAGACAATATTCATGCCCGTGTAGTCGGTGGAGTTACCGTTTCCCGTCACGAAGGAGCTGAAGTCATAGGTATAATTCGATCCTTTTGTAATGTACGCGTTTAATCCGCCGTTTCCATTCACCGAGCTGAGTGCCACACGATTGAGCGAAAACCCTCCATAGAGCAGAGGATAGGCCGTACCGACGATATGGGATTGTGTCGCCCACGTGAAGCTCGGGGCCGTATTGCCAACCAATCCGATGATGTGAGCACCAGCCACAGCTAAAGTGTCGTTAAGGTTGAGGGAATTTCCATTGATCTGGATATCCAGGAAACCACATAAATCGTGAGGCGGAGAAGGAAGGGCGGGGTTCGTACAGTTCATGAGATCCACGTAGGAGTTGACGATTGGATAACGCATCTGGGGACCGATATAGAGGGGAGCAGCTCCGTTTTGACCGTTGTAATGTGCTTGGGCAGCCGCCACCAAGGCAGGCCCGTCGTCTGACAATGCAGTCGAATTAGATAGCGAAGTCCCGGCGGCGCCGTTGAGTTTTATGGACGTCGTACCTGCCCCGGCCAAAATCCGTGCGATGAGATGCTGGTTAGCGCTTGAGCTGGGGGCAGTTTTTGGAACGAATGGCGGAAAGAACTGGTTTTGTTCCATGATGGGGCCGTAGTCGTCCCAAAATGTCATCACAGTCTGCCCTATGAGAGTGCATGTTCTCGGGCAGTCCGAACCATAGATGTAGTATCGAAGTGCGTTTGTCGACTTTGTCCAAGTCAGTCGGTTGACGTTGAACCATGCTAGGCATATGTTGTTCGCTGAGCAGCCGGGAATATTTCTGGTGGACATTGCTGCAGAAGCTTCCGAGGTGGCGCCTAACCGCGTGTCGAAGTTCTGATTGGCTTGAAAAGTCGTGGAGTTTTTTACTGATGACACCTTGAAGAATCCCTCGAACGATGGATCGTTTGTATTGAAGTACGGTATGTAGACCATCCCTCCGACTGGCACATCGCATGCCGAATTGCAGGCAACGGTCATGACGTTGCCGGACCGAGTCAATGTCCGAATGTTTGCGCCCTGCATTCCGAGGGACGCCTGCGCTGATCTGGTGACAGCGACTTCTGTTGATGCCGTCCTGCCTCGATATGCGTCCTCGGCAACAATCCTGTATCCGTAGGTGGTCGAGCCGCTCTTAAGCGCAACGGCCTGCGTGTAACCACCCGCATTAACGCTGGGCGTAACCGTGAGCCCAGTCGGCAGGTCAGCGGTGTTTGCCCTGCCCGCTTGGTAGATCGTTATGAACTCATTGTTTCTAAAATCTGCTGCTGCTGCCAGCGTCACCGCGGCAGATCCCGCGGTCGTACTGGCTGTCGTACTTGAATACTTTGCGTAGGCTCCAAACTTCCGCAAATCAAGATACGAGTCCAACGGATCGGGTTGAATCGCGGTAGTTAATGTGGTGATGGTGTTCGGGCCAGAAGACTGACCCGTCACTGCCACCAATCCGGCCGCCATAAGGAACGCCATGATCGAGAACTCGATGCTTCTCATGAAATCCTCCCAGCCACGTACGGGCTGCTCATTTGCACCGGTCGTATTTCTATTCCGAACAGAAAGTGCTCCCCTCAGCACCACCAAAAGCGTACCAACGCACTGGGCCTGCTCGCTACTTGGGGTTGTCTTCTAGGGTTCTGCCGAGTGCTACCGAAACCTACCTTCCATGCGCTCTACCGTGACACGCAGCACAAAGTGTAATCAAGTTCTCCATCAGATCGCTCCCAAGCTGGCTTCGACGTTTTAAATGGTGAACTTGCAAATTCGTGAGCGATCCACACTCTTGGCATCGCCAACCATCTCGTTGCAAGACAAGCCTTCGGATTGACGAATATTCTTCGTGATCTAATCTGATCCTAGGCTGTTTCTGCCGGAGACGCATGGAATCCTCCGGCCTACGGTTGATTTCCAGCGACGTCCGCCCCTGCCAGGAAATCAGCGCAAATCATCTCCAGGCAATAACCCCTCGATTTATCGGTTCCCAGCATCAGGCCAGCCGTTTCAAGGGCCTTCTCGACCACAGGCAGCTGGCTCTTATAAACCTTGAAGTAGATGATCTCCCAGGGCTCCGTCTCTTTTCCCGTCAGGTGTCGTTCGACTGCCCATTTAAATTCTTCCTTCGGCGTTTCCTTAGCCTTGTGCAACCAGGTTGCACAGTCGAACTTCTCGCCGTCCTTTCGAGCGACCTTAACGAGTTCTGTCGCTTTACTCCAACCCACCAGTTGCAGATCGCGTTTGGGGATCCGGGTTAGCTTCTCGTGTATCGCCATCAAGTAATAGGCCTTCCTCCGGGAATCGACAAATCGTTTCTCAAGAAACTCGTCAAACGACTTCAAATTTTCCAGCCTCCAATACTGCTTGGCGCGCACCTCGCACAGATATTCCCCCAGCTCGACGAAGCGCACGTCTTTTTCCTGCTCCTTTGTTCTCTCCCATGACAAAATCTCATCGATTCGCCCGAGTACGAACACCGCCCGCGGACGATCGATTTCCGGCGCTTCCATCGCTCCTCGGTTAATCCACAAGCTCGTCAAGCCATGCAAGGTCATTCACTCCGGAAGTTCGGATGAGATTGGCATCAATAAGAGGTTGATTGTCGATGCAGAGGCCGAGATGGGAGCAGCTCATGCACCCGTTTTGCGGGAAGCGAATGCCGCTGTGGGAAGGGAATTGGGCCGTTTCGATCTGACCGATGGAGTTTTCCAGCAACCGTGCAAATTCCATGCGCTGCTTTTCCGAGATGAACGCCTTGAGATATTGGATTTCAGGCTGATGTTTACGCACGAAGACGACGAGCGCGACATCAGAGATTCCGGTGATCCAGGAATAGCAGATCAGTTGAGGATCGAGCGCCAACAGTCCCGCTGGGCTGTCGGAGTATCGACTGCCCGTGGTCTTCCAGTCCATCAAGCAGCGGGTTCCATCGAGCTCGCCAATTGCGTCGATATATGCGACGAACTCATTCCCATTCGGAAGTTCCCGAGACAACTTGATTTGAAGGTCATGTTTCGGGCGGGGAATACGGACGCGATTGTCCTGGGCAAATCGTTGGAGCAAATGCACTCCCTGATGCACCAGCCGATCCCAGGTTTCTCCCTTCTTGTATGCGAACGGGGCATCACGAAATTCGCTCCATTCCTGGAACAGAATGGCGCCGCAATCCTCCCCGTTGAAATATGCTGCGAGTGCTTTTTCAAAGCACCGGCCAAAGGCCATTGCCGCTCGAGTTTCTTTCTCCCGCCACCCATCGAGATAGCGATACCGGTAGCTGCGGGGGCACCGAAGATAGCTAGCGATCTGGGTATAGCTAAAGATCACTTTGTTCACCTTGCGCAGCGCGTTCATTACTTGGGGTGATGGAAAATGCTTCCCATTCCGAAGCAACGGCAAACGCATCCAGGTTTTGGTAGGAGCGTCCGTTCAGGCTCGTATAGCTAGTCCGAACAATCCCACGGAGACTGAGGAGAGCCTTCTCATCAATCTGGTCCCGATTGAGCAGTTCGGTGTCATAGCCAAAATCTCGCAAGAACCAATTGAGCTTCCAAAGAGCACGCTCGGTGCAGTACAGGCGTCCAGAGAAGGATTGGCCTGCAAGCGTCTTAGGCTCGAGAATCCCGAGGCGGAGAGCATAAAAAGGCTTCTGGAGATGCCATCTGTAGGAAACGGACTCAACGCGCACCAAAAAGAGACCGTCGAGAGGGCATGGGGAGCTTGGTTGCTGCGAATGAAGACCGGAAATGTGGCGCCTCATGGTCTCGCCTCCAGTGGCGGAGAGTAGGAATTCAGTTTGCAGACCAACGCATCCCTGTTTTCTTTTGCCGCCGTAGCCAGATGCGAGATAAAGGACTCAACCAATTCGCGGCTGGCGCCGTTGAGAGCTTCGGTGCCGCAGAAATCCGCGGCATAGGCCTTGACGAGATTTGCATTGAGGTTGTGCTGGCGGATCAAAAGGCAGAGCTGGTCGCGAAGCCGAGGTTGACCGTTGCTGGATCCGTTTGTGGTGTGGGAGCCGTTCGAATGCGATGGAGCGGATGGTGGCTTCGCCTGGCTCGAAAATGCTCCAAGCTCCTCAACGGAGCAGAGGCCAATCCCGTAAGCCTTCCGAAGCGCGCGATTGACCGCCCTAGTTTCGGCCACGCGCATCTCCGCTCCGTGGACCATCGAGGAAACATTCGAGGGATCAGCATCGCCGTAGCCGACAAATCCCTTTGAGTTGAGACCCTTGTAAACGACGGCTCGAAAGACCCATCGACCCGCCGCTGGGTCACAGAGCCGTTCCTGCAAGAATGTTCTAATCCCGGTGCATTTTCTCCGCGAGGCTAGTTGAACGAGACCGGAGTGGGTCACATACCAACGGTTGTCGATCCGAGTAATTTCTCCAAGGATGACCGAGAACTTGTACCTGACCAACAGAGAGCGGAGATCTCTCAGAGAACGTGCTCCTAACTCAGCCCAAGTCTGTCTTGCGGTTCTCATCTCTGCTTGGATTGGATTCGCAATTCGTTTCATAGAAGCCGCCCTTCGCCTTAATGCTTAGCGATAAGCATATGCATAGCGCTAAGCATTGTCAAGCCTTTTATTGCTTTCGTACACATACCGGGATAACGTCTGAGATAGAAATGGCTAAGAAAAAAGACAAAGATGCAAATGCGGTGGCCTTGGGCCGGAAGGGTGGAAAGGCTCGCCGCAATAAACTTACACCTGAGCAGCGTAAGGAAATTGCAAGTATGGCTGCAAAGGCCAGATGGTCCAGACCACGATCGAGCGATGAAAAGCTCGGCTAAGTCCGCCGAGAACAGGGTCGTATCGCTCAGCATGGCAGCGCAAAGAAGAGTTTTTTGACTACATGGACGAAGAAGTAGTGCGTATCATGTGGCTAGAAAAAGTTCGTCAAGGCGCGTGCCGAGGAGCAAAAACGATTGGAGATCATATCGTACGGCGTTCGCGGCGAGCACCGCGCACAACGTGTCGTAGGGTTACGTCATCCGATGGCCTTCCTCTGCCATCGCCATGGCGGCACAGAGAGAAATTGCAAAACGAACTCGTCCAAGCCCTTTAAATGGAGACTCTTCGGTAAAAACGGCAGGTCAATTTTGCCTGCGCAGAAGGTCCCAGACAGAGATTTCCTTTCCTCGGAACCACGGGCCGCTAGGGTATCGGTCCTTTGGGGAAACCCCGGTTGTGGTACTGACCTTGTTGCGAATGGCAATCCAACTTATCGGTGGCCGATGATTATGAAGGAGACCGTACATCGCGTTCGCAACGAAAAATATTCCGCAAGCCTAGAGGTTAGCCCCCTCATCGCGAGCCCCTTCAAGAGTTTCTGCTGTGGTCTTTAGGAGCCAGACGAAAAGCCAATCCGCGCCGCAGGGTGGTGCCGAGAAGCAGCAAGTGGTGGAAACCGCGGGCCACGAACCATTTTGCAAATTTTACCGACTTTCGGGAGAGACGGTCTGGCCGTGAATAGAGACTTTCACTTTTTGCATCTCCAGTGGTGTCGCCGCCGATTACTGGCCGGATTGTCGAAGCCTGAACGGGAACTATCCGCTCAAAGAGAACGGCGGCCTTGTCAGATTTGGACTGCAGAAGCTCCAGATGTAGCCAAAGCCCGTCCTTGATCCTGCCGAACTCGGTAGATAGGCCCGATTTCGAAAAGTGCCGGAAAAACTGGTGTACGGCCGGCGACAGCTGGTTAACTTCCTCTTGTGCTTCTTCCGACAAACGGCAGGCAAACCATTGTGAAGCCAGGAGAAAAGAGATCACTTCCAGACGCCTGAGTGAATCGTGGTGAAGGATGCGCCATCTTTGCCAAAAGACACGATCGTCCGCAAAGGTGTGCAAGCAGCGGGCCAGGCTATAGACCTGTTCGACGGCAGGGAAACCGCGGAGAAGGTTGCGAAGAAGGTTGATGGCGGTGTAGCCGAGATTGTCGGCGGGTTCGAGGCCGGGAAAGCACATGTCGTCCATAGTTCTTTGAACGCGCCGCTGCCAGAAATCAGGAAGCCCTTGCGGATGGAGGCGAGTTGTTTGCGCGTCCCACCAGGCAAAATGTACTTCGAACGAAATGGGGATCTGTGGGTCAAAATAATTCCCCCGCCATGTCCACGAATGTGGGGGAATCAGGGGCGATAGATGCTCCGTGGACAACCGGCCCCACTCCGGTTGACTGGTATACCCGAGGGCAGAAAAAGTATCGCGTGCACGAAGAATATCTTCCGGACGGCAATAGAGGTCGATATCCGATTGGGGGCGATACTTCGGATGCTCGGTGTAGCCGGGCCACAAGGAGAATCCTTTTATTACAAGGTGATCGACGCCGGCTTCATTGAGTGCCTTGGCAGCTCGTGAATAGGCCTCTTTGATTCGCTCGAATCGCGTCACATTGTCGGCCAGGAAAGTGTCGATTCGCTCTCGCACGCACACGGGCATTTCATCGCCACCCGCTCTTCGCAATGGGAGCGTGAGACGCACGGTATGCCAGTCTGAGAGGACGCGATTCCATCCCGCGTCCGACACGTTGCGCAGGCCCTGCCTGTTTGCGTCTTGAAAGCGCAACGCGTTCATCAGGAAGGCAGGGGCTTCACCCATTTTGCCGTTTAGCGGTGACGACGGAGGTTTCATTTCACCACACCCGTAGAGTTAACCCAAAAGGCTAATTGGGCAGGCATCCTAGTTTGTCACTGCGATGTCGTTTCTTCGCAACCTTTGTGTCGGGGTTCGGATGCCGGGGGCGATCAGCATCGTTCCGTTCGCCGGATCACGGAGACAAAGGAGATCCGAAGTAACGAAGCGAAGAAAGTACCTGGAGGAGAACGCAGCCGCAGCCAGAAGCAGCCATTCCACGGACCGAAATCGCAGGCGAACGGCACGCTGCGGCGAATACGGCGAACAGCGTTCGCTGAACGCTAAGAATTCAGAAAGCCGGTCGCTTACGCCTTCGCGATTTGCGCCAGCAAACCTTCCAAGGACTCGCGGCTGGAAGTTTCCTTGTTTTTTGCGGCGTTCAGATAGTGGGTCTCCAACGACATGGTTCCGGTGTAACCATCTTTGAGTAAGGCGCGGAACTGTCCGACGTAATCGATTACGCCTCCGCCCATGGGACGCCAATTAGCCTCCTGGCCGTTGGCAGCAGGAGCGGCGTCCTTGAGATGCAGGTGCCAGATTCTTTTCTTATCGAGAGTATCGTAGCCGTCAGGGTACGGTTTCAACTCGCCCGCCGCGTAAGCGTTGCCAGGATCCCAATTCAACCCGAGCGCCGTGGAGTTCACCATGCGCAGGATTTGCGCGCTTTCGCGTCCGGTGGCGACGTTGCAGGAGAATTCATTCTCCAGGACGAGGCGAATCCCTTCGCGCTGGGCGACCGTGGCGCTGCGGTCCAATTCCTTGGCGACGCGCTCGAAAACGGAATGCGGGTCGGCCACCCGCAAAAACGCAAAGATACGAACCTTGTCGGCGGCAAAGTCTTTCGCTCGCGCGATGGCTCGCTCCAGAATGGCGTCCTGCTTGGCGAACTCACTTTGCAGTGGATCTGCCTTGCTATCCGCGAAGCTAGATTGCGTGCCGGGAAGAAGCGTCTTGAAATACGGCGAATCCACCACCGAGACCTTCATTTGATATTTTGCCAGCAGGTCTTTGGCGCGCTTTACGTCATCAGATGACAAATCGACAACATATTTATTCCAGAGGAATCGCAGTTCGACCCAGTGGAGACCGAATCCTCTAGCCCAGACCAGGGCCTGCTCGAAGTCTTGCGTAACTTCGTCGGTGATAATGCCGAGTTTGAACTGATTCACGTCCGCCGCCCATGTTGGAATGTGAGTCAATAATAATGCCGCCGGCGCGGTGACCAGGAGCCTTCTTCGAGAAATTGGGTGTGCCATACCTGAAATCGTATTTCGCTGAGGCGGACTTCGTCAATCTATCGCGGAAATCTTTCAGACATGAATCAATCAAACACGATAAGGGCCAAGGAACCGCAGCCGACGAGAATCCAAAGCGTCAGTCCCCTGCAGGAGACGTGATCGGTCCGGAGTGCATTCAGAAAGCCGAGGCCGGACACGCAAAAAGCTGGTTTTGCACCAAGAAAGCCGGGCAACCTAAACCGCCTGGTTTGCTACCTATTTGCTGACCAAACAGCGCTTGCTCGCGTCTAACTAGCGAGATTAAGCGCGTGGTTGGTCGGGTTACCAAGCGCTGTAACTCTTTTTTTCCCTTTGGTTTGGAACTACAATAGCTTATGTCGGCTTGCCGCAGGTCCGGCAGCGTGGGAATCGACAGTCGGCCGCTTGGCCAAGCCTGCCCACGGCTCTCTCGCGAAACATTTGACCTACTGAAGCCGTATTAAAGAGTGGTCGGAAGGCTCCGCTGTCCATAGTGTCCCGCACAGTCAGGCTGCGGCGGAATTGGGAAGGAAGCGCATGAAGACGTGGCAAAAAATAGGTATCGGTGTTGCCGGCGTCCTGGCCCTCGGAGGCATCGTCTGGTACAGCGTCAACCAGGCAAATAAGGGTGTCGTTACGGTGCAGACAGCTAAGGTCGCGAAGCAGGATTCGCTTGTCTCGGTGGTAACCGCCTCTGGCGAAATAAAACCCACCACGTACACCAATATTACCGCGCAGGGATTTGGCCGCATCATCGATATTCCGGTCAAAGAGGGCGACCACATCAAAAAGGGAGACAGGCTGCTTCTCCAGGAAAATATACAGGCGAACGCGGACGTGCAGGCGCAGGATGCCATGATCAATTCGAATCAGTCTGGCGTGGCCGCTGCGGATGCGAGTTTTAGAGCCGCTCAGGCGGACGTCATTCTGCAACAGGCGAATTTGGAGAAAGCCAGGTTGGATTATGACCGTGGACAGGGGCTATACAAAGACGGACTGATTCCGAAGCAGGATTTTGATCAGAGGAAAACGGCGTATGACGCGGCCGTGGCATCCGTGGACGCGTCCAAAGCGCGAGTACTCGCGCAAAAGGCGCAATTCGAACAAATGCGCTCGCAACTGGATCAGAGTCGAGCTGTCCTGGTTCGTACCCAGGATGTTCTGCACAAGACCACGTACGTATCCCCGATCAACGGCATCGTCAGTTACCTTCCCGTGCGTTTGGGTGAGTACGTGGTGCCCGGAATTCAGAATGCCACTGGCAGCTTTTTGATGACACTCTCGGATATGTCCGTGGTGACGTCGGAAGTAAAAGTGGATGAAACGGACATCGTGAATGTACGTATTGGCCAGGATGCTGATGTGACCATCGACGCGGTTCCTGGGAAGATTTTTAAGGGCAAAGTCACCGAGATCGGGTCGCAGGCTGTATTGCGCACGTCCGGATTGGCCACCACGCAGACCACCACGAGCAATCAGGAAGCCAAGGATTTTAAGGTTGTCGTTACCCTGGAAAATCCTCCGGATAATCTGCGCCCCGGCCTTTCGACTACCTCAAAGATAAAGACCGCGGAGAAAAAAGGCGTGGTAGCCATTCCTATTCAGTCGCTGGCCGTGCGATCGCGCAAAGATTTGGAAGAAGCCGCGAAAGATTCGGCGAAAAACAGCGGCAACGTAACCTTGGCCGCGCCGCCCGTAGCCACAACGCTGGGGACCGACCCGAAGAAGGATGAAATTCAGGGCGTCTTTGTCGTGAATGGGAAGAAAGCCGTCTTCCGGCCCGTCGAGACCGGAATTTCCGGTGTTACCGATATTGAGATTACTAAAGGATTGCAAGCCGGGGACGAAATCGTCATTGGCAGCTACAAAGCGCTGCGAACCTTGAAACCAGAAGCAAGCGTCAAAGTAGACAATTCTGCTCCAAAGAAAATGGAAGAACCGAACTAGGATTTTGGACTGCGGGGACAAAAATGGCTGCATCGATCGCTACACCGGAATCCTATCGTAAAGACCTGGTCGACACAGGCGTTGTCATTCGCACAGAGAATTTGACCAAGGTGTACGAAATGGGCGCGGAGCAGGTGCATGCTCTCAGCGGGATTGATGTGGAGATTCATAAGGGCGAGTACGTCGCCATCATGGGACCGTCGGGTTCCGGCAAGTCCACGCTGATGAATTTGATCGGTTGCCTGGACTCACCGAGTTCGGGACGCTACTGGCTGGCGGGACGCCTGGTAAGCGAGCTCGACGACGACGAACTCGCTTACATTCGTAACAAGGAAATCGGTTTCGTTTTTCAGACTTTCAATCTGCTCCCACGCGCTACCGCTCTTCACAATGTGGAGCTGCCGCTGATTTACAACGGAACCCCTGCGGAAGAGCGCATTGAGCGCGCCAAGAAGGCACTCGAGCGCGTGGACCTTATCCCTCGCATGAGTCACAAACCAAATGAACTTTCTGGCGGTCAGCGCCAACGCGTGGCCATTGCGCGCGCTCTGGTCAACAATCCTTCGATCGTACTGGCCGACGAACCGACTGGAAACCTGGATTCAAAAACCGGCGAAGAAATCATGAACCTGTTCGAAAACCTACACGAACAGGGCAACACCATAATTCTGGTGACTCATGAAATGGATATTGCGCAGCATGCCCACCGCGTGATTTTCATCCGTGACGGGAAGATCGCCTCTGACGAAAAGGTTGTTAAGAAATAGCGGAGAGGGATTAGCGTCGCTCTCGACACCAAGTTTCTTCCGTGAAAAACGCTTTGACGCCTCTCGGCGCATCGACGCTAATGCATTGTGGCGGCGTGAGTGCTTTCCAGGTCCGGAGCCGGATCCGGGACGGCAAGGTACGTGTTAGAGATTCGGTCGTGCCACGTAAGGCCATCTTCATCCCAAAGCGCCCAGAAAAACCCCAGAAATAGAGTTCCGGCGGAAAGCATGTAGCCTGCAGCGCGCAGCAAGTATTGGCGCGGCGCCGGGGCGTCTGCGGAAAAACTGGCGACTTGCAAGCCACGAATCATCATTCCCGGCGTGGTGCCGCCGAACACGGTGAAGAGTCCGAAATACTGAACGTAGACGAACGCGAAGGTGAAGAAGTATACGGTCGCGCTCAATTTGCTGACGGCGAAATGGCCGCCCAGCGAGCCGAACAACATGAGGAACGCACCATAGGCGAACGCCAGACAGCCGATATCGATTAGCGCGGCAGTGCGGCGTTCCTGGATCGAGGCGGACGGAATCATCCGCAAGTCCGGTAAGTCGACGGTTTCAGAGGCGAAGTTGGAAGGCAACTCATCCTCGGTAGCCGGCGGCGGCATCGATACATCGATCAAAAGATGAGTCTCCAGCTCTTCGCTCTTCCTTGGAGGGCGCCCGATGGCGAGCGTGAACGCAAACTCCTCGCGGATAGCGGTTCTTTGGGCGGGTGGGTCTTCAAGGTGAGCGGTTGCGCACACAACGCCAGCGGATGCCGGGTTTTGCTGCTCGAACGGCAGTTGGGTCTGGCCTTCCATCCCCGCGGACTTGCGTCTGCGCGCGCGATAGGCCTGCAAACGCTGGTTCAACTCACCACGCCATTCTTCACGGGTGGCTGGACCGAGAGCAGCATTGACTTGTGTAGATTTTGTCGAAGCTTCTCGCTGAGAGGAAGATTCCGACACTTCTTCTGGAACTTCACAGAAGTTACAGGCACGCGCCCCCATTGGAAGCATCGAGCCACACTGCGGGCATATTGTATTCACCGGTGCGTTTTGCGCTGCGGACGCCTCACTCCGGTAGCGGAGACATCTGAAGAATAACACTGTCGTAGTTTGCGGTGCAGGGTGACTCAGGCGGGTGATGCGTAAGAGATAATCGGTTGGAGACCTTAGAGTTGGGCTTGTTGCGCCAGCATTTCGCGGCTGAAGGCGATCCGCCGGTCCAGCGTTACCGCGGCAAATTGCGCACAGTGAGCGCGTTCCCTTTCGGTCCAGGAAAGCAGGGCCGGCGCCAGTCTGGCGGCCGTGTGTTGAGAAAAGGTTAGAAGAGAATGGTAGAGACTGACTGCCCGCAGATTGGTGCGGTCGTCAACACGGTCGGGACACAATTGCAAGAGCTGGACCACGCGCTGATAATCTCTTCCCGCGGCTGCGGCACGAATTCCAGTGACGTCGCGCACCTCAGCGGACAGCGTGTGTTGCGAGGAGGCAGCGACCAGAGAGCGGCAATAGGACACAAAGAACATGCCCAGTGTCGCTAGAGAAAAGACCAGAATGAGCGCGGCCATCATCGTGGCACCGCCACAAGTGGCGCAGTGGCAATGCGCGAGTCTTCGGTGTGCCGCAGCATGGTTATCGACCAGGAGAGCGGCAAGAGACACGCGAGCAGTTGGCTCAAATAACGAATTACGCTGAATTTGTCCGCGAGATTCACAAGCGCGTAACTTGCGGCGTAGGCGCTGAAATACAGGCCCAGAGAAAGGATGAATTGCACCAGGCGCGCGCGGGCTTCACGCAATTTCAGCACAGCGCCCCACAAAATGTAGGTTAAGACCAGCCCGACGAAGTAGAGATTCTGCGAAAGCTCGTAAGCGAACTTTGTGGCTAGCCTGGCTTCGGATTCTCGAACTACTCCGTAAGAAAATGCCGCGGTACCCAACAGCAGCAGAACCGCGCCGTAGCGGATCTGTTTCGAAAAGCCCAGCTCGCCAAATACGTGCGAATAAAGGCTGATCAACGCCACGAAAAGTCCCAGCGTGAGCAGTGCGTCCGTATAGAAATACGCGTGGATATATTGCTCGGAGCTGTCTCCATACGCGTTCAAGGTCAGGAAGCGAATTGCGCTAGTCAGGATGGAGAGGATGAAATAGAGATTCAGGAAAAAATATCGAACGAAGGACTTGCGAACGAGCGAACACACCACGAAGCACAACTCTAGAAGAGTTCCCAAACACCAGATGAATAAAGCAACTGAACCCGGCATAAGATTTTCTATACGCCTGGCTCAGTTACCTTGGACTTGAAAAAACGTCCCGGTTTAATTACGGCCAGGCTGGACTGGCGCCGGTTTGGGCTTTTGCTTGATGTCCGGGAAAGGAGCCGGATTATTAGCCATCAGCACGGTTCCGTTCGCGTGAGCGGTGAGAACCGTTTTCAGACCCATTGCACCGACGAGAATGCCCATGGCAAGGACGAGAGTACCCAATTTGCGCGACATTGTGCCTCCGTGGAATACAGCTACACGGAGACACTCTATCCCTTATTGGGACAGTGTCAAGTAGGGCACACCAATGCCTTGTTCAAAAAGCGTTAACAGCAGGGCTCTGGTTCTTTCGCCATTTGTTCGCATGTCGAAAGCCCGGAACTCTACCGAACGTGATGACGATAGCGGTTCTCGGCTCCTAGCAACAACAGTACTGGAGTCCTACTCTACTGGTACTAAAGTACCAGGGTTCGGACCAGCTCTGAGGCGTGTACGGGGTAGTGGTGCGGGTTTTATCGGAGAGAAATACGAAGTCTCCAGCCGTCTCGCCTACGCTTGACACTATAGTCCTCCAGTCCGTAGCATGAAGAATTGTTCCAAGCCGGCGTAGCTCAGTGGGAGAGCGAGGGTCTCATAATCCCTAGGCCGTGGGTTCGATTCCCCCCGCCGGCACCATCGATTTTCCCGACCCCATACCGCACCTCGCCATGACTTGCATTGAGGTAACGCCGCGATGGAAGCGATTTGGGTGCCTTTGGGGCTAGTTTTGTGACTTCGATGGGACAGATTTGGTGGCCGGAAGTGCGGGATCGTTATCCTTCGATGCCCGTCCGCGGATCTGCTGTAGAGTGATTTCTCCGCGACCTTCCTCGATCAAATAAAAACGATCCGCTTTGACGTCGTGAAAGACTTGGTGAAGTCCGCTAGGCCAAATAACCTCAACAGTCGACGCAACGGCCATCTCCCCCAACCCAAAGTTGGCACGGAGGTCGCTTTGCGATAGATAGCTTCCGCCTCCCGCGATTTCCCGAATCTGACTAATTTTTCCGGAAGTAACGTGGATGCGCGCTCCTAAAGCGTCTCGATTGCTTTTTGTTCCCAACAGTTTGAAGTTCACAAAGTGATTTCCGTGATTGCTGGCGTTGTGAAGGAGCGTGGGAGGATCTCCGTTGTTAGCCACAATCACGTCGACATACCCATCGTTGTCGAAGTCGGCAAAAGCGACGCCGCGTCCTGCCCGGGGGGGCAAAGCTCCCAGACCTGCCAACGCGGAAACGTCCGTGAATTTCCCGTTAGCTTCATTGTGAAACAGGGAATTGTGCTGCTTGTAATGCGTTTCCGGAGACACTTGTTCGATCTCCGGGTACACATGGCCGTTGGCGATAAAGAGATCCAACCAACCATCGTTGTCGTAGTCGATGAATCCCCCACCGAAACTCAGAACATCGCGCGTGGGAACGGTAATCCCGGCTTGATCGCTCACTTCATCAAAGTAGCCCTTTCCAGAGTTGTGCCATAAATGGTCGGAGCTTTTTTGAAAGTCAGAGATGTACAGGTCCAGCCAGCCATCGTTATCGTAGTCGCCCAAGGAAATACACATCGCGGCCATGGTCTGCCCGCGCGTGGTGAAGGCCATGCCTGCTGCTTCTCCGGTTTCCTGGAATTTTCCGTTATGGAGATTCTGATAAAGGTACGCAGGCAGTCCATCGTTGGCCACAAATATGTCCGGCCAGCCATTATTCTGGTAGTCTGCGGCTCCAACGGATAAGTTTTTTCCTTCAGGCTGCAGGATATTCGCGGCAGCGGAGACGTTTGAAAAGGTACCGTCGCCGTTGTTGTGGTAGAGCGCATTGGCGCTGCCGGGATAGGCGCTCGGCGGGCAACTGGAAAGGACGCCTCCAATATTGCAGTAACGCCTGCTTTTTGGGCCGAAGGCAACATAACTTCCTACATATAGGTCCAGTCGGCCGTCGTGGTCGTAGTCCACGAACGTTGCGCCGGAATGGATCGGTCCAGACTCCGTGCCGGCCACACCGGCCTTGGCGGTCACGTCCGTGAAGGTCCCGTCGCCGTTATTGTGATACAGCACATTGCTGCCGTATTGAGTCACAAAAAGATCGGGGAAACCATCATTGTCATAATCTCCCCAGACGCAACCAAGACCATACCCTGTGCCGGGAACGCCGGCTTTATCGGTGACATCCGTAAATGTGCCGTCGCCGTTGTTTCGATACAGCGCGTTTTTGACAGTAATGCCGCGATCATAGCGATCGCGGCCGTTCACAAAATAAATATCCTGCCAGCCGTCGCGGTCGTAATCGGACACGCATACACCTGGTCCAAATTCCTCCAGGTTGATCGACATTCCGTCGTTCCCTTTGAAGTGCACAAACTTGATCCCGGCGGACTCGGTTACGTCCACAAATTGCGCCGACGATGTGGGTTTAACTTGTGCAGTGGCGTGGAAACCGCAGAAGAGAAGGACGGTGAATAGCAGGAAGGCGATTGTTCGCAGTGAAATCCACTTGTCGAAGGAGCCGAGAAGGAAATGCTGTCGATTCGCAACCAATTTATCCGGAAGCGAACACATCGACGATCGCGCCATGGTTATTATTGTGTCGTACAAACTCCAAGACGGGCAAATTAGCGATATCGCCGGATCACCAGGTTATGACGATCGGAACGATATAGCCCGAGGACGTAAAGAATGACAACGCCTTTCGTTGAGTAGATGACTTGCCGGATGCGCAGAAGCGCTTCGCGTTTTGGTACCGCCAAAAGTTCTGCTGTTCTCGGGTCGGCGGTCGTGGCATCTACTTCTTCATCGGAATAGCCCAGCTCCACGTCGTAATCACGCTCCAGAGTCGAGAACAGCGATTCCTTCTGTAATTGAGCGGAAAGCAATCCTGGAAATTGCGACGCGGAGAGATAACACGTCTCGAGCGCGAAAGGTTCGCCAGCGGCCTGCCGTAAGCGCTCAAGCTTAAAGACGCGACTCTTCGGCGAAAGGGACAGACGCGCAGTAGCTTCTTCCTCATTATCAATGATTTTCGCAAAAAGAATTTTGGACACGGGCGTCAGACTTCGGCTGCCCATCTGTTCCGTATAGCTCATTAATTTGTTGAAATGAATTTTGGGTGCGGCAACAAAAGTGCCAACTCCACGCCGCCGCTCTACCATGCCTTCACGTTCCAAAGAGCCGAGGGCGTGCCGGGCGGTCATCAAACTGACGTCGTGGACTCTGGCGAGTTCTCGCTCCGAAGGGACGAGATCGCCGGGCCGAAGTCCGCCGGCTTCTATGACTTTCTGGATGGCCCCTTGGATGCGCCTGTAAGCCGGAATTCCGTTCGTTCTTTTCGCTAGCATCTCAATTTCCTCGACTTACCCGTAAGTTACACAATATCCGCGACATCTCCGCGAGACTAAAGACGAACAAACGAGACGAAAAGTTTGGTTGCTTGCCGCCGGCCCTACAAAATTCTGGAGCCTCTGGTCATTCCAGTGAACTCTTCGCCGCAGCCTGTTTCTGCACCCTGCTGGGAGGGGTGCACCCCCCTCCCAGCGAAAAAAGTGATATAGAGCAGAGACGGTTTAGTGCTATAGGGCACCGCAACTAAACCCTTATAAAATATTAGTTTCTTCTTGACAAGCGTAAACTTCCGCTATATAGCTACAGGGCATCGGGTCGTGTATTGTTTTGGGGGATGTCGTTCTAACTCAAAATTTGGAAGAAGAAGTGGTTGCTAGGCCGCGCGCTGCAACCTCTTTCGGGGGAGCAATTGTCATGAACAGACTGCGTGTAATTTGTTGGGTTGTGGTCAGCGCTGCGCTCATTCTCATGCTGTGTGGAGCGCAAGGGGTCCTGGCACAAGAAGTCACCGCGACGATTAATGGAACCGTCACCGATCCAAGCGGTGCTGCTGTTGCCGGTGCGAATGTAACCGCGAAATCGGTTGAACGCGGCCAGTCTTATACCGCCATTTCCAACGATGGAGGTCTATACCGCATCTCGAACCTGCCGGTCGGCAACTACGAACTCCGTATAGAAAAAGCGGGCTTCCAAACCACCGCATATCCGGCGTTCACACTGGTGTTGAACCAGAGCGCGCGTATCGATGTCGAATTGAAGGTCGGTCAGGTCAGCCAGACAATTGAAGTAAGCGGCGCAGCACCCATTTTGAAGACCGAGAGCACGCAGGTGGACACTATTATCGACGCGGCCACCAACGACGCGCTGCCTCTCGCTACTCGTAATTATGTGGAATTGACGCTGCTGTCGCCCGGCGCGATCCATCCCGATCCCAGTAGCTTTAATAACGGGGACAACGTCGCTAATGGAGCTCGCCCGTTCATCAATGGCAACCGTGAGCAGTCCAACAACTTCCTCCTAGACGGCATGGACAATAACGAGGTATCGGACAACCTCCTTGGCTACACTCCTTCACCGGATGCGATTCAGGAATTCAACCTGATCAGCAATAACGCTCCCGCGGAATTTGGTAATTTCATGGGCGGCATTGTGAGTGCCAGCATCAAGTCGGGCACCAACAGTTTTCACGGAGATATCTGGGAATTCTTTCGGAACGATGTGTTGAATGCCAACCAGTGGGAAAACAAGATCAACCCGAACAGCCCAGAACTTCGCCGCGCCCCTCTCCGCTGGAACATGTTTGGGGGCACTCTCGGCGGCCCGATCTACAAGAACAAACTGTTTTTCTTTGTCGATTATCAAGGGCAACGGTTCGACCATCCGCCCGCAGCCAACCGCATCTCGGTATTCACACCGGCCGAGCAGGCGGGTGATTTTTCATCACTTTTGGCAGCCTCCACTCCAATCCAGCTCTATAATCCATGTGCAGCTGGAACCGGAATAGGCGGGACTCCTTGCACGGCGGCAGCAACGCGCGCGCCTTTCCCGAACAATCAGATTCCAGTCGGCATGATCAGCCCCGTAGCGGCCGCCTTGTTTGCCTCACCGCTTTATCCCCAGACCGTCAACAATCAGTTGACGAATAACGCCATCAATCTTAACTCCACGGCCTTCAACAGCGACCAGGGTGACGCTAAAGTTGACTATAGAATTTCTGATAAGGATCAGGTTTCTGGCCGGTTCACGAGAGCCCTCCAAGTTGATCCTTCGACGAATTCGCAAGCTCTACTTGGGAATGGCCTTGCGACGGCCCCCATCTGGAGTGTTGTTGGCGACTACACCCGCTCCATTTCTCCAAGTCTCGCCAACGACATTCGATTTGGCTGGAGCCATATAGTTCTTACAACGGGATCGACCTGGGATTCCTCGGTTGGGAGCTTTGGTCAATCGATCGGAATCGCGAATTCGAACCCGGCTGGACTCACTAGCGGTCTTTTGGGCCTTGATTTTGGTGGAGGCTCGCCAAGCCAGCCCGGAAACGGCACGCTCACCAACATTGGAAATAGCATGGTCACGCAGAGCTTCAATAGCAAAGTGTGGCAGTTTGATGATGGAATTACATGGACCCACGGTCGTCACACCTTTAAATTCGGCGCACAGTATTGGTTTGACGACATTACCGTATTCTACTCGGGGAACAGCGGTTCTTTGGGCGGCATGACCTTTGGCCCCAACTTTACTGCATCGGCTCCCACAAACGCATTGGCAAACACCGGCGAAGGAATGGCGGACTTCTTCCTTGGCTTACCCACCGCGTTTGGACGTGGTCTCAATGGTGGCAGCTGGACGCAGACGTCCCACATATATGCTGGATACGTTCAGGA
>Ga0210409_10002383_pt1 | contig 22455 bp, 17 predicted proteins | sample IncBWH17MmetaG_FD_161649 | JGI IMG/M metagenome (GOLD analysis project Ga0210409, IMG submission 161649) | Forest soil microbial communities from Barre Woods Harvard Forest LTER site, Petersham, Massachusetts, United States - Inc-BW-H-17-M | ecosystem: Environmental > Terrestrial > Soil >...
TTTCAGATATCCGACATACTGTCCATCGATCCAGACCCCGGAGTCCCGTTCCACTTTGGTCACGCCGTCAAACTGCACTTCCCCCATCACCCGATTGTCCGCGTAACTATTTGCGCCGGAAAAGAATAGAATCAATACCGCCAAGAGTGGGACGAGCCTCCCGAGGCGGAGTAGCTTCCCATCTCGTAAGAGTTCATTGCGTTTATTGAGCATACTTCCCCCTTCGCCAATTCACGATAATCGATACGGAGTGCAATTAGCCAGCCAACCGCCACTTCTAGAAAACCGCTCCAAATCTAAGAAACGGCTAGGTTTGTCACGACGTTCTTACTCGCTGTCTGTATTCACTCGGTAGTACTAGACCGCAAAAAATACTCGCCATCCACCGTTCTGGCCAGGTTTCAACAATGCTCACCCGATGCGGGCGAGATGGTAGCGGCGCTGCCATTCGGGGGGGAGCTGGCGGAGGAGGTGCTGCATGGCGTCGTGCTGGGCGGAATCGGCGGCGAGAGCGAAGGCTTCGCGGCGGGCTAGTTCGAGGAGTTCTTTATCGCGCAAGGGGTTGGCAATGTGGAAGCCGAGGTTGCCGGCCTGGCGAGTGCCGAAAAATTCGCCGGGGCCGCGGAGGAAGAGGTCGGTTTCGGCGATTTCGAAACCGTTGGAAGTGCGGACCATGGTTTCGAGGCGGGCGCGTGCTTCGTCAGTCATCCTAAAAGGGGCAACGAGGATGCAATGGGATTTTTGCGCGCCGCGGCCGATGCGTCCGCGAAGCTGGTGGAGCTGGGAGAGGCCGAAGCGCTCGGCGTGCTCGATGACCATGACGGTGGCGTTGGGGACGTCGACGCCGACTTCGACGACGGTGGTGGCGACGAGGATTTGCGCTTCGTTTTTGCGGAAGCGCTGCATGACTTCTTCTTTTTCGTCGCTGGAGAGGCGGCCGTGCAAGAGGCCGAGTTTTAGTTTGGGAAAAACTTCGTGGGACAGACGCTCGAATTCTTCCACGGCGGCTTTTAGCTCGAGCTTGGATTCCTCGATGACGGGATAGACGACATAGGCCTGATGGCCGGCGGCGACTTCACGCCGCAGAGATTCCCAAACGCCGGGGAGATGCTGCTCGGTGGTCATGCGCGTGACGATGGGCGTGCGTCCGGGCGGGAGCTCGTCGAGAACGGAAACGTCGAGGTCGCCATAGAGAGTCAGCGAGAGGGTACGCGGGATGGGCGTGGCGGTGAGCACGAGGACGTGAGGGGCGTGGCCGTGGGCGGCGGCTTTGTCCATCAGGCGCTTGCGCTGGAGGACGCCGAAGCGGTGCTGCTCGTCAATGGCGACGAAGCCGAGGCGCGCGAAGGCGACGTTGTCTTCGATGAGGGCGTGGGTGCCAATGACGAGTTGCGCTTCGCCGGTGCGGATGCGCTCGAGGACGGCGGATTTTTCCGTGGCTTTGAGGCCACTGATGAGAAGTTCGACGCGATAGCCGGCTTTGGCGAGGATGCGGCGAGCGGAAAGAAAATGTTGGACGGCGAGAATTTCCGTGGGGGCCATGAGGGCAGCTTGCGTGCCGTTTTCGATGGCGATGACGGCGGCTTGCAGAGCGATGATGGTTTTGCCGCTGCCGACGTCGCCCTGGAGGAGCCGATTCATCGGGGAAGGCTTTTCGAGGTCGGCGGCGATTTCGGCGAGAACGCGTTTTTGCGCGGTGGTGGGCTTGAAGGGGAGGATGCGCTTGAGGGCTTCGCGGATGGCGTCTTCGCGAAGGCGAAAGGCGATGGCGTTTTCCTTGCGCGCGGCTTGGCGATCGAGAGCGAGGCTGAGCTGGTAAAGGAAGAATTCTTCGAAGATGAGGCGTTGCTGCGCGGGGGAACGAAAAGTGTTGAGAGCATCGAGGGATTCGCCGGTTTCGGGGAAATGCGTTTGAAGGAGAGCTTCGCCGCGCGTGGGAAAGCCAAGGCGGGCACGCAGTACTTCGGGCAGAACATCAGGCATGCGTGGATCGATGAGCTGCACGGCAGAGTACATGGCGCGCCGAATCTGTCGGGAGCCGAAGGTGCCGATGGCTTCGTAGATGGGAACGATGCGGCCGACTTCGGTGGAGTCGAGTTCCTCGTTGTTGAGGACTTCGATTTGCGGATTGATCATCTCGAGGCGCGCGGGGCGGAGCTTGTCGATTTCGGCTTTGCCATGAAGGATGAGGAGCTGGCCGGCCTTTAGACGCCCTTCGAGGTAGCCGCCGTGAAAAAATTTGCAGGGGAGCGAGCCGCCGGCGTCGTCCTGGACGAGGAGATGATAGATGGCGTCGCGGCCGCCGCGCATGCCGCGGATGGCCTGGCCGCTCATGACGCGAGCGCGAATGGTGTAGGTGCCGTTGGGCTGGATGTCTTTCACTTTGGAAAAATGGATGCGGTCTTCGTAGCGAAAGGGCAAGTAACCGAGCAGATCCTTAAGCGTATGAATGCCGCGCTGGGCGAGGAGTTCGGCGCGCTGCGGGCCGACGCCTTTGATCATGCGGACTTCGGTGCTGAGGTTCATGGCCATTGGTTAGTGAGCATGCGTCAGGAACGACGCCCACATCTTTATATCATTCCCGCTGCTAACATTCTGAAGAGCTGCCGCAAAGCGGCCGACTGGCAGCGGCGAAACTTGCGTCCGTGGCATCCGTATCGATAGAGTGAGGATTTCGTGTCGCAAACAGGGAGGTTCCATTGGCGGGAGACCGTCTGACAGGTTCGGACAAGCGCGCACTGTTTCTCTGGGTGGTGGCGGGAATTCTCGGCTCGATGTTCGCCTACAAGTATTTTTTCCGGGCGTTCCCGGAAGCCTCCGTAAATTTCAAAGTTTCGCGCGAAGAAGCGCTGGTGCGCGCGCAGAAGTTTGTCACCGGGCTGGGCGGAGACGTCAGCGGATACCAGTCGACGATTGTCTTTCAGGTGGACGACAACGCCAAGGTTTATCTGGAACGCGAGGTGGGTTTGCGGGAAGCAAACCGGCTGATGTCCTCGGAGCTGAATATTTGGTTCTGGGAGGCGCGGTTCTTCAAGCCGCAGCAAGAAGAAGAGTTCAAAGTCGGCGTGAGCCCGGCGGGGCAGATTGTCGGCTTCGAACACATCATTGAGAAAACGCGCGCTGGGGCGACAGTGGAGCGCGGGACGGCGCAATCCGCGGCACAAAACTATCTCAGCGAAAAACTCGGAGTCGATCTGAACGTGTGGGACTTTCTGCCCGAGGAAGCCAACTCGACAAAGCTGGCCAACCGGCTTGATTGGTCATTCACGTGGGAAAAACACGGGTTCCGGGCGAAAGACGGACCGTACCGGATGCGGGTTGGCGTGCAAGGCGACCGCGTCGGAGGAAGCGAAGAGTTTTTGCACGTGCCGGAAGCCTGGGAACGCGGCTATGCACATATGCGAGCGGGGAACGATTTCCTGACGCTGGTTACCATCGTGCCTTACCTGTTGTTGCTCGGAGCGGCGCTGTGGATGGGAATTACGCTGACCAAAGAAGGCCAGGCGAGCTGGGGCATGGCCATCAAGCTGGGCATCGTGGTCGCGGCCGTGCTGGCGCTGATGCAACTCAATGAGTGGCCCATCGAAAGAGCGGGATACGATACCAATTCCACGTACGGAAATTTTGTTTTCAAGCAAATTGCGCTGGCGCTGTTGTTTGGGGTGGCGTCGGCGATAACGGTATCGCTGGTGTATCCGGCGGGCGAAGCGATGTACCGGGCAACGCAGCCGGGGCGGCTGCGACTGGGCAAGATACTGACGTTGCGCGGATTGCGCTCGCAGGAATTTTTTTCCGCGGCGATCGTGGGGTTGAGCCTGACGGGACTGTCGCTGGGATTTGTGGTGGCGTTCTATATGATCGGGAGCTATTACGGGGTGTGGGCGCCGCAAGAGTTGAATTACACGGATTCAGTCAGCACGGTATTTCCATGGATTACCGGAGTGGCGATCGGACTGTACGCGTCGACGAATGAAGAATTCACCTTCCGCATGTTTGCGATTCCGTTCCTACAGCGGCTCACGGGGTCGCGCTGGCTGGCGGTCATTCTTCCGGCGTTTTGCTGGAGTTTTCTCCACGCCAATTATCCGCAGGAGCCTCCTTACATTCGCGGCATTGAGATCGGCATCATGGGCCTGGCCACGGGACTGGTGATGTTGCGCTGGGGAATTCTGGCCACGTTGATCTGGCATTACACGTTCGATGCTTCGCAAGTCGGGTTGCTGCTCGTTCGTTCGAATAGCTTGTATTTCAAAATTTCTGGTGTGGTTGTCGGCGCGGCAGTGGTTGCTCCGCTGGCCTTTGCTTGCATTTCCTATTTAGCTCGCGGGCACTTTGAGGGAGACGAAGATCTTCTGAATCGTGCAGCTCCGATTCCGAAGCCGGATTCGGAAGTGGTTGAGGCCTCCAGCGACGAGAAGGAGACAATTGCGTCGCGGCGTTACGCAAGTCTGGCCCCGGGGATGCTCGGATTCCTTGCGATCTGCGTGGTCATTGGCGGTGCGCTTGCGTGGCGGCTCAAGCCGCAGACCATTGGCGATTACTTGAAACTGTCCGTCAACGCGCGCACGGTTCGGGCGAGCGCGGACCAGATCATGCGCCAGCGAAGCCTGGATCCAAATTCGTATTACCACGGGGCCATTTTCGTGGACGTTTCCGATCCGGTCGTGAACGAATACTTGAGCCAGAGAATCGGGATTGCAGGAATTAACGCCCTGTACTCCGAGCGTGTCCCGGCTGCACTTTGGCGAGTGCGGTATTTCCGGGACAGCCAGCCGGAAGAGTTCGCCGTTATCCTGCGGCCCGACGGGTCGCTCCACTCGTTCCGGCATACGCTTGCGGAAGATACTGCTGGCGCGTCGCTCACAAAGGAAGAGGCCGTAGCTCGCGCAGAGAAATTTCTACGCGAGGAAAAGAAGCTCGATGTGAAGGACTGGAGTTTGGTCGAATCCAGTTCAGACAAGCGGCCGCATCGCACCGACCACAGCCTGACGTGGCAGCAGAACGCGCCGCTCGATGCGGCTTCGGCCTCGCCCGGCAGCACACAAGATCACGCGCATGTGCGTATCGACATACAGGTCTTGGGCGAGGAAGTCACAAACTACCGCACTTACGTCAAGATTCCCGACGACTGGCGGCGAAAGCAAGAAGAGCTCACGCTCTTTCGAACCGTCTACGCTTACGTGATTCCCATTCTCTTCTTCGCAAGCCTCGGCCTGACCGCGCTGATTATTTTTCTCAAGAATCTGAAGTCAGAGGCCGCGCGGTCGATTCCCTGGAAGAGCATCGGCATCTGGTCCACCTTGGGACTTTGCGGCTACCTGGCGGTTTTCCTGCTTGGCAACCGCATCCCCGGCTTTTTGAACGCTTACAATACCGCCGTGCCGCTGAAGATGATGTTTGGGGGGATTGCCATTGGGGCACTGCTGGGCGCTCCTTTCTATTTTGGCGGCATCGCGGTGCTCTTTGGTATGGCGTGGTTCTTCGCAAGCCGCGCGTTTGGCCCGGATGGAGTGCCAGATTGGGCCCGGAAGCCCGCCGATTATTACCGTGATGCTTTCTGGATTGGCTTAGGGGGAGGAGCGGCTCTGATTGGAGTGGGTCGTTTCCTCTCCGCAGTGTCGACTCAATGGCCGACGGTGCATCGCTCCCTCGAGGCTTCGTTTGGCACGGACTTTGATGCCCTGCTGCCCGCCGCGTCGATTCTAGGGGGGACACTGCTCCGCAGCCTCCTTTACACCGGGTTCGTTGCGGCGATAGCGGCTTTTTTCGCGGCGCAAGTGCGTCAGCCCGGATTGCGCTTGCTGCTCTTGCTCGTGGGTGCACTTGCTTTCACTGGCGGAAGTTGGGGGAATTCGAGCGACCTGGTCAAACAATTCCTGGTCCGTCTAATTCTGGTTGGAGTTATCGTTTTAGGTGTGCGCTGGGTGATGCGGTTTAACATTCTCGGCTGCTTCCTGGTCGTGGCCGGGACGTCCTTGTTGGGCGGAGCAACTGAATTGCTCTCGCAACCTGATCAGTTCTATCGCACGAATGGCTATGCCGTTCTGACGGCACTGGTCTTGCTCTTTGCCTGGCCGTTCTTCGCTTGGCAAGTGGGGGATTCGGCGAATCCCGCCCGGGGCCTCGAATCGGAGTTTCCGCTTCCACCGAAGGGCCCAAATCCCACTTTGGAAGTCTAAAACCTTAGAAACTCCGGAAACAAAATCCACAGGTTTGCCGTTGTTATATTGGGCAGCGGTGCTCACCCATGGGGAAGAAGCACGTCCAAATTGGGTGGTCGCGTGGTGCGCAGCGTTCAGCTGAATGCAGGAATTTGCGCTAAGGTGTTGCATTAGAAGCGGCAACGCCGAAACACGCGAAGAGAAAGCGAAATATGCCGCTCCCCAGATGGGCTCTGGCTTTGGCCGATAACAACGGTCGCTCGGGTAGCACGGACGCCGCCCTGGCCTCGGTGATTTCATTGTCCCACCTCGAAGAGCGGGCCTTGGTCGCGGAAGCACAGGCCGGCAGTCGCGCGGCTTTCGAGGAACTGGTGCGCCGCCACGACCGGGACGTTTTGCGGCTGGCGCTGAACCTGATGAAGCGCCCCGAAGACGCCCGGGACGTTTATCAGGAAGCGTTCCTCAAGGTCTACCGCAATCTCCACCGTTTCCGGTTCGAGTGCAGCTTCTACACCTGGCTCTACCGTATCGTCACCAATGTTTGCCTGGACCACCTGCGCCGCCGCCAAGCGCGCCCCGAAGACCAGTCTCCCGAAGTGAATTCCGGCCTGCACGAAGAAGGCATGACGGACTTTTTCGAGCGTCAGCGCGAACTGCGACCAACATTGGATCCAGAGCGCGCCTTTATCGGCAAAGAAATCAAGGCGCGCATCGCCATCGCGATGGAGCGCCTGTCGCCGCGCGAACGCATCGTTTTTGAGATGAAGCACTATCAAGGGCTGAAGCTGCGGGCGATCGGCGACGCCCTTGGCACCACAGAAGAAACCGTAAAAAATTCGCTGTTCCGCGCCACGCGCAAACTCCGCCACGAGTTGGGAGGTCTGCGATGAGCGTCTTTGAAAAGAACTTGAGTTGCCAAGACGTTGCACCGATTCTGGTTTTCTACACCTGCGACGAAGTGAGCGAGAAAGAACGCAAGCAGATTGAGGCACACGTGGCAAATTGCGCCGCGTGCGCCGCTCAGCTTGCCGAAGAGAGCGATCTCCAGAAAGCAATGGTTGCCGCTCTGCAACCCGCCGACGAGCTGGATTCTTCCGGGATTCTTCTCTCGCGGTGCCGCAGCGAGCTTGCCGAAGCGCTCGACGATCTTTCCGCGCCTCCGATTCAGGAGCGTTGGCGCCCATTTGGCTGGCTGCGCAGCTGGATGGCGATGCGTCCCGCGTGGAGCGGCGCGCTGCTGGTGCTGTTCGGGATCGTGGTGGGAACTCAGCTTCTTCCGTGGTTGCAGAACAACAATCGCGGCGGCGCCAACGGCCAGGCCATGAACGTGGTGGCCAAGCAGCCGCTGACGCCGGATCAACTGTCGGGCATGACTTTCTCAGGAATTAGTTTTTCGCCTACTACGGGCTCGGGTTCTCCGAACGTGCAGGTGCACCTTGATGCGGAGCAGCCGATCGTCTTAACCGGCAACGTTGACGATAGCGACATGCGCAGCGTGCTTACCTACGTCGTTGAAAACGGCGAGCGTTTTGACGCCGGAGTCCGCCTCGATTGCCTCGAAGCGTTGAAGGCCGCTTCGCGGGATCAGCAAGTGCGCCGGGCGCTGATTACCGCGGCGCGCAAGGATCAGAATCCCGCGGTGCGCATGAAAGCGTTGGAGTCGCTCCGAGATGCGGCTTCTCAGGATGACGTGCGGCAGGCTTTGCTCGATGCATTGGAGCATGACGCCAATCCTGGAGTGCGCGTGGAAGCCGTTAATGTATTGGTTGGATCTTTGCAACATGGCGAGCCGGGAGAGCAGTCGACTGCGCCGGAGGTCGCAACGCAGTTGGTCAAGCCAGTCGGCCCTGAGCTGGACCCCTCCGTGGATCGCGTAGTGCAGGTGCTGGAACAATTGCAGCGGCGGGATCCCAGCCGTTATGTGCGATTGCGCAGCGCCGCCGCTCTGCGGCAGATTGGCCCGCGCGAAGTACAGTGACCGTTCAGGCGGTTAGAGATTTCTTTCGATGACGAACTTGGGACTCCAACAAAGGCTTTTTTCCATCGTGCGCCGCGTGGCGCTGTTCCCCGCGTTGTTGCTTCTTCTTTCTGCTGCGCTATTCGCACCAAGGGTCTTTGCAGCTGAAGCTTCAGAACCATCGCCCCTCGAACACACGCAACCCGCTGATCCAGGGTCGCAACACGCCTCGGTAGTTCGCACGGGAGTGCTGGGCACTAAAGATGGCTTGACGCTGCGGCTGACGACGGATCTTGGATCCGTCAACATTGTTCAGATTGATGCTGGCGCGCCAGCCGTCGTGCGGTACACCGTGCACATTGAAACCGATGCCCACGGCCCCGCCGCTCAAGCCCTGCTTGATTCTTACTCTCTCAAGGCAAAGCCGGGCTATTCGGGAGTGGAAATCACGGGTACGCTTCCGCCGCAGGCGGCACGCTCCGCGGACGCGCAGTTCTGGGTGCAATTTGAGGTTGCGGTGCCGCGCGGATACAACGTCGAAGTGATCACCGAGGCCGGTGACATCACTACGGCGGACATCGGTGGCACGGCTTCCTTGCACACTCAGGGCGGAAACATCAAGACGGGCCGCATCGGTACTACAGGAGTCAGAGACGCCTCGTGGGGACGTTCCGCCGCCAAACTGGAGACGGAAGGCGGGCACATCCAGGTGCTCGATGTCGCCGGAGATCTCACGGCCGTGACCGGCGGCGGCCACATCAATGTGGGCAACATTGCAGGAGAGGCTACGCTGCGCACCGGGGGCGGCCATATTCGCGCCGGGCAAATCGGAGGGCGGGCCGAATTGGATACCGTCGGCGGCAACATCACCGTCGCTCATGCATGGAGCTTCGTCAGCGTGCGCACCGGCGGCGGGCAGATCGATTTTGGCGAAGTGCGCGGCTCGGTGCGCGCTCAGACGGGCGGGGGCGGGATTCGAATGATGTATGTTTCCGGCCCGATCGAATTGGAATCGAGCAGCGGCAGCATATGCCTGACGCGCGTTGCCGGCGCTCTCCAGGCGGCGACTTCCGGGGGCACAATTACGGCTTGGATTAATCCGGATGCGCCTTCCGGTGGCGGAAACGTACATCTCGGCGGGCCATCGCAGCTGGCTTCCGGCAACGGCGACATTATTGTGTTTCTTCCGCGGAATCTCGCGGCGAACATTGACGCCATCGTTGCAAGCGGGGGCGAGCACCACATCGAGGCGGATCCGGCGCTGCACTTGATGGTTCAGGCGTCTGTGAATGGTTCCGGCCAGGTGCATGCTACGGCGACGCTCAATGGGGGTGGCGCTCCGCTCAAATTAAGAACTACGGGTGGAAAAATCCGCCTGCAATTCCTGGATTCGGACATTGCTCTGCGCGATTCTCTAATCCGCGAGCAGATTGAGCGAATCAGCGAGCGCATTCCGGATTTTAGGCGGGACTACCGAGACAGCAAGACCGATGAGAGTCCCGTCCTTCGAACTGATGATGTCAAGACGGACTGGCTGGAGAGCTGGCTGAACAGTCTAGAGATCAGCATCCGCGGAGGGGTAACGGAGGATGCTGACGATTTCCAGAAGCGGCTCGTTTATTCTCCGAAGCCTTCTTATCCGGCGCTCGCGCAACGAGCGGGCTTGCAGGGATACGTGAAGCTGCAGGTGCGAGTAAAGAAAGACGGCAGCGTCGAGGTACAGAAACTCTTGGAAGGCGAGCCCGCGCTCGCTGATGCGGCTATCACGGCCGTGAAGACGTGGCGTGCAAAATCGGCTTGGATGAACGGCAAGCCGATCGAAGTGATTTCGACGGTAACGTTTAATTTTCAGCTGCACTGAACGGCAGTCGCCCTGGTGCGTGCGAGTTTTGTTCGGGTCCTCGGTAGTTGTCAGCAAGTACTCGAAGGGGGTAGAACGTTATGCGTCGTCCAGCTCTCCGCGCGACTGCTCTAGGTGCTTTGCTTCTAGCCGTACTTTGGGCCGTTCCCAGCTTTGCCATCACCAAGGATTTCAATCAATCCTATCCATTGCAGCCCGGCGGCTCCGTGGAGCTGCAGAACGTCAACGGCACGGTGGACGTGCAGGGCTGGGACCGCAACGAAGTTGAGGTTCACGCGGTAAAGACCGCGAAGCACAAGGAGTCCGATCTGGAGCGTGTTTCCATTGAAGTGGATGCCCGGCCGGACGCCGTCTCGATCGCTACGCGCTATCCGCAAAACGAGGGCGTGGAAGTGGCGGTCGATTACACCATTCACGTTCCGCACGGCGCGCACCTTGAGCATATCGGCACGGTGAACGGCACGCTGAAGATTGCGGGCGTCGAAAACGTGGAAGACCTGCATACGGTAAACGGCAATATCGAAGTGTACGAAGCGGGCGGGACGGTTCACGCGCACACCACTAACGGCAATGTGCGCCTGGAGTTGACGCATCTTCCGGACAAAACCGGCGCCGCGGCTGAAACGACGAACGGCTCTCTCGTTCTTGCGGTCCCATTGGACATGCAAGCGGATGTGGAAGCTCGCTGCTTGAACGGAAACTTCTATTCTGAACTCCCCATGACGATGGAGAGTAATCAGCGTCCCCGGGAAGTGCACGGCAGGCTGGGACACGGCGGCGCTCCGATTCATTTGCGCACGGTGAACGGCGGAATCCGAGTCGTCATTCTGCGGTCGACGGTCTGACGGTTTAGCTTTTGCTGCGTCTAACCGCCAAGGAGGATGGGATGACAATGAACAAACGAAATTTGGTTGCGATTGGCGGGGCAGCGGCGCTTGGGCTTGCGTTAATCGCTTTGCCCGGCAGTTCCGCGGCGCCGCAAAAACCCACTGATGCAACAATTGCCCGTTTGCAGCAGAGGATCAATGAGCTGGAGGCGAAATTACAAGCGCAGCTCGATAGCCGGGCAGATCAAAGGATTGAACTTGACGGCGCGGACGAACTTGAGGATTCGAAGCAGACGGTGATTGTCGATCAGGACCCGCGCATCGAAGTCCTGCCGGAAATCGCGGGAGATGATGTAAATGTGCTCATCGGCGATGACGGTTCGAGTTGGCTGGGCGTTGAAACCCATGAAGTGACGTCCGACAAGGCCAAGGAACTGAAGCTCAACGCCGAGCGCGGCGTGGTGCTGGGAAAGATCGCTGCTGACAGCCCCGCGGCCAAGGCTGGACTGAAAGAAAATGACGTGGTGACGGAGATCAACGGACAGCGCGTGGAAGGAGCGGCGCAATTTCGACGCATGATTCATGAGATCCCCGCAGGCCGTAGCATCCAGCTCACCGTGTGGCGCGATGGGCGTTCACAGACCATCAGCGCGACGCTCGGCAAATCCGAAGAGCGCCGGCGCGCCATGAAGATGATGGCGCCGATGCCCGGTGCCTTCGCGTTCCGCATGCCGGAAATTCCCGAGATTCCGTCGATGGAATGGAACGGCAACATGCTCTTCGGCGGCGGGCAGCCCCGGCTGGGCATTGATGCGGAAGATATCAGCGGACAGCTGGGAACATTTTTCGGCGCGCCGGATGGCGAGGGAATTCTCGTTCGCGACGTGAACTCCGGTTCGCCCGCGGAAAAGGCCGGAGTGAAGGCGGGCGATGTAATCACCTCACTAAACGGCGAGCGCATCCGAACGGTCGGGGAGCTGCGCGAAAAACTCTCCGCGAAACATGAGGAAAAGGAACGGACCGTGAAGCTGGGAGTGCTGCGCAACAAGAGCGAGATTTCACTCAATGTTGAGTTGCCAGCTCCGGCGCCGGCGGCACGGACCAAGCGGATTGTTTCGCGTCGCACGAATATTTAGCAAACGCCGATGCTCGAAGGCCCCTGACATTGTCAGGGGCCTTTTTTGTTTCGAGTTCCTATCACCGTTGCAGGAGACCTCCGTCACAATTCTTCCGGCGGCAGCGCGGAGAGTGCCGCATCGAACGCCGCGTAGTGATGGTGATGCTCGCCCGGTTCGTTGAGCGCAGCGCCATCACGTTCCACCCAAGCGTGCGCTTCAAACTTATCGTTCTCTTTTCGAATGCCGATGCGCAGGTGCGACGAAATCCCCTGCCGCCCGAGCAGCCACCAGAGCGTCATGGATTTTGCCAAACAGGAAGGATGAACGAGGCCGTGCCGGTCGGCGGTGTTGACCATGTGCGCGGCCAATGCCGCCACCTTGCTCGCAAGAGCGGGGTCACATTTCTTGCCGGCATTCGAAAGGGACATTTGCAGCGCTGCTTGCGTGGCTCGAAAACCGCGCCAACGCAAACTGAGGGCCACCAATGGAAGTAGCACAATCGCGCGCAGAAAAAGAGCCTGCGCGGGGCGCTCCAGCGCGCTAAATCGCCGGAGCCGTTCCCACATCAGCAGGAAGAACTTGGAGCAACCCGCTATCCACGAGCCGGCTCAGGAGGTCCATCAGGTTCGAGCGCAGCATTTCCGGTTCGACGTCGAACTCCGCGAGAAGCTCCTGGTAAGCCGCGTCAATGTTCGGCGAACCCGTCACGAGCTGCCACATGCGCGTGCCAGTCTCGTCCAGGCCGAAATACTGTTCCGTCTCGAGATTCAGCAAGACCGATTCTCGATCCAGCAGGCGGACCAACACGTGGGTCGGCGTGGCGGCTCGGTCGGCGAATGAAACCATCGGCACGGCTCCTTCAGGGAATTCCCCGGCGCTCCATTCCCAGTGCGCGCGGGAGGATTTCCCCTCGCCAGTATTCTACCGGGGATTACTCGAGTTCGCCACGTACTTGAGGACGGAAGAAGTTGCCTCTCTGCCGGCAAGCGAAGGAGGCCTCGGTTGTGTCCAGCGGGAAGACAGGCTATAAAGTTTCAGGTGCCCGAAGCCGCGATCAGCGTTGAAGCTCTTGCGAAGTCGTTCCCCCCTGCGCGCAGTGGTTGGCGCACTTTTTTCCAGCCATTTGAAAAGCCCACGGCAGTCGCGCTGGCCGGGGTGTCGTTCGAGATTCGCGAGGGAGAAGCGCTGGCGCTTCTCGGCGCCAATGGGGCGGGCAAATCCACGCTGCTCCGAATTATCGCCACGCTGCTGGTGCCTACGAGCGGCCAGGCGCGCGTGGCGGGCCACGACACCGTTCGCGACTCGCGCGAAGTGCGCCGCCGCCTGGGTTATCACGCCGGCACGGACCATGGTTTCTATGCGCGGCTTACCGCGCGCGAGAATCTGCTCCTCTTTGGCCAATTGAATTTGCTTTCCAGGTCCGCCGCCGCACAGCGAATCTCACAGCTCGCTGAACAATTTCAGTTCGGCGAAGCACTCTACCGGCAGGTCCGCACGCTTTCCACAGGGACGGTCCAGCGCCTTAGCCTGGCTCGCGCGCTTCTCCATCAGCCCAGCGTCCTGCTTCTCGACGAGCCCACGCGCAGCCTCGACGCCATCGCCGCCGCGGAATTTCGCCGCTTCCTGAAATCGGAAGTGCTGCGCGGTGGCCAGACTTCCCTGCTTTTCGCCTCGCACACGCTCGCCGAAGTCGAGCTGCTCGCGGATCGCGTGGCCGTGATTGACGCCGGCCGCCTGCTGGCTTGCGACGCCGTCTCCACACTGAAGCTGAGCGCGGGCGCTTCCTCGCTCGAAGAAGTTTTTCTCCGCCTAACGGGCCACGATGCGGCTACGTTCAGTAGAGAGCGCGCCCAATGATTCGCACACTCCGCGAATTGTGGCTTTTTTTCTGGCGCGACCTCAGCATCGCGCGTACCTATCGCACCGTTTTCATTCTGGAAGCCATCGAAGCGCTCTTCGGCGCCGCCATGTTTTATTACGTTGCGCGATTCGTGGACACCCCGGCGCTCCAGCATGCCTTGCCGCAAGGAGGCAGCTATTTTGCTTTTTCGCTCGTCGGTTTCGTTTTTCTGGATTATCTCAACGCCGCCCTGGACACCTTCGATCGCGGCCTGGAGGAATCGCGGGACAGCGGCACGCTGGAACATCTCCTCATCACACAGACCTCGCTCCCTGTCTTCGTTGCCGGATCGGCCATCTATCCCTTCGTCGCCACAACGCTGCGCATCGTCATCTACGTCGCCTGGGCAGCGGCGCTTTTTGGATTCCCGTTGCACGGCGCAAACTGGCTCGCGGTTTTTGCCGTTCTGCTGGTTACCTTGCTGGCATTTTCCGGGCTCGGAATTCTTTCCGCGAGCTATCTTCTACTCTTCAAGCGCGGCAATCCCGCGAAATGGTTTTTCCTGGGAGTTTCGAGCGTTGCCGGCGGCATGCTCTTCCCGGTCGGCATTTTGCCCGATTGGCTGCAACTGGTGGCGCGGCTCAACCCCGTCACCTACGCGCTGGACGCGATGCGCGCCTCGCTCCTGGGAGGAGCGGGTATCGCGGCGCTCTGGCGTCCACTCGGCGTTCTGCTTCTCTTTGCGGCTGTACTCCTGCCGCTTTCAATGGCCGTCTTCGCCTGGTCGCTTCGCCGCACCAAGATCACCGGCACCCTGACACACAACTAAAAAAAAGGCCGGCCCCGCTCAGCGGAACCGGCCCAAAAAAAAACACACCGATCTTGCTCAGGACTTCTTCTTCTTCACATTCACTTTGGTGTCGATGCCCGGAGCCATCAACTGCAGCTGTTCAAGCCCCAGCTTGGCCTGCTGGCCCCATGTTCCGTTGGGATCGAGTTCCACCGCTTTCTGGTAAGCCTCGATGGTTCCCGGCGCGAATATCACTTCTTCCTTATCGCCGACTTTCTTCGTGGTCATCTTGTAAACCAGCGAGGCTCCCAGGAGGTACCAAGTCTGCGGATTCTTGGGATCGAGTTCGGCGGATTTCTGCAAGGGTTCGACAGCGTCGCCGAGACGGTTGGCGTTGTACAAGCTGATCCCAAAGTTGCGCCATGCGGTTGCCGCGTTCGGCGGATCAAGTTCCGCGCTCTTGGTGTAGGCAGCCTTGGCCTCCTCGATCTTTCCCGCCTTCGCCAGCGCGTTCCCCAGGTTGTTGTAATATCCCGGCACGTCGCCTTTCGCGGCGATTGCTTGCTGGTACGCCTGAGCCGCTTCGTCAAAGCGGTTCGCCGTTTCGTAAGCTTCACCCAACTTGAACCACACCAGATGCGCGTTCGGATCCTTTTCTCCGAGGTTCTTCCCAGCCTCTTGGAATTCCTTGACCGCCTGCTCGCCCAGGTCCGCCAGTTTCTGCTTGGCCGCGTCACGCTGATCCGCGGGCGCCTTGGACAAATCAGCTTTCGCTTGTTTCTCTTGATCGATGAGTGCGTTGCCCGCGGCGAAATGGGCCTTCAGCCCCTCCATCTTGCTTTTCGCCTCTTCATTCTTCTTCACTTGCTCCTGAGCTGCGGCGCCCTGCTTGGCAAGAACAGCCTTGAAGTCGACATCTATTTTTGCATCCTCACCGCTTGATACTTTGACCATACCGGCTTCGTACGGAGCCTGCTTGTCGTTGGGCGGCGGGAATACAACGAACACCTTGTAAATGCCCGTGCGCAAATTAGGAATACTATATCTACCCGCGGTGTCCGTCTTGGTCTCCGTCTGGGCGCCTTGATCGCTGACGGCCCGAATGGTTACTTCGGACCAGGGCTTTCCCTCCATGCTCGTGATCGCCCCGCTAATCGACCCTATCTGGGCCGCAGCCTGTGGCGTAAACACACTCGCCAGCGCGGCCACCAGGATTGCGGCGAGCACCCACGACTTATGAAAACTCTTCATGCTCCATTCTCCTTTTTCACGGGGAGCCCCACCCGGAGTATCCGAGCTTCGTGCGCCCCATTATCTCCCTCAACCGGGCCGATTCCAAGTCCGCGTACAGCAGGCAGGTCTGCCCACGGGGGGCGAGCTTAACGCCTGGCAGAAACGATTTGCTGGTAGGGGATGGGGTCCGTCGCGCCGGCCTCCGCAAACGCCCGCAACCGCAGCAGACAACTGTCGCATACGCCGCAAGCGGCATCTTCCTTCTGGTAGCACGACCAGCTGAGCTGCAACGGCGCGCCCAGTTCCAGCCCCCGCCGGATGATTTCGCTTTTCTTTAACGTGATGACTGGCGTTACGATTTCGATTTGCGTTTCCGGCCGCGTGCCCACACGGATCAATTCTTGGAACACGCGGTAATATTCCGGCCGGCAATCCGGATAGCCGGAGCTGTCTTCTGCCACGGCGCCGATATAAATCGCTCCGGCCCCGATGGCTTCTGCCCAGCTCACCGCCACGGAAAGAAAATGTGCATTCCGAAAAGGAACGTACGTCACGGGAATCGCGCTGCCGTACGGTCCGGGCGCCCCCAATTCATTTTCCGGCACAGAAATGCTCTTGTCCGTCAGGGCTGACCCGCCGATCGCGCGAAAGTGCTCGAGTTGCACGATGAGTCGTTCGCGCACGCCGTAGAAATTCGCGATGTCATTGAACGAGCGCCGTTCGCGGTCCTGTGTCCGCTGGCCATAGCTGGCGTGCAATAGCGCCATGTTTGCAGCGCCAAGGCGTTCGCCCGCCATCGCCGTGCATACGCACGAGTCCATGCCCCCGCTCAACAGCACCACCGCTTTTCTGTTGTCCGATCCCATCTCTGCTTCCATTGCTCCCATTCGCTCGTTATCCTTTACTTCCTACCTGGTTTACTCCCTTTGCCTCAACTCCCTCAAACGCCCTTGGTCGCCGGATCCCAAATAAATTTGTGCAGTTGCAGCCCAAGCCGCACCGGCAAACCATCAGCCAGAATCCATTCCACCAGCATGCGCGGCTCAAGCCCCGGCCACTTTCCCTGCGGATCTTCAAATACCGGCGAAAATAAAACCTGTTTTACTCGCAGGGCCAGGCCATGCTGCGCCGTAAAATCACGTGCAAATTCGTAGTCGCGGCGCGTGGAAAGCACGAACTTCACTTCGTCATTCTCAGACAGCGCCTCAAGATTTCGCATCTCAAAGGTATCCGGCTCGCCCGAATCCGGGCACTTTACATCCACAATCTTGATCACTTCCCGCGGTAAGCCCCCGATAAATCGTTCCCCACTGGTCTCGATCATGACGACATACCCGGAAGCGAACAACTTCTCCGAGAGCGGAATGATTTCGTCCTGCAACAAAGGCTCCCCACCCGTCAATTCCACCAAAGGAACAACTGCCTGCGAGCCCGGCGTTCCCGCACAGCGTCCCGCCAGTTCATCCACGCGCTCCAGAACTTCCTGGACGCTCATTTTCTTCCCGCCATGAAACGCATAGGCAGTGTCGCACCACGTGCACCGGAGGTTGCAGCCCGTCAAGCGTACGAAAATGCACGGAAGGCCTGCGCGCGTGCCTTCCCCCTGAATCGACTTGAAGATTTCCGTGATAACCATTTTGGAGTGCTGGCCGTTTACCCCGGCTCCTGTCGGGGCTAGCCGCCGCTATTCCCGCTGCATCCCAGTGCTAGTCTTTTCGATTCTACACCCGGCTGGAATTCGTCTTTCGCCCGCTCCGCCTCGAAAACCAATAAATCGTTCCAAAGAAAAAAATCATGGCGACCACCAGCCGCGCGTACCCTGGTGCAATTCCCATCGCCCGGAATACAACAATGTATCCTGCCGCCACCAGCAACGCCGGAATCGTGATAATCAGAAGCGCGCGATTCATGGGCTCACCATTTTCCCCATCCGCTATGACCCAGGCCGGTATTGCGCCCGGCTAGTGTCCGTTTCCCACAAAATGACATCCGTTACCCGCGCTCCCGGCGGCAGATCCTTCAATTGCCTCGCGACTTCGTCATAGAAATATTTCGCCAAATTCTCCGCTGAAGGATTCACGGTCTTGAACGGCTCGAGATCATTCATGAACTGGTGATCCAGCCTGCCCATGATTTCCCGGATCACCTGTTTGAGCTGCGTGAAGTCCACGAGAAGCCCGATCGAATCGAGCTGCGGCCCTTCCAGGGTCACACGCACGCGATAATTGTGGCCATGCACGTTTTCGCATTTCCCCCGGTAGCCACGCAGGGCATGACCCGCCGAAAAAGTCTCTTCCACGCTGACTTGAAACATGACTCTCCAAAATTGCCCAACGCGTTTGCCGCGGATCCCCTGAATCCTGGCCCTTCAGGAGGGACTTGCCGAATGGGCCCCCAACCGCTTGGAGCCGCCACTGGCATCGAGAAAGCGGGCAACATCGGCCAGCTCATGCGTCGTCCTGTACCGTGGAAGCGACTCCAGGAAAATTTTACCATAGGGCATGCGTTGGAGGCGGGTATCGAGCAGCGCGAGCACGCCGCGATCTGTCTTAGTCCGAATCAATCGTCCAAAACCCTGCTTCAAAGCCAGAACCGCCTGCGGCACTTGAAATTCCGCAAACGGGTTGCGCCCGTCTTCCTGCAGCGCCTTCACCCGGGCGGCCACGATCGGGTCGCTTGGAACGGCAAACGGCAGCCGGTCGACGATTACGCAAGAAAGTTGCTCGCCGGGCACATCCACGCCTTGCCAGAAGCTCGCCGTGGCAAAGAGCACCGCTGCCTCAGTGTTTTTGAATCGTTCCAGCAATACGGATCTTGGCGCCGTGCCTTGCAATAGCAACGGGAAGGACACTCGCGAGCGCACCCGTTCGAACAAATCATTCATCTGCGAATAGCTGGTAAACAAGCAAAACGCCCGGCCCTGGCTTAGCTCCAGCAATTGCACGATTTCATCGGCGGCCTTCGACGGAAAGCCGGCGTCGCGGACGTCCGGCATCTTGCTCGGCAAATAAAGCAGCGCCTGCTTAGGATAATCAAACTCCGGCGGCAGCGCGCGGTCTTTGGCATGATCGATTCCCAGGCGCTGGCGAATGTAGTCGAAGCGCCCTCCCACCGTAAGCGTTGCGGAAGTAAGAATTACGGTGTCGAATTGTTCGAACAGCCGTTCCCGCAAAATCTGGCTGACGTCAATCGGCGTAGCCGTCAGGAATACGCCTTTGTTCCTTCGCTCGTACCAGTAGACGAAATTCCGTTCGTTCGATTCGAAGAGGAACGACAGCTCTTGCCGCAGTTCGAAGCTCCGCCGTGCGATGCGCGTTAGTTCTTCCGGCTTGGTCGTGAGCGCCGCAAACTCCGTCTCCACGCTTTTCAGCGAAGACACCAGTGCGTCATAGGCCTCGCGGTTCTGTTCCAGGAATGCTTCGCGCTCGTTCCTCAGGAACGAGAACCGTCCGTCACGTGGCGGAAACAATTCGAAGAAGCCGCGGCTGCGTTCCCGGATTCGCTGCGTCTTACGCAGGAGAGATGGCGTGCCCAGATGCAGCAGGCGCATCGTTTGATCAGCGTCGCGGGCCAGCTCTTCGAACCGGAAATTCGAAATTTGCCGTCCGAAATAATCGCTGGCCACGTCTTCCATTTCATGCGCTTCATCGAACACGACCGCCGAGTATTCCGGCAGAATGCTGCCGAAATCGTCCTGCTTCAGCGCCAAATCGGCAAAAAACAAATGGTGATTCACGATGATCAGGTCGGCTTCCTGGGCGCGCTGGTGCATGCCGGTCACAAAACAGGGATTGAACGACGGGCAATTCTTCCCCGTGCAGGTGTCGCGCCGCGCGTCCAGCCGCGTCCACAGATCAGAATCATCCGGCAGAAATGTCAGCTCCGCGCGGTCGCCCGTTTCCGTAAGCTTTGACCACTGTTTAATCTGGCGGAACGCATCCAGTTCGTCCATCCCCTTCAGCATCGCCTGGTCTGCCATCTGGTTCACCTTCGAGATGCACAGAAAATTCGAGCGGCCCTTCATCACCGCCACTTTCAGGTTGGGCGCAAAATGTTTTTGCAAAAAAGGAATGTCTTTCTGGTAGAGCTGTTCTTGCAGCGACTTCGTTGCCGTCGAGATGACTACGCGCCGCCCGCTGCAAATCGCCGGCAACAGGTATGCCAGCGTTTTCCCCGTGCCGGTGCCCGCTTCCACGATGACGTGATGGTGCGATCCGAACGCATCGTGCACCATTTCCGCCATCTCCAGTTGTCCGGGCCGGTGTTCGTAGTCGGAGCTAACCGTGGATGGGTCAAACCCGCCCTGCATGCATTTTTCGAGGAACCCTCCGGGGCCAAAAACCTCTTGCATGGAAGGGTTCTTGGATTCCGTAGCGGGCGCATCGGCGGCGCCTTCCGGTGCGCTTGCGGCCGCCGTGGGATCGTCTTCGATCGGCACATACTCACGTTCGGCGGCCTTCGCCGTGCGCTTTGCCCTTGTCGTCGCCGAATGCCCTGCCGAATTGGTCGTTCGCTTCGCCAGAAATCCGCCTTCTCTCTCGCGTATCGAAATGTTGAGCGCAGTTACGATAGCATACCCTCTCCTATCGGTTGGCTTGTGGCACGGCCGCAAGCGGCTGGACCTTGCTATCTTGCTTGATACACAGCATTTAGGAGTTGAACACGCAAACTCCTTTTGACGTGCATCCCGCCCTGCTCTCGGGTTACATTCGGGTGGGGCGTGAGAGCGTTTTCCTTCCCGGGCGGGCAAACGCAGACCAATCTGGCGTGGGGTACTTTATGAATCGTAGCAAGGCTCTCTCGTTTTTTTCTGTCCTCGTGCTCGCGATTTTTTCCGCTTCCGCCTGCAGCGGCCCGAAGGGCGGCGTTGGTTGCGTAGGCGCCGCCTGCGGCGGCGGCAACGGCACGGTCGCCGTCACGATGGTCGCGGACACCCTCCCCACCAATCCTTCACTCCTCACGTTTCAGGTCACCATTACGTCCCTTAAGTTCACCGCCTCCACTGGCACTTCGACAACCGTGAACCTCAGTCCGGCGCTCACCGTCGACCTGATGCGCCTCCAATCCGACTCGGTCTTTCTCGGAGCCTTTGCGAACATCCCTGCCGCGCAATACAGCGGCGTCACTTTGATCCTCACCGGCAATGCCAATATCACCTTCCTGAACAATACCGGCGCTACTCTCTCGACTTGCCCGGCGACTACCATCTGTCCGCTGAGCGTCGCTGCTTCCAGCAACCCCGTCGCCAATGTGTCCTTTACCGTCTCTCAAAACGGCGTGACCGGCATCGGCATTGATCTGAATTTCACTAAGGCCGTTTCCATCTCCGGCGCCAACCTTGCTGTGAACTTCAGCAATAACAACGTGCTCAGCGCTTTTACTCTCCCACGCGCGAATTCCAATCTTGCAACTGGTCAGCTGGATCTCATTGAAGACTTCGCCGGTGTCGTCAGCATCAGCAATTCCGCTGTTACGATCGCTTCGGCAACCGCTACAGGTCGGGGATCCCTCACGGCTACGGCTTCATCCAGCACGATTTTGGACAGTGACCCCACCGGCGTGCTCTGCCCTCTTGGCACAACTCAATTGACGAGCTGTGTGAAGAGCAATCAAGTCGCGAGCATGGACGTAGTCCTCAAATCCGATGGAACCCTTGCCATCCAGGAAATCGAGCCGCTGCTGGGAACATTGCAGGACACTGTTGAAGGGATCGTGGTCGGAATCAATTCGGGGAACCAAACGCAATTCACACTGGTCATCACCAACTTGGTTCCGGCCGCGCAGAATTCTCTCATCGGCACCTTGAAGATCGGCGATGGCTTGACGGTGAACCTTTCAAATGCCGTAAAACCGTTCCTCGTGGATACAAAAGGCCTTCCAGCGGCGTCCCAGTTCGCGGCAGTCTTCGGAAATTTCTCCAATCAAACAAATACTTCCGCTTTACATCTTGGGCAGACCGTCGCCGCGCATGTCACCGCGTTCACCGCTCCGCAGGGAACAACCATTGCTTCCTCCACCGCCGATACCGTCACGCTTCGCTGGACGCGCTTCACTGCCGCGACTTCCACTGCTGCCACGCCACAGTTCTCGATCACCACTTTTCCCTCATTCTTCAATGCCACCGGCATCGCCCAGGTCGAATCGTTCCCGGCTACAAATCTGGATGGCATCCCCGGCACAGCTAATTTGGTTGTTCCAAACCCTGTGGCCATGCGCGCCATTTTCATCGAGAATACTTCGAATTCCGCCGTCCCGGCCTTCTTCGCCGCCAAAGTACGCCAGCACTAATCAAAATGACTTTTTCCGCCTCCGCAAAAGGCAACGGGCCGGTCTGATATTCTCAGCCCGGCCCGTTCTATTCTGTGCTTCGAAACGCTAACGAACTACCGCTTCCGATTCTTTTCCGACTTACAATTGAAGACTAAGAATTAATAGCTGTTTCTCAAGCCGGCTGTACTCCGCCCAGCGTGGTATTCGGCGGCATCGGCGGCGTATACGGTGCAGCCGGCCCGCTTGGCGCCATCACCGGCTGGAAGCGCCGATAGATTGACAGCGCAATCGCTCCGATTCCCCACAAGATCGCGGCAAACTTCACCCAGCCTCCCACGTGCGGAATCGTCGTGCACAGCCGCACAATCGCCAGCCCTACGGCCATCCGCCCGATCAGC
>Ga0210409_10002384_pt1 | contig 22452 bp, 26 predicted proteins | sample IncBWH17MmetaG_FD_161649 | JGI IMG/M metagenome (GOLD analysis project Ga0210409, IMG submission 161649) | Forest soil microbial communities from Barre Woods Harvard Forest LTER site, Petersham, Massachusetts, United States - Inc-BW-H-17-M | ecosystem: Environmental > Terrestrial > Soil >...
AGAAACCTGGGAATCACCGTGTCGTATTTATCCGTTCTTGCAGACGATGCAGCCACGCACAACTTCACCCCCTCCCACCTCTTTCTCCGAGCTTAAGCTTTTCTCCGTGGTCCAGAACAGGAATGTTATCGAGCCGAAAAAAACAATCTGAATCGTGTCGTCGTAGGAATCCACTCTCACCCACATCCATTCAGTCTCGCCGCTCTCTTCATTGCGGAACTCTGCCTTCACGTAGTCAGCCGGCTCGTACTTGGTCACGTGATTCTGGTTCGTCATCGCATCTTGGAACGCGATCTGCTACTTCTTGGCTGCCGGTTCGAACTTCTTGGCGAACGCTCGTATGCCCTGTGCGTTAAGGTTATTTTCGTTTTTAAGTTGGACAATCTGCGCTGCCGTCAGCATGTAGCCCATCACATCGAAAGCGTGACCGTGCGGGCCGACGATTGCTGAACTCACGGAGATATTTTGATTCTTCAGGCTTCGGAGAGCTTTGTTGATTTCGGTCTCGTACTGCATGTCGGGTCTCTTTCTTCGGCTGTGATGCGGGTGGACCCCGCGAGACAGCGCGCTGGTATTCGAAGAGTATAGCGCGTTCGCTTTTGATTCGCCACGGCCTTCCGAAAGGTCAGGAGGTTCGAAACTGCAACTGGCGAGGCAGCCAGTTCCGCCCTCAAACAACTTCTTGAATCGAAACACCTCTATCAGAAAGTATCCATAGCCATACACAAAATAGATCTCGTAAACGGCCACACGTGACGACTCGTCTACTCGATTTGCGCCAATACGGACTGTCTGTAATTCTCTTTGCTTATTCGATGGCTGTAGTGGGTCACCTTGATCAGTCTAGAATACTCGGGACCGGAAATGTGCTCCGCTAGGAGTCTGTGCGCAGCAGCTCCGAACGCCAATATGGTCGGCTTGCCCGAGTTGAGATCTTGAAGTTCTTGGCGAAACGCCTCGACGTTTTGTCGAACCAGGGAGGGAGACGCCTTCAAATATTTGAGCAAATCGTTTGAATCAACCATTTCAACGTTCTTGATAATATCGGTCATGTATGCGCCGTAATATTTAGTGTTCGTGAAGGCATATCGAATTTTGAAATCATTCGCCTTCGAGCTTGGATCATGAAAGTTCCGAAACGGTTCGGAGAATGACCTTGATATGTTGAGACCGACCATGACGACGTTGCCTTTGATTGTCTCTAGCAGTGAACCGTTCGCCTCCACGTCAAATATGCTCATGTCTCCAATATTGGACTTTGGTCTCTCTGTCGCCTCGGCCCACACGGCCCAGCTTGCGTAGCGCCCGTGTTGCCGCCTGATGACATCAAATCGAGTTCTATCGATCATTGTTATTGACCGGGACGGGATTGGGTACGAAGTTGCACTTTCCCGACCGGGTTACCAGCCGAGTATCACCGACCACCCGGTGGGGAACAAGCTCTATGGGAATCTGCGAACCGAAAGCCGCGCTTTCAGCCTAGTTCCTTGAACAATGCGAGAGGAACAGACCTAATCAAGCAGCACCTCGTTTATGCCCGTCGTGAACACGTGACTTGGCCACGGGCAGCCTGTACCTAATCTAAGATGGGTTTCGCCTCGGAGATATCGTCGCCGAGGCGGCGTGCGATGTTCTTCACCGCGATCATCAATGACTTTTCGCCAAGAGCAAGCCCGCGAATTTCCTGAAGGAATCCGTCCTTCTCGATGAACACATGACTTGGACCATTCACCATGACCTCGCTGATCGTGTCGTCGAGGATGAGGTGTTCGATGGGCTTGAGGAATGGCAGGATCATTTCGAATCCGTTCATCACAGTTCCCCTTCGGCAACCTGCACAAAATAGGATTTGTTTGGGTCGTTGTAGTAGGGCTTCAGGAAGCAGAACATCGGCGGCTTGGGGTTGATTCCGTCGTAGGCGAGAGTCACGGCCTGTGCATTTCGCAGTTCCATGAATGTCTTCATGTCGAACCGATAGTCGGTTTGCGTGCTGTAGCTCTTTGACGCCGTGATATTTGCACGGTGCGAGAGGGCCTTGCCGGTGAGCACGCTCACACGGGCGTCATGTCCGCTCTCGGAGAGGTTGTAGCTGACCTTGAACCTATCCTCCCGCCCGCAGAGGTCGCTCGCGGTGCGAGCAGAAAAGTCGTCCGATAGAGCGAGGAATATTTTTGTCCTGAATGTTTGCAGAAGGGTGCGCCAGGATTCACCGGGCAGCGCGGACTTGAGCGAACTGATGCTCTGCGTCGCGATGATCGGAATGCACTTGGGCTGCCGGGAAAGACTGAAGAATTTTTCGTCGCCAGTCGGCTCACTCTCCCCAACGGTAGCGAAATGATGGTATTCGTCGCAGAGGAAAAGCACTTGCCGGAAATAGCGCTCTGGCTCTGCCTCAATCTGCGGGATACGTTTCAAGACGGCCCGCTCGAAGTCGAGTTTCATCATGACTCCCAGGGCTTTTGCCAGCCCGGCGTTCATGACTGCGGGAAAATTGAGGGCGCACACCTTGCCGTTTTCAATAAGCCAGGAAAACGAAGGCAAGGGCTTGCCGAATTTGTAATCGTGGTTGGCTACCGGGTCGTAGCACTCCGCAGGCGGACAGAAGGTGCGCTTCACGACCGGGTTGTCATCGAAGAGGGACAGGAAGACTGAAATTCCCTCGACAATGGACGTTCGCAACTTGGGTTCGATGCGCTGCCAGTCGTTATAGAACCAACGCTTGACGGCTTCCAATTGCTCTCGCTTTTCTTGGGGAACTTCCTTCCCGGCAGATTCGTTCAGGACTTCGAAAGAAATGTTCTTCTCTTTAAGAACTGCCAGGAGTCCGGCGGAACTCTTGGCCTTGTAGAGGCCGAGTTCCGTGTTGAGCCGGAATTCAAACGATTCTAGGTCACGCGGATGCTTGACATAGATGTCCTCGGAAACAAGCACGGAATCAGACTCGCCTAACCGGCGCTCTGCTTCTTTCAATTTCTTTTCAAGGACAGAGGGCGAGATCGCACACTCGTAAACGTCGAACAAGGTCACGTAGCCATAGGCAACCTTGTGGAGAAGGATGATGAATTTAACGAGGTTTGTGTACGCCTGCTGCCAGAACGGTTCCTTGCCCCTGCCGAAGAGGTTGTTCAGGAGCGACGCAATGTTGTAGGCCAACGCGTAGGCATCGAGGTCATTATTCAGGGGGTTGTAGCGGTACTCGGAGCCAAGGCTTATCTCGACATAGTCCTCTGCCCTGTCATGACGTTTCAAAATACCTCTTACTTTGTGGCAGAAGTCTCCTTTCACTTCCAGAATCAGGCCGCCAATCCTTTTTTCTTTGTCGCTCGCACGGTAGGCAAGAATCTGCTCGGCGAACGGGTACATGCAACAGCTCGTCTTGCCGGTACCGATTGCGCCGACGATGGCGGTGCCCGTGAAGAGGCCGCGCTCCGGGATCGTGAGCCAATGCGGAGTTTCGGAAGGCCCTGGCTTACGGTTGTTGTGGACTTCGCCCACAACAACGAAAAGCTCCTCGCGTTTCCGTGGGTCGGGATAGAGAGGCAATTTCCCTGCACGAATTTTCTTGTGCACGGTGAGGCCGAAAACATACAGGCCGGACAGCACAATCGAATAAGCGATATAGGGGGTCGTGAACAAGAAGAGGTTGTAGGAGTAGAAAAGCCCCTCGTGCACGAGGGGCGCTCGGAGAGCCATGAGTTGCAGAAAGACATTTTCTGCGGGGAATGGCAGCTTGAAATAGAGCGCCATTCCCGTAGCCGCTGCCAGGAGACAGGCGACAAAGTTCTTGGAGCTTAGGATTCTCTGGATCATGCCTTCGCCCCTTGCTGCGTGGTGGTTTTCGCAGCGGCCTTCCCCGTGGTTCCCTGTTGTTGTTTCTCCCAGCGCCTGAATTCGGCATCCCTGAAGAGGACTTTCGTGAGGGCCGAATTTACGACGTAGTCCGGCGTGCTCTGAATGAACGCGGCGTATCTCTCGACGACGAGCGCGACAGGTTCCTCGATTGCGTATTCGCGTTTCACGATTGCGGGTTGCCTATTGATGATCGGCATTTGATTCCTCCCATTCGGTTACTGCCTTCTCTTCTCTTGGCGCGGGCAAAACACGCCGTTAGCGGACTCTTGTTCCAAACACTGGGCTGGAGCGACCCCACGAAGTCTTTGGGCGGCTGAAAGCCCCCAAAGGTGGGGTCGCTCCAGCCCAGTCCGGTGTTTTGCTCGCGCCCAAAATTGAATGTCGCGTCATGCGCATCCTCAGTGCTCCTCAATACTTCCGTTCACCGCAGAGGTGAACGGAACGCCCGCCAAAAAGTGATCTGTGTCTTTCATGCCACGTTCACCATGCCTCGTTCGTTTTTCGGGGAGATGCGAGCGATGCTGCGTCACGAGGTACGTTTCGAAAGACACTGTTCGATGAGGCTCGCCCTGGCAGAACTCGTGTCTTAGTTCGTGTTCGCTGAGTGTTCCTGAAATCCACGCTTTATAAAGGCGTTCAAATCGGTCCCCATGAAACCGGCACTTCGCTTCGTTCAAGAATTCGAAGTCCGCTGTGACCGGCACCACGTACTTGCGTTTTTCGAACCGCTGGCGGACCTGGAAATACCGCAGGATTTCACTCGACATATCAGACTCAAGCGGATGCTTCACGACGGTGTGGAAGCGCTCCGTTGCCCTCGCAAATTGCGCGTCTGTCGGGGATATATAAAGGAAGCGAAAATCCTGAAGCTGGCGAAAGAGAGACTGGTAGGCTGCGAGATGTGTCAGGAAGCCTGAGATGGTTCCAAGGCCGGAATCGACGTAAGACAAGGTGACCACAGGGGGGACACCGAGGAGAGATAGCCCGAGAAATAGGGGAGACTTATCCACGAAATAGCGAAAAGTAGGACGGCTTCCCGGACCGCCTTCGTAGACCCTGCCCGGAAGGAACTCCTTAGCTACGCCTAGTTTTTCGCAGAAGAACGTGACCTTGTCCTGCTCGGTTTCGAGATACTCGGCTTCAGGGTTAGCGAGAATGAAATCAAGCAAGACCAGACGCGTACGAATGTATTCAAACGAATGCTTGCGGCGATTGCGGAGATTGCCTTTCTCGATTTGACCGTAGAGAGTCCTCGAAAAAAGGTGATAGATGGAGCCGTATCCCAAATAGTCGCGGACTGAGCCGTGCCCGTTGTTGAGGACTTTGCGAGCAAATAGATTGGATCGTTTTCCCCTTCGCGCGCCGGTGAAGTTCAGAAACTGACGAAGAATGAAGTAGCCTGAGTGGGTTGCCACGACATAAAGAAATCGGGCCTCCGGCTCGGTATAGCCTAGCTCCATGAGCAATGCGACGTGGTTCTGAGGGATGTTCATAGGCTCAGAATCTCCGCAGTGAGTTCGCGCTGGTCCAGGACGCGTCGCAGATTCGAGGCGTCCTGAGCGCGGGCGTAAATGGAGAAGCCTGCGCGAACCTTCTGGGCAATGTTTCTGAAGCGGTAGTGTTCTGTTGCGAGTTCGAGGTCGACACGAGTGTGCTCCTGATCCGGGGTTTCGTACTCGATGCGAAGATCAGGCACGGGGATCTTGCCGCGCACGACGCGGAGGCCATGCCGCTCGGCGATTTCGGTTTTGGCGTCGCCGGAATTGCCCTGCCGTTCCGCCCGTGCCAGGTCGCGGTAGAGATTCTTCTTCAGCTCTGAGTCGAGGATGACCCGGATGTTAGTGCCTCGCTCACGGGCAATCTTTTCGAGTCCCCGCTGGTACAACCGATAGAGGTCTGCGTCGTGATGGGCTTCGCGGGGCTTGGTGAAGCCGTGATAGAGGGCTTGGTCCTTCGGAGTATTTTTCGTAGCTACGAGCAGGCGATGGCCTTGCTTGGTCAATGCCACAAGCTGCCGCGGGGCGGCTTCCTGGTGTGGGATTTCTCGTTCCACAATGAGGCCCTGCCTGCGAAGGTTGGTGAGGTCTGCCTCCAAGTGCTTTCTGTCCCCGCCGTAGGCGAACTCTCTTAAATCCTTCGCGTCCACGGCGCGAAACTTTCCAATGTCCGTCATAGTCTGAATTTCAGAGCTTCGAAGCTTGTAAGTGCGGTTACGGTATTCGTAGGGCTTCCGAGGTTCAATGGCACGGGCCTCTGGTTGCCGAACCTCTCGCGCCGCGCTCGGGCGAGGCTGGTTTTCTGCACCGCCACTTCGTCCCTGGTCTTGACCTTCCTCATCACGATGCAGGCCGCGTTCGTTTTCCCTCGGTTCCCGCGATGGGTCGCGTGGTGTGGCCATTTCATCGGGTGAATATGAGCGTGACATTTCAGTTCAACTCCTCGTCAACGGAGTCAATCGAGGGTGCGGGCAGCTCTCCCTGCCCGGCGTGTAACTGCTTGTCGAGGTGGGAGAGTTTCCTGCCCGTGTCCTTGAGAAAGAATCTGCGGTTGATGGCAAAGACGACTGCAAACACGTTCACAAACGTTACTGCAACGAAGGTGAGAATCGCGGTTCCGTGCTGGTGGATGAGAACGGCCTTATAAGGAATAAAGTACTTGAGTTCGCCCATTAGCCAGAAGCCAAGCGCGAGCAGGATGGCGGTGGTGATAAGGATGGCGTTCGCGATCACTGTGAATCTCCTGGCCGTTCGGGAAATCTCATGGGAATTTTTCCAAAACCCTGAGGTGTCACTGGGAGCAGGCAGGCAGCCGGAAAGCAACGGAGGCCCTCCAGCAGCGCGCCTGGGGTATCGAGGACTGCGGTCGATGGGAAGGGATGTGGCGCATGTCGGGAGGAGGACCACGGTTGGAATGGAGTAGTGGTGCGCGGAGGTTGGGCCGATGTTGCCCGGTGCCGGACCGCGACCGCTTCGTTCCGCATTTGCACTGGGGAGTTCATTTGAACGCCTCATCTTCGCGGAAATAAGTGATCGCTAGGCCCAGCGGATTGATGGGGATCAGCTCGTTGGGGACTTGGCTCTTAAAAACGAAGACGAAGTTGGCGGTATAGAGGACGCGTTTTATCTCGCTGTGGTCAGCGGGCGAGTAATAGACCATGTAAAAATCCACGCGTGCCTTATAGGGGGGTGCCTGCATGTCTTCCAAAGCAACCTTTTTCACGTCGATGTCGATCTCCGCCGCAGAGGTGTTCGTCAGGAACTTTCGGATGATGTCGTCTTTCCGGTATTCGTCGAGGATGCCGTTCGCCAACTTTCCGTCGAGGAAGTGGAGGGCTTTCGAAAAGTCATTCTGAATCGTGTAACGGTTCCGCTTGTAATAGAGGGCACAAAACTGACTGAGGAAGTACTTCGCTTCGGCATCTTGGGGTTTGTATTCGAAGTTGTGGTAATTGATGGCCTCTGCCCGCCCCAAGTCGTCAATTCGAATCACCAGAGGCCGGAAGTCCTGAAATGTGCGAATCGTCCTCAAATCAATCAGCGCCAGCGCGACACACACGATGGAGAGCAGCGCGAGGGCTATCTTTAGATAAGTGTTTGTCACCATAGGGTCACCGTACTGTTCGAGATAGAGCCGTTTGGCATCGTGAAAGCTGACTTCGTTGTTCATTTGAAGACCCCTTCGAGGATTCCAGTGGAAGATCCGCCTGTAGTGCCGCTGAAGATGTGATTCGTCAGAGCAGGGACCCGCAGCAATACATAGATCGAAGCGACGAAGGTGATGAACAAGACAGGGAACCAGCCAATGAGCTGCACCGTTGAGATCGTGCCGTTGGGTTGCAGATTCAGGATTCCAAGGATCAGATTGCCTATGACGAAAACAACCGCTGCCGCGATAACCTGATAGAAGGCATATTGAATGAACGCCTTGAGCCAACCCCAAAATAGCCATTCCAGCTTCGGCACAATAAAAAAAGGTATGAATACCGGGCCGACCAGAACGCAAACAGCGGTGGCGATGAATCCGTAGGCGATAACCACGATTGAGATGGCCTGTGCGGCTGCGAGCAAGATAATTACGACTGCGTAGATGAACGTGCCGAGAAGGTCGCCCCAGCCGGGCGAATCCATCCGTGTTTCGAAGTCCGCTACGCGCTCGATGACGGTTTGAAGTTCAGCCTGGTTGATCTTGTTAGCAAGAAATTGCGACTCGTCGGTGATGAGATTGTGGAAGCTGGTTCCGATACCAGGGATCGGGTTGCTGTAGTAATTCACCATCGCAAAGCCGAAGCTGATGGTGAGAAGCAGGCTCGCAAAGTTGTCGAAGTGGAACGGCTGCTTGCCTCCGGCGGCGGCAAGGGCCGATTTGACTCCAAACCAGACAACAAGGATCGTGGCGAAAGCTCGAAAGAGATTTTGGCCCATCGTGTCGAAGAAGCCGAGATTCTGCGTCAGCAGGTTATTGATCGCCTGAAAGATGAATTGCAGGAAGTCTGGCTGCTGCATGGTGTCGGCTCCTTCGACGTGGGCTGTACTTCTGCGCAGGCCTACGGCATGCGGAAGTTTTGAAGTGAATCGGTCATCGTGCCGGTGAGCTGAGCGAGGTTTCCGGCAAGGGTCGCTCGGCGCTGGATATCGGCGTTGATGGCGTTAGTGGCAGATTCCCGTTGCTGCTTGGCCAGGATCGTCTGCTGTTCCACAAGCGACGCGAGTAGTTTGTTGGAGTCCTGCAGCGTCCGCAGAGTCAACACGCCTGCGGCATTGATCTTGTTGAGGACGGAAACTTCGGTATTCAGATTCGGGTCCGAAGACAACGAATCCTCTTCGAGGTTTGCAATCTGCGTTTGCACATTCTGTGCGTTGCCTCGAATTGAGCCGATGGTCGCCATCGCTGTAGTATTGGCACCATCTGAAAGCTCGACTGAGGCATATTGAGATTTCACGCGGGTAAGTTCGTCGGCGTTCATACCCGAAAGCGCGTCTGGGCTGTATTGGAGCAACTGCGTCGTTGCTTGCCGGTAGCCAGAATTGACGTTGGGTAGCTGGCCGGAGTTGATACCGCTCACCCAGCCCCCGGTATTGCCGTAGGCATCCTGGGAAACCGTATTCCGCCATTGGCTGAATTGGGCGCGGTACCGGGCTGGCATGTTTTGGAGGTTCTTTGCCATTTGCTTGGCCAGGTTGTATTGCGCTACGAGCTGCGAGTAGCTGTTCTTCAGTTGGATTAGTTGCTGCTGAAGCTGGAAGTAGCGCTTAAGCGCGTTCGCATAGTTCGTGGGATCGTAGACGACACCCCCGAACTGGGCTGAGGCGGTGCCAACCGCGAGACTCATCACGATCAGAAAAACGAGCATCTTCTTTTTCATTTCATCTCCTTCTTTGGCCTCAGAGATCTGAGGGCATTTTGTGGTTTGAGTAATCGGGCACTGCGAGATCACCTGAGAGATAAACCTTCACGCGATGTCCCTCGCGGATTGTGACCGTGGGCATGACGTTGAGAAATTTGTCGAGAATCTGTGCCGAAGATTGAGCTGTGCTCTGCCCAAATCCTTGCCGGAGACGGTCGGTCCCAGATTGGCTCAGGACTCCTCCGGTACCGGCCTCCGCCACGGCCCCAAGTGCGCCAATCGCCAGCGAGGTGCCGAAGATGCGGAGATAGTGGTTGTTGACCTGATCCCGCAGGCCGGTATCACCTATTTGGTCGAGCCCCTTGAACTTATCCAGGCTGACGGAAAAACCGTCCGGCATGATGAGGCGATGGAACGCGACGGCAAGCCGCGTCTGGCCGAACGAATCGACCTTCTTCGTCTCACCCAGAATCTTCGTTCCGGCAGGAATCAGAAGATGCTGGCGGTCGTGGGAGTAAACGTCGTTTGCGAGAAGGCATTCGACGGGACCGGAGAACTGCCCGTCGAGCCGGTTGATGAGGACGGTTTCGAGTACGGTGCCTTCGAAGAGGATATAAGACTTCCCTGCCGCCGCGTTCCCAGATTCGACACCTGCGGCGGCAGGGTGATCGGCCTCCTTTCGTCCGGGGATTGGCTCGACTGTCTGGACCGATCTGGTCCGTGATTGTGCGGAAGCCGTTTCCTCGGGTTGAACCGTTGAAAGTTGTTGCGCTAAAGCAGAAGGCTGAATCTCTTTGAGGAGTTGCGCCAATTGGAATGTGTCTGGACTCTGTGAAGCGGCCTGGGGTTGTGCTGTCGGACTGCCCTCCGTGATTGCGGTCCCCGCACTAGTGGGATTTATCCTGTAACTCTGCGCGAGGTTTGAAGCAAATAGTGAGAGGTATTCCCGCTTCCGTCGTTCGGCCTTGATTGCATCTTGAGTGGTGGCAGGAGGGGCATTACTCGGACCAGGGTTGGATTGCGCCTGCGTCTGTTCCTGCGGCAAAGATCCGAGCAAGCGGGTTTGCTGCGCGAGCGCACTCTGCGCAGCAAGCTGTCGCCTCTGCAGATCCTGAATCCGGGTCTGAAGCTCTGCGATCTTGGTTTCGTTCACTTCGACTGGCGCAGGGACCTGCACGGTCGGTGCAGCTGTCTTTCCCGTGGCCTGCGGCTTCTTTCCCCCGGTGAGCCACATGATGACGACCATGAGCAGGGCGATGCCGATAATCACCCAGGACTGGACGTTTTTCGGAAGCAGGCCCGGCGGCTTTGGTGCTTTGTCCTTGATCGGTTCGTTCATGGTTTTCCTCTCTCGACTTTTGTTCGCGCAGAGCTCTTACCCACGTCGCGTGAAAGTGATCTTTTTTTTGCCAACCGCGAGATACCCGCTGTCGATGATTTTGGGAACGATGTACACGCCATTCTCGACCTGGAAATTAACGAGGTTCGGTTTGCCGTCTTTCAGTTCGTAAAGCGCAGGCTTCTCACGGGCAGCACACTGGATGTAGGTGAATGCGTCGTCGTGGTAGATAGCGTTAACGAGAAACGGCTCGCGCGTAGCTTTGGGGTCAAGCTGATAGTCAAAGTGGAGTTTCCCGGCATATTCTGATCGGAATTTGTTCACCTGCTCTGTGCTCTGCGAGTGAGCCGCGCGAATCTCGTCGGCGGTCTGCGCGCGCATCGCTTCGAGCTCCTTCTTGTAGGCTTCCACTTCACCAGCGCGAACGTATCCCTCAAGGCCGGTGCTGCCGGCCACGCTTGACTGCTCCTGCGGCACGATAAAGATTTTCAGGTCAGGCTCGGTCTTCGGGTCATTGCTAATTTCCGTCAGGAGAAATGAATAGACATGGCCGGTGGAGGTGATGAGGTGGAGGTCGGTGCGAATTCCGGTCTGCGCCGGATGAACGTAGCAGAGGTTGTGCGCTCCGTTGATGATCCAGAAGTCTTTGTCGCCCGTGGCAAAGTCGAGAATTTCCTCGCTCTGAGGCAACACAATGAGCGTCGAGAAGCGGACTTTGGCGTGGACCGGGACAATGTCTTGTTGCGAGTACTTGACCGTTCGTCCGCCTCCTGTTTCCGCATGCACCGGCAACGCAGCTAAAACAGCAAAATAGAGACTTGCGAGACCGAGACCGATTCTAAGACCCAAGTTCAGTTTCTTGATGCTCATCATGCTTTTCCTCCTCGATTGAGTGAGTTCTCGAATTGCAAAGGGGACATTCAAAGCGAAACGGTGAATACCAAAACGGCCCGAAGGTGAACAAAAAGCTGTAAGACATAAGGACCAGAAAGAAGCAGGGGAAATAGCAGCCGGGCACGACCACTGCCAGCAAACCGAAAATGAGCAGCAAAGCAGTTGCGGCGGGCACCACAAAGATCCAAATGAACAAGGTAATGATCAGCGTTTTCATGGCTTTCCTCCTGCTAATACTTCGAGGCCCTTCACAAACCCGTAAGTCTCGAAAGCTTCTTTACGTTTCTGGTTGTCGTACGGGTCGTTGGTGTAGAGCCAGTAGCTCTTGGGATCGACGTTTAGGTTTGCGATCTTTGCGAGTTCCGGCGTCTTGATGAGGAATTGCTGCTTTGGAATCAGGGTGGAGATCAGTTCGACTTCGTTGTCATTCAGATGGAACTGTCGCCGGTATAACTCCCGGTCCATGTCGGGGTTGGCGAGGAAAATCTTCGTCGCGCAGCTTTCAATGATGACGTCGAGTATGTCGGAGCGCCGTAGTTCGTCGAGCGACTGGGTGGAAAGCACCATTGCGGCGTTGTGCTTTCGCCAGGTCTTGAGGGCTTCGACGACATACCGCTGTATGCTCGGATTTTTCAGGAAGACCCACGCCTCGTCGATTAGGAATGCCTTGAACCGGGTGGCTATTCCCCGGTCGGCGATAACGGCATTGGCGCGGTGCAGGATGTAGAAAAGCAGAGGCTCCAAAAGCTCCGGGTACTGGCTCATCTTCTGGAAGTCGAAGCATTGGAAGCGGGAAAAGGAAATCGTGTCTTCCGCGTTATCGAAAAGAAACCCGAACTGTCCGCCGCGAGTCCATTTTGCGAGTCTATCCGCTAGGTCATGCCGTAAAGTGTTCGCGAGGACTCCAAGGGTGCGAAGAGCAGGGTCCACTTCGTAAAGGTTTTCGACCTGGTGGTATAGATCTCGTTCGATGGCGGGATCGAGTTCCAGTTGACCGGAGCCTTGCAAGAGAACCTTCAGAAAGAGCGTCAGAAAGTCGAGGTTCTCCTTTGTCGGCGGTAGCGAGAATGGATTGATCTTGAAATCGCCCGATTCGAGGCCCACTCGGACGTAAGAACCTTGAAACAGATGAGTGAGACTCTCGAAGCTCCCACCAAGGTCAAAGATGAACGTGTGGGGCTGATATTTTTGTAGGTTGGTAATGACAAAATTCAGCAGGAAAGACTTTCCCGCGCCCGTGCGCCCCAAGATGATCGTGTGGGCCACATCGCGGTAATGGAGATTCAAAAAATAGGGTGAGTGGTGGTTGGTCTCAAGGACCGCAAGATATTCCTGCCGGAGATGCGGGTTAGCAGGCTCGCCACAGTGAAGGGTGAAGAGGAACGAAAAGTCGGCGTAGTTGGAATTCAGGAGATATTGGTACCGGAGGTTGAAAGCGTAGTTTCCGGGGACAACCGCTAGAAACGCATTCAGCAGGTTGTATTTTTCTTCGTTTAGTTGAGCGTCGTGAACGCTGAAGACTTTGTAAAACTCGGAGCAAGCGCGGTCCAGCTTCGCGTGTTCGAGGTCGTAGATGACGATTGTTAGGGAGAACTGGCCGAAATAATTGCCTTTGAGTTCGAGCTCCTTGATGCTCTCCCCGAGTTCTCGGACCTGGGATTCCTTTGAGTCGTCAAGCAAGACATCCTGCGGCGGCGCATCGTTAAGGTTCACCTGGCTGAAGAAAGACCGCTTCGTGTTGTGGAAGTGCCTGCGTTTGGCTTGGATCGCGCGCCGAGTCTTGCCGGAGTCCTCCCTCTTCCATTCCGTCACCACGAAATAGTTGGCCTCAACTTCGAGGAGGCGCTTGAAGATCAGCGGGAAGCTCTGCGCGGAGGGTTCCTTCAAAGTGAGGACTTTGACGTAGTAGTCGTCTAACCTCAGGTGTCCCCGGTGGCATTCGAGAAAAGAATCGCAGAGCTGAGTGTCGAGGAAAGTGTTGTACCGAAGCCGGGCGAGTCCGACCTTCAAAGGTGAAAAGTTCAGCGTTCGATACAGGACCTGAAACGCCTCCTGCTTGTCGAGCAAGCGCACTGGCAGGAAGTCACTGACTTGCAGGATGAAGCTACGCAGTTTCTGGTGGAGATTCGCCTGGCCTTTGCTGATCTCGCCATCGAGGAGAATGACTTGCTTTCTGGTGGAGAAGGAGGCCCACAGCTCCCCTAGCGTCCTAAGAGGGTAGTTTGGGAATTCGAGCAGACTACTGCCCATTCTGCGTTGGTAGCGGAATCCCTCGAACAAGACGACGTAGTAAATGGAAAGCGAGAAGAGCTTGTCGGCTTTGGTCGCCAGGTACGCAATGCGATTGCTGATGGCGGTATCGACGACCGAGTTTCCATAGAGTTTGTGCGGGATGGCCTGGTTATTGACCCTGAAGATGTATTGGTAGACGCGGAATTTCTCATCGAAGAGTTTCAGTGCCGACTCAAGCCGTTTGGTAAAACCGTCAACGGAATCTCCGTCGAGGCATTCGAAATCCACACCACGCACTTCAAGTACCGCACCGAGATCCCCTGCCTTTGTGATAAAGAGGTGTTCGTCGATAAAGCCCTGTGGGCTGATCTGCTCGTTGAATGAGCCGGTTTCTTTGTAATTCTTGAAGAGTCGGCGAAGGTTAAACATGGCTCGCCCTGCGGATCGTTACCGGACTGAACTTCGCTGGGTCGTAATGCGTGCGGAGCCTGGTCGAGGTCAGCAGGAAACGCAGGATTTGGGGGTCCGTCTCGGTGGCCCATCGGGCGATGAAGTAAAGCAGGAGGAACATCAAGGTGCCGCCCAGCAGGCTCCCCAGCAGATTGAAAGTCGCCGCGCCGATGCACATGGCGAAGAAGAACAGTTTTCTCTCCGCACCCAAAATTGTCAGGGGTCGTGAAATCGACCGATACACTGTGTTCACCCGCCTACCGTTCGTCATCGCCCGCTCCAGTCAGAAAGTGCACTCTGATTCCCGTATCACGGAAAGAGCCAGGCCATGAAGTTCACGGCGGCGATAGCCATGCCAACACCGAACAGGACTCCGGCAAGGACCCGCTTCGACCCGCCTTCTCCAAAGGCGAACGTCAAACCAGAAACCACAATCGCAACAAGGGAAAGGCCGCGTGCAATGGTGCTGGTAAATGCCTGTTGCAGCACGCCAACTGCGTTTTCCCAGGGAGAATTTCCTTGCGCCTGCGCGAAAGCAGGGCCACCAAGAAGCAGGCCTGCTGCAACCGCGAAGGCCTGCCGGGAAACTGCCTTGAGCCGAATAGCGGTTTGCCAAATTGTTCTCATGTTTCTAATCCTCCTTTGCTTTCGTCCCTGCACTGCGATTACGCAGGAGAGTTCTCGCGCGCTCCCTGACTGTCAGTGGCGCACCCGGCACGAAGGAGAAGAACCGCGTCTTGGTTTCCCGTGCCTTACATGGTGTCAAGGCACACTTGGAGCATGCGCTCCTACCAGAGGGTTTCTACCTTCGCGTCCGGCTCGTCGTCTGTCAGCGTTGTGCGACGCCTGGCGGCTCACGGTTTCGGTTCGCGTCCGCCTGGCCTGCGGGGAAAAACCAGCGAGAACTCCCCTCAATATAGTAAGAGGCTTCCAGAAAGGAAAAACGCAAAAACAATCTTTCGTAGGGAGGGGCAGTTTCCGAGATCCCGACTATACATTCGCTCTACGGGGTGGGAAGTCAGCTCCGACGATACCTATGCGAGGTGTCCAGTCTTGGCGGGTAGCAGTACAACAGCCGACAGGTAAATGTATCGAAATATTCATAAGAACGTGTACAATCCCCGCTAGATTCGGCAGCCAGCATGGGCGTCCCTCCCCGACACCTGTGTAGCCGCATGGGCTAATTTTGTTGCCAGTATTCGGAGGGCACCGTGCTGACGATTCTCCAGCAGACACCATCGCTAAACACCGGTATAAGGTGGTTTCTTTTTCTGGTCGTTGTACTGGTATTTCTAATCCCACTGGCATACTTTGCGCTTCTTCCAATCGCTCAGCGTCTGCGAAGAGAACTCACTCAGTACCTCGACGCTCTTGCTGTCCGGCAGTCAGATGCCCGCCAAGCGCGGAAACAAAACCTAGACGCCATGGCAAGTGATTTCCAGAAGCTCCACATGCTAAAGCTGCTGAACGACACGAATCACGGCTTGTTTGAGCGGGCCGTGGACCAAGTCACAAAATCCATGACCGCCTTAAGAGACGCGGTTGAAAGGCACACCGAAATCCTAATCGGAGCCAAGTCACCGCTTTCTAAGCTGACGGATGGACTGTCTGACAGTGCTGCTCCCAGTCTCGAGGAACTGCCGTCTCATGACGCGTCGCAAGTTACCTTCGCCGATCTTCGGGTGGCACGCGCCGTATTAGTCGTTCTCAGTATATTCCTCATCGGCGTACTACTTGCTAATACCGGGATGCTGAGCCAGATTGTTCGTGACCTGGGTTTCATTCCGCAATCGTATTCCATATTGGGCGCGCCGCTGTACGTCCTTTTCGCGCTCCTGCTTACTCTGATTGAAGCTGGCGTGGGCGTCGCGTATGACGTGACCAAGGGAATGGCCGGGAAGGAACAAAAGATTGCCATTCTTCCAGTTCTCCTCATCTTTCTGGCCGTAATCATTGCGTGCGTCGAGGGGTTCTTTTATTCACAAGTTGCCGCCAACAAAGATAGCTTGGTTGAGTTTCCCTTTATCGGCTATCAAATGAAACAAGGTCAACTGTTCTTCCTGTGGGGATTTGCTTTGGTGACGATCCTTTTCGTACTAGGTTCTTTGTGGTTCCACGCGCTTTCAACTGTGAGGCGCGGTAATTCGTTCACGGTCATGCAGAGGCAGATCCGCCAACTCAGCAAGGACAAAGAATCTCACGCCAAGGCTCTGGAGCGCAGCGCCTCCGCGATTGATTCGTCCCGCAAGGCAGCACAGGAAGCATCCCAACTTCTCGACAATGCAAAGTCAAATACGACGTCCATGCGAGCAGAGATTCAGGTGTACCTGGAGAAACTGTTCGGAAAGAACGTTCCCGAATGGGCCTGTATGACACAGGAAGACTTGAGTGTCGGGGACGTTCAACACCTGTCGCAGCAAGCCGGGGTTGCAGTTTGCTTAATCGTAGTGGGTTCCATGGCGCACGCGTTCACCGGATACACGGTTCTAGTCTCTCTCCACCGAAGCCTTGCTGGTGCGATCGGTGTGTTAATCGGGCTCGGCCTGCTGACAGCGTTTCTGGCTGCGGGGGTCCTCTTTCGAGGTGACGAGAAGATCGTTAGTGGTGCTAGCTCTGACCGACTTTTGGTCTCGGCATCGCTCCTAGGGCGGGCGTTTGGCATCACACTAGCTGCGCTGCTAGTCGGGGCATATCTTGCTGTTCTGTTCCGCGTGGGACTGTCATGGCCGATGGCGATCTTGTGGCTTTTCAATCTCATCCTGGGGCTGTTCCTGGGAGCTGTCGCCTACCACTTCTACCCCCTTGTAAATGTTTCGAGATTATGGTTTCGGGCCGCATGGAATGTCATCGCGAGCGCTCTTGAGCGATTCTACAGACTACTCGTGCATATAGGATTGCTCATAAGCATTGTGATCGAGTATATCGGCCTACTACTTTCCGCGCCTATCTATCAGCTTCTACGACGGCCAATTCCATGACCCGCTTAAATAGGTCTCCGAGAACCGAAGCCATCATACGTCGAGCCATTCTTCTTGTCGCGACCTTAGGCCTGTTCCTACCTCTGGCCGCTGCCCCCCGCCAAAGCCTTCCCGGTCGAACTGGCACTTCTGTCACGATTCTGGTCGATTTTAGCCGCAGCGTTGTACCTTTAGCTACGCCCGACGAGCGAGCACTCAAGGCCCTCACGGCGGCAATCAGCGACTTGGCAGGTGGCTCTTGGACTCCGCCGATCAAGATTTCGTGGGCTGCAATAAGTTCATCTAGTTTAGCCAAGTTACCCGCGTTCAATGACGGTCCGTGTGAGCCGTTGGAATTCGAGCAGAAGCTCATTAAGGCCGAAAAGGCGATGGATAAGCCGGCCCTTAAGAACAGATTGAGCAAGTGCGTCGACCAGATCAAAGCTGCTAGCGCAATTGCATCCAATTGGACCCAGTGGACGGACATTAGCGGGGCAATCCGACTGGCGACCGAAAGCGCAAGGGATGCAGCAGGTGAGAAGATTCTCGTTATTTATTCTGACTTCCGCGAGGACCTACCTCCAGGTACGAAGGCGGTGCCCATCAAACTCTACGGCGAACAGGTTCTATTAATTAACCGGCCCGGAACGGACGACAACAAGGCGACCGTATCGGAGTATCTGGAACGGATCAACCACTGGACGGACGACCTCAAGGGCCATGGCGCGAGTCAAGCGCATAACATCCCGGTTTTTGGCGCTACGCAAGCGCGATTGATCAATAGCCTAAACGTGCGGCAACGGCAGGTTGGCACTGCCGTGTTGGTTCTTGTCAACTCCACTGACTCCATCCAGCCAGGTTCCTTACGCCCGATAGCCGCTGGGCTCGCCCAAATGGCAAGAGATTGGGCGCCACCAGTAACGGTGACGTGGGTAGGTCTCGAGCAATCCGCATTCTTGGCCCGGTGGATCGCCCCAATCGAGTTCTCGCCGACTCTTATTAAAAGGCCCGATGCCATCTCTTTCGAAGATCTAGGTCTAAGACTTGATCAGTGCGCGGCGGGCATGGAACGACTACGGGTCTCAGGTTCGACCGCTGACCTCTCCGGCGCTCTTGCCTTGGGTTGGACGGCAAATCAGACCGAGGCGCATAAGGTGCTCATCGTGGTATCGGACTTTCGTGACGATACTCGCCTGGCTAAGAACCCCTCGTTCCAGCTGAACAACGTGAGTGTCGTCATGGTGGGAAGCACGAGCAGCGCGGATGTCTCGAACCAAGCGGATTACTTCAGCCACTTGGATTCATGGGAAAAAACATTTCGCGAGAGGCATTCACCTTTCGTTTGCCGGACGCAATTGGAGAACTTGACGTCTAACACCGTTGTTAAATGCCTTTCGAAAGGCCCGACGACGGAACGATAGCTGGAGGCGACAGCAGCATGGAAATGGAAAAAAGCGTGAGTTCACCCCCTAGAGGATGGCTTGAGCAGCGTGAGTTTGGCCTTCTCTGGGCTATTAGCGCAGGCCTGGGAGTCCTGTCGATTCGCTTGACCCAGACCGGCCAAAAGGCTCGGCTCGTAATTCCCGTGGGCATTATGCTTGGTTACGCTTGGTTTGGATATAAGCGAATTATGCTCCGAGAGGCGCCACTGCGTTCGGCTCGCGTGGCGCAACTCGCGGACTCTTTATACTTCCTAGGGTTTCTTTGGACGCTTTTTGCCCTCATCCTCGCACTCGTCTTCTCGGACATTCGAGATGCAGAAGGAGTATTTCGGGTCTTCGGGTATGCGTTAGTCACAACAGCGTTGGGCATGTTTCTTCGCTTGTTAATTCTCCAACTTCGGTATTCTACAGAGGATCAAACTGAAGAGGCCAGACTAACCGCATCACAACAGTTGCAAGAATTTGCGATGCAATTGAACCAAAGCGCATTATCCATAACAAATTTTGGCAATATTGCCTCGGAATCAGTCCCTAAATTTAGGGAACTCACCGACGGGCTTGATGCCAATTTGTCTGCGATAAGTGAGAGGGTGGGCACGCTCGAAGCTTCCATCGAGCAGATTCACAAAGACGGCATGGAACTCATTCACGAAAGTGTTCGTTCTACAGCGGACACGCTAGCGCAAGATTTGCGGCCCATCCTCACAGAATCACAAAACGCGTTAAAGCAGTGCCTGACTGCGATTGGCACTGCCGGTTCCTCTCTCCAGGAACAGGTAAGAGAAAACGAACGGATCATAGTCGCTAACACAAAAAGTTTGGCAGCAAGCTCACAAGCGCTCGCAGCCGCGTCCAGCGATCTCCTTGTGGCCGCACGGTCAAATCAGGACTTGAAAGCCGCCCTAAGCGACCTCACGGCAAAAATTCGCGCCGGAAGCGACGGACTTCAGCAAGAACTCATCGCAGCTGCCGAACGAATACGGAAACTAAACGCCTCCTGGCCCTCGATAACCCAACAGACCAAAGAGAAATCAGCCTCAAGACCCACCGGAGGCACGCTAGCCCGATTGCTGGAGATGTTCGGTCTACGGCGTCGGTAAGGCTTTTCCCCGGCACGGAAGGTGGCGCATGTTTAATGAAACGCCCGCAAGAGGAGACCTGGTCGGTGCGATGACCATCGCTGAGATCTTCCTCCTTCTGGTCTTCGCTATTTGGTGCGGGGCAGTCGCGATCAATAAAGGGCCTATGAGTTCCAGCTACTGGCGAACAATCGCGGAACAATACCGGAAAGACAACGACAAGCTAAAGAGTAGCGTGGCAGAACTGATTAAAGAGAGAGACAAGCTCCAGAAGGCTGTCGACTTCTGGCAAGAGAACTTCGGCATTTCGCCCCCCGCGTCAATAACGGAGCTAACTAAAGCACTGCAATCGCCAAGAGGAAAGATTGTTCTTCAGGACGCTGCCCGAGGCTACCCTCGGTGCGATGGAAATAACGTTTTGGTGCACGCCACAGTGCGGGATGGAGCAGTCACCGTTCGAGTGGCAGAAGACAGCACTAAGTTGAAAGCTTGGTTGAAACAAAACAGAGTTGCACCGATCGGAACAGTGTTGGAGGGATGGCCGGCGGTCGATGCATTCTCGGCGACTATCAGCCAGTTCTATGGAGGAACGCAGAATCCATGTCGATTTGACTATAGCCTGAACTATAAGACGCCTGAGGACTATTACAATGGAAGGGAAAGACTGGAGAGAATCTTCTATCCGGCTGGAATAACACGCACCTCACCTCATTAACGAGCTGTAACCCCAGTCAAGCATGCTCATGAGGGCCCTCTTCAGATGTGGGCGATGCTAGAGTTACACGATGAGCGTTGATATGGCGATTCATCCGACTTCGAGAAGGAGGTGAAATGTCACAAAGAACGTGCGACGCGTGCGGAAAAGAACGAGACGTGAGCGGGGGCAAGACATGCGCGAAAGCCCATTTCATTTGCAGGGACTGCGTATACAGCGGCATCGTCATCATATCCGAGAAGGCCTACTGCCCACTTTGCAAGAAACCGCTCAAGTAAGTTCGGGCAGCAAATTCGTTCCTCACGCTCTGCGCCGTCAATGCAGTTTGCAAAGATCAGCACCTCATTGAATTGGGTGCATGGAGCTGACCGGGTGCAACTCGTTCCATCCGTGGTCCGCGTCGTGGACATAGGCACCCGAGACCAGATACCGCTGGCCGATCTCCGGTTCAAAATAGGGACCGCGGTATCGGCTGCAGGGTTCTGCAGCGTCTGGCTGCCTGACTTTGCCTTGGCATATCGGTTCGAGAATTAGATCGCCATGCTGTCTTGAGACGTTCTTCTCGCTCAAGAGCGATGCAAACTGCTGGTCAAGGCGGAATCGGATGTGGATGTCGCCGTCCGCTTCTTTGCGAACCTCCTCCACGGTGCCGGTTACCGAAATGCACGGGTCCAAGACTTGGAGCCGACCCGAATTGTAGACATATTCCCAGAGACTTTGATCACACTTTATAGCTACTGTCTTTGGGGACACTTGGGATCCGGGGGTTTGCGGAGGGAGCGAAAGCTTATAAGCAACGAAGAAAGAGCAACCCCCAACAAGTAGAAATAGTGCTATGGCTCTTGCTTGTTTCATGCCTGGGAGAAACTGAGTCTAGCACGACATTCGTGTCACGGCGCGAGGCGGCGAATCAGGCTAATGTTTCGCTCCGTGTGATTGGCTTCGCCTCCAGTGTCTTGGCTATTTCTAACGCCTTCTCTAATTGGGTATCAACGCCGGTCGCAAGGGATTCTGGCGAGTTCTCAACAGGTACATCGGGTTCGACTCCCTTGCCCTCTATACACTCTCCTTTCCACGTATACCAGCCCGCGACTGGCATGCGGAGCACATATCCGCTGGGCAACTTAAAATTCGCACCACCGAGCACCTCACCTGCTGTTCTTGTGCCAACGAGCGTAGCGAGGCCGTTCTCTTTTGCGAAACTGGCGACCATTTCCGCTGCGCTGTGGGAATGCTCATTGATGAGAACGACGGTGCGGCCATGGAACGGCTGGGGGCCGAGCCCTTCCGTAACGAGGACCATTGAGCGGTCCCTGTGAAAGATTTTGAAACGCACGGCCATCATGAGCAGCTCTGCTTTTGTCGCGGGAATCTTGCCAATGCGCGTCAGTTTTTCCTTCTGGTAGCCTTTCCGAAGGCGCTGCCGCGTAACGCTATAACCTATCTCCACTTTGCCCGGACACAGATAGCTCAGGAGGCGCAAAGACCCTAACCCGCCCCCGATATTGCCTCGAATGTCCACTATCAGCCGTTGAACACCGTGGTCTTTCAGGTCGCGAACAGCGGCATCCAGACCCCTAGCGAAACTCTGGCCGACTGCTCCCGGAAAGGTCGCTACTCTTACAAGGCCCGTGTCGGATGCAAGCATCCGGTGGGATAGACTGCGGGGCTCAATCATCGGTGGCCGATCCTTCGCCGCTCGGTTCGGCACTTCGACTATGACTTGGCGCTTATCACCGCCGAAAGTTCCGATCTCAAGTTGATGGCTGCCGCCGATGCGGAAATTTGCCGGCGTTGGCGGTATTACCGGTTCGGAGTCTATAGAGAGAAGGAGTTCGCCCGGGTGAATTCCCGCCTGGAATGTCGGCCCGTCTTCAATCACATCCAGAAACATCCAACGCTTGCCTTGTGAAGTGTCGACCGCCCGCAGCGTCGCGTTAATGGAATACGGCGCCGGGACGCTGTCGCGGCGCTGATGAAAAAAGGCCGTATGGCTGCTGCCTAGTGCTCTGAGGAGTTCAGCCACGCCACTTTCGAACGCTTGTGCGTCATCCAGCTCAATGAGACGCGGCATGCGCTCGTCAACGAGCGCAATCCACGGGCGATAGTCCTGATTCGGGTTGCTAACGTTGATGTGGCGTTCCGGAA
>Ga0210409_10002385_pt1 | contig 22445 bp, 15 predicted proteins | sample IncBWH17MmetaG_FD_161649 | JGI IMG/M metagenome (GOLD analysis project Ga0210409, IMG submission 161649) | Forest soil microbial communities from Barre Woods Harvard Forest LTER site, Petersham, Massachusetts, United States - Inc-BW-H-17-M | ecosystem: Environmental > Terrestrial > Soil >...
GGCGGCCGGATAGATGGGCACGACCTGCTCTTCGATTCCGTCCACGTGCAGAAGATCGCGATCGGGGAAAGCGACGGGCGGATTCTCCAGGCTGCCGGTCTTTCCCGCATCGTCCACAAAAAGCTGTTCGTTGCCTTCGCGCTCCGGATATCCGTAATTGGCGCCCTTGGCGACGATGTCAACCTCTTCCCAATAGTGCAGGCCGATATCAATGACCAGGAAAGTTTTGGAAGCCGCGTCCCAATCGAAACGGTGCGGGTGCCGCAGACCGTAGGCGTAGACTTCAGGGCGCGCGCCCAGCACATTCAAAAATGGGTTCGGGTCCGGCCCGGTGGAGGGAATGCGATAACGGCCGTTGGGACTGAGCATGTCCTTGGGACGCAAGTTAATATCCGGAGTGATCCGCAATATTTTCCCCAGCAGAGAATTGAGCTGCTGCGGAATGGTGTGCGAGGGGCCGGGCGTTTCTCCCTGGGCGCCGTCTCCCACGCCGATGTAAAGATTTCCGTAATCGCTGCTGCCGGGCTTGGCGAGCGGATCGAAGATCGTATCGTCCATGGGATGGTTGCGGTCGTAGCCGACGCGCAACAGTTCGCGAGCAGTGCCTTCAAAGGTGGCGTTGCGAATGTTGGTATCCGTCCATTCCACCAGGACCGACTCGAGATGGGCCGGGCCCGCGGGCGGATTCACCGGATCTGTTGTGGCATAGCCGATGAGATTCAAGCTGGAGAGTTGCGTGTTGACCGGCGTCGCGGATCCGGGCAATTCGGGATTCTCCGTGTGCACGGTATAGAATTTTCCATTTTTTGCGTACGCTGGATCGAAAGTGATGGAGACAATCCCGGTGGCGTTGCCTTTGTCGGAGGCGAATTTCGGGAAGACATCCGTGAATTTGATGTAGGGCGTAAACTTTTTCGTCGACGTATCGAGGATGTAGAGTGTGCCGCTCTGGTCGTTTACGAAAATGCGCGAGGCGGCCAGCGGGGCGTTTGCCGGCTCCGCTCTCATGGAGGAGACGCGGCCGAGTTGCAACTTGTAATCGATGGCCGATGAATTCGCGCCGGAGTGCGTCGCGTTGGAAATCGGCGGATTCGCGTAGTCTACCAACATGACCGCGGTGCCGTCCTTGCCGACCTGGGATTGCGTAGGATATTGCGCAAACGCGGCGGGCACGGCCGCGAGGAAACAGGCCAGCAATCCGAACCCCAGGCAAATTCTTGCAGATCGCGGGACATCTTCATGTTTACTCGACATTATAAAAGGCTCCTTTTTCATCTATGCGCAACTCAAGCGGCTGATCCAACTGCCAGCCGGGCGCGCAATCAGGGGGGGACGTGATACTCCAATCATCCATATTCGAGGGAATCGTCGAAGCTAAAATTAAGATTCCCAAGTTGGACTTTGAGTTTCAAAGCGCGTGCCCGCCCTGAATCAGGTTTGCATTCTAACACCTGACTCTCGATCGAGCTTTTCATTTTTCTGTTCGAGCCTTTGGCCGACCGAGCCTGAGAGCGGATAAATCGCCGGCGAGACGATGGCGCCACAGGAAATAGAGCTTGAGGAACCTCAGCGTAAACTATAATTCACACTTCTTATTAAACTGAGTTAATATGTGTGGCTAGTTCTGGTTAACAGATCTGAACCGGAATTATTAGTGATTCCCGCAACAAATGCTCGAACGTCCGCCGATGTGAAATCGCGAGATTTCACACCGAGGACGCACGCCACTTTCTCGAAGCTGATTCTCGCCGGTGTCATCGTTTTATTTCTTCCATGGTTTTCAGTGAAGGCATTCGCGCAGGGGGAAACAACGAGCGCGATTGTCGGGCAGGTGAGCGACGCGAGCGGCGCGGCGGTGCCGAGCGCCACAGTGACCATCCATGACACCGGGACCGGGCTGCAGCGAACCGCTACGACCGACGAATCGGGCCGATTCAACTTTCCGCAATTGAAGCCGGGCATGTACACAGTCAGAGTGGAAGCACAAGGCTTCGAGCCACAGCAGAATGACGCTGTAACTTCCAGCCTGGGCCAGAAGCAGTCTGTCGATTTCATACTCAAGATCGCCCAAGCCAGAGAAAACATTGAAGTGAGCGGCGAAGCGGTGATTCTTAGCCCCGAGAATGCGAATACATCAACGACACTCAGTGCGCCCGCACTGGAAAACCTTCCAAACCCGGGCGGGGACCTGACCTACCCTCTGCAGTTTGCCACCGGGGCGCTCATCAACACGGCAGGCAGCGGAAACGATTTCGTCGGCGGCACGAATGGATACGGCAACGTGGAGTTCAACGGATTGCCCGCTCTCTCTAACGGCTACATTGTCGATGGATTGGAGACGAATGACCCGCTCACCAATCTGAACAGCGGCCTTTCGACCAATCTCGTTCTGGGACTCAACTCCATTTCGGAAGTGACAGTCAATACGCTCTCCTACGCCGTCGATCAGGGGCGATATGGTGCGTCGCAGGTCAACTACGTCACGAAGTCGGGTTCCAACCAGCTTCATGGAAACCTATATGAGCTGTGGAATGGGGCAAAGCTCGACGCGGCCGACTATTTCACCAACGCCACACCGGGAAATCATAAGCCGGGGTCGACTGTGAACCATTTCGGAGGCAGCCTGGGCGGGCCGATGGTGCGCGACAGGCTGTTCTTCTTTTTTGACAGCGAGTGGGTCCGGATAGCATTGCCTATTGTCACGGCCACCACCGTTCCAACTCCAGTGTTTCAAACTTTCGTCTTGCAGCATGTCCCGACGAGCGAGGCCGCTTTCTACGCGAATATGTTTTCGCTGTACGGAAATGTCACCGGAACGCCGCAAGCGGTCCTCGGCTGCCCGCTCGGCGTGGGCGGGAACGGCAATGACGGGAATGGCTGCGCGAATCGCCAGAGCATTTCGCATTCCAGCGACGATCACGAACAGGTCCAGACGATCCGCATCGATTACAACATCAATGAAAAGAACACCACCTGGTATCGTTTTCAGGCTGACACAGGCGTACAAGCCGCCTATACAGATCCCATCAACCCTCTCTTCGACTCTGTTTCCCCGCAACCGCTTTACTCGTTTGCAGCCGGATATACCCACGTGTTTTCGCAAAATCTGGTGAACTATTTCAACCCGGCATTTTCCTGGTACGCCAGTCTCTTCGGACCGAGCGATTTTCAAAAGACGCTCGCTGCATTTCCGATCGTGCTGCAAGGCACCGGCGCGAATCCATTCACCACCGTCGGAGGACTGGACAATACATGGGTTCAAGGCAGGCGCGCCTCGCGGTTCTTCATCAACGACAATCTCGCCTGGACCTATGGCGCGCACGAGCTACGTTTTGGAACGAATACTCGAATCTTGCGCCTGAATGATTTTGATTTCGGGGAGGGCAGCGTCCCGACCGTGACGTATTCCACCCTGCAGCAATATATGAACGGTGTCGCGTCCACGGCGACGGAGACTTTCCCCACATCCGCCAACGAACCTTTCAACTTTTTGAATCTCGACCTATATGCCCAGGACACCTGGAAAGTGACCAAGAAGCTGACGTGGACCTTTGGCATCCGCGACACATTCAATTCCAACCCGCTCAATCCGCACGATCAAATTGCACGGCTTCAAGGCTCTTTCGGTTCCATCTCTCACGACGTGAATCAGCCGCTGAACGTCGCCATTCGGACCGGCCTCGGCAACATCTTTTCCTCGACGCCCCTGGCGATATCGCAGCCGAGGACGGCAATTGCATGGGAATTTGAGCCGAAGTCGGTGTTGCGCGCCGGCTTCGGATTATTCAGCGACATCTTGCCAGGGAGCATCGCCGACGTGGTCGGCGTCAATCCGCCCTACGTGAAGACGTTCCAGGGCGGCCTTCTCGGAACTGTCGGCGGGACAGCGATTGCTCCCGGAGTTGCGAATAGCGCAGTTGACGCAGCCGTGGCCGCGAATCAGGAATTCAGTTCCAGATTTGCGCGGAGCGAGCTTTCCTGTGCCTCCGCGCTGGCGAATCCCGCAACATGCCTTCCTCCCATCGCCATCACGGCGGTGCCCAGCGGAGAACTTCACGCGCCGTACTTCATGGAGTGGAGCCTCGGTGTGGAGCATGAACTGGGCACCACAGGGAGCCTCAAGGCGCAATACGTCGGAACGCGAGCTGTCAACCAGCCGTATTTGACGCAGGTGAACGGTTACCAAACTGTGTGCCCGGGATGTTTTGCGCCATTCCCCTATGTGAACCCGGCCAATCCACAACGAACTGGCGTGGTCGATCCGCGATTCGGAGCGGTGACGCAATTTTCCACCGGGGCAAACAGCCATTACGACGGGCTGCAGTTGACAGCGATGAAGCGCCTCGGGCACGGGCTGATGGGACAAATCAATTATACCTGGAGCCGTTGCATGGACACGGTGTCCAACGGCGGGTTCCTGCAGTTCTCGGCGGGAGGAATTCTCTCGCCTCTCCCCGGAGAACTGGCGCGGAACTATGGCCCGTGCGACTACGATATCCGCCACAATCTCAACGCGCAGTATGTCTACCAGTTGCCGTTGAAGTTCCAAAATCGCTCGCTTGGCTTCGCGCTGAACGGCTGGCAGGTATCGGGAACCGTGTTTTGGCATAGCGGGCTTCCCTTCTCCGTTCTGAGCGCGCCGTATTCCGCCAATGGAGACGGCATTGTGAACGGCAGCGGGCCGCAATTCGCAAGCGTCGTTCCCGGCCTGCCGCTTTATGACCATAATTTCATTTCCGGGGTCACACAACCGGGCACGGTTCAGTGGCTGAATCCGAACGCATTTGTTTCGACTGTGGACCCCGGCACGGGCGCTTGCAACGGAGGCGACACTCCGGCGAATTGCCAATTTGGAACCCTCGGCCGCAACGCATTGCGCGGCCCCCAATTCTTCTGGAGCGACTTCTACATCACAAAGTGGTTTCCCGTGACCGAGCGGGTGAAGCTGCGGTTTGACGCTCAATTTTTCAACATCTTCAACCATCCGAATTTTGCGCTTCCGAGCATGGTGCTGGCCGGCATTCCGGGAAAGCCGTCCACTCTGCCGGGGTTTGGGGCAATCACATACACCACATCTCCTCCAACAGGATTACTAGGCGTTGGTTTGGGCGGCGACAGCACGCCGCGAATGATCGCCTTTCAAATGCGAATGGAGTTCTGAGACTTTTGGAACGCGGAGAGTGTTCGCATCTCGACGAACTGATGGCGAGTCATCGACGAACCGAGTGCCGGCTTCACGGCGCCTCTCGTGTCGATCTGCTCGATTCGATTTGAAATTGCCATCGACGCCCAGCAATGCTTGTTAGTATTCTTGCTGGAGGTGGGCCATGGCGATCGCAAGTCTCATTCTCCTCACCTTTCTTTCGGGAGTTCCCGCCCAAGCGTCTTCCAGCGCAACGATCAAAGCGAGCGGCCACACGTACCAGCTATTTTGCAGCCAAGAGGGTGAACTGATTCTTGCATCGGAAACGGGGCTGTGCGAGAAGACGGAATCCGGCGGGGTGCAGCGCTTCGAGATTCGCGACGAAGACGGAGAAGTGCAATTTTTCCAGGACGCGCCTGCCGGCAATCCATTCAGCTATGTGGGGATCTTCTCAATTGCCAATGCGGGCAGAGAGATACTCGACGTCGATACCTCTCAAGACGAAATTCACGGCAGCGGCCAGAATCCCGCGCATCTGATTTATTATTTTGATCCGGCGCCCGCAGGCCTCGTGCCGTTCCAACCGCCCCTGGTGGGCGTGGATGGCTTCGCGCATCTAACCACGGGCGTCGCGCTCTCGCGGACTTTCGATGCCGGCTTCTTTCAGTTTTCCGTGCTGCTGGATTTTAATGTGCCTGCTCACCGCATCGAGATCATGCCGGACCAGATTGCGTTTTCCGCCTTTCCTCCCCGCGGACGGGATAAATCGGGGCCTTCTCCGGCCTCGGGCGGAATTGTTCTATATAGCAATCATGACATTGGCGCCCCTAAAGCGGCGTTCAGGATCGCGCCGGGCCACATAGTGACGTGGTGGCAATCTCTCAATCCGATCGAGAAGCCGGCCTCAAGCCAGTTGGTAACGATCCTCGCGGCCTGGGCGCCTGCCTCCCTGAAGCCAGCCGACAATGCTCCAGAAGGCGTGCAGATGGTTTACTTTGATTGGAACAATCTGTGGCTGCAAATTCAGGTGGATGGGCATACGGGCTGGATCAAAGGAACCAGCAGCTTCCGCACGATTGGTTTGGAGATGACGAACACGCAGCGTTAGAGACGATTCGGCGGCATTTCGCGCCACTACAGCATGGCAACGGGTTAATTGCTCCCCTCAGAGTTACATTCGCGATTTCGCCACTTCCGCGAAATACTGCGAATGAGGTATCGTGACATGCATTCAGACACGCGTGGGGTGAACTTTTTTGAATTTATCATTTTCCGCCGTGAAATATGCGGCGTTGTTTTGCCTGGGCTGTGCTGTTACGAGTTTCGCGCAGGGCCCCGCGCCCGAAAAGGAAACCGCTGCCGCGCCCACGGAAACACTTTTTTTTGCTCGCACGGGCGAGAGCCTCACCTCTCCTCCCATCGGCGTTATCCACTACCTCGAGTTTCTCCAGATTCGCAATCGGTGGATCTACCCGGACATCGGCTACGTGGACTTCGCTCACAACGATTATCGGGAGTTTTTCATCGGCGGCGGGCGCACGCTCATTGACAATAAGATAGCGACATGGGAGCAGGAGCTCCTATACGTCCAAGCCACAGGCCCAGCCGCCCGAAGCGCGGCCTACCTGCAGCCCTGGTCGATGCTCCGCCTTCGCTTTATGCCGAAATTGACCGGTGAAATAGTTTATTTCCCCTATTTTCCGTTGAACGATGCGGCTCGCTTTCACCAGGTGATTGAGAGGGCCAAGGTCGAGTACGCGGTGAAGAAGCGCTGGAAAATAGGCGCGGGCTACGCCGGAACAAGACCGGTCGGCGCACAATGGGAGAACAAACCGTTTCTCACCACGACCGTTTCAACCAAAGCGGGGGCATTCGAGTTCTGGCTGCAAAAAATTCCGGCAGGCGGACAAATTGAGATCCGGTATGCTCTGGTGCATGCCTCGCGTTAACTCCGCCGCGTACTGCCTTGCCTCGCCACGATCCACAAAAGAAGCCAAGGCGCAAACGGATTTCAGCGGGGTCATGTTCATCGCCAACTCACTGCATATATTGTTTGACCGGCACGGGAGCGGGCTCTTGGGATAAGCTGGATGCATGCATCGGCGGACACAACGATGGGTGCTTTCAATTCTTCTGATTCTTCCCTTCCTTCTGGGCGTTGAAACAGGGACCGCGCGCGGGCAAGAGACCAGTCCCGCTGCCCCACTGGACGCCACACAGAATATTCCGGCGGGACAGCAAACCTCCCTCTCGGCAGACCGAAGCGTGTCGGTGCGAAGGTTGCCCGGCAATATTCTGGCCGACGAGAAGGAAATCTTTTTGTTTCCGAAAGAGCTGGCCAAGGGAAAACACTGGTGGCCAACCGTCGGCGTGTTGGGAGGGACTGTGGCCCTCCTGGCCTCGGATCCTTACACGGCGCCGCCATTTCGCACTACGGGCAGGCTCAACGGATTCAATCGTGATTTCAGCAGTGTAAACACGGCTGCGTTCATTGCTGCCGTGCCCGCCGCGATGTACGGAGTAGGGTGGCTGCGGAAAGATTCCTACGCAAAAAATACGGCCCTGCTGGCCGGAGAAGCGGTGGCCGACGGGTTCCTGCTTGATATTCCTTTCAAAGGAATTACGGGACGAAGACAGCCGCTCACTTACATCGGAAATGGGCCGTACTCGGATAGTTTTTTCCACGGTTCGCACAACCCATTTCATTCCGGAGGATTTTTTTCCGAGCATGCCTTTGCGGCGACTTCGGTGGCGACCGTCATCGCCGAGCGATACCGCAAGCATCGCTGGGTACCCTTCGTGGCGTATGGATTGGCGGGCGCGATCAGCTTTTCGAGGATCTCGCGCAGCGAGCACTTCCCGAGTGATGTGTTTTTTGGCGCGGCGATGGGCTTCGTGATTTCCAGATACGCCGTGCTGCCCGCCAGGAATTGAAAACGGCTTCTCCGCTTCCCTTCAAGCACGCAGCGGGCTCACTTCTCCGGCGCGTAAACGGCGATGCATCCCTGTTTTTCGGGCAGGCCAAAAAGAACATTACATGCATCGGTCGGAGACGCCTGAGACGGAATCGCGATCGGAACGAATACGTGATTGTTTCCGCTGTAGGCCGCGACAGAGTGAGAGCCCGGGCCCGCGGGCAAATTGTAAAAAAGCTTTCCCGACTCGGCATCGATGACGCTGAGGGTTGGCGTAGGGTTCTGGCCGCTCGGTGCATAGAATTGATTGTTGCCCGGGTTGTACCAGACTTCGTCCGCGCCGTGCGTATCCGCAACCGTCGTGATTATTTTCCCGGTCAGCGCATTCACGATAATGAGCGGCCTGCCGCCTCCGCAGCCGACGAGCAGATGCTGCGAAGGGCCAAGCGCGAGGCCGGAACCGCAATTCGGCGTCGAGTAGGTTGTCTCCACCCCCGGCGACTTCGGTTTGCTCAGATCGAGCACCGCAACCATGGAGCCCTCGCCCTTCCCCGGCACCGTAAGCAACATCCGGCCGCCCTTCAATCCCGGGTCCCACAACGCCTGCTCCAATCCGCTGGCGTCGGGAAAAGGAATTTTGCTCAGGACATCGTACGGCGCGTCGGAAGAAATAATAGTGGCAAAGGGAGGATGTTCTTCCGGATTACCAACCACAATGACGTGATCTTTCGGATCAAAGCCGATTTCGTCGGCGCGGCACACCGCGCCAGTTGAAATCGTGGCGGTGGGAGTTACGCCAGTGAAGGGAGGCTTGGCGCTCGACAAATCAAACACTTTCACGGTGCCGTGCGCGTCGTCCGCCCAAAGATGGTTGTCGGGCGTGACCACGACGCCATTCGGACCCATTCCCTCGATTCGCCCGCACGGGTCGTCCGCTGCGGGCAAGCCGTGGAAACCGGAAATCCTTCCCAGGTACAAATTATTTTCGGCGTCAATGACGTCCACGGCGGCGTTTCCGCCTTCCGCCAGGTAGTACCTCCCGCGGGCGGAGTCCACCCAGCTGATGTCAAAGCGCAGGGGATTGCCCGGCACCAGAATCGCGCCCACAAGTTTCAGCGGCTTCTGCGTGCCGGCTCGCGTATGCGTCGCACTCGAGGACTTCTCGGCGCCTTTCTTTTGCTGCGGAGTGCGGGCATCCAAGTTCAAGATCAATCCTAGCGCCAACGCTACGAGAACGATGCCATATGCTTTAAACTTCATTGCAATCCTCCTCCAAATTCAAAAGCAGGTTTTGCACGCGACGAAATCCCGGCAAGTCTATACCCAGACGCCCATTCAGCGGAAAGCTTGACATCAGTTGCCAGTGTCCTAATTTGAAAATCGTCAAGATAGCTTTGGCCCTTAGGAGGTCGGGGCTTCAGCCCCGACGTTCAGGCTGGCGTATTCGTGGGCTTTAGCGCCTGAAGCTCCAGGGCCTAAAGGCCCCATTCGTGAGTCGCCATCCGTCCGACCTAAAGGTCGGACCTCCTAGAAGGCATCTTCAAATTCGACGATCTGAGAAAGCTCAAAATTAGAATAGTGCCGGATGTTTGCTTTAGAGCCTCGGGCGCGGCAGCTACTGCGACCTAACTTCACACTAATATATCCTCGAAAGAATTAATTTGGCGGTGCGAACTTACAACTTGTTCCGTGAATTCAGTCCGCACACAGAGCGCCGTCTGCATCCCTGCGTCACGGGCCGCGTCCAATTCTTTCGCAACGTCGGAAATGAACAGAATGTCCGGCGGCTCCAGTGCGAGCGCCTTCGCAATCCTCGCATAACTTTCCGGCGCATTCTTGGGGCCGCTGGTGGTGTCAAAATACGCGCGGAGGAAGCGGGTCAAATCTCCGGCGGCGGTGCTTCCGAAGAGCAGCTTCTGCGCCAGCACGCTGCCGGAGGAAAAAATGCCGAGGATCTTTCCCTGGCGCGACCAGCGAGCCAGGGCCGCCGGCACATCGGGATACACTTCGCCGCGCAATTTTCCGGTTCGATAGCCCTCTTGCCAGATTTTTCCTTGCAGCGATTTCAAGGCGGAGCACTTGCTGTCGCGGTCGATCAACCATGCGCCATAGGCCGCTGCGGAACTCAACTCAGCGCCGGGCGAGTCATCCACCCAACGTGGCGGATTTAATTGTCCAGCCGCGTCCACCCGATGCTGCTTGCGCAGCGCATCAACGTCTTCGCGAGTACTCGGCTCGCTTCCATGCTCCAGCAGAAATTGCTGCATTCTATTGCGGGCAAAGGGAAACAGAGTTCGGAAGACGAAATCAATGGGAGTGGTCGTGCCTTCGATGTCCAGCAGAATCGCTTGAATCGAGTTTCCGCCGGATGGCACGGCCAACGCTAGCTGACCGCAGGAGGAACGGGAATGTAGGTTGGTCCGAAGCAGACCGGCTCGTACCCTTGATCGGCGCCGCTCCCGGTGTAGTGCGGCGTCCAGCCGGCGGGATCCTGAAAGAGGCGAATGGCGCGAATGCAGCGGTCGGAGCACAGATCGAACCAATGGTGCGTTCCGAGCGGCACGCGAATCAGGTCCCCCGCCTCCACTTCGATTGCGACCACCGGCCCCTGTTTGGGGTGAATGTGAAACACGCCCCTGCCCGCAAGGATGAAGCGAACTTCATCTTCATCGTGCCAGTGTTCGGTGTTGAATCTGGTCAGCATGGCGTCGAGGCCGGGCGTCTTCGGATTCACGTCAATGACGTCGGCGGTTACGTAGCCGCCGCGCGCCTTGAGCTCTTCGATCTTGGGCGCGTAGGCCGCGAGGATTTGTTCGGCGGCGGCGCCGGGGGGCAGCGACGCGCTTGGCTCCCATCGTTCGTACTCAATGCCCATGCCCGCGAGGTAACGGGTGATTTCCCCCGCCTCGCTTAGCGAACGCTTCTCGTCTGGAAACCTAAGCAGAGCCATTGGTAGCACTCCTCACGCTATTTCTAAATTGAACCGCATTTCCTGTCAATCAATTGCAGGCCGGTCCCGTTCGTCAAAAAGCCAGCGTTGCCAGCTCTTCGGTAGTTTGGATATTCGGCCAAGGCCAGCCATGGCAGCCACGGATGATGCCGCCCAGAGTAATCGGAAGATTACCAGGCCCAGCACGAAAACAGCGGTAAGGACCGAGGCAATGGAGATGGAAATATTCACAGTAGTCCTCCGCGCTATTATACTCCGCTTCTGGAACGGCCAAGTATTTCCAATAGAAACTCAAGGACTTCCACATGGCGCTGGGCTTCGCCCAAGTCCCGCCCCCAGGTGTAGAGCCCATGACGGCGAAGCAGGAAGCCGTGGATGGCCGGGTCGGATTTTAGCAACGCGTGGACCTTCTCCGCCAGTAATGCGATGTCCTGGCTATTCTCCAGGATAGGAAGAATTTCCCGGTGCTCGTGGGTGGGGACGCCGCGCAACCCTTTCAGCATCTCGAAACCTTCGAGAGGCACGGCGCCATGTGCTGCAAAAGAGTCGGAAAGCAAAGTGCTCCACAGCGAATGCGTATGCAAGACCGCGCCGGCATCGCGAGCGCGCACGATGGCGAGGTGCAATCCCGTCTCCGCGGAAGGCTGCCCGCTCCCGCGGACCACGCGCGACATTTCGTCGATTTCCAGAAATTGCTCCGGGGCGAGCGCGCCTTTATCCAACCCGGTTGGCGTGATCGCCAGGCGCAGCGGCCGCTCGCTCACCACCGCGCTGAAATTTCCGCTCGTTCCGAATACCCAGCCGCGTTGATAAAAACTCCTCCCGATTTTCGCCAGGGCATCCGTGGAATTTTGAAAGCGAGCGCCCGATGCTTTCCGCGGGGCGCGCCTGGGCGTCTTGCTGGCGGAGCGTTTTCCGACTCGCATCATGGCCCGGATTATCGCATGCCCGGCCTGCCAACGGAATTTCGCCTCTTCACGCTCCGGACAGCGGCGATCTCTCTTAAATAGTCTTCGCACGGCGAAGGCACCTGTAGTATCAAGTGCGCCTGCGCGCCGGCCATCCGCGCGGGCTGATGGAGACAAAAAACATGACGACAGGATATCGCTGGTTCCGGGCAGGAGACCTGAACGGCTTCTTCGCGCTGATGTTCGACAACGTCGCGAATCTCGTGATCCTTGCCAGCATTCTGACCGGCGCGTTTGGCTTCCCTTTGCCAATCGTTTTGTATCGCATGGTTCCCGGCACCGCCATGGGCGTGCTTGCGGGCGATTTATTTTATGCCTGGATGGCGGGCCGCCTCGCAAAGCAGACGGGCCGCGACGATGTGACGGCGATGCCGCTCGGTCTGAACGCTCCCAGCATTTTCGGAATGTCCTTCGGCGTTCTGGGTCCCGCGTATCTGGCGACGCACGATGCGTATCTGGCGTGGAAAATGGGCATGGCCGTGACGGTGCTGGTAGGCGTGTTCAAGATTGCTCTCTCGTTTTTCGGCAATGCGGTTCGGCGGGCCCTGCCGCGAGCCGCGCTTCTGGGTTCAATTGGTGGAGCTGGCCTGGCGCTGATTGCCCTGCTGCCAATGCTGAAAATGTACGCCGACCCGATACCGGGGTTGCTGGCGTTCGGCATCATCCTGATCTCACTGGTGGGCAACGTGAAAATCCCTGGGAAGGTGCCGGGAGCGCTGGCTTCCGCGCTGGTGGGCATCGCCGCATTTCATCTTCTCCGCGCGGTGCACATCGTGAGCCCCATCGCGGCGCCACCGACTGGCGTTCCCGCGGCATTTCATTTGGCATTCCCGTGGCCAACCGTGGCGTTTGTGGGCGGCCTTTCGCTGGCATGGGTGTACCTGCCGATTATTTTGCCGTTCTCTCTGGCGACCGTGGTGGGAGGCATCGACAATACCGAGAGCGCCGCCGCCGCGGGAGATGTGTATGACACTCGCGCCATTCTGCTCACCGAAGGCTTCTGCACTTTGCTGGCAGGCCTTTGCGGAGGCGTTGTGGAGAGCACGCCCTACATCGGCCATCCAGCTTACAAAGCGATGGGAGCAGGGGCTGGCTACGTGGTCTTGACCGGATTGTTCATAGGACTCGGTGGCATCCTTGGCTATCTCCCCTTTTTCGTGGCGTGGATACCGGCGGCGGCGATTGCGCCCATCCTCGTGTACATTGGCCTCGAAGTGATCTCCCAGGCATTTTTGGCGACGCCTGCGCGGCACGGCTTGGCGGTTGCGGTTTCTCTTCTGCCTTCTCTCGCGTTTCTGATTGCGCTGGAAGTGAACGCGGCGCTCGGAGCCGTCGGCGCGCACGCGACTCAATTGACGGGCGACGTCGGCGAAACGGTCCGCACGGTAATCCTGCTGGGCAATGGTTTCATCATTTCGGCATTGATTTGGGGAGCGGCCACAGCCGAGCTTCTCGATCGCCGCTTCGGGCGCAGTGCCTGGTGTCTGGCGGCAGGCGCATTGGCTTGCCTTTTTGGAGTCATCCACTCGCCCGCGGCCGAGGGAACATTTGTCCTGCCCTGGCGCGCGGGCTCGCCGTTGCCCTGGCACTTTGCGTTCGGCTACCTGGGCGCGGCGTTGGTTGTCTGGGTGTCCAAGTTTTTCCCGAATGGCGATCCAGAACTTACTTCCGTTCACGAAGGTCTTGAGTAGCACAGCCAGGAGTGGCTGTGCTACGCGGAAAGCACGACCGGCTTTTGCCTCAGCAGCGCCACGAGCGCGGCAGGATCAGTGACGGGCGGACGGCACGTCGTGCCAACGCAGACCAGCGCTTGCGCAACGTCAGCGCGAAGATGCGGCAGCGTTTCAGCTAATGCGGGCGCAAGGGCGTCCGGCGACGCCATGCGCTCGGGCGTGACACGAAGGACAGCCTTGCCGAACCGGTAGACGGAATTTGCGGCCGTTTCGAGCGCCGCAGCCAGCGGATCTTCGCTCGCGCCGGTGATGACCACCTCGAATGGCCGGCGCGCGTGCAAGATCGCGGCAAGCCCATAGCTCGCGGCGTGAATCCCAAATTGCGGGGCGATGCCGGCAAACGCTTCGAGCGTCGCTTCGGCGCAGGCGCGATAGCGCGCGTCTCCGGTGTAGCCGTGCAAGCGGTCGAGCAGTATGGCCGCGGAGGAATTTGCGCCGGGCGTGGGGGAATCCTGCAGCGGCTTGCGGCGCAATTCGAGCCCGCCCATCGGTGGCGCGCCGGAAGCGCGGTCGAAAAAGCCGCCTCCTTGCGTGTCAAAATATTCGGCGATGGCAAAATCCGCCGCGCGCCGGGCTGCCTCGAAATATTTCTTGTCGAGCGTGGCCTCATAGGCGTCGAGCAGGGCGATGCCCGCAAAAATTTGATCGTCGAGCGAACCTTCGAGGCGCGCGCCTCCCATGCGGTGCGCGAACCCTCGCGCGTCGCTCCAGGCTTCGCCGAGCAGGCGATCGAGCGTCTTGAGCGCGAAGGCGCGGCACGCGGCGCCCTTCTCTCCGCCAAGAACCGCGGCTGCGTCGAGATACGCCGAAACAAACATCGCGTTCCAGGCGACGTAGAGCGTGGTGTCCACAAACGGCGCGGGCCGCGCCGCGCGCGCCGCCAGCAGTTTTCCTTTCGCGCTCGCCAGCGTGGCAACCACCGTACCTTTATCCATTCCCCCGCCAATCGTCTTCGCCACGTCGGCGACGGAACGCGCAATCCACAAAACATTTTTCGCCGGATTGTGGTGCATCTCGCCGCGCGACTCAACGTCGTAGCGAAGCTCAACGACGCGCGCCTCTTCCGGCCCGAGCACCGCGCGCACTTCGTCCTGCGTCCAGGTGAAATAGTCGCCGTCGTCATCGAGCGTCTGGTCGGCGTCCTGGCTGGCGTAGTAACCCCCGCGCGACGGGTCCGAGAGCACCGCATTCGTCCAATCGATAATCCCCTCGGCGATTTCGCGAAACAGCGGCTCGCGCGCGACCTGAAATCCATGCAGAAAATTTTTCAGCAATTCCGAATTGTCGTAGGACATTTTCTCGAAATGCGGGACGCACCAGCGCTCGTCCACCGAGTAACGATGGAACCCGCCGGCCAACTGGTCGTAGACGCCTCCCGAGCCCATTTTCTCCAGCGTGAATGCGGCAACTTCCAGCATCCGCGTGCCGCTGCCCGCCTGGTGGCATTCGAGAAGCAAATCGAGCGCCGCGGGATGCGGAAATTTCGGCGCGCGGCCAAATCCGCCGTTGCGCGCATCAAATAAACTCACGATGGACTCGGCCTGATCCTCCGCCACGCGCGAATCGAATTCTCCACGCCCGCCCGTGAATGTTTCCGCATTGGCCACTGCTTCGGCGAGGCGCGACGCGGCCTCCTCCACATCGGCGCGCTTGTCGCGAAATCCCGCGGCCACGGCTTCCAGGATGCGGCGGAATCCGGGACGCCCCATGGCGTCTTCCGGCGGAAAATAAGTGCCGCCAAAAAACGGGCGGCCGTCGGGCAGCAGAAATCCGGTGAGCGGCCAGCCGCCCTGCCCGGAAAGAGTGCTGATGGCGGCCTGGTAGCGGGCGTCCACATCGGGCCGCTCGTCCCGATCCACTTTGACGGGAACGAAAAGCCGGTTGATGATCGCCGCCAGTTCCGGATTTTCGTAGCTTTCGCGGTCGATCACATGGCACCAGTGGCACCAGACGGCGCCGATGTCCAGCAGGATGGGCTTGTCCTCGGCGCGCGCGCGGGCGAAGGCTTCCTCGCCCCACTCGTACCAGTCCACTTCCTGGTGCACGGCGGAGCGGAGATATGGGCTGGCTGCTCGGGTGAGGCGGCCTTGGGATTTTTCGTTCACGCTATTCCTCCCGGACGCTCAAGAAGCGGCCGCGCGCGCTGTATTTTTCGTTATTGGATCGGGTGCTCAGGACCGGTATCTTCGGGATCGATCGGCTTGCGTCCGGAAAAACCTTCATCCTGGCGGTGATAAAAACGGATGCGGTCTTCGCCCAGCCGCCAGCACAGGTAGACCTCTTCCTCTTTGATCACGGAGGGAAAATCAACCAGACCCGAATCGAGGTCCTTCACGATGCAACCCGTTGCCTGGATCTGGTCGAGCGCGCCCTTGACCTTGGCCACGATCCGGTTCAGATCGGCGCGCATCCGGGCGGCTACGTCATAATCGATGGTGACGCCGCCCATGATCTGAATGCGGTTGGCGATGGCGCTCAAGCTTTCTTCCAGGTCCGCCATCAGGCGGCGCCCTTCCATCGCGTCGATAAGCAGCGGCTCGACTTCGCGGCGGGCATGCTCGGCTTCGGAGAGACTGAATAATTTCGGTTCGTGTTCTTCGTGGTCCATGAATTGCGCCCGTGAAAGCCCTGGGACATGGGCAGCGCTTACTCCGTCCCATTCTGACTAACTTGGATGCGAGGCTGCCTAATGCGGTTCCATTGTCATTCATTGCGGCGCGCATTTCCAGTGTAGACGCTGAGCGGCCGGAGGAGAATTCGGGTGCCGCACCTTTCACGACTTTTGTGAAGGGTGCGGGTTTTTCTCCCAGTAACAGAGGCACTCATGCCTGTGCAGTTTTCGCGATTGCCGGCGTGCCGAAAAGCGCACAGGCAAGAGTGCCTGTGCTACAAAAAGCGTGAACCTGAAACGAATGTGGTAGAGTTTTGCCCCGATGCGCATCTTCGTTCTGGGGACCGGTGCAACCGGCTCATATCTCGCACACCTGCTCATGCGGCAGGGGCACCAGGTCACATGCGGCGACCGCGACCTCGACCGCGCTCGCCGGTTTCTCGGCAAGAAGAGCGCGATCCCGGTGGTGCAGGTCAACGCCCGGAACCTGTGGGGTATTGTGCGTGCCGCGAAGGGCTCGCAATTGCTTGTGAACGCCAGCGCCGCAGTCTTTAACGAGATCGTACTGCGGGCGGCGCTGCGGATTCGCTGCCATTACATGGACCTCAGCGCGCACCTCACGCGCAATCCGTTCAAAGCGGAACAGCTGCGCTTCGACAAGCGTTTTCAACAAAAGAACCGCGCCGCGGTGATCACCGCCGGCGCCGCGCCGGGTTTGACCAATCTCCTCGTGGCTCGCGCTCGCTCTTTCATGGACTCAGTGGACGCGGTTTACATCCGCCTGTACGAAGCCACCGAAAGCGATGACCCGGTTTCGCAGTGGTCGGCGGAAGTTTCCTTCGATGAGGCCATTTCCCTTCCCCGCGTCGTGCGCCACGGCCGATTTCGATTCGGAAAGCGCTTCGGCGAGCGGGAAAAATTTCGCTTTCCCCCGCCGATTGGCGAAGTGAATGTCGTCCTGGCCGCGCAGGATGAAGTCGGCACAGTTCCCCATTTTCTGAAGCTGAAGGAAATGGACGTAAAAATTGGCGGCAACGAAATTGACCGGCTGCGGCGCTGGTACAGGCAGGGCAAACTCTCCAAGTCGCGCGGACTGGTCGCGTCACGGTTTCCGAAAACTCCGAGTCCCCGGCAGGTGGCGCGCATGATTCGCCGGGGCAAGCTGCAGAACGCCAGGTTTGCCGCGGCGGTGATCGTGCGCGGGATGAAGCAGGATACCCCGCTGGAAGTCCGCTACGACGCCCTGTTCCCTTCGCTCTATCAAATCCGCCAGCTCGGACTGGCGCTCTCGCCTGTTTCGTACGCCACTGCCCAACTGGCCTCGCTCTTTATCAAGCATTTCCCGCGCGATTCGGCCGGGGTATTTCCCGCCGGCGCCATTCCTCTTGAAGACAGGCAAGCGATCTTCAAGGACCTGAAGTCGCGCGGCATCCACGTGCACATGAAAATTACGAAATTGAAACCGGCGGACGATGAAGAAGAGTTCTAGTTCGGTTTTGGTGGCGCAAGCTTCAGCTTGTGGGGGTTGGTGCGTGCAGGAACGAACCCACACAGGCTGAAGCCCTCTTTACTCTACGCACTACGGCCGCGCTTCGTAAATCAAATTGAACGGCGTCTCGGTGGCGCGGCGGAACTGCGAAAATCCTCCCTCGGTCACCACTTTCCGCATGCGCGCTTCGCCCGCTTGGGCGCCGAGCGCCAGCCCCACTTCCTGCGAAAGCGAAGCCGGAGTGCAAAGTAGCGTCGACGCCGAATAATATACCCGCCCTATCGGGTTGAGATTATCTTCCACGCGATCGTTCGCGAAAGGCTCCACGATCATCCAGGATCCTTCAGGGGCCAGCGTGGAACGGACGTGGCGGGCCGCACCGACGGGATCGCCCATGTCGTGCAGGCAATCAAAAAAAGTGACGAGATCGTACCCGCCGCCCGGATAATCCTTCGCGTGGGCCACTTCAAAATCCACGCGGTCCATTACGCCCGCTTCCCGAGCCCGCGCCCGGGCCGTCTGGATCGAGCCTTCGTGGTAATCAAACCCGGCAAATGTCGATTTCGGATAGGCCTGGGCCATGAGCACCGTTGAGGCCCCATGCCCGCACCCTACGTCCGCCACTCGCGCACCGGCCTTAAGGTGCGCCTCGACGCCGGAGAGTGCCGGAATCCACTCGCTTATCAGATGCGCGGCGTATCCGGGGCGGAAGAAACGTTCCGTGCCGTGAAATAATTCGTGGTCGTGCTCGTGCCAGCCCATGCCTTCGCCGGACTGGAACGCTTCGATTAATCTTGGCACGGCCTTGGTAGCGGCAAGGGCAAGCTGAAATGCTCCCGGCAGGAACGCCGGACTTTTTTCGTCGGCGAGAGTAAAAGCTTGTTCCTCGGAGAGGCGATAACGCCCCGTTGAGGCGTCCAGTGTGATGTACCCGCCGGCGGCTTGGGAAGCCAGCCATTCGCGAACGTATCGCTCGGTTGTGCCGGTCCGCTTGGCAAGGTCCGCGGGCGTTTGCGGTCCGCCGGCGGCCAGCCCCTTGTAAAGCCCAAGTTTGTCGCCAAGGACTACGCATGCGGCATGGAAAGTTGCGCCGAAATCGTTCACACCGCGATGAAGCATCTCCTTCAGCTTGCCTTGGTCGAGCGCCATATGCTTCCTCCTAAGTTTTTAGTTTCGGGCCGTACGAACTGAATGAAATGCGGACGCGAACGCCGCGCGCTCGCATTTTTTGAAACCGACTCGATGCGGCGGATTGTACTCGCGGTGCGGACGCAACGCAAATGAGGATTGTTCGATACCGGGAATGGATCAGTTTGAGGGATCCGGAACCCGCAATTGAACGGCGTTCCCCGGCACGATCATCACTCCGGGGAAATCGGTTCCGCCTCTGCCTCGAGCGCGGCACCAGTTGGGTGTTCATCTCCTCTTTTCCTGCCTTGCGGCGGATGAATCAGGATTGGAAGAATTAGGGCAACCGTCATCACTCCAGCGATCAGGTAGAGCGCCTGCGTGTAATTTCCGTTTACCTGGCGCAAATAGGCGAACAGGTAGGGTCCCGCCGCAGCGGCAAACGCCCACGGCAGCATCATCAGACCGAAAATGGAGCCGACCTCCCGCGGTCCAAAAAAATCCGCCGCGAAGGCAGGCGTGATGCCGTACGCGCCCCCGTAGCACATGGCTACCACGAAGGTAGCGGCAGCGAGCAGTGGCAGGGAATCGATGGAATGGTACGTCCAAAAGAGGACCACTTCGACGAGGTACATCAAAAAGAATGCGATTTTCCGCGACGTCAAATCCGAGACCCACGACCAGAAAATTCGCCCGACCCCGTTAAAAATCGCGACAATCCCGACAAGAAACGCAGCCGTCTCCGCGCTCGCTTTTCCCATTTCCTGGAGAATTGGCGATGCCTGGCTGATGATTGACAAGCCGGACATCGTGTTGACCGACATGAGTAGACAAATGGCCCACCACTGCCAGGTGCCCAGCGCCTCGCCCAAGGTGTAATCGCGATCCGACCGTTGCGACAAATGCTTGGCTGTGGGCGTCCAGCCCTCAGGCACCCAGCCCTCGGGAGGAAATTGCATAAATGAAGCCGACGCGATGGCGATGATGCCGTACGCGGCCCCAAGGTATGCGAAGGTCGGCATCAATCCAACATGGCGAATGAGCCAGCCGGCGGCCGGCGCGGAAAATAACGCTCCCGTCCCGAAACCCGCTACGGCGAGACCGGTGATGAATCCGCGGCGGTCCGGAAACCATTTCACTAAAACCGTGATGGGAACGACGTACCCCATCCCCAGGCCAACGCCCCCGATGACGCCGTAGGTCAAATAGAGCCACCATAGTTTGTGCGCGGAAAAACTTGCCAGAAATACTCCTCCACCCCAGAGAAGGCCCGCCGTCATGGCCACAACTCTCGGGTGGCTGCTCTTCATCCACAGGCCGCCGATAAATGCCGCGACGCCCAAAAAAAACCAACTGATCAGAAATGTGGAAGTAACCTGGGAAATGGTCCAGCCAAATTCCTTCGAGAGAGGAATGCGGAAGACGCTCCAGGCGTAGGCGGCGCCCAAGGCCATCTGCAGGCAAACGCCGGCAATGGCAATCCACCAACGATTCAGTACGGGCATGGTTCCTCCCCGGGCTTCTCCGCTTGCAGTTGCAAGAATGGCCGCCTGCGATCCGTTGCCCTGCAATTTCGCATTAAAGGGCCGCTTTGGCAACCCCCGCTTGAATACACCACTCCTCCCATGCGCGTCCCTGGCTCAGCGGCTGCCTGTGAAGTTCGCCGGACTTGTCCACTTCCCCGGGAGAAAGGTACGTGATCTCCTTGCCCGTGGACATGGCCTTGATGAGGACCTCGGCGTTCAGGCGCAAATAGTTGGTTGTAAACACCGCGTCAGGAATCGACTTTCCGGCGATCACACTGCCGTGGCCGCGCATCAGCGCCGCGTTGCCTTTGCCCACGGCTCGCGCCAGCGATTCTCCCATCTCGTTGGAGGTGACCAGCAGATCGGTGTCGCCGAATTCGTCGCGTATATCCCAGACAGGCACATGGTGTCCGATGACGGCCGCGGAGTGCAGCGCCGGGCGCATCGCCGTTTTAGTAACGGCCAGCGGAAGGAGTTCATGCGCGTGATTGTGGCAGACGGCGATCACGTCCGGCCGCGCCTTGTAGATACACCCGTGTATATATCTTTCCTTGTACGGGCTGAAGCCACGAAGATCGACAGGCGAGCTGTCCAGATTGAATTCGAGGATGTCTTCCTTGGTCACGAGGCTGGGCGCGCGCGACCGGGACATGAAAAACCGCTGCGGATTCTCGGGGTTGCGCACCGTCACGTGCCCGAAGGAATCGACCAGGCGCAGATGCGCGACAATGCGGTTCGCAATCACCAATTCCGCAACGGCCGCGCCGGCATCCACCGAAGGATTCCTCCGCGCTTAAAGTAGCACAGACTTCAGTCTGTGGGTTTCCGCAAATTAATCAGGAATCCTAACGACGAGCAAGCAAAGGATTTCGAGAAATGAAGCCGATCGGCTCGGCCTATGCAAGGAGTAATGGAAATCCACAGACTAAAGTCTGTGCTACATAAACCCTAGTGGCAGCCACAGGATTGCGGGGTGCAACCACATCCGGCGCTGGCGGACGACGCACTCGACGACGTCCCGTTTGACGATTTCCCTGCGCTGAATACGGACAGCTGAAGCGTGTGACGCTTGCTCGCACACTTCGGACATTCGATTTCCTGGCGCGGAGACATCACTATCCGCTCATAGCGCGCCTGGCAATCATTGCAAACGTATTCGTAAATCGGCATTCACTTCCTCCGAAATATCAATCGCCAATTTCCGATTCCAGAATTGCGGCCTCCAACTAGATCGCGATATCCCCTATGCTGGATCCGAAGAAAAAGACCAGCCCCACTGCGCCAATTAGGAGATATCGCCTGAGTTTCTGCTCGGCAAATACACAGATAATGACCAAACCGAGAGATCCCCACCTACCAACGACGGCACTCATCACGATGTACGAATAGTCGTGGAGCCAAGCTTCCCGAAGTATCGCATAAGTCCAAAGAGCCACTCCAACCGACAACAACAGGACCCCACCTTGAGACACCATTCGACGCCAGACATTCGCCGGGGTCACCTGCCGCAATTTCAACCATTCGCGCCAAGCCAAAACGACGCTTGGAACGGGCAGCAAATACCCGAAGAAAGCGAAAAGGATATTCAGGCCGAGGAGGATGCCCACGGAACCTCACAGCCAGTGCGTTTCCGGCCTAACGAAAAAGCGTCTCCAGGATTTCTGGAGACGCTTTTTCCTAACAAATAGGACTGACAGGCTATTGCTTAGTCGCCGGCGACCTGCTCGGCGACTTCTGGCTTCGCAGCGCCGTTCCCGTTACCCTTGGCGTTGCTGATAGTTACGGGCGCGACAGACGGAGTCGCTTTCTTGATGTCGGAGACCGAGCCGATTTGCACCACTTCCTGCGGGGCCTTCTTCAGCACCAGTTCCTCGTACATCTTGCGGACGCGCGCCTCTTCTTTGAGGAAATCGGCGCGGCGCCGGGCGCGATTTTCCTCGGCGGCGGTGTTGGGCACTTCGTGGTCAACGTGGCGGACGCGG